>Ga0247757_10001831_pt1 | contig 12616 bp, 10 predicted proteins | sample UWRJL126311R4_FD_180929 | JGI IMG/M metagenome (GOLD analysis project Ga0247757, IMG submission 180929) | Plant litter microbial communities from Arlington Agricultural Research Station in Wisconsin, United States - UWRJ-L126-311R-4 | ecosystem: Environmental > Terrestrial > Plant litter >...
GCCGATGAAGACTTGCTGGCGGACGGGGTCGATGGAGGGCTGGGAGCCCCAGACGGAGGCGCCGGCGAAGGGGGAGCCGGGCGGGATCATGTGGGTCGTCCAGAGGAGGGAGAGGCGGCCGTGGCGCAGGGCGACGGCGTTCATGGAGCCGTGGTGGGTGAACTTGTAGCTGGGGTCGAAGGCGGGGGCGGCGGATTCGGTGGTCGACACGCCGATGAAGAGGCGGCCTTGGTAGAAGGTCGGGGACTGCGTGAGCACGGCGAGAGGGTGCGAGCCCAGCTGGAGGGTGTCGATGGGCCGGCCGGTGCGCTTGTCGAAGGCGATGAGGAGCGCGTGCGCGAGGGTGCCGATGAAGAGCACGTCGCCGTCGGATACGGGCGTCGTGCGCGAGGCCAGGGCAGCGCCGGACCGTAGGATGGCGTCGACGTTGTGGCCCTTGTGCTCGAGGATCATCTCGGTGATGTTGGCTTTCCACAGCGTCTGGCAGCGCTTGTAGTCAAGCGCCACGAGCAGTCCGCTCCATGTGGGGTAGTAGGCGACGCCCTCTTCGATGAGGGGTGCGGCGCTGACGCCCGGGTCGTAGTTCTTCTGGCAGACGGGCACGAGCGAGCCTATGTTGCCAAGGTCGATGGAGGCATCGCTGCTGGCCCAGTGGTTGTTGTAGATGCCGCCGCCAAAGCCCAGCCAGTTGCCGTCCTTGCTGGGCGGTGGTTGTGCATCCGGTATCTGCGAGACGGTTTCGAAGCCAGAGAAGCCTGGCGTGTTTCCGTCTGCATAGAGCGGGTGCTGGTCGGTTGCGTGGATGGTCGCCGTCAGTCCGGCCCAAAGGAGAAGAGCGTTCATAACGTTGCGACCTCTTGAAGAACCCATCGCCGAAATACCACTCATTTCTTCTCTGTCTTCTCTCCAAATTCCTTCCGAGAGACGCAGGCGCCAGCTCTTGTTTTTATATCGAGGAGAAAAATCATCCTTGCCCCTCGCCTGTGCTCGAGATAAGAGGGTGGCATTGCTTTCAGTCAGCGAAGCTCGCTCGTCGCTCCAGATCGAGAGACGTTTTCAGCTTGGATGTCTATTGCCCGCGCTCCTTCAGAGAACGCCTGAGGGGCGAGGTGAACCGGCTGACGTTAGCAGTCATCTGCAAACCATTCAGCCTCACAAGATGCCCCTGCAAACCTTCGCTTGTCGTCCCATAATCAGACACTGGGCTCTTCCCACCCCTACTTTTAAGATCACATGTCGATTTGACCCCGACGTTCCTGTTTGCCCGCGGTGCTTTGGTTCCATCAGCTGACGGTTTCTGGGGCGGCCCCCTCGAGGAGAGGGTAGTTGTAGTCTACCGCTAAGCCTTTTCGGTCCTGACCAATCATCGAGCGAAGAGCTCAGCCGCCCTGAAACCGTCATTCGCCCGAGAGCGAAGACTTCTGGCTGATGTTCGCCCGTCCGGGCTAGTTGCGCTCCTTGGAGTGAGAGATTTGTTAAGCAATAGCTGGGGTTCAAGCGTCTTACGCATGGCGTGAGTGGTGTAAGCTGGAGGCAAGGCAGCAAGTTGAATTTAACTCCATTACTAAATTGGCGGATTTGGTGCATCCAATTATGACAGCGAAAGAGAAGCATTAGTCATTATCAATCCTCTTTCTTGGCCTTGAACCACCTCAACCCAATCTTCTTCGGGTCTCGAATCTCGCTCAGCAGCCTCTGTTCAATGTCCTGCGACAACCCGTCTACTCTGCGACATGCCTCCTGCAAGGTTTCGCCCTTTTCTGGCACTGGCTCCACCCGATGGTCGCGGAATAGAGCTGCAAGTGCAGCGACGAGTTCTGACTGCGCGAACCTCTTGCCGGGACACACGAGCCGACTGTAAGACCAGGGGTAGAAAGTAGCGGTTGTGTCTGGAGGCAGCACCTCATCTTCGAAAGCAGGCCCTCCACTGATAAATCGCCTGGGATTCCAGTCGAGACTGTCGGCTCCCCAGTGCGAGGGATATGTCGATAAGGCGGGGACGTTGATGTCGACAGGCGTTTTGGCCGGGATAACATAGCTCTTGCCTTCGTGAGTTATCGTGCGGGCATTCGATCCTGTGTTCTTCGCAAATTGGTTGACAGGAAACGATATCCGGAGCGACTCGTACATGACAGCCCAACAGCGCTTGAGCTTGGGGAATATGGTATAGTCCCACGTCGTCACATTATCTGTATCAGTGTAGTGTTGTATCTCCTCCGATATCCAGTCTTGAATCTCGGGATGCGCTGCGAGCTCGGCGAGCATGTATGTCAATGTGAGATACGTAGTGTCGTTACCAGCGAAGGAGAAAACAAACAGGTCAGCTATGATCTCATCTTTTGTTAGGATTGCTGTCGATCCGATAGAATCCTTTGCCTTGGGAGTTTTGTCCCCATCTTCCTCGCAAGCACGCACAAGATTCGTTACCAGATTTGCGGAGCCATGCCGTCCCTGTGCCAGCAAATCCCTCTCCTCGTTAATCAGCTGCGTGATGTAGATTCGGAAATCAGAGACCGCATGACCAGCCTTGCGCCATCCGCGCGGAAGCCACCAACTGTCTCTTAATTTCTTCTCACCGAAAACCATAATTGGCACGATCGTGTGCAGAATTGTGGCGATGCTGTCCCGATATCCGAAAGCAACATCTTTCGTGCTCCCTCCGCCAGCTTTTTCTCTAGCCTCGCTTTCCTCGCGGCTTTCAAAAGGATACGACTGATCGAATAGCGCTGCGGCCAGCACGTTGAGTGAGAATGTCTGCGTATCCTGGGCCAGCGTCCGTATCGGTTTCCGCGCTCTATGCAGCCAGTATTCCAGCATCTGACTAGCCTCTTTCAACGCTTCGACCCAGACAAGTTCGTGGTTCTTCTCGGTAAAGGTCACACCGGCCACCTTGCGGTGCTTCATCCACTCCTTCCCCTCCGTCGTCGCTAGATTTTTCCCGTAGATGTTCAGCACGGCAAAGGCTTCCAGGTCCCGCCCAAAATCGTCTTTGCGCCTCAGAATTTCGTCTGCGACCGCGTAGCTGCCGATTTTCACGAAGTTGCCACCGGGAGTGCATATGGTGAACAGTTCTCCGTATTTCTCATGCGGATGATATTTGACTCGGTTCTCCCAGCCTCTGCGGTATGTCGCGATGAAGGATGATGTGAAGGGCAAGTAGCTGGCGATGGCCATGATGAGGGGAGAGAAGATCATCCAAAGGGGGCCATTGGGGTTCACCACGCGGAGCGTTATGGGAAGACCAATTGTGCGGGCTTGTGCATAATTCTTAGCTAAACAACATGCGCTCCACACTATCATCGCCAGTGGCAATGCTGAAAGCGTAAGGAGCAAGGAAAGATAGGAAGGCATGGTTATGAATGCAGCGGTATCCAAATGTCAAAACGATACCTAATTCTCACCTGAGAGATTCGAAAAAGAAGACGCGCGGAATAAAGAAATATATGAAGGATTTTAGTTTATGGCTTTTCGTCCGATACCGTCCCCAATTATCTTGTAGTCAGGGGTGCTTCTTCCTCTAGTCTTAATTAGGCAATACAAGCGAAGATCTGACCTCGTCTTGACATCGTCACGAACACATATCGGAAACCCATCGGCACCAGATCTGGCATGAATAATTACATTGGTGACTATATCACTACAGCTAGCTCGAATATACCTACCATTACTAAGCTACTCGTTCTCTACCCGGGCAGTGCCAAACCGACTGCTCAGAGCCAATACACCTCTGCATGTCCCCTATGTAGACTGAATCCTTTACCTATGCTCTCGCTTGATTATTTTGTAACCCTGGTCTTCTTCATCAGTCTCTTCGCTCTCCTCATGTTCCCTCTTTTGGCCGCGGTCGTTCGAGTATGTCTGTGGAGAGCCTAGAGGAATCGATCCCTCGGCGCTAGCCATCGTTTGGGATGGTCCACCGGCGCTGTGTTCATGTTCCTCGTCTTTGATGGCCGGTGCCAAAGTCGAGCTACCTGACTGGACGTACTGGGATTCCAGATATCGATGGCGGCGTGGATAGGCTGGAACGGTCCTTGCCGAGGGGTGCGGCGTAGATTCCAAATGTTGATGGCGGCGTGGGTAGGTTGGTACACCTTGTCGACTTTCCCTGGGAATAGTAGCCTGGTATCGCCTCAATTCATCTCCAGGTGCGTTCTGGTCCAGAGGGGTTGTGGTCGGGGAGTGGTAGGGTTCTGGCTGAGCATGGCCACTATTTTGAAATGGATGGTAATAGCTGGGACGAGCGCCTGCATGAGCTACCAAAGCTCCGTATGCATGGCTTGGTTGTGCAGTCATGTGGCCATCCAGGCCCGGGGCATTGTTTGGAATGTGATAACCTTGAGCCGCATGGATACCACCAACACCCGCAATTCCATCGCTTACGTATTGCTGTGGTGCAACATTCATATAGCCGTTGAAGGACCCGCCACGATATGTTTGTATCTGCGGTGCTGCAGGCGAACCATAACCGCCTGGGCCGTTTGTGACATATCCTAGGGCTGGATTGCGATTCGGATAGCCAGCATAGTTCACAACTTCTTGACCTATCGGAGGGTTTCTATTGTAGATACGATGATGGTTTTGGGGGGTATTGTAACCCGGTCTGTCGTTGACATCAAAACCGGCGCGTGCATCTCTGCTGTAAACGCCACTAGAACCACTTGGGGCAGCCAAACTTGTGAGGTTCGTTCTGCTACCAGGTCCTGGCTGCTCAGTTACAGTTTGGCTCTGTCCCCGTTCTTCTTTAGATGCGAAGGGATCGTACAGCACGTCTTCTTCTGTCTCCTGAGCTTCTTCCTGGGCAGTGGCTTTCTTTCCCCCTTTACCCTTTGATTTACCCTTTGGATTTCCTTTTGGCTTGCTCTTCGGTGGGAATCTGCGGCGTCTAGGTGCCTTTACCACTGGCTCTGGTGGTTGGGGGACCGTACCATCTTCATGGGATCGGCGGATTTCCTTGATGAATTTTATACAGAAGTTGTATAGTCCCCTTATATCCTCACGCTTGCTCTCTTGAACTTGCTCCTCACTTTCTTTCCAGGCCTGTTTATTCTGTAGTGCTTCTATGCCCCTCCCTACAAGATCTTCGAATTTTCCGTCGTAATCGAGCGTCGGGAAGAATGAAGACACAGGCGTGTCCTCGATCGATGCGTCTCCCACCTGCACTGAAACGCGGGAAGGGTATTGGATCCATAAATTACGGACAGCTTCGAGGTAGGCCTTAAACCCTCTGGTGTACATGTTCTTTGCGATTATGTCGACTTCGATCAATAGAGAACTCTTCAAAAGGCAACTACGTATCATGTTACGCAAGCTGTTGATGTTTCCCTCCCAGTAACCAGCCTCGGCCAAGGGACCGATGAGGGGGCCCATAACTAGTGTCACGTGATGTGGAGTACTCTTGAGGTGTCGGCGCTTCGAGTTATCGTGCTTCGAGAGATACTGCCACCAGAGATCCAGCTTCATAGCTGCACTACGGCGCGTGTACAGCGAATCAAGTTGGACGTGATGTCCAGTTCTCTTAATTTTCTTCTTCGACAAACCGCCGTCCACAGTTGATCTATTGGTTCCTTGTACTTCCACTTTGTATGTTAACCGCGAATCGTTTGGGTTGAGCATGTTGAGCTCCCACTCTGGAGCACACGGCTCTGAGCGGAACACTATGCGGCTGAGGAATCCGTGTCTAATCCGATCGGGGTCATCTTCCTGCAGCTCCACGACAGACGGCTCGATCTCATGCAGAGCGATACCATCAAGCTCAGACTTTCCCGTTGTGACACGAGGCTGGTCATATCTAACCGGTGCTGGTTGAGGATTGGCTTGCTCATCCACTGAATCCGTTGCGCTATTACCATGACGGCCTGGCACTGAACTACTCGCCTGATAGTCCTGCCGCTGGTCTTGGCTATCAAAAGTTTCTGCCGGCAGAGAGCTGCCGTCAGCTTGAGTAGGAGATTCTTGGTTAATTTGAGACTCTGAAAAGGACGTCGGGTCACGTTGATGACTCAAGGAAAAGTTTTGCATGCCGACTCCATCAGCGAAGTCTCGCGACCAGGAGATGCAGTAGAATTGTCTGTTGAGATATAGAGAAGAGATAAGGAGAAATCCTAGGGGTAGCGTGGGGTTTATGTACTCGAGGAGGCTGGGCTGCTGGTGATGAGGGAAACAGTTGGCCTTTGACGCGCTCATTTTCCTGTTCATTGATCACAAACAAACCCAATATAATAGATTGTGCACACATAACTGTTACAGAGTATGGGCCCCACTTTCAGCGAAAAGTTTGTTATATTCACAATGCTTTGGACACCTATTTTGAAGGAGATCATGTGTGATGATAATTTCTAAGCTAAGACTAATGATGGACCATGAAACCCAAGTAAACTAGTGAGATCAGAACTAATGTCCACATATCAAAGGTAATGGCTATGCTATATCCTTGAACGCGGTCTAGCGGTTGCACTAAAGATGAAATCTAAGATTCATCCGGCGTTTATGTCAGGTCGATGACATTACTTTCCGGAGGTGCCTCAGACTCACCGTTCTTTGCTTGTGGTATGATATCTAAAGATTTTTCATCTTCCGCTGGCTCATCTTTGATGAGTGGCTCGATAACTTCAAGTGGTAGCATATCTCCATCGGGGTCCTCAGCCTTGCGTTGCATATGCAGCAAAGCACGCTTCTCAGAAATCCAGGGTAGCTCTGCGTGTATCTTTTTCGCCTCGGATTCTGGATCAATCTCCTCTTTTTTGCATTCTCCGAATACATTCGGCATCATACTGGTACGCTTACGCTTGACTTGCGGTTTCATGCTTTTAAAGAGGGCCAAATCTTGGTTGGGAAAAGAGCCGTGGATGTTTAAATATTGAACATCCTTGATGAATTGGCACACATATTCGAACTCTGCTTTTATTTCTGCGCATTTTTGAGCAAGGTCGGCTTGAGCTTTTTCGACTAGCTCATCCTGAAGCTCCAAGTACCGATCATTTTTGAACTTCATAACGAGCTCCTCATTTACGGGGAGGCAGTCATCTCCCGATTCAACTTCCTTGGTTTGACGATGGGTTTCTGCTGAAAACTCAGCAGCGCTCCATTCCATCTCTTCGGTTAACCCTTTGAGCTGATAAACACGAGCCATGCTGAGTTGCTGACGCAGCTTGTTTTCATCATAGGGAAGCTCGTCTCCGCGAGGATAAAATTGAGATATGTCGGCTTGTAGGATGGAGTCATCTTCAATCGTGACCGCGAAGTGATATGGGTATGTGGTCAATAGGTACTTCAGTGTCTCGATATAGTTCCTGAAGCGGCCTATTGCCATGTGTTTGTTGATCGGTATGATTGTATGAATCTCAACGAAGCTATCCGGCATCAATCGCTTCATCCACTTTTCGAGGTTCTTGAGGTTGTCTGACCAACGCTCGACCTCGCCCAGTGGCCCGCAGGGATCATGTTCCTTCAGTATCACATGCCTCTCATTTCGGCGTAACTCGCCATCCTTTAGCTTGCTGATCTTGCCTTTGTTCCGCCAATCTCTAAACTTCTCCAATGCACTCATGCGGTAGAAACCAGGGTTGTCTCGATCCCCTACCAGAGGCGAATATGAGTATTGTGAGGGACAGGGGTCAGCTTCAAAAATGATGCGGCTTTTTAGACCGCGGCAATGTCCAGGATCATCAGGATGTATGGGAACGTGAGATACAGGTGCATACTTTGGACCAGCAGGGACTTTGGTAACCGCATCGGGGGCATTCACTGAGGGGTTTAGAACGCTGTGGTCATAGAAATTGGTCGAGCACTTACACAACAATTCGGTCTGTTCTCCACAATCATCTTTAGAACTGGGTGCCTCCATTCTCTTCTCTGCATTAGGTGGCGAAGACGTTGTCGGAGCTACCTCTTCTTTGGTCACCGCTTGTTCGTCCTCGTTTGGATGTTCGATAGCTTCAGTTGTATCAGGTACGACTTGTTCCTCTCCACCATCCGGGATATCTTTAGATTCTTCTTGTGGCCTTGTTTGCTCACCTGCAGCTGTAACACTCTCTGTTGGACTTGACTCTACAGATTTGTTACTAGCAAGGTTTTCATCAGGCTGAGCGGAGGCATCTTTCTTGGGCTGTGCCAGGACGTCTTGGCCGGTCTCGACAGATGCTTTGTCGTCATCTTTTTTGGGCTGTGCTGCGAAATCTTGGCCAGTTTCGACAGATGCTTTATTGCCATCTTTCTTGTAACGCTTTGAACCTTTTTTCAGATCGTTCTCACACGACCGTTTCTTTGGATCCATTAGAGTCCAGTGCAAGCGTGGGAGTTCAGGTTATCTGGTATGTACGAGCAAGAGCCCGAGAACGAAGGTTTTATGCTTCTTCAGGGGCACGTGAACTCTGGGGGTGGACAATAGTAATTGTAATCTGACAATAGCAGATAATATATGCATTTCACTCTGGCAGATATCGATAAATGTCAAGCTGCTATGACAAGAGCCGCCTGTGCACTCTGAATACAATGTAGGCCGACAATACGCAAAGAGGAAGGTCCTGTGGTATACTTCTTGGAACCATTGTGGTATTCGAATAGAGAAACGATGAATCGTTTTTACATAAGCCTCACGGGATAGTTTTATTGGTTTACACGTATAAGTGAAAGAGCACCACGTATTGAGCTACCACTCAGCCACACCGCGTGACACGCACAGACCTCTCCCATATTATTGTTCGTTGATTTTTGCGGCAATTTGTTGGTTTTACTCTCACCTATACGCACCATGGAGTACAATACCGATGAGATTCGTTACCTCCGTCACACTATCGACTCTCCAGGCGGATTTCAATGCATACAAACGTAGCGCGGAAGCTCAGCTTCTCTCACTTATTCAGCGAGTTGACAACGTCGAGCACGCAACCAACCATTATGTTGAGAAGCATGGATATCGCGTTGACCTTCGCCAAGATCAAGTCTGGGGAGGCGAGCAACTAGGACAGCGAGCAGTTCGCCCTGCTAGCCAACAAGCTCCCTTCCTGATTGCTAATACGGAAATTGGACATATTTCTAAAGATTTATACCCCTACAAAGTTCACAATGCAAGCCGGTGCACAATGGTAGTCAGCCAACAAAGATTGTAAAGCCTCCAAAAGCTTCCCCTGGGCTTAGCCAGGCTACAAACGCGGCAATTTTTCCGTGGACAATTGAGGATCTTTGCATAGTGGATGCGTTGCAGGGATGGGCTTCATGGTGAGCTGGTTGCACTTTTTCATGGGATTAGAGTTAACATCTTGCAGTCTCTATTCTACCTGCGGCAAACCTAGTGCGCTCCCAGGATGCTTCAAGGCAGGCCATTTCTATTGGTGTGGCGTCCATGAAAAGATGACTTGCTGGGGACTCACAACGTGCGAGGTCGGGAGCGGATGCCGGGTGGCATCTTGGCGTGAGTAAAGGCACTGTTTCGAGGTTGAGGACTTGGTACTTACTGTTGTAAAGAAAATTTGAGAGACCGGGAGGAACGAGTTCATTTCTCTATGACTGCCGGTCTAGGCAGCCGTGGCCTCAAATCTAGAGGTCGCTCTGTTTCCGGGACGGGAGCCGACAGGACTTTTTGAAGGACGAAGCGGGTCAAAATCTGAGTGGCGCACCACAAAGAAACTCAAGATGTAGGGAAATAAGTAGAGAAAGCAGAAGATATGGTATTACGGATTTATTTAAAGGTCCATGTCGATCATCGATGAACAAGGACAAAACATGTACATACAATGAATACACATGAGAGCTAAGACTTTCTCGAACTCAGGTGGTAACCGTGAGGGGAAACCCAAGGCGCTTCTCTAGTACTCTGCGGTATAAGTCGGTACTACGACCGTAAGGATCAGCCTTATAAGGCTTAGCAGAGCCTATATAAAATTTTGGCCAATCTACATTCGATCTGCATCCGCAGTGACATGCATGCCCATCAAATATGACTGAGCCATCGCAAACGGTGGCGCGATGACTGAGCCCACAACAATAGCAGACTTGGCAGTATGGAGCAGGACCAGGCTCCTTCCATTGGTAGGAGTGCGTGATTTTTCCTTTGAGGGGAGATAGCACCCCATTGCTGTGGCTGGAATAGCGAGATATCGTCTGATTGCAGCTTTCGCATTTCAAGTACTTGAACGGATGAAGCCCTTCGTAAAGGCGGACCCGGTTTTCATGTGAGCATTCACATATCCAAACACCGTCATCCTCCGCCCATCGTGTTGGAAGTGGGGTGCATGAAAATCTGTCATACTCAACATGTCGCGAGTTCTTGAGATAGGCTTCTAAGTTTTCTTTCGACCGATGCGCTCTTTTTGAGGTAGTTTCTTTTTCTCTTCTACTGCGAAGACTAGATCGTATCGTCTCTCGTGCCCGCACAAGGTGTACAACACTTGTAAAACTACGCATTGGATCTGATATAATCGAATATTTGTGAATGAATGAGTTGTCGATCTTGGATGAAAAATATGAAGTTCGAACTCATACGAGTTATGTATCAGATCAGATCGTGCTTTGTAAAATGATGATGAACTCCATATCGCCCAGGATGTGCACGCACAATTTCAGACCAATGGAGCCACGGGAGACTTTTCTGATCAATCTGGTTTGGCCGGGGTGAAAAATTTGTCCTTTCCTCAGAAACTGTTTTATAAATAGAGCCTCGTTGTGAAGTATTCGTCAGTGCTGTCATATATGATTATTTTGAATATCGGAAATCGTATGTATATAGCTGTAGTAGGATGGATATGTACTGGAAGTAACATGACCCAGTGAAAATTACAAAGAATGAATGATAAGAGCTTTATGCTAAGCTTCTACCCTGTTCTGATATCTGGGTGATAAGCTTTGCATGCAGTCAATTCGAGAAATGGATGTATACACATTGACTTGAATATTGACGCGAGCTTGTAAGGACTGATCTACGTTTATAAGCATAGTGCTTAAACCTATGTCTTGCCGCTTTCAAGACATGCAACGTCATGCCACACAATGCGATGGGGGGCATGTATCGAAATACAATGTCTTAACACTTACCACTATAAACTCTACAAGACAGCACAAGGGAAGTATATTTAAGGTGCAAAGCCCTTGGATCAACCTTGCAATATTTACAAGAGATCCATTCAAACAAGGATTGTCCAAAAGTTTCATATCAACAAACAAGCCATGGCTATACCAATCATCATTGTTTCGCCAGCTCCCCCTCCTGGGGAATTTGATCCGCCGCCACCTTGGCCAATCAAGAACTAGCGCAGCTATGCATAATGTTTGTCTATTTATCAAATAGTGTCGAAGGATAGTTACGTTATAGAACGCTGAGTTTGTCTGTTTGTCTGATTCAGTTGCTACTCCATAATCATTGTCTATCAAGAAACCTTAATTATACAGCCGACTCCTATCTTACAGCAGCCGATTACAGAATGTACAAGGCTGAGGCCTATAGTAGCATTTATCTACCTGTACAGTATTTTTAATTAAGATTTTTTTTTTTTTTTTACTTACTAAATATTAACTAAAATCTTGTCTTGCTCAGTAAATTCGAAGATTGTAGTACCAGAAACAATTATTTAAGAGGCAGCGATATGTTCACATACGGCTCACTTGTAGGGAGCCTCCCTTTTGCAAGCTATGCACAGTCTACCGAAGGCCGCGGCGCTCTTAAGAACTACGCTACTCGTATTAAACCGTATATTAATCAGCTTTGGACACAGCCATCGTATCACGTCAAGATGCAGTGCAATGAACGACCATACTTTATATTAAAGTTTCCATAACATAGAGATGAACTACCGTGCCACCCACCGGCTCCACAGACCCGCCAATATTCTCTTCAAACACAGCGTGGATTCCCTTGAAGACCTATTTATCTCTAGTTACATGTCTATTGCGTACAACAAGTCACCGCCTACCTATCCTCTGCTACTACATCCGCGCTACTTGTGCGCTCTCCAACTTTCTGGCGCGTCTAGATCTAGCACAGCACTCTTACGCTTCTTGCCACGTCCCCCTTTTGGCTGCATTTGCATCTGCATCTGGCCTAGCACTTTTTAGCTGCCGACCACCCTTTCCCTTTATTATGGCTTCTTTGGCGGTATCTTTCTCCACACGCTTCGCTCGTGCCGTTTTGTTAGAGTATGGTATCATACAGTTGCTTCCATCATGATGTGTTTTTCTTTAAATGTCTGAGGCCAAGCTTCGCGAATCCACGTAGCAGTCTTGATCTATTCGCGTTTTGTCTACTTGCGCTATTAGGTACAATGTCTAGGGGAACTCTAGGCGGGTCCTGTGGCTGAGACATAGTAAGCATTTGCGTATACTGTTGGTGACATGTACGAGTAGTTGGATGATCCTTCCCAAGAGTGGTATTGTAGCCAGCGCATGCTCTTTTATAAAACGCAGTAGATTCATCATAACGATGCCGAATTCCAAGAAGATGAGCGAGGCAGTACACGCTTATTAGAGTATCTGGATGCTCAACACCAAGTACCTTCTCCTTAGTCGCCAGCGTCTGCCTGTGCATCGATTCCGCTTCCGAGTACTTGCCTTGGCGCCCTAGCACGAGCGCCAAGTTGTTTATGGTCGCCAGCGTGTCTGGATGTTCAATACCAAGTACCTTCTCCCC
>Ga0247757_10001832_pt1 | contig 12616 bp, 10 predicted proteins | sample UWRJL126311R4_FD_180929 | JGI IMG/M metagenome (GOLD analysis project Ga0247757, IMG submission 180929) | Plant litter microbial communities from Arlington Agricultural Research Station in Wisconsin, United States - UWRJ-L126-311R-4 | ecosystem: Environmental > Terrestrial > Plant litter >...
CTGGTAGCCGGTTCCGTCGCGGTTGATCCGGAAAATCACGCCGCGACCGGCCGAACCCCCGAAGTAGGTGCTCCCGTAAAGCATCCCGTCGCTGGCCAGCAGAAGATTGGCGCGAGGATCGGAGCCATCCGTCAGACCGGTGAAGGTCTTGAGCACGCTGTACTCGATGCCGTAGACGCTGGCCCTGAAGATCGTGCCGTAGCCGCTGCCGCCGCTGCGGGCCACGCCATACATGTACGGGAAATCGCCCATGACGACGCCCTGCGGATTAACCCCCTTGCTACCGGACAGTCCATGGATGAAGCCCCAGTTGCTGCCGTCCATGGTTAGCACATAGATCTTGCTGCCACTGCCGCTGCTCGTGCCGATGGCCGAGGTGGTTCCGTACAGCAGCCCATTGGATTCCATCAGGGAATTGGGTTCGCCGTCGCCCACCTGGTTGAAAATCCGGAGGACCTGATAGCCGGTGCCATCCTTGTTGATGCGGTAAACGCGACCGTTGCGAACCGTCGACGTCGCGCCCGGCCCGTAGGCGGTCGTGCCATACAGCTTGCCGTCGCTGCCCTCGATCAGGGCCTTGGGAGAAAGCCCGTCGGCCGGATCGGTGCCAAACGACTTCAAACGTTCGAAACCGGTGCCGTCGGGGTTGATCCGGAACAAGTTTCCTCCGCCGTTTGCCGAGCCGGTGTTGGCGACCACATAGATTTTCCCGTCGCTGGCTTTGATCGCGTTGGGCAGATTCCCGGCGTCGTCGAAACGGCGGATCAGGGCGAAAGCCGGATCGGACACATAGGAGCGGGTGAGGGGAGGATTGGTGCCACTGGCGAGCGTGACGGTTTCATTCGCGGGCGAGGTGTAGTCCGCCAGCGAGGAATACTCGAGCGTGTGCGCGCCGATGGAGAGGTTCGACTGCGTGGCGCCGCTCGCGTTCCAAGCGCCGCCGTCGAGCCGCCACTGGCCGGCCGCGGGCTCCAGGGTCACGGAGATCGACGCGAGTTGGACGTAGCTGCGGGCGAGCGAGAGATTGGTCCCGGCCGCCAGCGAAACGGTTTCAGCTGCCGGCGTAACGTATCCGGGGGCCGTTTGATAGGTGAGGGTGTAGTCGCCCGCGGTCAGAGATCCAACGGTGGCGCCACTGGCCCGCCAGATTCCGTCGGGAGCCGCCGCCGCAGGATGGATCTGCCATTGGGCCGAGGCCGGCGTGAGGGTGATACTGACCTGGGCGGGATGAGGCGTGTAGGAGCGGTCCAAGGCCAGGGACTGGCTGGGGCTCAGCGTGACGGACTCGGTGGCGGGCGCGTCGTGGTTGGCGAGCGGACCGTATTCGAGCGTATAAGCGCCCGGGGTGATGCCCGTGAGCGTGGCGCCGCTGGCGTTCCAAGTGCCTGTCGGAGCCGTACCGCTGGCGTAGAGACGCCACTGCGCGGTGGCTGGGTGCAGCGTAACCGTCGCGTCCGCCGGCTTGAGGGCGTAGGCCCGGTTGACGACCGTATGGTCCCGCAGGGCCAGGTTGAGGCTTTCCGGAGCGAGGGGGCTGTAGTCACCGCCTACGTCGGTGTATTCAACGGTGTGGGCTCCGGGATCGAGCTCCGTGAGAGTGGCGCCACTCGCGTTCCAAGCGCCACCGTCGATCCGCCACTGGGCGGTGTTGGGGAGAAGGCTCAGCGAAAGGGTTGGGCGCTGCGAAACATAGTAACGCGTCGTAGCGAAGATGCCGGCCTCGGTGAGGGTAATGACGTCACCGGCTGGCGGATCGTAGAACGGAACGTCGGAGTATTCGATGGTGTAGTTCCCAGCTGGGACCCAGGCGCTGGTGCCGCTGGTATTCCAAGCGCCGCCGTTGAGCCGCCATTGGCCCGCGCTCGGCACCAATCCAATGAGCACTTGCGCCAGTTGGACATAGGCGCGCGAAAGCGTGCGCAGCTCACCGCCGGTCAGGGAAACGGTTTCGTTCTCCGGGCTGACGGCGTGTTCATAGGCGAGGTATTCGACCGCATGGTCTCCGGGCGTCAGATTGTTCACCACCGTCCCGCCGTTCAGCCAATACCCGCCATCGACCCGCCATTTGCCGATGCCGGGGAAGACCACGCTCAGGCGTGCCAACGGAGCGTAGTTGCGGGATAGGCTCAGGGATTGGGCGGCGCTGAGGACCAGGGTCTCGGAGGCCGGAGTGACATAGTTTTCCACCGCTTGGTACTCGATCGTGTAGTTTCCGGCGATCAGGCCGGTAACGGTGGCACCGCTGGCGATCCATTCGCCGGGGGAAATGCCGTCGCGATAAATGCGCCACTGGGCCGTGGCGGGAGTAAGGGTCAGACTGACCTCGGCCGGCTTGAGCGGATAGGAGCGGGTGATGCTGGCATGCTGGCGCAGGTCGAGCGAGATCGGCTCGGACGGCAACGACAGGTAGATGCCACCGAGGTCGAGGTACTCGAGCGTGTGCGCGCCGACGGCCAGCTCGCTGACGGTCGCTCCACTGGCAACCCAGGCACCGCCATCGATCCGCCATTGGCCCTGGCTTGGCCCGAGGTTCACGGTCAGCGTCGGTTTCTGGGACGTGTAGTTACGGGTGCCGGCAAAGCCCCCGCCCGCGGGCAGGGTGAACACATCGTTGGCCGGGGCGTCGTAGAGGGGCAGCGAGGAGTATTCCACGGTGTAGTTGCCCGCCGGGACCCATTGCTCGGTGCCGCTGGCGTTCCAGGCGCCGCCATTGAGCCGCCACTGGCCGGTGGCGGGGACAAGTCCAATGAGGACCTGGGCAAGGCCTTCGTGCGTGCGGGACAGGTTCAGCGTTTGCCCGCTGGTCAGGGTCACGCTTTCGGAAGGTGGGGTGATGAAGTGATTGAGCGGAGAATAGTCGATGGTGTGCGATCCGACCGACAGGTTCGCGGCGACGGTTCCGCTCGCCTGCCAGGCGCCGCCATCGACCCGCCACTGCGCAGTCGCGGGCGACAGGCTGATCCCGAGTTGGGCAAGCGCCGTGTAGTTGCGGGTGATGGTCAGCGCCTGCCCCGCGGAAAGCCCGATGGTTTCGGAAGCGGGCCCGACGTATCCGGCCACACTGGAGAATTCGAGGGTGTGATTGCCGGGCGTGAGCCCGGTTGCCGTGGCGCCCGTTCCGAGCCAAGCCCCGCCGTCCACGCGCCATTGGGCGCCGGGCGCGGTGAGGGTGACCGTGAGTTGGGCGAGTTGCACATAGGTGCGGGACAGGTTTGTCGTCTGCCCGGAGATCAACGTCACGGTTTCCGCCGCCGGGGTGATGAACCCCGACACGGCTTGGTAGTCCATGGTGTGGCTGCCCGGGGTGAGATTGCTGGTCAGCGTGCCGCTGGTGATCCAGGCGCCGCCGTCGATGCGCCATTTGCCCGACGCGGGAGTCAGCGTAACGGCCAGCTTGGACAACGCCGTGTAGGCGCGGCTGAGCGTGAGGGCCTGCCCGGCGGACAGCGTGACGCTCTCGGCCGGCGGAGCGGTGTAGCCCGTGAGCGCGGCGAAGGCGACGGTGTGAGCACCGGGAGCAAGGCCGGTGGCAGCGGTGCCGCTATTCCGCCAAGCGCCGCCATCGACGTTCCACTGGCCGGTGGAAGGCGTGAGATTAAAAGTAAGTTGGGCGAGCTGGACGTATGCCCGGGCGAGCGTGGTCGTCTGTCCGGCGACGAGGGTGACGGATTCCGTCGTCGGCGTGCTGTATCCCGACACCGCGAGGTAGTCGATCGTGTGCGCTCCCGGGGCCAGGCTGCCCACGGTGGTGCCGCTGGTGCGCCAGGTCCCGCCGTCGATGCGCCACTGTCCGGAGGTGGGGGTCAGCGTGATCTTGAGGGACGACGGCGAAACGTAGGTGCCGGTGACAGTCGTCGTGTTGCCGTTGGTCAGGGCGACGCTGATATCCGCCGGCGTGATCCAGCCGGTGGTGGCCTTGAAATTGACCACGTGGGTGGTGTTCGAGAGGTTCGACACGGTGGTCCCGCTGGCGCGCCACGCACCGCCATCCACGCGCCACTGGGCTCCCGCGGACACAGCGCCCGCCGGCGCCAGGTTGACCTTGAGGTTGCCGGCGTGAAGCGGGGCGCACAGCAAGGAGGCCGCCGCGAACAGAATCCAGACAAGTCGATTCATGGTGGGACAGGGTTGGACGAGGACGCAGATGCAATGCAGCACCAGTCTGGCCCAACTTGTGCGGCGACGATGTTTTGCTCGGCGTCATCCGCGAACGCAAGGGACCTTTGCGTCACAATTGGCACCGTGGTGTCTGCTTCCCGCCCAAGGGAAGAAAGCATTGCGCCCGGAGGCTCGCGGGAGATCAGGCGGCCAGCCCGGCGGCCAGCGCCAGCGCGCTCTTGGCCCGATTCATGATGTACAGGTGATATCCGGGGGCGCCTTGGGCGAGGAGGTCGCGAATCTGCGTGACGGCCCAGTCGATGCCGACGGACTCGACGATTTCCGGGACTTCGCCGGCGGCTTCGAGACGCTTGGTGAGCTTCTCGGGGAGCGTGGCGCCGCACATTTCCGTGAAGCGGCGGATCTGTTTCAATGAAAGCACCGGCATGATGCCCGGCACGATCGGGGTCGTGATGCCGCGGGCGCGGCATTTCTCGACGAAGCGATAATAGACGGCGTTGTCGAAGAAGAGCTGGGTGGTGACAAAGGACGCGCCGGCGTCGACCTTGCGCTTGAGATTGTCCAGGTCGGCTTCCGCGGAAGGCGCTTCCGGGTGTTTTTCGGGATAGCCGCCCACGCCCAGGCAGAAGTCCCGGTGACGTTCCTTCAGCAATTCGACCAGGTGGTTCGCGTAGCGCAGGCCGTCGAGGTAGGGGACAAACTCGCTCTGGCCCTTCGGCGGGTCGCCCCGCAAGGTCATGATGTTGCGATAGCCGTCGGCGTACAGGCCGTCGGCGACAGCGGACAGCTCGGTGCGCGAATGCCCCACGCAGGTCAGGTGGGGCATCACGGTGAAGCCGATTTCCGTGCGCAACAGGCGGCTGACTTGCGCCGTCCGCTCGCGGGTGCTGCCACCGGCGCCATAGGTGACGGAGACGAAGTCAGGTGCGATTTTCTTCAACGACAGCGCCGTTTCCCGGAGCGCGGCTACGCCCGCCTCGTCCTTGGGCGGGAAAAACTCCAGCGAGCGCAAAGGGCGCTGCTGCGCGAAGAGTTCGGAAATGGGCCGGTCGGGATGCATTAATAATCAATACATACGAATCTGATGATGCGTAAAGTGCAATTTCGAGGGATGTCCCGCGAGCTCACAATTTCCTAGGACGCCGCCGTCGCCTCGCGGGCCTTTTCCGTCTTGAGGCGCAGCTGGCCGCAGGCGGCGTCGATGGCATGGCCTTTCTCCCGGCGCAGGGTGACCGACACGTCGCCGCGTTCGAGGATCTGGGCGAAGCGTTCCTGGCGCGTGATGCTCGGCCGCTTCCAGGGCAGGCCCTCGACCGTGTTGTACGGAATGAGGTTCACATGGGCGTGCAGGTCCCGGGCGATGTCGCGGAGCTTCTCGGCTTGGTCGAGCGAGTCGTTGATCTCCTCAATCAGGATAAATTCGAGGGTGACCATGCGGCCGCGCTTCTCGGAGAACTCCTTTACCGCGGGCAGCAGTTCTTTGAGCGGCCAGCGTTTGTTGACCGGCATGATCTGCTCGCGCACCTCGTCGGTCGCGCCGTGCAGGGAGATGGCGAGGCGGATGCCGAGCGGTACGTCAGCCAGCAGCTTGATCTTCGGGACCAGGCCGGAGGTGGAGAGAGTGATCCGGCGGGCGCCGAAGCCGAGGCCCCACTCGGCATTCAGGATGGTGAGGGCGCGGATGATGGCGTCGTAGTTGTGCAGCGGCTCGCCCATGCCCATGACGACGAGATTGTCGAAGGAGACGAGCTCGGCGTGGGCGCGCGGCGTGCGGCTGTCCTCCTGCCGGCAGACTTGGATGAGCTGGTGGACGATTTCCCCGGCGCTGAGGTTGCGTTTGAGGCCGGCGAGGCCGGAGGCGCAGAACTTGCAGCCCATGGCGCAGCCGACCTGCGTGGAGATGCAGATGGTCTTGCGGGAATTCTCCTGGCCGACGCCGAGTTGCGGCGCGCGGATGATGACGGTTTCGATGAGGGACTTGTCGCCGAGCTCGAGCAGGAGCTTGTCGGTCACGTCCTCCGACTGCTTCGTGAACACGAACGCGGTGGATTCGAGCTCGAAGGTGTCCGCCAGCCAGGTGCGCAGCGGCCGGGAGAGGTTGGTCATCTCATCCCACGAGGCCACGCGCTTCTTGTAGAGCCACTCCAGGATCTGCCGGGCACGGAACACGGGGTGTCCATGCGCGGTCAGCGTCGCGGTCAGAGACTCGAGCGTCTCGCCGTAGATGGAGGGTTTGGCCGGAGCGTAGGGCATGGAGGGCGAATTGACTTGGACAGGATTGGGACCTTGGCGCAGAGTTCAACGACAGAGCATGAATCTTATCCACCGCCACATCTTCGCCAACGTGTTCGTCACGTGCGCGGCGGCGGTGGTGTTGTTCGGGTTCGTGCTGATGGTGGGCAACGCCCTGAAGGACCTGCTGGGACCGGTGCTGGCCGGCCAGCTTGAGATCGGCACCTTCCTGCGCCTCGTGCTCCTGCTTTTCCCCTTTGTCTTCTACTATGCGCTGCCGATGGGCATGCTGACCGGCGTGTTGCTGGTGCTGGGCCGGATGTCCTCGGATCGCGAGATCACGGCCTTGCGGTCGTCGGGCGTGAGCGTGGCCTGGATTTCAGCGCCGATCATCTTCCTGGCGTTGGTCGGGGTCGTGACCAGCCTGCTGATCAACTTTCAGTTCATGCCCATGGCCCGGCAGGCATCGCAGCGGGAGTTTGCGGAGGCCATGCAGCAAAACCCACTGAGCTTCATCGTGCCGAAGACCTTCATCCGCAATTTTCCGGGCGTGGTGCTGTATGTCGGGGAGATGCACGAACGGCGGCTCAAGGACTTCTGGGCATGGGAGCTCGATGCGCAAAACCGGGTGAAGCGCTCCGTCCGCGCCGACTCCGGGCGCCTCGATTACGATGCGGTCAACGGCAAGTTCGTCGTGACCCTGGAGAACGCGCAGGGGCAGATACGCAACACCAAGGACCCGGAGGATTTCAAGGATGCACGCGGCATGGTCGCGGGTGAGAAGCTGACGGTGGATCTCGCGCTCGACCGCCTGATGGGCGAGCACACGATCAAGCGGAAGCTGAAGTGGCTGACGTTCACCCAGCTCATGGCGGAATGGGCGCGCCTGAGCCGGCCGGATCCGGCGACCCCCCGCGAGGAGCAGGAGCTCCAGTTGATGCGCGTGCGGTTCACGATCCAGGAGAAGTTTGCCACGGCGTTCTCGGTGCTCTCGTTCGCGCTGATTGCAATCCCGCTCGGGATCAAGGTCTCGCGCAAGGAGACGTCGGCCAACCTCGGGCTCGGCCTGCTGCTGGCCCTGTCGTATTACTTTGCGAGCGTGGTGCCCGGCATGTTCGACAAATACCCGGAATTGCGCCCCGACCTGCTGGTCTGGCTGCCCAATATCACCTTCCAGGGCTTGGGGTTGTGGCTCTTTTACAAGATCGACCGCGCCTGACCGCCGGCTCCCGGACCTCGTAACTCCTTCCGCCTGACGGACGTCTTCAACCATGTGTTCCATTCCCGACACACACCATGGTTGATGAACCGTTCGATTTCGCCGGTTGCCTTGAACGGGTGCGCGCGCGCGATCAGGCGGCGTCCCGCCAGCTCGTCGAGCAGCTCTATCCGCAGGTCATCCGCATCGTGCGGTCGCATCTGCCGCGGCGCGTTGCTGAGGAGGACCTCGCGCAGGAGATTTTTCTGAAGATGTTCACGCGACTTGAACAGTACCAGGGCGCGGTGCCGTTTCCGCACTGGGTTTCCCGCATCGCGGTGACGACCTGCATCGACCAGTTGCGGGCGCAGAAGCGCCGGCCGGAGTTCCGCTGGGCGGACCTGCCGGAGGAGCAGGCCGACGTGCTGGACAACGTGATGACCGACCAGCGCGACACGGCCCCCGGCGAGGCGCTGGCGGCCCGGGAGCTGGTGGACAAATTGCTCGGCCAGTTGAAACCGGAAGACCAGATGGTCGTCCGTATGCTTGACCTCGAGCAAAAGACCCTGGCCGAAATCAGCGCCCTCACCGGGTGGAACCAGACCCTCATCAAGGTGCGCGCATTTCGTGCACGTCGGAAATTGCAAAAGCTTTTTAAGGACCTACAACAACAGGAGAAGTCATGAGCCAATTCGAACACCAATGGCAGGCGCTTGTCCGCCGGGCCCGCCAGGCCCCCGATGCGCGGGACACGGATGTCCCGTATGGTTTCGCCGCCCGCGTGGTGGCGCAGTCCGCCGGCCCTTCCGGCGCCGCCCCATGGGCCGCGCTGGAGCAGTTTGCCGTGCGCGGCTTCCTGGCCGCCTCCGCGTGCTGCGTGGCGGCGGTGGCTTTCAACTATTTTGGCCGCTCGCTTGAATCCTCCGCCGAGACGCAGATCGAAGAGACGCTGAACACGGTCCTCGAGCTGTCCTGATGAAAAGCCCCTGGAAGTTAATCATCCTGCTGGTCGGTATTTTTCTCGCCGGCGCAGGGAGCGGAACCTTGGTGACGATGCGCGTGCTGCACCGCCCGCCGCCGGGCCCGCGGACGCCGCCGTCGGCCGAGAATTGGAGCTCGCTGCACCTCAAGCGCATCGTGGAGGACGTCGGCCTGCAGCCGGGCCAGCTGGAAAAGATCCGCCCGGTCGTCGACCGGCGCATGCTCGAGCTTTTCAACCTGCGGGCCCGCTACCTCGACGACAACCACGCCCTGCGCGAGGTAATGGAGCGCGAGGTGGCCGAATTCATGACCCCCGAGCAGCGCGAGAAGTACGAGCAGATCAACCGCGAGTATCACGACCGCGCGCGCCGCCTGGAGCGGGGCGAGCGGCCGCCTCCGGACCGCCCGCGCGACCGGTAAGTTCCCCCGTGACGGCGGCAATTTTGCCGCCGTTTTATTTTAGTTGAAAGGGCAGGGGTGCGGCCTACGGTCCGCCTCGGCCAGGCGCCATGCATGAGCAGGCGCGTGAACCCCGCCAGGGCCGGAAGGCAGCAACGGTGACGACGTTCTCCCAGTGCCGTGGATTGCCTGGCCACTTATTTTTTCGCGCCGTGCCGGCGCGCCGGGTGGCCGGGAGTTGAGAGCTGAGGGATGAGAGTCCCGACAAAATGCTTTTTCGGCTTTGCCATCAACTCCCAGCTCTCAACTCTCACCCCAGCTTGTCTTCCGCCTACCAAGTCATCGCCCGCAAGTGGCGCCCGCAGACCTTCGACGATGTCGTCGGGCAGGACCATGTGGTCCGGACGCTTCGGAACGCCATCGCCCGCAACCGCATCGCCCACGCCTACCTGTTCGTGGGGCCGCGCGGCACGGGCAAGACGAGCACGGCGCGCATTTTCGCCAAGGCGCTGAACGCCACCGGCGGTCCGAAGGCCGATTTCGACCCGGCCGACCCGATTGCGCAGTCGATCGCCGAGGGCCGCTGCCTTGACGTGATCGAGTTCGACGCCGCCTCGAACACGCAGGTGGACAAGGTCCGCGAGTTCATCATCGACACCGTCGCCTACGCCCCGGCGCAGGGCCGCTACAAGGTCTACATCATCGACGAGGTGCACATGCTCTCGGCCGGGTCGTTCAACGCCCTGCTCAAGACCCTCGAGGAGCCGCCGGCGCACGTGAAGTTCATCTTCGCCACCACCGACCCGCAGAAAATGCCCGCGACGGTGATTTCCCGCTGCCAGCGCTTCGACCTGAAGCCGATCCCGACGGAACTGATCGTGCAGCGGCTGAAGAAGATCGCCGGCAGCGAGAAGATCAAGGCGAGCGACGCCGCCCTGTCCAGCATCGCGCGCATGGCGGACGGCGGCATGCGCGACGCGCAGTCGATCTTCGACCAGATGATTTCGTTTTGCGGCGCCGAGATCGGCGAGGCGGACGTGCTCGACGTCTACGGGCTGGTTTCCGCGGCGAAGATCGCCGACCTGGCGCGGGCGCTGGCCGCCGGCGACCACAAGGCGATCGTCGGCATCGTGGACGATTGCGACGAGAACGGCCGCGATCTCTACCGGCTGCTGGTCGACCTGCAGGCGCACCTGCGCACCGTGTTGCTGGACTCCATCGCGAAGGGCGGCTCGAGCGAACAGCTCGGCGTGCCGATGACGACCGAGCAGCTCACGCGCCTGTTGGATGGCCTGCGCGAGGGCGAGAACGGCGTGAAGCACGGCTTGTCCGAGCGCATCAATTTTGAAGTCGCATTGCTGAAGTCCGTGGAGGCCAGCCGCGCCCGCGCGATCGACAGCCTGATCAAGGACATCGCGGCCCTGGCGGACAGCCTGCCCGCCGACGGCTCAAAAAAAAACGACTGAGGAAGCCGGCTGAGGCTCCGAGGACGGAGGACAGGGGACAGGGGACAGAGGATGAGTCGGCGTCTGCGACCGCGACCGCGGAGGCGTCGGATGCTCCGGCCGGGCCCTCTTCGGAGGAGGAGGCCGCCTTTCTCGCGCAGGAGCGCGAGATGGGGAACGTCACACCAGCGCTGATGCACGTCGAAAAGGCGCCGGAAGAGCCGGCGGGTGAACTGCCGCCGATGGAAGACCTGGTGAAGCGCATCCCGATGCCGACGCGCGATCTCCTCGAGGAGCTGTTCCGCGCCCGGTTCGTGACCGTGAAACGCGTCCCGCACTCGGCGCTCAAGTAGGGGACCCGACCGGCCAAGTGGAGCCGATGGCGTCGAGCCCGTCGATCTGCCGGAGGTAGAGGTAGGTTTGCGCCGAGCCGGCGAAAGGATTCGGCGCCAGCAGGACGTCGATGCGTTCGTAGAGTCCTTCGTCGAGTCCCTCGAGGCGGTCGAGTTCCGCCAGGCAGGCATCGTCGATCGACCAGAGTTCGCCGGTGACTCCCTCGGTGTCGCCCGGCGAGCGCACCATGCCCGGGTAGTCGCCGAGCGAGTAGAGCGTGAAACCCGGGGCGGTGCGGACGTCGCCGAGATATTTTTGGCCGCGCAGAAAGAGGTGGTTGGAGCCACAGCGCTTCAGGGTGCCGTAGACGAAGACCGGGTTCACGCGGGGATCACCTCGACGGCCAGTGCCGTGATATTGTCGCGACCGCCCTGTTCCAAACCCGCGGTCACCAGGCGGGGTGCGACGGTGGCGATTTCACCCGTGCGCACAATCTCCTCGAGATGGCGGTCCCAAAGTCCATCGGTGAGGCCGTCGGAGCAGATGAGGAAGCGGTCCCCGGGGGCGCAGGGCACGGCGCCGAACTGCGGGTCGATGAACTGGTGGCTGGCGCCGAGGGACTGGTGGAGGACGTTGCGCCGCGGGTGGGTGCGGGCCTCGCGTTCGTTGAGCTTGCCGTTGCGCCGCAGCCAGCCGACGTGGCTGTGGTCGTGCGAGAGCTGGAGCAGGCTGCCGCCGGCGGGCAGATGATAGACGCGGCTGTCGCCGATGTGGGCGTAGTAGCACCAGCCGGGGGTGAACCAGCACAGGCTGAGTGTCGTGCCCATCCCCCGGCATTCCTCGTAGGATTCCCCGAGGCGGAGCAGGTCGGCGTGGATGGCCTTGAGAAGTTCGGCGAGGGTGGCGTCGTAGCGGCTCTCCGGGCCGGGGGCCCGGGGACGGTAGCCGCGCGGCATCAGCTTCGTGATGCGATCCACGGTGAAGCGGCTGGCGAACTCGCCGGAGTTGGCGCCCCCCATGCCGTCGCAGGCCGCGAACACGAAGTCTGCCTGCGCCCAGGAAGCACTGCCGGTCTTGCCGAGGTAGTGCACCTCGTTGCCGTCGAAGGTCAGCGCCAGGAAGGTGTCTTCATTGTTGGTCCGGACATGTCCGCGGTGCGTGAGCCCGGACCAGCGGACGTTGGGCGGGGGAGGGTGGCCGATCTCGTCGAGCAGGGCGGCGAACTCGAAGTCGATGATGCAGAAACGGCCGTCGGTCTTCCGGTAGGTGATGTTGCGGATCTCCGGGTCGTCATGGCGCACGCCAAAGGTCTCGAGCTCGTCGAAAAGCTGCTTCAGGCGCTCGGGATTGATCTGGTCGACGCGGGTCCCGCAGTTGGTGGTGACGATCTTGAGCTCCGACTCGTCGCTTTCCTTGAGACGGGGGACGAAGTCGCAGCCCTTGGCCTCGAGGTAGCGGAGAATCCGGACTTCGTTGGCGAAGCGCGCAAAGGCTTGGTGGCCGCGGAAGTTCTTATGTACCAAGCCGTCATAACCGATTCGAACCAGAGCGCGTTGGGTATCTTTGACTTCTTGCATGTCGTTCTGGCTCTAGGATTCGTGAGGTTCGGGCGGAAGCAAGGGGCGATTACAACGGCTCTGGCATAATTCCAATTTGCGCTGTCCTCTGGCATGTCAGGTGCTTTTGTTCCGCAGGTAAGCGACCCTGTCTCTCCACGGTATTTGCCGCGGTCACCACGGCGCCAACCTCAAAACCAAAATCATCCGATCCATGGCCAAATATAAATTGGAATACATCTGGCTCGACGGCTACACGCCCCTGGCAAGCCTGCGCAGCAAGACTCAAATCAAGGAATTTGCCAGCTTCCCGAAGCTGTCCGAACTGCCCGACTGGGGCTTCGACGGCAGCT
>Ga0247757_10001833_pt1 | contig 12614 bp, 5 predicted proteins | sample UWRJL126311R4_FD_180929 | JGI IMG/M metagenome (GOLD analysis project Ga0247757, IMG submission 180929) | Plant litter microbial communities from Arlington Agricultural Research Station in Wisconsin, United States - UWRJ-L126-311R-4 | ecosystem: Environmental > Terrestrial > Plant litter >...
TAACTATTTTAGGTTAAGAGTTAATCGAGTTTAGAGTTTTAGGTAGAGACCTATTCTTGGCAAATTGGGTTGCTAAATAACTTTTTAAATATTAGAGATATTGAAAAACTTTTTATAACATATAACAAAGTTATAGAAATAGCTTAGGGCTATATATTAGGCTTTAAATTTTTGATTTTTGATCATAATTGGCTGAGATATTTCGAAAAAACTTACCCGATGTAGAGACCTAATTTGCCAGCCTAATAGTTAGTAAAGGACTTTTTAAGTCCTAGTCTAGTTAGAAATTCTAGTTTTAATCTTCTACCTATATATATAGATCCCTAAACTTTTAAGAATATATCTTAGCCTATAATTAAATTAATTAAATAGTTATTAAAAAACTAAAATTCTAGAATTAAAATAGATTAAATTTGGTCTATTTTAGTTAAAAAAAAACTAAAAAAACTTACTAGTTAAATAGCTAGAAACTAGTTCTTTTCTAAATTTCTTATTCCTTTTTTTTCGATAATATTTAGCTCTAGAACTATAACCCCTTTAAATAGAATATTTATCTAAGAAAATAATCTTATTAAGGCCTAGATTCTTCTCTTTTTATTGTTTTTTAGTGTATATATCTCGATTTTTAGCTTTTTTTTATTTACTAAACGTTTTTTTTTAAGATATTAACTAAATATCCTTCTTCTTCTAAAAGGATTTATAATATTCTTTTAGTAACTTTTAGATTATTTTTTAATAATTATCTTTTATTTTCTTTTTTAGAACTTCTAGTTAAGTCTTTATTAATAACTCTTTTAATTTTAAGAGTTACCTTTTTTACTCTTCCCCTTTTTAACCCTATTTAAAATAGGGTCTTTTAACTTTTTTTTCTTTTTAATATATAAAATAGTATTATAAATAGAAGATAAAAGTTTTTCTAAAATACTAGAAATAGTAGAAATAGAAGTATTAACTTCTAAAAGAAGGTTAGCTTTTAATTTTAATTTTAAAAATTAGATAGCCATTTTAAGGACTTAGGATCTTAAAATTAAAAATTAAAAAGATATTATTATAAGCTATAATCTTATTAATATATTAGGTAATTCTACTTATATAATAATATAACTTAATTTTTAAATTATTTTTAATTATTTTAATATTATATAAAAATCTTTTATAAGCTTATTTTAGAAACTAGACTATATCTATTATAGTTAGTAAAAATTATAGCTATTTTTTAACTATAGTTTTTAAGATATTATTAGATAAAGTTTAGATTTTTTTTCTCTATATTTAGCGATTAACTTTATCTTAAATATACTTATTAATCAAGGTTACTAATTATAGAATTAATCTCTTAGTTTTTTTTTTAAAAATCTTATTTACTTTTTATTATAGTATTAATACTAACTAAGTTATAGTTATATAAAAAAGGTATCTTTTTTAATTATTCTTTTTTTATTTTACCCTACTATATATATATTTAAAAATGAAAAAAGTTTTAAATAGTTTCTTTTAAATTATAGTATTTATTTAAGATATAGTAGTTTAAGATAAAATAGTTTAAATAAATAAAGGACTATAGGCTTATATAGACTATTATAAAGTATTAAAATTATATTTTATAGTTATTAAAATAGTTATTAAAAATATATTTAATAGTTATAGTACTAAGTAATAATATAGTATTAATATACTATAAGCTATATAAATACTATTAATTATTTAATAATAGTTAAAATAGTTAATAATCTAATTATAATATTAAGATTTTTTAGCTTTTATAAAAGGGATAAAGTAGCTCTAAACTCTAGTCCTACTAGCTTTTATTTTAAAATCTTTAAAATTTTTTTTTTATATAATTTTCAAGTTATTATATAGTAGGGGAAATATTACTATCTTTAAAATCTTTTTAGTATACTTAAGATAAAAGTCTTATTTATAAATTTATTTAACTAATATATTTATTTAAGTCCTTTAAATACTCTTACTAGCTAAACTTTATATTTAGTAATATTCTAGTTTTTTAACTTAACTATTATAATCTATATAGTATTTCTCCTAGGTTAGTATAGTCTTCTTAGGAACTATCCTACCCCTTATTTAGCTATATAGTACGCTAGATATATATCCTTATAGTATATACTCTAATATAATATATGTGTTTCGCCTGGTCAACATGTCCAAAGGGGACGATGGCTAGGGGCTGGAGGAAGAGGTTGCGTATTCTGATTGGGGAAGGGAGGCCTATGTCTATAGTATAATAGACAAGCTCCACAGTGATGATAGCTAACGACCTACCGGTGATCTGGCTTGCCTAGCTAATTAGGCCTGCAGGCCGGTAACTGGAAATAAAGGAAGCGTCACGAGTATACTTTAGGCTAGGACGCTATTTACTGGTATATTTTTTAAGTGCCACCGACAGTGCTTGTTGGATAGTCCCTGTAACTGCTTAACTCTCAATGTAATGCTTCTCTTTCTTGTAGTCTGGCTTTGCTAAAAACACCTGTTCTTCCAGCTCGTGGAAGAGCGGCAAAGATTGCGCGTTCCGTGGCTACCTACTATCACTATTCCACCTGTTCCAGTTGTTTCCCGGAGCTTTGGTTTCCAACACTTGAACATTGTTATATATACGACCAAGTCTGGGCCCATTCGACTAGAGTGGAGATGATTCCCCTACAGCCTCTGCGCCGCCCTCTCGGCTCTCAAGGCCGAAATCCATCCCAGCCAGCGCGCGTGCTTCTTAGGCAGATAGCTCGGCAGGCCCAGGAAGGGCGGATGCTTATCCTTTCGGTCGACGTCCTTGGGGCAGGGCTTGGTGCCGTCGATCAGCAAGACGGCCTCCCTGGCGCCGGGGATGTCCATACGGCTGTAGAGCCACGAGTACAGGCCAGCGACGGCGCTCTCGATGGCGCCGACAACCCAGGCGTGGTGCGGGCTCGACGCCTCGCCGATCAGCACCAGGTTGCCGGCTGGCTGCGCCACCTTGGGCCACAGCGTGCTGAACTGCTGGGCGCGGAAGAAGGCGAAGGCGCCGGCGGTCGTGGCGTCGTGCGACCAGTCGTGGGAGTAGTGGTCGAGGTAGGTCTCCGAGATGGTGGCGAACAGCTTCTCCTCGTCGTCGCGTGTCGTCGTGTGCAGCCGGGCTAGCTCGCGCAGCAGCAGCGCCTTGAGCTCGTCCTCGCCGGCGGGTGAGGTTGGCGAGATCAGGGCGCCGATGCGCTCCGCATCCTGCTGCCACGTGTACGACACGAGCAGCACGGACGGCTCCGAGGGGTCGTCGACCACGTTGTACGACGGGTACACGAGCGTGCGGATGTGCAGGTCCGAGTGGCCCAGCCCGCCCTTCTCGACCTGCTGGCCGCCGGGCATCGTCTGCCGCCACCAGGCGCTCGAGAACTTGATGCCCACCTTGCACGACTCGCCGTAAGCGAGCACGCGGAGGGCCAGCTTGGTGCTGTTGGGCACGAAGCATCGCGTCGTGTCCATGCGCCGGAGGCAGCCGAGCGTGGTGGTGTTGAAGACGCCGTCGTAGACGCGGCGCTTGGAGGGCGGGTCGTCCCGGAGCGAAACTTCCATCGCCAGCGTGAGCTTCTTGGGCTGCACAAACTTGAGGGTGGTGCGGAGAGCGGAGACGGGCGAGGAGTAGATGGGCTTGGTCTTGAGCTGTTTCTCCATCAGTATCGGGAGCTGCTGTGCCCCGCCCATGACGCACCACCACTTGGTGGACTTGTCATAGTCGAAGTCAAGCGACTCGAGCACCGTCTCACTGAACGCTTGGTCGTACCAGTCGGTGCCGCTGTGCATCTTTGTTAGCGAGGTGGTTGCTAGGGTAGCTGGCGGTAAGGGTCAAGGTGGTGGTGGGGACGGGGGAATGCCTACCCATTCATGGTCTCGAGAAAGTTGACGGTGCTAGTGTTGAAGGGTGGCCGTGTGGGGTCGGGTGTGGTGGTGTCCGGTGGCTTCTGCTGGTTCGTAGCCATCCAGTCACGCGTGGTGTATTGGTCAAACCCCATCAGCATTTCCCAACCCCGCTGGCCCCCTTTTTCCGCATCTTCCTTCAGAGCCTCGCGCAGGTCTTCAATGGCATCGGCAACAACCTTGCTGGGACTCATGGCGAGGACGCTGGACACCCTAGCGCGTCAGCCTTGATTTTCCTGGTACGTACATATCGAAATATACAAGAGAGGAAGGGTGGACGTACGCTGGTGGGATCGGGGGGTCTCTGTGATCCTGATTGAAACCGAAAGCATCATTGCCCTCGGCAGCAGCGGCGATATTGACATAAGATCCCCAATTTGTCTTGTCGTTATAGCGGAAGGGCTCGTTTTGATCGTCCCCCGTGGGGTTGGTCATGCTGTAGGGGACAAGCGATCCATTAGGTGTATCCTTCTCGAGCGGGACCATGGGCATATCCAGCCAGTCAAACAGTTCGAACACGCGCTCCATGATGGGATTCTGGGGGAACCGCATGCCGCCCACGTCGTAGTAGTCGTGCGGGCCCTGTGGGTTCTGGGGCGGATCTGGCTTGAAGTTGTAGGTGAACAGCCGTCCGCCCACCCGAGAGGGGTCGTTGGCTTCGAAGATTTCGTAGCCGACGTTGAACTCGGGAATGCGGTCGTTCAGATAGTCGAGCATCAGGCCGAGGAACAGCCCAGCGACACCGGCGCCGACAATGGCCACCTTCGGCGGAGTAGACGGAATTTGGATGCGTTCAAGACTCAGCTTCTCTAGGGTCTCTTGAATGTCGTTGGAGGGGGCTATATCAGGCAGTTCGTGGAGTCCGCCACCCGGCCTGGGGGGCAAATTGTCGAGGGGAACTCTCTCGTCGTCAATAACTCGCCCGATCTCTTTCTCGATAGCGGCAAGCGCATACTGCTGCCTGATGGTCAGAGGATGACCCCAGCGAAGTTGAGTCGACATGAGAGGTGGTGTTGCCTGGATGCAGTAGAATCCTCCAAGAGTAGTGTGAGTAGAAGACTTTGGAGGGGAGGAGCTGCATATCGCTGAGATCCTGCGTCTTTCTGGGGTTGTCGACCGGCAACTTTATAGATATCTGGCTTTCTCAGCTCTAGGTCCAACTGCCTCCTCAGAATGAATCCTCGAAGGACCATCGAGAGACGAACCCCGCTTTGCAGAACGTCGCTGCAGGAAGCCCAGGCAGTATCAACCCCGCCCCCGTTCTAGACAACTTGAGTGAGTTTCTTTCGCGAAAGGGTTGTGGGGTTGGGCACTTACGCATTTACGGCGTGCAGAGCGTTTTTCTCTCTCAATTAGTCTCTTTACCATCCCGCACCGCCGTCAACAAATCGATGTACAGTGAGAGGCTCGGGGCTATTTTATCCATTGGGGGGGCGGCAAGAGACGTCATTGGTAAAGGTACGACGACTGCAGAGAGACGTTGGCTCCTCAGCTGAACTTGACGCGCAAGGCTTATAGTCTTGTAGCCTTGTCAGAAAGTTGCTGAGTCCAGACCCCGCACTTCCGGCCGGCAGTCCATCAGATCTCGTACCCAGGCGTCGCAGTCCCAGTCGACCCAATAATCGATCATGCCGTCCCAGCTCTCAGCTGGTTCTGTGAGGTTCTCGAACACCGCTTTTCCAGCCCGTTTGTGAATGACCTCGCCTTCGCAAAGTCCTTCACCAGACGCTTGACACTCTCGGCTCTGTTGGTGCCCAATGTTGAGGCCCAGTGTGGAGGACCAAATACAGAGCGTCGCTGTACGTGTCGCCTGACAGTTCCTTATCCGACAGCATTACGTTATTAAAAATAGTTCATCATAAAGCTTTTGTTTCCCCGCTTTGAGACCAGTAGGCGGGAAACACAATTTCAACGAGTATTTACATATCTCGAAAGAAAGGCTCTCCTCAAGAGATCTTAATCGCGTGAGGTTGTCCCTTGCGATAGAGAGAATGTCGGCCAAGACGCTGCCCCCCGCTCCGCCCCACCGTTGGGCGCGCGACTATCTCTTCGATGTCTGCCGCGAATTAGGAATCACGCGAATCTTTGGCGTTCCCGGGGTCAATGAAATCCCTTGGATCGACGGCACCTCCTATCCCGAGAACGGCGTGGAATATGTCGAATGCCTTCACGAGAACATCGCCATCGGCGCGGCCATGGGCTCGGCCCGCATGACGGGCAAGCCGGCCGTCCTGATCGTCCACGTGACGCCTGGCATCGCCCACGCCATCACCAACCTGTTCAACGCGTCGCGCTCGCAGTTTCCGCTGATCATCCTGTGCGCGCAGCAGCAGAACGCGCTGGTGGTGCAGGAGCCTTTGCTGTCGTCCGACACTGTCCCTCTCGCGCGCAACTACTGCAAATGGGCGCATGAGATGAAGTCCGAGGACGACATGAAGCTGGTGCTGCAGCGCGCCTTTAAGGAGGCCATGGCGCCGCCCAACGGCGCCGTGTTCCTCTCCGTGCCGTGGGAATTCACCATGCGCCGGATTCCCGATGGGGATTACCTCAACGGCATTACCCGCATTTCACCCCATTTCTGGCCCGATCCGGACAGCGTGCGCGACCTCGCCAATCGGTTGGCGAAGGCGGAGAATCCTCTGATCGTCGCCGGCGACGCGGTCGGATTGGCCGGTGCCTGGGCGGAACTCCGCGATCTCGCTCACGCCATCGGCGCCCCGGTCCTGCAGCAGACCTTGAGCGCCGTCGCCAACTATCCCAACGACGATCCGCATTGGCAGGGCGAACTGCCTAACAATCAGGCCGGCATGCGGTCGGCATTCGAAGGGCACGATGTCGCTTTTCTGTGCGGCTTCTCCAACCAGGCGCAGGTGCTGATCTACAAACCGTCCGACGGCCCGCTGATCCCCGACTCGGTCAGCAAGCTCTATCTTAGCAACTGCATCTGGGACATCGGCAAGAACTATTACGGTGACGCCGCTGTGTACGCCGATATCAAGGTCGCCCTGCCGCAGATCACCGCCCTGGTGACGGAGGTGATCACCACATCGGTCGTCAAACAGCGCAACGATACACTGGCCAGCCGGGCGGTCGACCGGAGGAAGCAGTGGCAGCAGTATCTGGCGCAGGCGATGGCTCAGGACAAGGTGTGGGCGGTGGTGATCGCCGACGCACTGCGCAGCCAGATCGACCAGTATCAACTTCAGCGCGATTTCGTCTATGTCCACGAGGCCATTTCTGATCCCTCTCCCTTCCAGTATCTGCTGCCCTACGCCGCACCGACCAGCTACTATTGCGTCGGCGGCGGCTCGCTCGGCTGGTCGTTCGGCGCCACCATCGGCATCAAGGAGGAAACGCGTGGGTTCCAGGGAATCGGCACCAAACTGGTGGTAGCCGTCACCGGCGACGGCTCCTCGCTGTTCTATCCGCAGGCCTGGTGGACGGCGGCGCACCGCAATCTAGGTATCCTCTACATCATCACCAACAACTCCGAATACCACACCCTGCAGGTGGGACTTGGCACCATCGTCCAGGTCTATGGCGAGTCGCTGGGCTACGACTGGGCGCCGCGCACTATGAACCCCGACTATCTCACCATCTGTGACCCCAAGCCCGACTTCGTCGGCATCGCCAAGGCCATGGCCGGTATCGAGGGCACGCACGTCGGGTCCCCGGCCGACGTCGAACCGGCCGTGGGCTATGCCATCCGCTATGTACTGGAGACCGGCAAATCCTTCGTACTGGAAATCAGTACCGTGGGGCTGAGCGCCCAGCAAGAGCCGCCCCCTACTGACGATGCCGGCGCCCAGCAAGAGCCGCCCCCCACTGACGATGCCGGCGCCCCTGCCGGCCCCCCGACCATCACCCCGTCGCTCAGGACCCAGCCGCATTTGGACTGGGTCCATTCCGGCCCAAAATCCGCCCGCCGGCCGGGCGATACGGCCCTGATCTGCTAGTAGTCCAGGGCAAAACAGGGGACTGTTGGATATGTGTAAGGGCAGTATGGAGTTCTAGTAGTACAGAACTCTTACTTGCGCGCCTAGATAGTCTAAAAATTATATGTTTTAAATTTCCTAACACTAAATGCTTTTAAGATGGTAATAACTAGGGAAAAATGTAATGTGTGTAAATAGTAGTCTTGTCCGGTTACACAGTGCGTCCGGTGACCTAGGGAGGGATGTTAGCATACACATTGAATGTATACCCACAAGGCATCAAAATCAACCAAATGCTCGAACCTTTAGTTAAATGCTTTATGGAGGGTACCTCACCATGTGCTTCCTGGTCAGTGGCAGAGGTATTGGCTGCTATTAACGGGTACAAACAACAAGACGAGAAAGAGTGGACGCCGCTCCGTCGCCGCCGCGGGTGCAAGCGACTCAGCTAGTTGAGGACAAAAAGCTTCACAGGCGCTGGAGACGCATGCCGCTAATAATCTCAGCTTCGCGGCGCCAGAGATTGGGTCCAACTGGATCTGGTGAGACAATGCTAGGGAGGCAGATCTCTAGAGACAGACGGTCCGTGTGTCGAGTCAACGCCCATTTTTAGAACTGACGTTACCCAAGCAAAAGTAACTTAGAACATCTATGTTACTAACGTTAGCGAGAGCTTCGACTTTCCTATTTCTAGAGCTCCATGCCGATCCGCGTTTCCTGTTGCAGGGGCTGGGCGTGCTTTCTACTTCCTCGTTTTTCCCACCTCTGCTGGATTCTATACTGGGATGTGTTCCTTTTTCGGTCATAGGACCAAGTACTCGCCTGTTGAGTTGTTGCAGCAAACGGTATTATTAGGGCGTTAATAATTAGATAGGATACCTCGGATCGTAATAAGACAAGTAGTGACGAGCACCTATAAGTAACCCTCTATTAACCTTATCACATCTGTAAGCAGCCAAGGCTATATCACATGATGGGTTCTCGCTATATAAGGGCGTCATACATGTCTTCTACACATAGACTCCTACACGGAACTATATACTTAATCAAATCATTCAATTCTTTATACGTGCCACATTCTTACAGTTATAAGCCCGGCCTAGCGCCTCTTATACTACTATCATTACTATTAACTCTACTATATATATATAAGGATGTGGCACGTATAAAGAATTGAATAAATTGATTAAGTATATAGTTCCATGTAGGAGTCTATATATAGAAGATATATATAACGCCCTTATATAGTAAGAATCTATTATATAATATAGCCTTAACTATTTATATACCCCCTTTAGCTTCTAACATAGTTAGAAGTTGATTTAATATTTAATAGTTTAAAACTAATTTAATATTTAATAGTTTAAAACTAATTTAATATTTAACTATAAGTCCCCCTCTATCTATTTTAAGAAAGCTATATTTAAATTAAAGTAAGAGGTAATTAGTCTCTCTTATTTAGGTATAGTTCCTAGGTAGATAGTCTTCGCTATTATAGTATATATAGGGTCCTTATATTTTTAGACGTCTCTAGAGGTATCTACCCTTTTTATTACTTTATATATAGAAAGGAGCTTTATTTAAGTATTTTATAAGTATATAGTACCCTATAGAATATTATTAGATTATCGTTATTTTAAGAGGAATGATTTTAATTAAAGTAATTAACTAATTCTACCTATAGAGAGAAGGTCTCTTTTATTCTTTTTATACTTATATACTATCTATTAGTTTATTATTAAAATAATATTAGAAAACTATAAGAAAGCTACTAGAAAGTTATAAGAAAGCTATTAGCTTACTATTAGTATTTCTAGAGTATATAACTAGTTTATTACTAGAATTTTTATAAAGTATAGTAAGTTTTTTATATAGAATTCTAATCAATTTTATAATAGAATTAAACTAGTTTACTACTAAAATACTACTAGAAAGCTACTAATATACTACTAACTTACTATTAGCATTTTAAACTAAAATTTTATATAGAATTCTTATTAATTTATTATTAGAATTCTAATAGCTTATTACTAGAATTCTAAATATTTTAGTATTTAGCTATAAAAGAAAAAGTAGAAGGGAATTATTATATATTTAATAATTTAACCTAGTTTTTATAGTATTATCTTAGTAGTAACTTTATAAGGCTATTAACTAGTTAATATTTTAATAATATATATAAGATATTAATATCTTTTAATAGTACTATCTACTTTAGCTAGTAATAGTATAGTAATATAATATAAAAAACGACTAATTAAAAAAGATACTCTTTTTAAAAGATTATAACTTAGTTAATTTTAATACTATAATAAAAATAAAACTAGATTTTTAAAGATAAAAACTAGAGATTTAATATTATTAATAATAATCCTACTTAATAAGTAGATTTAAAAGAAGGTAAATTACTAAATATAAAGAATAAAAAAACTAAAACTTTACGTATAGATTATTTTTTCTATATTTATTTTTTTAATAGTTAACTTTAATAAACTATAATAAAATATATTAAAAATTAATATCTAGATTTTATTTAAAAAACATTTAATTAAGTATAAAGATATTAAAGATATAAGTATTAAAGCTTTTTTAATTATAAAATAGTATATATTTTTAATTAATACTTAATATACTATCCTTTAGTATCCTTAATATCTTTATAATACTTAGGAAGAGATAATATATAATTATCTATAGTTTCTTAAGATATAAGATCCTACTCTTCTTTTATAGCCTTTTTAAAAACTTCTATAGAATTTCTATTATTTCCTATTTCTAAAGAACCTTTATATCTTTTATTTAGATTCTTTTTAAATATAGTATAGATATTTTTAATAGGATTTAAATTAGGGTTATAGGGAGGATAAAGATATAATAGAATATTCTTATATTTAAACTAGTTTAAAACCTTTTTAGTTTTATAAATTTTAGTATTATCTTACTAAAAACTCTACCCTATATTAATATTAGCCTATATTTTATAGTTATAAAGAGATATCCTTATATATATAAATATATATTAAGATATAGTAAATAAAAGGGGTAAAAATCGATTAAGTTATTTACCTCGTTTTATAAGTAGTTTAACTATAGAATTAAAAACTTTTTAAATATAGTCGTAATTAATAAAGCTTTTAGCTATATTTAGTCTATTTAGAAAAGCTAATTTTAATCTTCCTTTTATATATATAGATCTCTATATAATAGACTAGCCCTAAGATTTAAAGAATATAGGTATCGAAAAGTTATAAATATCTATAAAGGAAAGATAGAGGAAACTCTTTATCTTTAATCTATATATACTCCTATTACTTACTAAGGGCTACTTCTATATTATATTTATAATATTTTTATATAGTTTCTATATAATCTCTATACGATCTCTATATATTCCTAGGACTAGGTAAAGCCTAGTCTATAATATACCCCTTTCTTTTCTTTCCTAGCCTAGCTTAGGTAGGGTAAGAAATTATATTAAATCTAGTATATTATAACTTACTACTTTAGAGCTGGATTTAATATAATATTTTACTCTATCTAAGCTATTTTCCTATTATTTAAAACTTCCTTATAAATTTTCTATTTTTTTTATTCCTTCTTTATATTATCCTCTATTTAGTTATAATATTAGGATCTTTTTATTCTTTCTTTAGTCTTATTAGTATTATAGCTTCTTTATTCTCTTCTTACTTATTTTTACTTAGCCTATAGTTTCTATCTATACTATATTATATAATATTTTTATATATAGTCAGCTTATTAGATTTATTATCTAATTTAGACCTTATCCTCTTATCTCTAAAATTCTTCTACTCTTTTACTTTTTTTATTTTACTATCTTTATTAATTTTTTTCTATATTTCTTATTTATTATAATTAACTAGTATTATAATAGTAAAAGCTAGGTAGGTATAGGTCTTAGGAAGCTAGCTAAACCTACTCCTTACTTTAGTAAGTCTAGTTTTTATTTTATTAACCCCCCCCCTTATCCTACTAATCCCCCCCCTTATATTACTAACTTCCTTTCTAGTTTTACTACTTCTTCCTACTAGATTTATATATTATTTTCTAGTTTTAAAAGTATTTCTAATACTAATATTTCTTTAGTAATATTTAATAATACTATTTACCTAGGTAAAACTATAGTAGCTTTTCTAATAACCCCTAAAAAGTATTAGATTAATATTTTTAAAATTAAGGATAATAATAGTAATAAAGCTAATAAAATTATAAAGGTATAAATATCTTATAATAATTATATTTATATTTTTAGTAAGTTAGCGCGGCTTAAGTAAGTTCTTTTTTTTATACTTTCTATACTATCTCTATTTTAGCTTTTTACTTATTTTATATAAGTATATTCTAAAAATTAGTAAAACCTATAAGGCTTATATAAAAATAAAAAAGTCTTATTAGCGTTCTAATTCTATCTTTACTATATACCTAGCTATCTACTATACTTTTTATTAATAGGAAATATATATTATTAAGTTTAAATACTATAGTAATTAATATATTATTACCCCTAGAACTTATAGTATAATTAAGGAAAGGCCTATAATAGATATTTATCTAGTTTTTTTTAATAAATTTTACTATCTTTAATTATAATAGACTACTTTATTATATAATCACTTTTATTATATAGTTTTATTATATAATTAGATCTTTTACTTATAGTAGAACCCTAGCCCTAGCAAGATATCGGTATATTAATAAGTTTAAATACTATATAGTCTTACTAAACCTTTATACCTATTCTCTTCCTTATCTTAGTAT
>Ga0247757_10001834_pt1 | contig 12614 bp, 16 predicted proteins | sample UWRJL126311R4_FD_180929 | JGI IMG/M metagenome (GOLD analysis project Ga0247757, IMG submission 180929) | Plant litter microbial communities from Arlington Agricultural Research Station in Wisconsin, United States - UWRJ-L126-311R-4 | ecosystem: Environmental > Terrestrial > Plant litter >...
GGTGTGAGGGCGGTGGGGTAAGCAGTGGAGTGTGGGAATGTGGGATGGCCGTGTCTGGGCTGGGTACGTAGCTCGTCTGGGCGAACAGGCGGCGGGCGGGGCGGGCGGCCGGGCGCGGGTGCGAGCGACAGACCAGACAGCGAGACAGGCACACGGCGAGAGAGCCAGACAGCCAGACAGACAGCCAACCGCCGCGACAGCAGCACCGCGAACCCAGCCATTCTCGTCTTCTCGCGTCCCTCTGCCGACGACGCGGCGCTGCCCACCACGGCCGCCATGCCGTTCCACAGTCACCACCACAGCAGCGGCCAGTTCACGCCCTCGCAGGGGCTGGGCCAGGCCGCGCAGGCCCTGGGCTCCATTGGGGCGCCCACAGGCAACCTGAGAATCGCAACGTCTGGCACCACGAGCGCCGGCACCGACGCCCTCATGCCTGCGAGCGGCAATGTGCAGTCTCCAGCCGCGCACACGGCGCCTCCCTCCGCCAGTGGCCTTGCCGCGCCCGGCGCCCAGCAGCAGCAGCAGCCGGGCAGTGTCTTCGAGTCGCGGCGCGCGCCCACGCTGGGGCGGAACGAGGAGCTGCACATCTCGACGACCTCGTCCCAGCCGTCTGCGTCGTCGGGTCAGCAGCAGCAGCAGCAGCACCATCTGTACAACTCGCCCGACCAGTACTCGGCTGGCGCCGCGCCCAATGTCCATCTCCACCAGGCCACCCCGCAGCAGCAGCCCTCCCAGTACAGCAGCGCCCCTGCTTCCACCATCAACGTCCCCGGCAGTCTCCAGCCCGGCAGCAGCGCCCAGCAGCAACAGCAGCAGCTCCAGCAACCACAGCAGCGTCCGGCGCCCTCTGCCGCCTACACGGCGCCCTCGACCGTGCCTACCATGCCTCCCCTCAACACCAATGCCCAGCAGTACACGCTGCCCACGCGCTCCAACACGATCCACCAGCCCCAGCATTCTTCCTCACACGCCTACTCGCGCTCCAGTCCCGCCGGCCTAGGCCCCGACCAAAAGTACATTCCCTTCTCCAGCACCCCAGAACAGCCCAAGTACGCTGCGGCAACCCCCTCGCAAAAGTACTACCCCTCGACGCCTTCGGGCGCTGCCTCGAGCTCTCCCCTGGGGCTGGCCGACATTCGACCGCGCGCAAACTCAACCATGGCCGACGAATCCTCGGGCGCGGGGACACTGTTTACCGACGTCGACAGCGTGCCCTCCAACAGCAGCTACCTCACACCATGGCCGGCTTATGCATTCGACTGGTGCAAATGGAACGTGCATGGGGGCAATGGCGCTGGCAAAATGGCCGTGGGCAGCTACCTCGAGGACAATCACAACTTCGTATGCTTCCATGCGCAATCTCTCCCATCTCTGAGCTGACCCGCGACAGATTCAAATCCTCGACACCCACCTCACGCCACAGGAGGTTTCCACGCCGGGGGCCCCTCAATATGGGCTTGAGTACACGCGTGTCGCCGAAGCCACCTGCTCGTACCCTGTGACGCGAATCCTATGGGAGCCGCCTTCTACGCAGAAACAATCTACGGATTTGCTTGCAACGTCTGGCGATCATCTACGCCTGTGGTCTCTTCCCCAGAGCACTGGGCCACCCACGAGCAATACGATAACGCGGTCCTCGTCCGTCAACACGCGGGATCCACCTCCACAGAAGCTTACTCCGTTGGCACTGCTTTCCAACTCCAAGACGCCTGAGCACACTGCCCCTCTTACTTCGCTGGATTGGAACACCCTCTCCCCCAAGCTCATCATAACCTCCAGTATAGACACGACTTGCACGATATGGGATATACCGACTTTGACGGCAAAGACGCAACTGATAGCCCACGACAAGGAAGTCTTCGATGTACGATTCTGCGCAGGCAGTGTCGATGTGTTTGTCAGTTGCGGTGCGGATGGCAGTGTCCGAATGTTTGATCTGCGGAGCTTGGAACACAGCACCATCATCTACGAGCCCTCCGAAAAGCCACCAGGGAGCCAGTCCGACAAAGGTGGGTGGTATGCATCAACGCACGAATCCTGCTGACCCCAACAGACTCTCCAGGGCGCATGTCACCTACCAAGGCCCAGCAGACAATGTCGTATGCCCCGCCGCTGCTTCGTCTGGCCGCATCACCCCATGACTCTCACCTCCTTGCCACCTTCGCTGCCGACTCCAACCTGATCCGCATCCTTGACGTTCGACAGCCCGGCCAAGCCCTCTTGGAGCTCAGAGGTCATTCGGCACCGGTCAATTCGATAGAGTGGAATCCTTCGCGGAGAGGAATGCTTGCTTCCGGCGGCGACGATTCTCTCGTCCTCATATGGGACCTCCTTCACTCGCAGAACGGAGCCGTGATCAACGGCGAGCATGCCGCGCAGCCACCTACGCCAGCCAGCGCGCACCCCACCAACGGCGGCGCCAACAACCAGGGCGCCACCGCGACAATAGGCCAGAAGGGACCGTACGCTAGCTGGCGATGCGAGTACGAAGTGGGGAACCTGAGCTGGGCCCCTCAGAGCGCGCTGACCGGCTCGGGCGGTGAGTGGGTCGGCGTGTGTGGAGGACGAGGCATCTGGGGCGTGAAATTGTGAGCAAGGAAAAAAACATGGAGCGACGCGGAGTCGTGTATTTCTTTATCTAGCAAGGAAACGTCTACTACCCAGACGGCTCTGTATGATGATGACGATGATGATGGATGGTGGATGATGAAATTTCGGGGTTCTTTTATCGTTTACACCATTGCGACGAGGCCGATGGCGAGTCTGGGACCCCCTCATGACGCAGCGAAGCGAGTTGGGAGGCGTTCGTTACATGGTTTCTGCTTGCGGGTGATTCCCACAAAAATACCTTTTTCGTGATATGATCTGAAGGCATGGTACGGTCGAGCAGGGGCACGGCATTAAAAAGAGGGCGGGGGGCGTAAGGAAAAGCATAGGAAAGCAGCCAAAGTCGTGTAAATGCAGAGCTTGATGCGCTGCGTGTCAACATATCTACCACGACGGGAATCGCCGACACGGATGTTTGACGTCGTTTGTGAAAAAAAAAAAAAAAAGTGCGAGGTTCTTGGAAAGAGACTTCAGCACGGAATATCGCCAGTACTGCGCGGCATCGTGCGTCGAACCTGCGAAGAATCTCCCCTTTCAACGCTTTCACCACCTGACTGTTGAAGGGGGTGCGTCAAACACCACTACTAAAAGGAGGTGTGCCCTTTCCCCCCTTTCCTCTCCTCTCCTCCCTTCTGTGTCCTGGATCCCCATAGCTAGATAGATACCTCTCCATACCATCCATATCAAACCAAAACCACGGAAGAGCAAGGCCCCAAACCATCCTGCATGGCCAAAAAAATAAAAAATAAAAATAAAACAACAAGGAAAAGGATCGACAATGTCCCAGCGGTCCCAAACGCCGGGTTTATTTTAACTTTGGTTCCCTCCTCCATGCGTTTACGTCCCCACGAACGAACAGAAGAAAAAAAGGCGTACCAACGGTGCGGATCGCCGCTGCCGCGGGCGCGTCTGGGGAAACCGACCGTGGGCCGGGTCCCGTCGCACTGCGTTCGCGCAAGCGTTGGCGCAGGGCGCCGAGACGCTACCGGAAAGGCTTGACTTGATCGCAGCTTGTCGATCGCAACCCCGAATGGTCTTGGGGGGGAGAGGTTAGAGTACGGGTATTTTGTATACGTAGATCTGTCGATCGCGAAACGTTCTCCCCTCTTAAAAAAGAAGAGGAAGAGCGTTTCGAGAAGCCATTTTTCTTTTCTTCTCATATGTTTTTATATGCGCGTGTACGTATGTATGTGTATGTGTACGTGTACGTGTTGTGTATATATATAGGTAGTATCCTTCTTGATCTCTAGGGTATACAGATAGCGTCGCACCTTGTCCTCCTTCCCTCGCCGCCCTTTGCTACTAAACAATAATCAGAAAGATAAAAAAATTCCCGTAGATACTTTGCGAAATAAGACGTCAAAAACCCATGCTTCGGAGAAGCGAAAGCCCGGGACAAAAAAAAATATAGATGCTCCAACGCCCAAAAAAACTGTCATGCAAAAATATCCTCACTAACCTAACGCCTCCACCTTAACCCGACCCTGTCACGTCCGTCGTTACAGCTTGGCAACGCCGGTCCACAAGCCTTTTGCCATGCCTGGGCTACTTGCGGAACCTCATGCCGTTCTGCGCGACGCCGACAAGCGGCGTGGGCATGGGGACGCCCGAGATCTCCGTCACGGTGATGGGCGAGCCGGCGACGTAGCCCTCGCCGGCAGGCGTCTCTTCGGCCGCAGGCGGGGAAAGCTGCGTAGCCCCGACGGCGGACGCGTTGCCGGAGGAGGAGGACGCCGCGCATCCGACCATGACGATGTTCTCCTGGCCCAGGGTGTTCTGGTTGACGCGGCTGTTGAACTTGACGATCTTCTTGATGGCGTTGAAGTCGGGCACGTTGATCCTGAGGGGCGTCTCGACGGCCAGGAAGGTCACGCCCTCGGAGCAAGGGGGCGTGGTGAGCGAGCCCGAGTACTGGAAGATGTTGGACGTGGCGAGGTTGGCGAGCACGCCGGAGAAGTCGACGCCAGCCTCGATGGCCGTCTTGCTGCCGGGCTCCTTGATGGCTTCGAGGTGCGGGGCGATGCTGGCGATGAGGGGGTCCGACGCGTTGGTGCAGAGCTCGAACATCAGGGCAAGGACCACGAGCTGGGTTGGGTCGTCTGTGGGAGTAATGTTAGCCTGAGGTGCATGGTGTTGCAAGCGGAGACCGGTTGATGCAGGAAGGCGGTGTTATCCCAAGCCATCTCCAGGGCACAAGGCAGAAGATCGATAATCGCGGGGGTGACGCTGGGGCATGGCTTGCATGGAGTGGGGCAGTGGGGTCAATGCCTGGTCCCGGATGTAGGACGTGCCGAGATAGAAAGTGCGTCACTTACCGATACCTCTATGCACAACATGGACTTCGAGAGGAGAGTACTCGCGGTTGATGCGATGCTCAGACGGGGTATGAACGTGGAACTGAGCGATCGCGAACTTGCTTCCTCCAAAGGTGGTGGTGCCATTCATGATCACTTCGATGGTGGTGTTTAGGTTCTCGAACTCGACGGCTTGCTTTGGAATCTCAATGATGGGCTTTTCGGTTGCGAGAGTTATCGTGCTATCTGATCATGGCGTGTCAGTCATGGTAAAGGGCTGTACATCGCCAAGAGCTCGTACCGATGTTGATAGGTGACTGGTTCTTGCCCGTCCGGCAAGCCTCGTTCTCAGGGGCTAGACCAGCCCAGTTGAGAGGGCCAAAGGTACCCTCGTACCCGAACTTGGGAATCTGGACCTCCCCTTCTTCACGCTTGAAGACGCCGTGAAGACACGAAGCCGATGCCGTGCCGGCCAGGAGGAGCGAGATGAAAAACATGGTCTTGGAATCGGAAAGGAGAATGGTCTGAGCAATGATAAGATGGTTGAAGCCGTCTGGATGAAGTTGGTTAGGGGAAAAAAGAAGCGACTGTGTAGAACGTATTTATCTTAGAAACGAATGATCGGAAAAGAAAGTAGGTCCGATGGGTGTATTATAGACGGCGATCAACGCGCAAAGTGGAAAAGACGATAAAGAACGAAAAGGGAAGGCGGAGGAAGGCTTAGACCGTGCTGCGCCCTAGCGTCGTCAACGACAGTGAGCTCCGAGAGAATGAACGATGAAGGTCAAGACAAATCCGCAAGCATTGCCCAAGCTGACTTATATCGGTGCTTCGGAGTGACTACGCCCTGGCTGCGCGTTCTCCGACGTGCGCCGAGCCAAGGAGGATGGCGGCCATCTCACACAGTCAAGAAGCTCCGTAGGGGCTTTTAGCTGAATGAAGGGGTATACGTTGACAGGCGGAAGCACGGCGCCAAGGCGCGAAGGCGCGAAGGCGGCTAAGAGCACGTCCAGGGAGAATTGGCACTGTTTTGTCATGGCACCCATGGCTCTGGGCTCTTGACAGGTGCTTGATCCAAGGACGCCCAGTGAGACCGACAGGTACGGTTTATAGCAGCAGGTATGTACTATAGCACATGGCTCTAGGCCCCTCGATACCAACTCCAGCGTTGGCGATGCAACAACGACAGCCAGTGAAGACTCATTTCGGTTGGATCTAGGACGGATAATGCTGTTCTGCTGTGCTGGTGCCTGAACGACTGGACGGAGCTTACTTGCTTTCACTGTGCCTCAGTCCACAGGGCGTACGAGTCCCGATTCCCAGTGGGACGTGGTGTGCCGACGACAATAGGCGAAGGTCACGATGACTGCCACAGCGCTATCCCCCCGCGAGGAGAGCAACGTGGTGATGCCTGAAACTCCTCGCTGGCGCTTGGAGGCAGCTTGGCAGATCCTAGTGGAGGATTTGCCAAGTCTCTCCGCTGCCCGTCACCCGCCCAGGCACAGGCACTCGCGTCCAGCAAACGCCCCGCCGTACCCGTGTGTTCGCCCACAGGTCCAGATCTGCGACACTGGGGAACATGTTCCCCTCGAAATCAGCTCACTGTGAAACGGACAGCCCACATCCTCCGCCTGTTTGTGCTGCTTGGCACGCGCTTCTAGCAGCGTTCGCTGCCTCGCAAGGCCCGAAAATGGTCTGACCAGGTACGTGCACACGCTCCTGCGGACTCGTAGACTCGTAGTCTAGACCTGCGCCCGCCTACCTCTACGTGCTACGTGAGCGCCAAGAGCCTCTGTCAAAGCCTGTCAGCGCCGTCGTCTATGCCCAAGTTACAGACAAGACTCCTACTCTCGCGGTGCCTTTGCACGGCGTCTTTGCAAGCTCGGCAGCGGTCATGTAGATTGAGTCGGTAAATCGACTTCGATATTGGACCGAGCTTCGGTCCGTTTTCTATACACCAACACCTGGGCATATGCTCATCCGGGACGCTATCGTCAGGAGCCCCTCACGCTTTGCCAGTCTCTCCAGCCTCGACCCCTTCACTTCACTCGGAAACCAAGGAAGGCGTGTATGTTACTAGCCATTTCATTATGAGCCTGCCATGGTATCGACCACCAACTACCACTTTCGTTGCTCGCTCTAGGCCCCTCGCAATAGCTGGCCACCCGGCCTCGGACCTCCTAATGTACACAATGAAGATCATGACCACAGAAGAATCATAGAAGCTCCATGGCGCCCCCGCATAGGAGAAATGAGAAAATTGAACTCCCCCAAAAGACAAACATAAAACCCAATGCTGTGAGCAGAAAATATCCCTGACGACTTTGCTTTCTCAGAACGCCGAGCCCGTGTCTTGTGACCGACGGATCGAAAAGGTACCTGGAGAGGAAATCATGTCCCAAAAGTCACAAGCGGACAAGACGGACGACGCGGTACACGAGGAACACTGAGCCACATCACGTGCCATCAGAAAATGATTGACCGAAAAAGTCGCCTCGTTTCAGCCTTCCTATGCCTGGCTTCGATCTTCTCCACTTGAGTCTGTTGGTACGATTTGGTCGGTGTGTTGTCAGCTTCGATGAAAGTATAGAGCTCGTTTTCTTCTTCAGCATCGTAAGCCATTTGCACAAATGATCTTGGTAGGGTGGATTCCCACAGTGAACGTCCCTCCTCCAGCAACCTCCCGTTATCATCATCTCGGCCGCCGCACCAATCGCCTGGTGCCCCATCAGACTTTCGCATATCAATGTTATCCTCCCCTCGATATTTGGATGACTTGACTGTAGCTCCCAAGTGCTCGCCAGCAATAGATGTTGCGGATTTGACAGTTCCATTTCCAGTGTAAGGGCGACGTGTTCGCTCGCAAGGATCGTTCGACGAAGGCCGTAATTCTGCATGCCGGAACTTTTTCCGAAGACGATTTCTTTCCGGATGTTCCGCCGTTGTGTGATCGCCGACCAGGCCAATGAACGCGGTGTCTTGTGCCGCCGCATGGCTTTGAAACCCTCCCAACCTACCTCCAGCTGCGGCCTGTAGGAACTATGTTAGTAACTCTGAGGGTATTGTGCAGCTGGCTATGCACAAGTCAGTAAATATTTTGTATGTGGCATAAATATGCTCTCATATGGCCCTACGGTCAGTCAGTATCATAGGGAGTACTTACAGGTGAGTTGAGCATGCTCTGGCGCTTATTCCTGCTCTTTTTTATGTGTTGTTTTAGCGCGCTGGAGTCCAGTGGCTTGAGCAATTCGAAACTGCAAAGCAACTCGGCAGAGACTGACATTACAGCTCCCCAGTTATCGAATTCGCCACAGTACTACATTTCAAGTCAGTTGACGGTCTTGTGTTCGCTTGGCTAGCAACTTACGTTGGGCGCCGAAAATACGGTGACTAGTATACGATCGTTGAAAAATTCGTAACCATCTTCGACAACCATATGCGCTCTGCATACGAGGTCAAAGTCGTGGCGCTGCAGAAACTCCATGATGACCTTCTTGCCGAAGCAATAGCTGACACCGCGCTCGTTTGACTCCCAGTCGTTCTCCATGTCCGCCGGGTCGCTCCACAGCAAATCATTCAATAGTCCATAATCCGGCACATCAGTGGGTCGTGCGATTTGACGGATGTCATCCATATGAGACAGACTTGGAGATAGGCCACCGTGGACACAGAAAATCTTTTGCGCGACTATAGCGGCTATGGGGAGGGTGTTGAAAGTGTCAACGAAGGCTTTCCAAACCTTGATGTTGCATCGCCGCTTGCACTCATCGTAGAAGCCATAGACGCGAGTAACGTTGGCACATTCGTGGTTACCGCGCAAAAGGAAGAAGTTCTCTGGGAATTTGAGTTTGTAGCATAGGAGCAAGAGGATCGTCTCCAGGCTCTGTTTGCCCCTATCGACGTAGTCCCCGAGGAATAGATAGTTAGAATTAGGAGGGAAGCCACACATCTCGAACATGCGGATGAGATCAGTGTATTGCCCATGGACGTCACCAACAATTTTGACAGGCGCTGCTAGTTCAAGGAGAGCAGGCTGATTGAGGAACACCTCTCGTGCAGCCGAGCAGATGGCTGTAATTTCTGCGTTTTTCAGGCAGACTGTCTTTGTCACCTTACCAGTGTAAGCCGCATCGAGCAATCGCTGAATCATGTCGTCCAAATCCATCGTCTTCAATGCACTGATCTCCACTGGGGACCCTGCGCCTTCACTAGTGGGCAGTGCCTGTTCCACCCTAGGAATCGGCTGATCCTTCTTTTGTAGAATGGATTCACCTGGCTGCGCGGTGCTTGACGGTGGAGGCATTCCCGTGGGGGGCAAATCTGAGACGTGATCAACCTCGCCTGTCCTCTGCGCTTTGTTCACAGATTCATGGCCAGTTCCGAGGGTAGCGCCATGAACCGGCGATGGAGGAGGTTGTGGGCTATCATCAGTACCGTCAACCTTGGCTGCAGTCTCGATTGCAGCCTCTTGTGCCGAGGCAGTAGATCCTCGGCGAGACCTGATGCCAGCTTTGCTATTCGAGGACTTTGTGGATGCAGCGTCTGACTTGTCAATTTTGGAGGCGCCATCGCCGGCAACGTTGGAAACGGAATTGCGAGGGCTGTCGGTCTTGCCAACTGGAATCTTGGACCTGATAGAGTTGCGTATAGAGCGAGTGGACTCTCTGGTGTCGGTCCTGTCAAAGGAACGGTAGTTTTCGCGTTCCAATAACACGCCATCCACTGTGCCCTTATCCTTCTTGCCGCTGGATTGTTGGTTACCCATGGCGGCGATGAGAGCGGCGATGAGAGCGGTGATATAAGCGACTAGTGATGCGGTATAGGTGTATGGAGGGGTGTGTATGTATGTGGGATTGGATTGGGTTATTCGGGGGAAGTTGCGGCGCTATTGTTGACGTAGTGGGTTTGAGAGCAGGAAGAGCTTCGTGGTTTCCCGGGTGATGGGTGTCTGCCACGAACGATAGGAGTAGCGGGTGAACGAGGCGATAAGAGTAGGTATTTGCAGGCCCAGAGGTGTTAAGGTGGCCGGTAGAGACGCGAGAGAAAGGCGAGGAAGCTAGCCTCCGTCGGCGCGGTCACGATCTGCTTGACGGGACACTGGCCGCGCCAGGTCAGCAGAAGAGTGTATACGTCGGGGGGCGATTCGAGGTCCCACTGGCGAGCCAGAGCGGTGGCTGGGCGGGCGGGAGTAGTAAGGAAGCCGGGCTAAGGTCAAGAGACAGCACGCATGGGACTGACGGCAGTGACCTCAGGCTCGGCGGCAGACGGCGTGCGGAGATAGCGAGGCGACGGTAAGCAGGCGGAGATAGCAGGCGCCAGCTAGATAATTAGCTCGTGTGCAGCGGCGAGGACGAGCCAACGCAGACCGGTCAAGGTGAACGACGAGGCCCTGGAAGAAAGTTTTGGTGACAGAGCGGCGTGGAGGATTATGAGAGCAGGGTAGGGCAAGACACGAGCAGCAAAGCGGCCAGACACTGGGACACTAGCGCGGGGCTAAACGTTGGCGGCCTGGATGCGGACGAGCTGCACGCAGCGATGGACGTTGACGGGCTCTGGAGGGAGAAGCTGTGGGTGTGGAGAGCCTGAGGGGCAAAGCGAACGATGGCTGGCGACAAAGTGCAAGCAGCTCTTCGAGAGAGGCGTCACCGGCAGCGCGAAGGGAGCTGTGAGTGGCTGGCGGCCCAGAACTAGAGCTTAGGCCAAGGAACCAAGGACCCCAAGCCCGTCCAACAAGGGTTGGGGAGTTGGGCAGCTTGCAGCCTGGACAAACACATGCACGCCTGCCTACTACATATATCTGTACGGAGCGGAAGGGGGACAGGAGTGAGGGAGAGGGAGAAGGAGAGGGAGGGGGAGAGAGGCACGCGAACACGTCGCTCTCCGTCTCTATACAAGCACGACCACGTCCGCCCCCCGAGGCTCGTCTACTCTGGTGTGGCCACGCATCAAGGGCATAGTCACGCGCCCTTCTTCCGAGCCGGTCCGGTCACGTTGTTCCGAGGCCGATTGATGACCTGCGATGTGGTTGCGGTACCACGATGGCCATGACTCCCGTCCCAGAACCGTCATCAGGTCAAACACCAAGCTCTGCGGGTCTCTCCCTCACGAGCTTGCCTTGCCCTTGCCCTCGCCTTACCTCGCCTCGCCTCGTCCCGCAAACGGCTCAACGGGGGTCGGCGCTTTTTTCATGCGAGCCTTGCGGATTCCGTCTGCTCAGCCGTGGATAGACCTGTTGTGACCAACGTGTTGAGGCATTTCGTGTTGCAGCCCAACGACTGACTTTGTAAATTACTCAACTCGGCCATCTATCTGCGGATATTGCTCTCCCCATTTGGCACGTCCGTCTTCCGGTACCCGTCGCCATGAGAACACCCACACTACACGCTGAAAATACCATCTCTTCCACCGCCCTGAGCGCCCACGGAAGTTGAGGAAGTTCACGATGCCCAAGCCATTGGCGCCAAGCGGAATCCTTACTGACGAGGTCTTGGGCACGAGAGGAGACCGGGAACCATCGCTCGTTTTCCACGTGGCCCTTCTCGGCACCACCTTGCATGCGGGCCGATCTCTACAATCGCGTACCGAGGTTGACGTGGATGGCCTTCTACCCGTCAGCTTCGTAGTGTTGGGGGCAAACAGTCACGTACCTTTCTGTTCGTATACGCTTCCAGCCCCGCCTCGCCAAGCTCTCTTCCAATTCCACTCTGCTTCACGCCTCCAAACGGCACTCGGATGTCGCTGTCGTTGCTCGAGTTGATCCACACCATGCCTGCTTCAATGTGTCTCGCTACCCGGTGTGCCTTTGTTATATTTTCTGTAAACAGTGCAGCTCCGAGACCATACGTCGTGTCGTTTGCACGCGTTATCGCTTCCTCTTCCGTCTTGAATGACGATATCACCACAAACGGGCCAAAGACCTCTTCCCGGTAGATCCTCATGTCATCCTTGACGTCCGTGAAGATGGTCGGAGAGATGAAGAAGCCTTTTCCTCCTACATTCTTGTATGCTTCTCCTCCCGCAATTAGCTTCGCGCCATCCGACTTTCCAGCCTCAATATACGATAAGACTCGTTCGAACTGCGTCTTCGTCACCTGCGGCCCCTGGAAAGTATCGTCCTTGAATGGATCCCCCACTATAGATGTCTTGGCAACATGCTCCTTGAAAGCTGCAACAAACTTGTCGTAGATGCCTTCTTGGACAAGGATTCGAGACGTTGCAGTGCACACTTGCCCCTGGTTGTACATGATTCCAACATGCGACCATTTCACTGCCTGATCCAGATCACAGTCGTCGAATACGATCAAAGGTGACTTGCCACCGGTTTCCAGAGTGATGTTCTTCATGTTGACCGCAGCCATCTTCATGATCTCTTTCCCAGTAGCCGTTGATCCCGTGAAGGCGATTTTGTCCACATCAAGATGCTGAGCCAGAGCTGCTCCTGCTTTGCGTCCTTCGCCATTGATGAAGTTCACAACCCCTGGAGGAAATCCAGCCTCTTTAACCAGGTTTGCAAGGTAGAGAATAGAGAGCGGAGTTTGCTCTGCCGCCTTGAGCACAACGGTGTTTCCGGTACAGAGCGCCGGGCCCAGTTTCCAAGCCGCCATCGCAAGGGGAAAGTTCCAGGGAATGATTTGTCCGCAGACCCCAAGTGGTTCTCGCACAGTATAGGCCAACTTTGCAGGCGACGTATCGATGACTTGGCCATGGATCTTG
>Ga0247757_10001835_pt1 | contig 12610 bp, 9 predicted proteins | sample UWRJL126311R4_FD_180929 | JGI IMG/M metagenome (GOLD analysis project Ga0247757, IMG submission 180929) | Plant litter microbial communities from Arlington Agricultural Research Station in Wisconsin, United States - UWRJ-L126-311R-4 | ecosystem: Environmental > Terrestrial > Plant litter >...
GTGTTGCCGCTGTTGTCGGTTTGGATCGTGGTCAGCAGGCTACCCGCGGGCGAGTAGACGCGTACGACGGCGGTGTTGTTGCCCGTGACGTACACGTTGCCCAGGCAATCGACGGCCATGCCGTCACCACCGCTGCTCGCCACGAAATCGGAGCCTGCGCCCACCGAACCGTCGGTCATCACCGTGAACTTCTTCAAGCCGCTACCGCTCACGTACAGGGTCTTCTCGTCGGGCGAGAGCGTGACGCCGTTGGGCGTACTCGGTGCATCCGCGATCACGCTCACGGTCCGCGTCGGCGGCGGCGTAACGCGATACAACCGCTCGCCCATCTGCGGGTTGGCATTGTTCTGGTACTGCGGATCCGAGAAATAGATCGTGCCATCGCTGCGAATGGCCAAATCATTGGGCGAAGTGAAGCGCTTGCTATTGTAGGTGCTGACGATGGGCGTGGCTGCGCCGCCGGGTAGCGCGATTTGCGAGAGCGAGCCGTCCTTGTGCACGGCCGCGATCAAATTGCCGCTGCCGTCCACCGCCAAGCCGTTGCTACCCGAGTCCGCGGACACGACGCTGACGGTGCCGCCGCTGAGCTTCAAGATCCGCGCCGGGGGGATCATGTTGCTGCCGGTCATCTCCGAGAAGTAAAGCGAGTCCTTGATCCAAACTGGGCCTTCGACGTTGGTCCAGTTGTTCATGTTGAACGAGTCATTGGGCGGCGCGCCCGCGACCTTGCTCGCCTTGCCCGTGGGCGGCGTGAACGTGAATGTGCCGCTCGGACACGTGAACCCCGCGCCACTCGAGCCCGCAGTGCCGCCGCCTGCGCCCGCGGTTCCGACGCTGCCGGAGCTGCCCGCGCTGTTGCCACTGCCGCCGCTCGACAGACCACCGCTGCCGCCCGTGCTTGCACCGGCCACCGCGCCCGAACCGGCGGTCGCGGATGCGCCGCCACCGGCCACGTTCGTGCTGCCACCGCCGGCCACGTTGGCGCTACCGCCGCCGCCCTGGGCGGGCGCAGAGCCCGCGCTGCCGGTCGCGCCGCCCGTGCCTACACCCGTGTTCGGGTCTTTATCCGAGCTGCAACCAACTGCGAGTACCAAAACACACGCACAAGCAAAGCACCGCTTCATCGAGATTCTCCAGAGCGCTCAATGGAGCGCAGCTGGGGAAGCGTAGCTCATTCTTCCGCGACTGGAACCGAGCGAGCCAACTAAATGAGATCTGCACCGCGCGCGCGGTAGGTATGGAAACCTGCTTTTCCTAAGTCGCAACTGCCGCTTTCAGCGCCCGGCGATGCGCTGGACCACGTTCACGTGCGGGCTGTTCGGGTGGCGAGCCAAGAAGCTGCGCGCCTGCGCGGACGCGAGCGCGTGGTTGCCCTGCAAATCGAGGGTTTCGATCTGTAAAACCGTCGCTTCTTGGCCGAACGCTCCGCGCGGGAAGCGGCTGCGATAACTGCTCAGCGCCGCCGACGCGCCTGACGCATTGCGGGCCGCGACCGCCGAGCGCGCGGCCTCGATCAACCGCAGCTGCTCGCTGAGATCCGCGCCGCTCTCCACGGACGGCGCCGAGCTGGACGCGTTGCTAGGCCGCGCCTTGCCCGCGCGCTTGGCTGGGCTGTCGCCCGGTACTCGGGCAGCGGGTTCGGGCGTCGCCGGAGCCGCCACCTCCTGTGCGGCAACGGTCGGCACCGTCGGCGCCGGCTGCACTGCGACCGGCGTGACCGGCTGTTCGACACGAGGCGCCGATCGACCGACCCCCGAGAGCCACAGCGCAACCGCCGCCGCCGATACCACGACCACTCCCGCCGCAGCCTTCAGCAGCAGGGCGCGTTGTCCGACCGCGGGCGGCAGCGCCGGGGCGGGCACGGGGGCGACCGCGGGCAGACCCATCGCGAGCCGCACGCGCAGGCGCTGTTCGGCGGAGGGTGATTCATTTGCCACCGCGTCCAGCAGTCGTTGCTCGAGGGGAGTCGGCTGGTCGGGGGCGACCAATTTGAGATCGCTCATGACGTTTTCAGTCCAGGTTTCAGCTTGGATTCGAGTTCGGCAACCGCCGCCCGGAATGCTTCACGGGCACGGCGCAGGCGGGATGCGGCGGTGCCCACGGGGATTTCTACTAGTGCCGCCACTTCAGGCATGGTCATGCCCTCGAGTTCTGAGAGCACGAACACCGTGCGCAGATCGAGCGTCATGCCGTCGAGGATGCGGCCCATCAGATCAATCGCGCGCTGTTGATCTGCGAGTTCCTCGGGGCGGCTGACCTCGGAGCGGCGGAAATCCATGTCCTCTTCCAGGACCCAGCGGCGATCCGAACGGTTTTGCGAGCGCGCGACGCGCAGCGCAGTTCCGAACAAGAACGAACGCTCGCTACCGAGTTTGATGTCGTCGACGCGTTCGGCCGCGACCAAGAACACGTGCTGCGCGGCATCGTCCGCGCTGCCCGTGCTGAGCCCGAGCCGGCGTAGCAAACGCCAGATGAAATCATGGTGGTCGTTGAACATCCGCTCGAGGCGCATTTTGGATGCCTCGCTGCGGGTCGGTTCCGACGGATTCGACACCACGAGTTGAAGGATACCGCTCATGAGCTCGAGCCGTAATGCGAGCGGCGGCGATTTCGATCACCGAAACACGAATCGAAGTCCGACCCCGCTCGATAGATACAGCGCGGGCGTTTTCCAGATCAGCTCCTGATCGAACCCGAATCGGTCGCTGAACACGGTCGGGCCTGCCGCTATATCAGCAACAATGTCAGTGGTTTGCGAGGCACGCGCGAACGCCAGCAGGGAGCCGCCCCAGGCTCCGTACGGTCGGCTTTGCGGTTCGAGATCGGTGGTGTTGGAGCCCCACGCACGCAGCAAGCCGCCGCTCACGAACGCGCAGGGACGGAGCGTGAAGGCTCCACCCGCCACCCGCAGCGGGCATGCCGACATCGTAGCCAAGGTGAGGCTGAAGTTTGCTTCGGCCTCGCCGGTCTCATTCGAAGACAGACCGCGGCGCTGCACGTGGCCAATCGCCACCCGTAGCAGCGGAGCAAACCACGAGGGCGAGGTCGAAGCGACGTCCACGAACAGCGAACCGCCGAGGGCGCTTCCCGGCAACGCGCGAAATGCCGCATTGAACTGGCCGCCGAGCGCGACTTCCGTTCGTGATTCGGGCGCGACCGCGACCAAACGAGGCGGAGCGCTCACACGAGGGCCCTCGACTTTGGGCACCGGTGCGGGCGTGGGTGCGGGCTCTGCCGGCTTTTCCGGCTCGAGCAGCGCTTTGGGGTCGAGCGAGACCAGCGTGATCAGCGCCAACCCCTCGACCGCTTCCGCGCAACTCGTGAAGCGCACACTGCGCTGACGCAAACTGCCGTCGCGTTCGATCAGGCGCAGTTCACCGTTGGTAAAGTCTCCGTCTTTGCGCAAAACGATCGACAATTCGCGATCGTGTGAGCCTTCGTCGACGAAGCGCACGTGCGCCGAGCGCCGCTGCACGCTGCGCTGAAAATCCGCGACTTCCGGGCAACCTTCGGGTGCACGGTAAGAGAGCAATGTAGGTGCGATTTCCTGTGCGCGCAGCTTGCTCGTGCCCAGCCCCACGCTGCTCAGCACGGCACAAACGCTCAAACTGCGGCGGCAGCGCCCAAGCATCGCATCGACCAATGACGGCAGTAGAGCATGTTTGCGCACACGCCGTCCTCACTCGGTTTCGTCTATTTTTCGAAGGCGGTGATCGAACGAGGCGCGCTCGACATTACCGGACGTGATGATTCGAAAGTCCGCGCTGTTGCTGTTTGCCGTGCCGATCTTCGTCGCGTGTTCCGCGAGCGACGCCAGCCCCGGCGACAACGGCGGGCCGAACGCCAACGCCGGAAGTGGCGGGATTAGCGCGGGCAGCGCCGGTTCTGGATCTGGCAACGCGCCAGGCAACAACGCGGGCAGCGGGAACGCACTCAACCTGGCCGGCGGAGCCAACACCGGCACGGGCGGCGGTGATGTGATGAACGGTGAGTGTGACCGCCAGGACTTCGACCTCGCGCGCCGTCCAGCCGAGATCCTGATCGTGCTCGACCGTTCGGGTTCGATGAAAGAAAAGCCAAGCGGCGGCAGTGGCGATGCGACCAAGTGGAGCTTGGTCGTGCCCGGCGTCAACGAGGTGGTCACGGAGACCAATGCTTCGGTCTCGTGGGGACTCAAAGTGTTTCCCGAAGGTGAGGGCTCGGAGTGCATCGCAGGCTCGGTGACCGATGCGATCCCCGTGGCCATCGCCGCCACGAACGCCGCCGCCGTCACGGCTCAGGTGCTGGCCACGACGCCCGAAGGCAACGGCACGCCCACGGGCGACGCGATCAACGCCGCCGTCGCCTACTTGAAGACGCTGAGCGATCCGAACCCCAAATTCATTCTGCTCGCCACCGACGGCGAGCCGTCTTGCGCCGGCACCAAGAAGAGCTCGGAAGATGCGCGCCCCTACGCCGTGCAAGCGGTGACAGACGCGGCCACCGCAGGCTTCAAGACCTTCGTGGTCGGCGTGGCCACGACGAAAACCAGCGCCACGCAAGCCCTGAACGACATGGCGGTCGCGGGTCAAATGCCGCGCACCGATCCGAACCCCCTCGCCACCAAGTACTACCTCGCCAGCACCAAAGACGAGCTCGTGCAGTCACTGAAAGCGATCACCGGGCAAGTCTCGAGTTGCGTGTTCGACCTGACCAGCAAACCGCCAGATCCGAGCAACATCGCCGTGCACGTCAACGGCGAGACGGCCCCCCAAGACACCACCCACGCCGATGGCTGGGACTACACGAGCAGCTCGTTCTTGCAGGTCGAAGTGTACGGCTCGTGGTGCGATCAAATCAAAACCGCAACTTCGAACAAGGTGAACTTCGTGCTCGGCTGCCCCGGCGAAGTCATCCAGTGAGTCATGGCTTATCGTGGACTCAGCCTCGACGGCCGCGTGGCCGTCGTGATCGGCGGAACTTCGGGCATCGGCCGCGCGATCTCGCTTGGGCTCGCGGAAGCCGGCGCGAACGTAGTCTCGAGCTCGCGCCGCGTCGAACAGGTCGAAGACACCGCGCGTGAAATCGAGCGTCGCGATCGCCGCACCGTGCGCGTGACCTCGGACGTGAACGAGCGCGATTCGCTCGAAGAGCTGCTCGCGAAAACCGTGGCCACGCTGGGCAAGGTGGACATCCTCGTCAACTCCGCGGGCCGCATCAAACGCGTGCCCACGCTGGACATGGACGAAGACACCTGGGACTCGATTCTGGAAACCAACCTGACCGGCACCTTGCGCTCGTGCCAAGTGTTCGGCCGTCACATGCTCGAACGCGGCTACGGCCGCATCGTCAACATCAGCTCGTTGAACGCGCTCGTCTCGTTCCACGAAGTAGCGGCGTACGCGGCTAGCAAAGCCGGCGTGTCCGGGCTCACGCGCTCGCTCGCCGTCGAATGGGGTCCGCGCGGCGTCGTCGTGAACGCGATCGCCCCCGGCGTGTTCCGCACCGAGCTCAATCAGAAGCTGCTCGACGGCACCGATCGTGGCCGAGAATTACTGCTGCGCACACCGCTCAAGCGCTTCGGCAAACTGGAGGAACTCGTCGGCCCCGCCATCTTCCTCGCCTCGGAGTCCGCCGCGTTCGTCAATGGTCAAACCCTCGCCGTCGACGGCGGCTTCGTGGCCAGCGGTGTGAATCAGTAGACCAACAAACGCCGCAAAAGCCGGGTTTTGCGGGCGACGTACGCTGGATTACACTCGCTCGCGTGCAAACGCTCGGCTCGCCGCGGACCAAACCGGAGGCGAAGCGTTTCTCGGTGCTCCGAGCCGGCTCGAGCTTGCTGCGCGGGTGGCACTTGCTCTCGCTCGACGCGCCGACGGTGGCCGCGACTTGGTGCGCCGCGTTCTCGAGCGCGGCGGGCGTGCCGCTGACCAGCGCTGCGGCGCACGCCGCGATTGCGTTTTTGAGCTTGGCGACGTGGCTCTGCTACGTCGGCGATCGAACCCAAGATGCGCGCGCCTCGCTGCACGCGTCCGAACTGCGCCCGCGTCATCGCTTTTACGGCGCGTGGTGGCGCATGCACCGCAGCTCACTGGTCGCGCTCGTGAGCGTGGGCGTCATCGCGACATCGGCGCTCGCTTTGTTCGGGTTGTCGCGGGCGCTGTTCGTCGATTACGTCGGGCTCACGCTCGCATCGCTCCTGTACTTCTCCTGGGTGCATTCAGGGCGTGAGCGCGCGGGGCGCGCATTCGCCAAAGAAGCGGCCGTGGCGGTCATCTTCGCACTCGGTTGCATCCTGCCGGCATGGTCGACCGCGTCGCTCGAACGCGCCACTCAGTTGCTCCCCGCAGGCGCCCTGTTTGCGCTGCTATGTTGGCTCAATTGTGTCGCGATCGAGCGCTGGGAGGGCCTCGGACGGGTCCATGCGCATGCGCATGGGTCGACTCAGTGGGCCGCGCGTCACCTCACTGCGCTTTCACTCGGCTGCGCCGCAGCCGCCGTAGCGCTGGCCATTTGCCGACACACGCTACATCGGCCCGCGGTCATCGCCAGCCTGCTCGCGCCTTGCCTCGCGTGTGCGTTCGTCTCGCTCGCCGCGCTCGAACGTTGGCGCGCGCGCATCTCCGTCGATTCACTGCGCGTGCTGGCGGATGTGGCGCTGCTCACGCCGCTCGGTTGGTGGCTGGCTGCGCGCTTCGTGCACTGATGCCGCCCGCTCCACCTGCCAATTTCGACCGTCTCGCGCGCCTATACGCGCCGCTCGAATGGCTCAGCTTCGGCCGCGCGTTGTCACGCCGCCGCCTGCACTTCATCGACGATCCGCGGGTCGCCCGAGCGCGCCGTGCGCTCGTACTCGGCGATGGCGACGGCCGCTTCAGCGCGGCCCTCCTCGCGCGCTACCCGAGTCTCGAACTCACCGCGGTGGACGCGAGCGCGCAGATGCTGACTCAGCTGGAACGCCGCGTGCGCACGCAGACGCCCCACGCCGCACTCACGCTTTGCTGCGCGGATCTCCGCCATTGGGCGGCCCCCGCGCAAAACTTCGACTTGGTCGTGAGTCACTTCGTGTTCGATTGCCTCACCACCCAAGAGCTCGACACGCTCATTGCGCGCGTCACGCCTGCACTCGCGCCGCGTGCATGCTGGTTGATCTCCGATTTCGCGATCCCTCAGCTTAACCCTTGGCATTTGCTCGCCAGGCTCCTGGTCCGCACGCTGTATTTCGGCTTCCGCGTGCTCACCGGGCTGACCGTAACGCGTCTACCCGACCACGCGCCGCTGCTGCGGTCGCACCATTTTCAGCTCGCGAGCGCCGACACGGCCTGCGGCGGGATTTTGCGTTCCGAGCTTTGGCAACGAGCCACCGAGCGGCCCGTCTAACAACGCCGCGCGCGGTCACTCCGACACGGCGCGGGTTGCGCGGCTGGATTTCGAGCGCCCATCCAAGATCCCGTCGATGGACGGCTCGAATTCATGTTCGTGTCCTACGCGTCGTAGAAAGGTCACTGTGTTTACACAGTATCTTTTCGATTCAACACGGGCACCTGGGCGACGCAACGCGAGGCGAGCCGACGCGACACGCGGCGAGACGAGGCGAGGCGAGGCGAGACGACGCGAGGCGAGGCGAGGCGAGACGACGCGACGCGACGCGACGCGAGACGACGCGAGACAGCGCGAAAACCAGCGGTCAGGCGCCTTTTATCGGGTGTGATGCGAGCAAGCGTTCAGCGCGGCGCGATGTCCGCGAGCAGCTCCTGATACGTTCGATACTGCGCGAGTTGCCGCCGCGCGCGCTGACAGGTTTCTGGGGGGCTCATGCCCGTGTTCTCGGCCAAAAACAGCAGATATTCGGCGACGTTTTTGGCGTAGCGCAGGCGCGCTTCCGCGCTCACGGCGTAAAAGCGAGCGCGCTGTTGGTAGCCTGATTTGGTATGGTCACCGAGCGCGCGCTTCGCGGCAGAGCCTTCGGCGGCGAGGACGTACAAGAAATTGTACTCGAACCAAAACATATGTTCCGGATTCGCGCGGAGCTCGGACAGGACGACCTCGCAGCTCAAAGGATCACTGAACACATCACTCGGTCGGCCTTCGAGCTCGAGGGCGTGGGCGATGAATCCGCGCGCCATGACGCGCTCTTGTTCGTTCTCGCTGAAGGCGCTGTTCAACGCGAGTTCACGCGTGAAGGTGTACCAATCACGCCACAGCGCTGCGTCGTTCGGGTCCGAAGAGTTCGCGAGCGCGCGACCCATTTCGTACGTGTAGCGACCGCTGGTTTTGATCTCGAGTCGGCGGCCCGTGATCCGGCCGCAGGTGCGGTAGTTTTCGGCGGATTTGCCAGAACCCGAGTGAAAGCCGATCGAGACCGCAAACGCCTGGCACACGCGCTGCGCCGCGCTCACCCGCCGCTCGAGTTCGACTTCGTCGTCGAAGGGGAAGTTTTTTTGAAAGCCGAACGCAGGTGCAACGAAGTGAATGCGAATATCGAGCGCCTCGCACAGAGCGAGCATCGTGGCCAAGGTGTGCTGGCTGGTCAGCCCGGGCAATTCGTCGATCGAGAGTTCGCGAAAGTAGGCTTGTCCGATGGGCGTACTGAACGCCTCGCGGCGCGCTTGCGCATATCGCCGATCGCGTCGTTGCAGCTTGAGCACGGCTGGCCACACGAACGAGAGCAGCTCGGCGAACGCCGCCTCTTCTGGCTCGAGTGCCAACGCGGTCAGGCGTACGCGCACGCGCGTCACGACTTCAGAGGGTACATGGGCCGCGCACCAAGCGGCCGGATCCGTTTGCGGAGGCGTCGCGGAGAGCTCGGGAGAGAGATCGAAGGTGATGTAGCTCGCGAGCAAGCAACCCTGCACGAGTTCCGGCTCGCGAGCGTCGAACTTGCCGCCGATCGGCTGATGATCGGCGTTGAAGCCCCAGGCCAATTTGCGCTGGTGGAAGCCGGTTTTGAGCTTCGACAATACCGCCCCGTGGCTCATCCCCTCTACGCTTTGCCCCTGGTGGCCCTCCGGCACGTCACAACCGATGAACGGAAACGGCACGCCTTCGAGCTTGCCGGCCAACATCACGTCGACGTCGTACACGAGCTCGCGCGGAATGCTGTTCTGGTTCGCGGTCATGCTGAGAGCGAGCGCGGCCATCGTCCATTCCACCGCCGGCCAGTGCAAGGTGGTGAAGCGCGCGCCGACGCCCAAGCTCGCGTGAGCCAGGCTGCCGCTCGCGCTCGGGAACACCGTCGACTTGGGGTCGTACTCCTGCACCAAGTTCTTCAAGACGAGTAAGTTGCGCCACGTCGCGGGGAATGCGACGTCGCCGTTTGGCAGCAGCATGCCGTCGTTCAGGATTTCGCGCGCGTGCGCGGCGTTGCCTCGCAGTAGCCAGGCGTGATCGCCGGTGCTGTCTTCGACCAGCACGAACGACCCGAGTGCCGTCGCGACCTCGCTCGAGGCGTGAACCTGCACGCCGTTCATGCTCACGAGGCGCGCACTGAGCGTCGGCCAATCCAAGCAAAAATCCGGCGAGATACAGGGATTTTGCGCGATGCGCAGATCGTTTTCCAGCAAAAATGCGTTGATGTTCGGCATGGTTTTCACAATCACAACGTCGGGTCCCAGCCGGCGAGTACGGTCGCCTTGTCACGCAGTGTGCTGGCTTCACGGGCCGTGATTTGCCGCGAGGCAGGGTCACGTTGCGAGACATCGGTCGGCGCGCCATCCAGATCGGTGCTCTGGTATTCCCAAAACTTGAGCTGCGTCAGATCCAAGCTGGCGACCGGGTTGCCGGTCGAGTTCGTGATCAGCCAACCCTTGGGCGCGATGTGCGAGCCGAGCTTGCAGTTGACGAAAGCCACGTTGCTGGCCGGAAAGCGATCGCCCTCGATGCGTGCGAGTAGCGTGCCGTTGGTGACGGCGCCGCTCGTAGACAGCGTGGAGTCGACGAACACGTAGCCGTAGTTGAGCCCATTGCGTGATTGAACGAGGTAGCCCGCGCGGCCCACCGTCTTGATCTGCGATTTGTCGAAGTAGGCCGTCCCTTTGCCCCAAATGAAGTCCACATTGCCTTCGACATAGCTGTTCGAGACGAACACGCGCCCCGTCAGCAGCAATGTATCTTGCGTGCTGACGAAGTCGGCATCGCGCAAAATGGCTTTGTCCCCCGGTTCGATGCGCAAGGCTTCGGCTTGGCTGCCGCCCTGGGGCGTCGTGTTGTGCAGCGTGAGGTTCTCGAACACGAGCCCATTGCTGCCCTCGGCCTCGACCATTGCGCGGTACGCGGTGCCGAGCTTCATCTGCAGCGCATCGTTGTTCGGATATGCAATGATGGTCGTTTTGCGATCCTCGCCGTGGAACGTCAGGTTGTGCTTGGCCGCGATGTACACGACCTCGTGATACGTGCCCTTGGCGATCGTGATGGTCGTGGGCGTCATGTTCGCGGCCGGCACGTAGTCCACCGCGCCCTGCACCGTGCAAAAGCCATTCTCGCCCTCCCGGGCCACGCGGAGCTGCGTGGGGTCCGCAGGGGCGGGGGCTACGGTACTGAAGGGCCACACATCGGCCCCCGTGATCGCCGGCAGGGGGTGCTGATTGGCGTCCACGAAAACGCCGGAATCCACGTTCACGAAGTAGGCGCCGGGCTCGGCGATCGCCTTATTTTTGAAGTAAATCACCGCGTCCGCGCCCTCGATGAAAATCGGGCGCACGCGGTAGAACGGCCGTCCGCCGATCGTGTTTCGCTCGGGGGTCACGGCGAGATCGATGACATCGACCGGCGTGCTCGGCGCAGACGCTTTGAAGACTTGGATCTTGCCCGTGCTGCCCACGGTGACGGGCGCCGAGAAACTCAGGCGCAACGGCGCGTCCGCACAGGCCGTCCCCGCGACGGCCGGAAAGCGACTCGTGACTACGACGCTCGAGCGGTGACCCGGTGCGCCGGCGACGGCTCCGGCTGCCCCCGCGTTGCCCGCTCTTCCACCGGCGCCGCCCAAGCTCGAACCGCTCGAACCGGAGCTGCCCGCCGACGCTTCGCCGCTGCCGCCGCTCGCGACCGCGCCGCTCGTGCCCGCACTGCCATTGCTTTGACCCGCGCTGGCGAGCGGCGGCGAATCGCTCTTGCTCGAACACGCAACCGACAGCTGCACGGCAGCGATCAGGCTAAAAATTAGGCAATATCGCATACAAAGCTCCGCGCTCGCGCACACGTGCACGGACGCCAGGATTGAAAATCGAACCGTGACTACTTGAGGATCGGGGGCGTGGTCGGCGTGCTCGCTTCTTGCTGCACGCAAGAAGACAAATCGAAAAGCATGAACTCGAGCGCCTTCTCTTGCGGGCTCAGCTCGGTGCTGGTGCATCCCTCGGGGAAGGGCGTCTCTTCGTCGGAGAAGTCTTTGACCTCGCCGCCGTCGCTCTTGCTGACATGCAGATCGGTAAACACCACGCGCCCGCAAGCTTCGGGGATGGGGTCGTCGTCGCTTTCTGCGACGGGTGTTCCGATCGTGAAATAGAAGGGACCCGTCGGATCTTCGTCCCGGTAGATCCACTTTTGCGCGCGCTTCGAACTCAACTCGCTGACCGAGCTCTTCGCGGCGTAGATGTCGAGCTCGCCCAGTTTGTGCGATGCGCCCACTTCCTCGAGGTACAGCCACTGGGCAAACGCTTCGCCCTTGGGGAACGTGACGTTGATCTGAGTAGTGAGCGGGCTGTCGGCAATGTCGCCGCCGTGGTCCCAGTTGGCGACGCTCTCGATCGGCGCATCGCTGTTCTTGGGCCAGTTGTAGTGGTCGTGGTCCAGAAATACGCGCCCACCCTTGTTCTCGAACTCGACCAACTTTGCGGCATTTTCCGCGGTCTGAATCGAGTCACACTTGTGCCCCTCACAAGAGAAGATCACCACGTCGTAGTCGTGCAGCTTGCCCGAATCGAACAGCTGATTGGTCGACGGGAACAGCGTTCCATCGACGAACTTGTTGGCCCCGAAGTTCTTGCCGTCATCGCCCTCGCAGCCGACGAACATGCTCACTCGGCCGCCGCCTTCGTCGGTCGTGAACTCGGCATCGTCGATGCCGATCTTGCGCAGCAAGCATTCGAGCGCGTCCGAATGCCCCGTCGAGAGCGCGATCTTGGGGATGTCACCCTCGAGCTGGGTGCGCGGCAAGCGGGTCAGGTTCTTGTCCGTGAGCGCGTTGTCCTGACAAGGCTTGACGGAGACGGTTTGCTTGCGGCGCCACTTGCCGAGTTGCACCACCAAATCCACCCTGCCCGCCGGCACGTCTTTCAGCAAGAATCTGCCCTCGGCACCGCTCAAAGCCACGGTCTTGGCGGGCACGGGATCTTTGCACAACTCGCAAGCGACCCCGGGGGGGAAGGCGGGCAGCGCGCCCGCCGCGCTCGGCACGTACACGACCGCGTTGTACAGCGGCAGGTTGCCCGCCGGGTCGTACACGGTGCCGCTGACGGTCGTCTCCTGGCCATCCGGGCAGATCGTGTTCGGGTCGGGGTCGACGCTCAAGCCGCCTCCGCCGTCCATCCGCGCGCCCGCCCCGCCGGATTGGCTGCCGCCTCCCGCTTCATCCGCGTTGCCTCCCACGCCCGCGCGCGTGTTCGGATTGGCACCGAGCCGAACTTCCGCACCG
>Ga0247757_10001836_pt1 | contig 12610 bp, 13 predicted proteins | sample UWRJL126311R4_FD_180929 | JGI IMG/M metagenome (GOLD analysis project Ga0247757, IMG submission 180929) | Plant litter microbial communities from Arlington Agricultural Research Station in Wisconsin, United States - UWRJ-L126-311R-4 | ecosystem: Environmental > Terrestrial > Plant litter >...
GCGGTAGGGCATGGTGGCAGGCGGGCGTAGCGACGTCTGTTCAGATGTAGGCTGTGCGTGACGCGGGGGTTGGTACGATAGGCGCAGGCGGAGGTGGGCTTTAAGTAAACACAAGCAGCCGGGCTTGGGCTGGCACCAGAGGCGTGGGCTAAGATTAGATAAAAAAAAGGCGATCTTTTTGTGCGTCGGACGAAACGAAGTGACAGCTTTCAGTGGTTGCAGGCAACAGAAGCAACGCGCACGCAGATGGCTCCAAGCTGTCACGTTGTGCTGCGACCGCTACGGGCGATGGGCAGGAGCTTGCGCTTGGGCCATTGCGCGTCGACGCGGTGCAGGCAGGGCGTTACTAGCACTTCGCCGTGCACGTCATGTATTTTTTCGCCTGCGACGAATAATTCCATGTCGCTTTCCGTCGACTTTCATCACTCCCACCACGGCAGCCGCCCGCCACACCCCAATGAGCGCTGCCCATCTGAGCATTCGCACCGCGCTCACACACGCATTTCGTTCGCCGAGCTCCCCTGCCGCAGCATCGTGGTCGATCCCTTTGTTTCTTGTTCCCGCATGCGCTCGCCCCCCGGCCCGCCCCTTCTCCTCCGCAAAGCGTTGTAGAACTCAATCCGCTGCATCTCAGCAACCTATTACCGAATACACCCAAGAAACGCCATTCCAGGGTGGCAGACCTAAGAGCTATGGCCCACCCTTACGTTCCTGCATCCCTTTGCCTCCCCACAATGCGCGCGCCGATATTCAGCAATGGCTACTTGCCATGGACCCTTTCCTTCCATCTCATCTCCGAAAAACCCAAACGAACGAGTCCGATGCTTCCGCAGCGGTGACACATGCAGACATTGCTTTATTTCTCATAGCTAGTCAAGACCATTCCCTGGACATTCTCAGCTATATCGCGCTCCATGATCAGCGTCCGGATGCTGCCGTTTGGATTGCCAAAAAACTTGTCGAAGATAACAAGCTTTGGCTGCGGAGTTCAGCACAGCTGGAAAGTCTCAGCGATGTGCCTTGGTTCGAAAACCATTCCACTTCACTCGCCGATCTGACAAACAGCGCCATCAAGTTGCAACGAGTTCCATGGTCCCACCGCAAGGCTTTGCTCAGTTTGGATGAACTGACATCTATGCCAGAAACCTACGGCTTGCGGCAGAGAGTGGCGAAGCGAGCATTGGGACAGCTTTGGCGTAGCCTGGGCAACATGATTGTCACTGCCGCAGACCGTAAACAGGAGGAGACGACGACAATCATGCATCGGGTGCTGCAGATCATCGCTCACCTCCATCATGTGGGGCTTATACCTGACTCAGTCTACGCACCTAAACCTGACCTGACTGAGGATGCTCTTCAGCAACCCCCGACTCTCCACCTGCTATCTTCGAAGATTTTGACCGCGCTGTCAGATGCGCAATGGACCGCTCATCAAGCGTCTGTTAAGGTCGCAACTGAGCGCTTGGATGCATCGTACTTCATGGGTCGCGAAATTCCAGGCTCACGCTACAAAGTGCAAGTCACAGGAGTGGCTATAGAGCTGTGGCTGGAGCTTGTGCTCTGGTCCTGTCTCCATGGAGGATGGATCTGGGATGGATCTGCAATATTAGAGCATGAGGCATTTCAGCGGGAAAATAGACGTTGGAGGCTCATCAGCTGGCGAGAGTTGTATCAGGCCGAACAGCAGGAATCTGCTGGACATCGGAAATGGAGTTGGTTTCGACAACGCGAGGAGAGAATGCCCAATGACGAAGAACGAGCTCGAATACGAGGTACGCTTAGCAGCGAGGTGGTGACTGCTTTCGTGGACGGGCTCGTAACAGATATGCGTGTGGGCGTTGGAGCGCGAGGCATTGCTCCTGAATATCTGCTTGACCGGATCAGTAGATTGAAGCGCATTTTAGATATGAGTTCACTCAGTTTGGGCTCTGCTACTTGGGATTCTGTCGCCTCCCGCATTCTTGAGTCAGGAGGCATCATATCAGAGAAGCGGCCAGAGGCGTTACTGACTCTATTGGATCTGGCACCAGGGTTCGGTACGGAGGTCAGTGCAGCAAATGCACCGTCCAAGTCGGCAATGGCAGGATCACAGCTACCTTACTTTTTTGAGCCCACTGCGGTTTCGCTCACATTGCTTCATCGAGCGATGCGATCATTCGTCCATAATGGAGATCTCGCCGGTGCATTTAAGACTTTGCAGAAACTCCAAGGGCACACAGACCGGAACAAGCAGACATCGTTGCAACACTTTTTCGAGACTATCAAATCGATACCTTTCACAAGAGATGAGCCGTTTACGAGCCATATCCCTCCAATTGAGTTCCCAGCTTTTGATACTCAACTTTCGGTGCCTCTACTCGCCAAGCTTTTGGATCTAGTCACTGCTTCTAGGATGTACGATCTCGGGCGATGGCTACTATTTTCCGAAGACGTAGACGGGCCCTTGATAAGCCGTGAAATGTACGGCCAACATGCTATGGCGGCATCCATCATACGATTTGGCACCATGGCCGGAGAGCATGACCTTGTGTTACAGATTGTCAAGAGGACGGGTATGTGGAACAGCTCTTTGGAGAAAGCACGCATGCCTCATGAACTCTTGACGGCGCTGCTTTGCAGTCAGATCAAGTTGCATCGATGGAACGCGGTGAGCGCCATGCAGGACCATGTGCTGAACTCGCCTGGGTATAAAATAGTGCCCGAGATCTTCTGTCAATTTGCAGCAGAGCTACTTCGCCTGTCGGCCTCGGGCGCCGCTTCGGACGAGCTTTTGAAAAGCGAGGCTTGTGATGCATTTGCCAATATGCTGTACAGCTGGGAGAACCTGGTCTTGTCCGATATGCGGAACGAACTCTATTGCATATTGGGGCTCCTGTCAACGGTCGAAGGAGAGTGGAAACAGTACTGTGAGCAATTCCTTGCCATTTCTATACGCCAAGACATCAAACTTTCCACGGGCGACTTCAACGAGGTGCTGGGGGGTGTTCTCGATCGGTATGGGACTACGAAGGCCCGACAGATGGTCGAGATGTGGTGTTATGTGCATCCTCGGGCATTCGAGCCGTTCCGCGCCCCTGGCGGCTTACCCAGGATGGCAACCTTCCGTGTAGGCAAAGGTGAGGAGTGGGAAAAGCAACCGGAGAACATTGAGATTCGCCACGCCTCGGGTTCGACGGTCGTCCTGCAGGGACGGATCCACCCGAACCGCCAAACGGTGTGGGCCATTCTAAGAAAGGTGCGTCAGGAGTATGACGAGCAGGTGCACTCCGGCACAGGTGGCTCGGTCGAGGAGCACGCCGAAGTGCGCGAGACGCTGAGGTGGGCCGCAAGACTGCTATCCTACCTGGGGTTTGACTATGAGGACATTATCCGAGATCTGGGCAGTCTCGCAGAGCTAGCCGAGCTTGAGGCTCCGCGAGGACGGGGCATGATTGGGCAGCGGCAGGAGGAGCTAGCATCATAAGGCCGGGGCTCGGCGTCTTGCATAGCCTGTCGGACTTGCAATAAAAAATTTGGTAAAACCTTGAACGTCAGGACACGGCTTGTTGCACCACACGTGAGCGCTCCAAACAGGCGCAGAAATTGACGTCGGACGGGCGCAGAGCCTGGGCCAGCTCGGCCGCTGTCAATGGCACCAGCCTCTAGCGCGAGCTTGTGTCGAGCAAGCGTGAAGGCATTTCACTCCACGAAAAGCTGCGCTAGGATTGGGTAATGGCATGTCATGATGTAGCCCAACAAATGGGAGCTCGTTCGCTACCTGCCCGATGAAGGAAGCATGGGCGTGAGGTGACACGTAGAAGCTTGCGTCGCAGAAGCAGACGGAGTCCAGGTCGACTGACGAGTAGCGGGTACGGAGCAGGTACTGTGTACTGTGTAGGCGCCGGGCGCGTGCAGGCATACTGTGTACACAGCACAGCCGTGGTCACAAAGGGCATGGCTTCAGGTCCGGCACGGTGGCATGGGCAGGCTATTTACTGCAGCACGTCTCCGTGTTTGGAGAAGCGCGCTCCCGTGGGCAATCCCATCCATCTGCCGCCGGGCTGCGTTTGCAACGCCTCACCGCCCTTTGCAGGCGGGCGCCAGGTGCGTCGGGAGGGGCGCTGGCGACGTCAAGAGCAGAGACCGAGGGTTGATCCATGGAGTCGACCCGCGGGCCAGGAGCAGCGACTTGGGCGAGGGCGGGTGGGATTTTCGCGCAGGATATTAGCTATGACGACGCGGGGAAGACGGAGAGACGTGGGCTGGAAGAAGTCAGACCAGGAGCTGCGGGCGACTTCTTCATCTACGCTGCATACAGCAGGCATACAGAGCACATGCAGACGCAGGCTATTCGGAGGTGCTGCGACGGGCTGGGATGCGCCGGGAGCGGGCCCAATGAGGGGCTGGAAGGGCTGTGGCCGCCCCGCTGCCTCATCAGTGCGTTTTGGTGGGGAAGAGGCCACAGCCATGGGCGCCGGCCTGGGCTTGCTGCGCGACCGCGAGGGGCGCACGACAGCCAGATCGCATCCCACGATGGCTTTGCGCGGTTGCGAATTGCTGGCGCGCTGCCTGCTGGCCGGCCCCGTCGACTCATCTCATCATGGCATCCAGCGACACAGCCTATGGCGGGCGTGGTGCTGTTGGACCGTGGCCCGGCGCGAGGCCTGACTCCCGGTCGCTTCTCACCGCTGATGCAGCCTGCCTTAGCGTCGCCCACTCGGGCTAGCCACGCCAAGCCTTCCCAAAATTCATGTCTATCCACCTCGTTGTGCCCTCCGCCTGCTCTCCACCACACCCCAAAGACAACGAAGTCACAGCATTCTTCAGGAACATCACACTTGTCCCATCCATCCTACATCTTCGTCGAGACAATGCCGCAGGCGATCGCTGAGCTCTAAATCCCCTCTGGGCGGCCCGCAAACTTTTGTGGGCCGTTCCAGCCGGCCAGCTCACGAGAATTCCCACCTCATCGACGATTCAATCCACGATTGCTTGAAGCACAAGTGCTTGCAGTCGTCTGAAATATTGATTCCATCGTCTGGCCTGCCCAGTCAACCCACCATTGTCCGTTCTGCCGGCCCGCCCGCGAGAACCATCGACACTCTACGAGGCTCATCATAGTTAAGAACCTCGCCCCCAGTAATACCAAACATCACACGACACGCCGCTGCCCTTCTTTCCTTTCTCAATCCCTGACCGCTCTCCGACCCCCACCTCTCCATCTCTGCCATCCAGTGTTCCGTCAGCCAAACATCAACAATCACGCAGGATCCTGGACCTGACAACTTCAATGGCTTACTCAACACACACCCGAACCGTCATGGCCGAGCTAGGCGGAAACCACACAAACAGCCACAAACTCATGTACGACACACCTGTTGGTATTCGCGACCAGCGAACCGCCTCACCTGATGATACCGCCTCGAAGAGCAATGGCCATGCTGGTGGCCAAGGCAGTGGCTCAGCCACCAACGAAGAAGCTTCAAATGAAGACGACGAAGAGGACAGTAGCTCTGTCCAAGATGAACAAGAAGATGAAGATGAAGACCCAGACACATTAGCCCCGTCTCGTGGCCGTGGCAAGGGTAAAGGCAAACGCCCTGTTATCCGTGTCGAGCCTGCCGACGCAGATGAATCGCAGGCAGAGGACGAGCACGAGCCTGCAACCCATGAGACGGGGCCCAAACTAAGCAAGCACCCGGTGAGCAACTTGCTGATGAACAACAAGAAACGTACGTTTAGCAATGTGTCCAACACTTCGGTGTTATTTGGTGAGGATCAATCTGAAGACCAGGGCTTCCCTCGCCGTAAGATGGCACGGAAGCTCAGCAACAGTGGCTTCAAGCCGCTGCTCAAATACAAGGAGAGTGCTACTGAGAACATGGATGGCTCTGAACATGCGATAGAAACGGACGATGAAGACTATAGCGGAGTCAATCTCGTTCCAGAGGACGATGACTCCGATATGGAAGGCATGGAACAGCAAGAGGAGAGCTTCATCATCCAAGATGAAGAGCACCATGCTACAGCTCTAATTAGCCAGTTTAACGATGCTCGGCGATTGAGCCTCGACAGTCATGCTAGTGATGATATTTTCAATCTCACTACTCCATTCGATGACTCATTTGGCGTTAACAACATAGACCTTGGTTTCGCAAGGTTCTTCGAACCACCGCCGCTTCCTACTTCACCTGAGGTCTCAAAGAGGAAGTTTTCCGATAGCTCCACCAAGCGGGTGCGCTTCGATGATGAGGTACAGATGTCAGACAGCTCAAGTACCTCTTCTTCTGAGCTAGACAGTTCTCTTTACCCGGATTTATTTCTAGCACAAGACAAATTACCACCGAGCCTATCTCAGTTACTCGAGACTGATCATGATGAAGACAACGGAGACTACGATTCTCCTGGGTCAGACATGTCCTTTTGGGACTTTGCCCAAGATGAGGTGCAAAGTAATCCACATGTCGCCCCTGAAGCCGACGAGTCATCTGACGCAGGCTCGAGTGGCTATGAAAGTATGCTTATGTCTTGTGCTTGTGCTGTGTTCGTGACTAATATGACATTCTAGCTGATCTGGGCGATACCACCGACGAGTACGAATCAGAGTCAGATGTTAATCCCCAGACTCCCTTGCAGAAGAAATCCGTCTTGCGGCAGCCCTCATCAGCCCCTGGTTCTAGAGTGTCCAGCCCTAAAGCATTTGATCGGTCGTCCAGACCGACAGGCCGTGCCATTCCTCCTACACGAGGCATCTTCATTCACGACGATAGAAGCAAAGCCATTGCGGTCACAAACCCTACTACTAAGAAACTTACCTTCTACCGCCCACGCACTTCAGTCGTGTCTTGGGTATCATCCAATGGTGCGCAGGACAGCAGCGCTAGTACCGCTAACAATAGTCCCCGAACATCGCTAGCACAGTTCAATGCTTCCGATAGTGAAGTTAGCAACGAAGTGTTCAGCAATCCTTTCACGACTGATATCATGCTGACGGGGATCTTTGGATCAGCCCCCACCAACGACTACTTCTTTGGTACAGAGAGCATCGGACCTCCTGAGGCATTTTACCCCTTCGTTAGCATTGGAGCAAATGGTGCAGTCATGGATGAGGACGATGAAGAGGACGAAGACTACGAGGACGATCTTAACATCACCGACTTTATGGACTTCGGTTCCGATGCTGACGCAACCGACGTGGAGCAGGAAGATGATGAGACGGACGTGCCCGCCACACCAGCAACTTCAATGGCGGCCATCAATGGTTCTACCCCAGCCGAGCCCACGCCCATGGCTCAAACTCCCGGTAACGGCACTGATGCCATGCTCCATCACTTCGATCGGGGAGTCGTGACGGCCTTCCGCAACAACCAAAATCGGTATCGCGATATTGCCCGTCTTCCTTCCGATCCAACCACCCGTGCATCTGTTTCTCGACCTGTACGATCTGGAAAGTCTGCCGAAACTTTGATGACCCCGCTCCGCAAGAGGTCGGTGTCAAAGAGAGCCGCCAAGTCACCTTATCAAGCTAGCTCCCCGCTTGTCAGTAACGGCTCTCCTATGAGCGGCGTAACCAGAGCGTCCTCTCGACTATACAGCTCTGTCATGAATTCACGGCGTGCCCCACGAATGGGCACATTTACTTAACGCTCGGTTAAGTCATTTTGCAGTTCAAAAACGAAGTTCTCAATCACTCTATTCTGCCATCACCGTCATTTAGGGTTAAAAGCTAGGGCAGGAGTTATGGCAATCTCTGGGGAGATTACCAAACGAATCTACGATACCCACGGCCTTTCCATTTCCGTTGACCTTATGACCACGCGGTTAAAACATATATTGGTTATGCATTGCATAGTTACCAAAAGTTTTGCAGCTCGAGTCACTTTGCTTCAATTAGACTCTGAGCGGAAGCTCTTGACTGAGCACTAGCTTGAATGAGTCTCGCGACAGCAACCCGTTTAGTGCTGTTTTTCATATCGGATTTCTTTCCTTGCGTTTCGATTCCCCTTTCTTTATGTTGCTTAGCCCAATTTCCTTCTTCTCCTAATTGTTCAAAGGTGTCCTTTCTTCCTGGATCACGGCAAACGGTATAGGAATGATACCACATGCCTCTTATGACTGGGATGATGGGCTGGCACGTTCTTGATGGTGTTCGGCTTGATGGCTTGGCTTGGCAGGGTCTGGATTGGCGTGCGCGGTTCGGCGCTTATCATGCAGATTCTTGCAGGTGTTGGTTGTTGGTGCCGGGGGTCCTGTCTCGTGATGGTGCCATATCTCTTGTGTGGTGGGCTCATGTAGGAGTATCGATAGCTATGTCTTCCTATCAACAATAAAAGTTTTATTTCCAACCACGTTACATTGGGTGACGCTGCTTTGCGGGGGTGACGTCCACTCCACTTCGTATCACTGGGCATCAGTAGCGGGGGCATCGAGATGAAGGAAGGTGGATAACCTGGGCCACGTGGATGATCACCGTGCATGCATGTTCCCCATCTGTGCGCCAGTGATTTCGGTTAACGCGGCCGCGCTGAGGATACTTGGCGTGGTGTTGAGTGGTCCGAGCAATCCTGGTTTGTTTCTCGCTTGCCGACGTCACTTACACTCCAGTCTGCATGTGAAGTTCAGACAACAGACTTCATAACACAAGCTTCCGGTGCAATTGGTAACGACAGCTATGGAGGACGCAGATGACGAGTATGAGCCATCCGAATCGATTCTCGACTATCTAAAAGTAAGCCTCTCTACTCGAACCTATTTCTGATAGGAAAAGTTAACGTCGCATCAGGGCATCGTCCTCGCACCCTTTCGAATCGCCACCTCCCCAACGCTCCTCCGCACATATCTCCGCACCGTTCTCTTTCTCATTACATCCTTCATACTCTTCGGCGTTGCCGTCACAGCATACACTTCCCTCTACTACGCCTACGTACCCGTCCGCGGGCTCTACGTCCCCATCTACCTCCAATACGACCATGCGGCCCCACTACCGCCCACCACGACCTCCTCCCACCTCCCTCGCCCCGCCGACCCCCGCTCCCCCAAACACCCTTACGGCATCGCAAACGTCGCCGGCATCGCCTCCCGCCAGAAATACGACGTCCTCGTCGACCTGCGCCTCCCGCGCAGCGAGCGCAACCTGCACGCGGGCAACTGGATGATCGGGCTCGAGCTGCGCGGCCCGCACACGCGGGGCGGGGGCGTCAAAGGCGCGCTGGGCTGGCAAGACGACTGGGCGGTGGAAGACTTTTCGCAGGGGGAAAAGGCGGGGGTCGAGCGAGACGGGCTGAGCAGCGAAGAGGCCGGTGCCGGGGTGCAGAAGCGCGTAGTCCTGGCGCGCAGTCGCAGGCCGGGGATCTTGACGTATCGCAGCGGGATGACGGAGTTTGCGTATCGCGTGCTGCGGCTGCCGTGGTATGTGGTCGGGTGGGGGGAGGAGAGCGAGAGGGTAAGCGTGGGGATGATGGAGGGGGTCGAGTTCGAGCGCGGGTGGCGGAATGTGCCGGATAGTGTGAAGGTCGAGGTCAGGGCGAGGCAGCCGTTGGAGGTGTATAGTGTTGGGGTGAGGTTCGTGGCGAGGCTGGAGGGGCTGCGGTGGGCTATGCATACGCATCGGCTGGCGAGTGCGGCGATGTTTATAGGCGCTTTTTGGGGCATGGAGATGGTGGTCGTGTTGATTACGTGGGCGGCTATCGCGCTGTGCTTTCCGGGCGAGGAGGAGCGGGATGATGGGGGGAGGAGGAGGGTCAAGCTCGAGGAAGACGAGTCAGAGGTGGGGACGCCGGCTTTTTCGGATACAGACCGCACGTTTCCTACGTTGCCGTCGCAGAGGCCGCTGCATTATACATCACCTAAGGAGGAAGAGAAGGAGCCCGAGTTGGGGGACGTGCCGGTCAAAGAAGAGGCAGAGGCAGATGATGAAGAGGACGATTACTTCCTCGAAGAACCTATACCGAATACAGCGGCGGGGGTGCTGACGGATTCGGGGATCGGGACGAGCATGGAGAGCAGTGTGGAGCGGAGGGGACTGACGAGGAGGAGGTCCGGTGGGCTCGGGGATAAGTCATGAATGTTTATTGTTGTGGTGGAGGTTTACTTATGGGAGGGGGGGCGTTGCTACTCGTAATATGATACCACTTGCATTTGCTTCTTAGAATTGCACACCCGTAAACAAAGGCTCACGTGATGGGTGTTGAGAGCACATGAGATACCACCGCCTCTATATATGATTTTTAAATCGAAGAATAGTCAATCGAACCAATTATCCACAAATTCGTATAAACGCACCCCGGGCTAGGGCCTCTCTTGAAAGCAGCTCTAAGGAGTTGGGGGTTACGAGGGGGAGGTTCGATTTTTGCTTGCGTCGTTTTCTTTTTTGTCTTTTTTTTCGTTTGCGTGCACCATCTTTCTAGTAACTAGCAACTGGATTGGTAGCAAAGAATTGGTAGCAAAGAGGATGCTCTGCTAATGACGGCATTTCTTTCCGTTTGTTATACTGATATGCAATTAGTCGATGATGCGGCCAACGTGAACAAGAAGCAGAAGTGATGGGCCATCTCCTACATTCACCACAAGCCACCAAAAGAAAAAGAACAGAAAAAGAACAGAGATGGTTTAAAGAAGCCAGAGCGCCCGAGCACGTTCCACATCGATTGGACGATACGTCCAACATTCTACAGATTTCCATATGCCGCTGCGGCTCCGCTAAATGCGATGCAGTCCGGATGCGGACGCCCGCCGGCGATGTAATTGGACGATGGGCAGAGCCCTGCATAAAAAGGCGAGTGTGGCTAAGAGAGCCCAGGCTGCGCTCTGGATGGTCCGCGTCCCCGCGGGCAGCAGGCCCATCTCTCTCCAGCATCGACGCCTTGTGATTGTTCACTTCGTCGCACAATGACCTGAATGCGCAATTGTCTTGGCTACGCCTTCTTCATGCCCTCCCCCACGCCTGCACGTCGCTTTTCCTCTTACTCCACACGCCACACCCACGCTTCGCGACCTTTCGACGCCTCTCCTCCCAAGCCGACATCATTTCTCCGACATCTGCACCCACGCCGCTAAATTAACTCTGGCGACTCCTCCACCACGAGCCTCCGCTGCTATGGTGTCTACAACGCTCAACCCCGCTCTGCCGCGGCGCGAGCCTCCGCGCCCTCCTCCGCCAGCCGTGGTAGAGGCCGAGCAGCAATGGATTTTTACCGAAGAAGAGCTCCTCCATACGCCCTCCATCGTTGACGGCATGTCGCCCGAAGAAGAGCGCACGCTGCGCAAGAAGGGCGTCAACTTCATACTGCAGGTCGGCATGATGCTCAAGCTCCCACAGACGACGCTCAGCACTGCCGCCATCTTTTTCAACCGCTTCCTCATGCGCAACAGCCTGCGAGCCCGCCCAGGCCACAAGCCGCTGCACCACTACGTAAGTTGTGGTTGTGTCTTCTCACCGCACTTATCTCACTAACAATCTACCAGCAAGTCGCAGCCACGGCCCTATTCCTTGCTACCAAGGTCGAAGAGAATTGCCGCAAGATGAAGGAGATCGTAGTCGCCTGCGTGCGTGTGGCGCTCAAAGACCCCAACAAGCTTGTGGACGAGCAAACCAAAGACTTCTGGAAGTGGAGGGACACGATACTGTTCACCGAGGACGTTCTACTCGAGTCGCTGTGCTTTGATCTGAGCGTCGAGCCACCCTACAAGACTATGTACGACATGCTCAAGTACTACGGCGTGGAGCATAATAAACGTCTCCGCAACGCTGCCTGGGCCTTCCTCTCCGATTCATGCCTCACACAGCTCTGCCTGCTGTTTACATCTCGCACCATTGCTGCGGCATCGCTCTACGCCGGCGCGCGTCTCGTCGAGATTGAGCTCCCGGATATAGATGGAAAGCCCTGGTGGGAGGTACAACATGTCAAACTCCGCGACATTCGCCGCGCATGCAATCTGATGGTCGACATCTACGAAGCATCGCCGCCCAGCAAAGACGGCGAAGCGAGCATCTACGTCGGCTTACGATCCCCCGAAGACGGTATCGATTTTGACACACCCACGCCAAGCGCACAGCCCATGCCAACTAACGGAAGCGCAGGGGACGAAGTAGTAAGCGAGGAGGGCGAGTTAGATGGTTAGGACTGGTGCCAAGCCAAACCTCAGAAATCGTTCACATCCAAGGTACACCCACCAACGACCTTCCTAAACGTTTACGACATCGTATTCCTTCGCTTTTTTGTGCGTATATGTTCTTTTCTGCATGGCTGGCTAAGCGGGACTGGGTTGGGGAAAGGCGTTTTTGTTTACTTTGGACATTTCCTTTCGTTTGCTTAGGCTCTTCTTCTATGTTTTATTGGGTCTGAGCATACATGATACCCCTCTTCGGCTACCAGGGTACAGGTTGCTTATGTTTTTTTTGTTTTCCACCTGTCCCTTTCCTCTCTTTGGGGTCTCACAACTTCTTTTATTCATCAAGTGCAGGAGCTAAGGCGCTTTTTTTTTTTTTTTTTTTTTTTTTTCTTTTTTTTTTTTTGTTTGTGTTTTTTTTTTTTTTTTTTTTTTTTTTTTTTTTTTTTTTTTTTTTTTTTTTTTTTTTTTTTTTTTTTTTTTTTTTTTTGTGGATGGGAATGGTAGGATTACGACGTGTAGC
>Ga0247757_10001837_pt1 | contig 12606 bp, 9 predicted proteins | sample UWRJL126311R4_FD_180929 | JGI IMG/M metagenome (GOLD analysis project Ga0247757, IMG submission 180929) | Plant litter microbial communities from Arlington Agricultural Research Station in Wisconsin, United States - UWRJ-L126-311R-4 | ecosystem: Environmental > Terrestrial > Plant litter >...
ACCACCCGCTGTATCCGGGAGCCGTCGCGCGCTTCGATCAGGCGTATTGGTTTTCTGGGCCCAAGGTCGTCAGGTCAACGGTTCAGCGATTCGGTGATGCCGCGCGCGCGCTGGTCGAGTTTTCCTTCTCGCCCATTGGCTTTGGTAAGACGCCCGATCACCCCATGGTGTTCGGCTCGTTGTTCACGCTGCTGCTGCCGATCGCACTTTGGGTGCGACCTCGTTGGCGCCTGTTCTCGATTGCGGGCTGCGTGCATCTGGCGCTGATCGTCTGGCACCTCACGCTGCCGTACGATCGGTACCTGCAGGCACTCGCGCCGTGGATGGCCGCCTGCGTCGCGGCGTTGCTCGCGACCGTCTGGCGCATGGGATCTCGCGCGTTGCGCGGCGCGGTGAGTTTGCTCGTCGCGCTGCAAATCACTTGGGGAGGCGATGCCTACCTGTTTCGCTCGCAAGAGATGTTGGCCGCGCTACCCCTGCGCCAGCTGGGACCGAGGCACCAAGAGCACCCGTTCGCTCGTAACCCGTACCCGGGCGAGGAGCTGGCGGAGATCGGCGCGCGCTTGCCCAAAGGCTCTTTGATCGTCGGGCACGATTTTTACCAGTCGCTCGGAGTCGGCGCGCCCGCCATCACCGACAACCCCGATTGGCAAGGCGGCATCGAGTACCTGCAACTCGATACGCCGACGCAAGTGCTACGTCGCTGGTTGGAGCTCGGCGGCACTCACATCCTCTGGCCCGCCGAAAAAGAGAAACGCGCGCTCGAAGACTTGGCTCGCGACACGGTCTTTGGTCGCGCGAGTGTCGCCTTCACGGATTCCTCGTTCACCGTCGCGGGCTATCGGGTGGCGCCAATCATCGACCGCCCGCCCGCAGACACGATGCGCACGCGAACGCGCATCGCTTGGCTCGCGTGCGAAGACGCGCCCGCACGGGGCGTGTACACGCCCGCCGGGCTCGCGAGCAGCACGCCTGAAAAGACGCTCAATCACGATGACCTCCAGCGTGACGCCGCCGCGACGCTGGCCGAGGTCAACGCCCTGTGGCTTCGTCCCAACTGCGACGATACGAACATCGCCAGCACTGCCGTTTCGAAGGAGTTCAGCAAAGTGTTGCAGACGGGCCAGGTGTCGCTTTGGATTCGCACGGTAAACCACGCTCCGTCTGCCGCGCCGCGCTAGGTCGCCGCCTCGCGTCGGCTCGCGCCAAACTCACGTCGCGCGGGCCCGCTTCTTGCTGAACTGTGAGTGGAGGCAAGCAGCTGTGTCAATCTGTGCCAAAGCAAGAGAGCGTGTTTCGTGGGGGTTCGGGCATGTGCTGCTGGCGGGGCTCAGCGCTGCGCTCGTCCCTGTGGTCTACGGCGCGGATTTGGCCACCGGCGTGCCGAACGCGCTCGGCTGCTCGGGCGGCGCAAGCAACGTGCAGACACCGGGCGTCACGAGTTTCACCCTTTGGAGCGTCGAAGGGACGGAACCGCTCGCGGTCGCCAACGACGGCTTCTTCATCATCGGAGTGAGTGGCAAATTCACGAGCAACGACGCCTTGCTCGAGTCGCTTGCGGTGGAGGTCACGAGTGCCGACGGCGCGCTCGTGAGTGGGCGTTTGCACACGTTCCCCTCGAACACCCTGGCGTACTCGACAACGGTGTATTGGCTGGCGGATGCGTCGATCGTCGATGGCACGTACACGGTGGTCGTTTCAGCGCCCGCGAACGACCAGCTCGCCAAAATCACTCGACCACTCGAGGTGCACGGCGCGCCGACTCCGCTCACGCTCGCCAGCGTCGAGCCGACGGAATGGCTCGAGTACCACCAGCTCACGGGCGGCAAGAAAGTCAGCTGTATTCAGGGCGGGTTGTGCTCACCTGTCTACTTCGGTGAGATCGAAGAATCGTTTCCCGGCGCGCGCGTGCAGGTCACCGCGCCCGCAATCAACGGTCAGGTGTACTGGGAGGCATCCGTGCAACGCGCGGACGCCTCCGACCCCACGATCGATCCGATACCTGCTGGCCGGCTGAACGCGAAGGACCGAGAGTTCCAGCGTGATCTGCGGTTTCTCAAGCCGCTCGCGGAGTATTGCGTGACGATCAAAATGATCGATCGTCGCGACGACAGCGAGCTGACCTCGCCGAAGATTTGTTGGAGGCCCGGGTCGCCCACCGTGATCGACGAGACAGGCGTCGTCCGCGGCTGCCCTGAATCTCCGTCGCCGGCACTGCTGCCTCTGTGGTGCAAGGGCCGTCTGCCCACGGATGCCTGCGCGCACCTCACGGAGGGCATGAATGCTGCGGGAGCTGCCGGGAGTGCGGGAACTGCGGGGAGCGCGGGAACTGCGGGGAGCGCGGGAACTGCGGGGAGCGCGGGAACGGCGCCGTCTCCGGGGGGCGCGGGAAACACGGGCACGCCTAATGTGCCGGGCAACGCGGGCAGCGCAGTGACCTCGCCGTCAGCCGCCCCTGCACAGCCTGACGATGCGTCGAGCAGCGCTTGCAGTATGGGTCATGCGCGCGGCGCGTCGACGCTCGGGGTGGGCGCACTGCTCGCGTTCGCGGCGCTGGCCCGGCGGCGGCGAGCGGCTCGCAGCATCGCTGCGCGCGACGCATCGGAGTGATCGTGAAATTGGGTGATGAATTTAGAAGAGCGAGCGCCGGATCGCTCACGAGCCGCGTCAGGCGGGGTTGGCGGCGCAATGCGGCGGCGCGCTCGAAATGATTCGGAAAAGCCGGGCTCGCTTAGTGCTGGACAGCAGGAGGAGGTCACCAGTCGTGTCAATCTGTGCCAAAGCAAAAGAGGGGGGTTGGCGGCGTTGGCTGCTGGCTGGGTTCACCTGGGTAATGGTTCCCGCGCTGTACGGTGCGGACTTGGCCATCGGCGTCCGGAGCGCACTCGCGTGCCAGCCACAGCCGCCCGGAATCACTGCGGTCCGGGTGGTGAACGGCGAGAGCACACGGCCGCTCGCGGTCGCAAACGACGGCTTCTTCATGATCGCGGTGACCGGTACTTTCGGGGAGCCGGCAGGTGCGCTCACGCAGCTTGCGGTCGAGGTCACGAATTCCGCGGGTGAGGTCGTGAGCGGCAGTCTGCACGGTTTGTCGTGGGTGGCTGACGCACCGCTCGCCGAAGGCCCGTACACGGCGAAGGTGACAGTGTCCACGCCGGCGCCCGGGCATCCACAGCCGATCGAGATCACGCAGGCGCTCGAAGTGCAGGGCGCACGGAGCGAGCTCGCTCTCGCCCGCATCGAGCCGATCGAATGGCTCGAGTTTCACAGCCTCACCGGCGGCACGCAGCTCAGCTGTCAGGCTCCGGGCAGCTGCGGCCCAATCCAGTTTGGTGAACTCGAAGAGTCGTCTTTCGGCGTGCGAGTGCGCGTGACGGCGCCCGCGATCAATGGCCAAGTCTACTGGGAGGCGCGCGTGCAACAGGCCGGCGGAGGTGATGCCGCGCCCTTGGTCTTGTTTACCGGCGAAGGCGGCGGAAACGAGGTCATCAGTGAACTGCGCTTCTCCCAGCCGCTCGCCGAGTACTGCGTGGAGCTGAAGATGACCGATCACCGCAACGGCAGCGAGCTGACCTTGCCGAAGACGTGTTGGAAACCGGAGTCACCAATCGTCGTCGATGAAACCGACATCGTCTCGTCGTGCCCCCAATCACCGTCTCCGGCGCTCCTGCCTTCGTGGTGCAAGAACCGCAAGAACGAGCCGGCTTGCGCGGGCGTCGCTTCATCGGGTCAGGGCGGAAGTACCGGCAGCGCGGGAACGCCCGGCACCACCGGGACCGCCGGGACCGCCGGGACCGCCGGGACCGCCGGGACCGCCGGGACCGCCGGGCCGCCTGAGACCGCCGGGACCGCCGCCGGCTCGCCGCCCCTCACGGGCGCTCAACCCGGCGCTGATGTGTCGCGCAGCGCGTGCAGCGTCGGTCATTCGCGACGTGCGTCGGGTTTCGGCGCCATTGCGCTGCTCGCCTGCACGGCCTTCGCGCTGCGACGGCGTTCCCGCAACCTCGCGCAACCTCGCCCGGGGTGAGGATGAAAATGACCTACCCCCGCTCGTTCGGCGCTGATCGTTTCGGTCTGCGTTTCACGGCCAGCGGAGTTGCGCGAGCCCATCGGACGCGCGCGACGCTTCGCCTGTCATCCATTGTCGGCTTGTGACCTCGTAAGCTCGAGCACGCTGATGGCACGCGCTTTCGTCCCAGAAGCCGAGAGGGGCCGCTTCTGAATTGGGGGCGTGGCCCGCAACTCTTGCGCGCGAGCATCGGCCGCATCGGGCCGACTCCACCAGGCGGCACCAGGCGGAGCGCCGGGGCAACCGCGTACGGCGTTCGGAATCGGGCGCGGCGACGTCACTGCGCACCGACCCCGAGGCAGTTCGTGAGCGGGGAGGTGCGTGGGGCGACCTGCGATCGCCCAGCTCTCGATCTCGTTTGCGCTGCGGCGGACCGCTCAGCTCTCGGACGAGGCGAGGCGCTGCTCGATGGCTTCGAGGTGTGCGTTCACTTGCGGGTCGCGTTGGCGCAGGGCTTCGACGCGGCGGACCGCGCTCATCACGGTGGTGTGATCGCGGTTGCCGAAGGCGCGGCCGAGCTCGGGGAAGCTGCACTTGAGCCGTTGGCGGCACAGGTACATCGCCACCTGGCGCGCGAACGCGACGCTCTTGTGGCGGTCCTTGCTGAGCAGGTCCGAGTTCGAGAGCCGGAAGTGTCCGCACACCGCGCGCTGAATGTCTTCCACGCTCATCAGCTCGGGGCGGCGGGGGGAGACCATGGCGAGCTCACCGAGCGTGAACTCTTCGTCGATCTGGCGGCCGGTGAGCGATGACTTCGCGGCCAGGCGGATGAGGGCGCCTTCCAACTCGCGCACGTTGCTCTGCACGCTCTGCGCGAGCATCACCGCGACTTCGTCCGAAAGCTCGATGCCTTCGAGCTCGGCCTTTTTGCGCACGATGGCGACCCGCGTTTCGAGCTGCGGCGTTTGGATGTCGGCGACCAGGCCCGAGGTGAAGCGCGAGACCAAGCGCTCCGGCATGCGCTGGAGCTGCTGGGGATACTTGTCGCTGGTGACGATGATCGGGCGATCGGCGTCGTGCAGCGCATTGAAGGTGTGGAAGAACTCTTCTTGAGTCTGCTCGCGGCCGGCGAGGAACTGAATGTCATCGACCAAGAGCAGATCGCAGTCCGTGCGGTAGCGCGCGCGGAACTCGTCCATCTTGTGGTGTTGCAGCGCCTCGATGAACTCGTTCGTGAAGTGTTCGGCCGAGACGTAAACGATGCGCGCGTCGGGACGCTCATCGAGCACCTTGTGCGCGATGGCGTGCATCAAGTGCGTCTTACCCAGGCCCGTGCCACCGGCGATGAACAGTGGGTTGTAGCGAGGGCCACCCCCGCCGGCCGATGCGAACGCCGCCGCGTGGGCCAGCTCGTTCGACGGGCCGACCACGAAGTTGGGGAAGGTGTGTTTGGGGTTGAGCGCGGCGGTCAGCAGCGCGCGCGAGTAGCGCGAGGGGCGCTCGGAGCGCATGCGCCCACCCGAGGGCGGCGGGATGGTCGCCGGCGGCGGCTCGGAGTTGCGTCGACGCGGTTGGCACACCGGGCGATCGAGCCCGTTGGAGATGTTCCACTTCACCCGCAGGCTGGCCGGATTGGCTTCACCCGCGAGGCGCGCGAGGTGGCTCAACAGATCGGGGAGGAAATGCGCCTTCACCCAATCACGCACGAACTCATCCCGTGCGGTGAGACTGAGTAGGCCGGTCTCGAAACCGTCGTATTGAACGCTGGAGAACCACTGCTCGAATGATGCGGGCGAGCGGCTGCGGGTCTGCTCCAGAGCAGCTGTCCACAGGCGTTCCCCAGGGGGTGTGGGTAGGTTGGCGTTCAAGGAGTGGATTTGAGGGGTTTCGATCGTCACTAGGTAAAATTCCCCAACTTATCCACAGGTCTGTGGACAGGGAGCGCCTTGAAGCACTTCACGCCTGAATTGTTCCGGCCGTCACCGGAGGGCCCCAACAGGATCTCATGCGATTCGAGTTCGAGAGGGAGCAGCTTCCGGTTCTTCATCACTCGACGAACCGCTCTCGAACCGGAGCACGAGTGCTCCGAGCGACAACGGGGAGGCAGCTAGCACCGACCTGATTCAAAGTTCAATCCCAAGATTTTCAAAACATGAAAGTCCGCCAAATAGACGCCGAATCGTAACACGGCTCTGATCTGAGATGCCCCATTTGCGGATGCGATCATCTGAGCGCGATCAGTAACCTCGCAGAGAGAGAAGAGAATCTTTCATTGCGCGCGCGCGCTCTCTCTCACGCGGGCAAACTTTCGGTGTTTGAGGCGTCAAGAGGCAACGCCACAAAACTTGCCCTCAAAGTCGCGGCTCGGTCACGCGCACGCTGGCCGAACGGCCGCTTACGCTTTTCATTTGCTTCGTGAAAAAATCGCAGCACCGAGAAAGTTGGCCGGACGTTACGCACGAGAGTAAGCCCGACTCGAATACGAACGAGATGCGGAGCGTTTCCCTGGAGCACGTGCGAAATCATCGTCCCCGATCCGAGTCGCCCTTGCGAGTGCGATTCGCGCTCGCCGCGCTCGTGTGTGTCTGGAGCTCGTCGTTCGCGTTGCGTGCGCGCGCCGACAAGAGCAGCACGCCTCCCGAGGTGGGTTACAACTATCAGGAGATTGAAACACCGCGCATCACCGCGCTCAACGGTGCCAACCGCGCGCTCAGCAGTTCGACCGAAGCGCTGTTCAACAACCCCGCGAACATGGCCAGCAGCCGCGTTTATCACCTCAACGCTTTGGCGCAGATTTGGCCTGAATCCGGGCGCCAAAGCTATGGCTTGGCTGCGGTCGACTCGGTGGGTTCCAGCGCCCGCGTCGCGGGTGGCCTAGGCGCCACGTACAACACGCAAGACACCGACGGCATCAACCGCAAGTGGACTGACATTCGCTTTGCGATGGCCTATCCGTTCTCGGACAAGTTCCTCTTGGGCATCGGCGGTCGCTACCTGCGCCTCAAGCAAGACGGTGATGGTCCGCTCGGTCGAAGCGTCGCTTCCAGCGGTCTCGGAGACGAGTTCATCGTCAGTAGCCTGTCGTTCGACGCGGGCGCGACCTTCAAGCCGACCGATGGTTTGGCGCTGTCCGTCGTGGGGGTGAACTTGAACAATCCGAATAACACCTTCCAACCCACCTCGGTGGGTGGCGGCATTGGTTTCGGCAAAGAGTTGTTCAGTCTCGAGGCAGACGTGCTCGCCGATTTCACGACCTGGGACAGTACGAAAGTACGAGCCATGGCCGGCGGTGAGTTTCTAGCCGGTGATCACTTTCCACTGCGTGCCGGTTATCGCTTCGACGAGGGCGCGAAGAGCCACTCGGTGAGCGCGGGCCTCGGCTACATCGACACGCAGTTCGGCGCCGAGGTCGCGCTACGACGCGTGGTCAGCGGCGACACGGCGACCGCGATCGTCTTCGGCTTCAGCTACCACCTCGACGCGGGTGGCCTGAACCAGACCGAGAACGACACGTTCTGAGCGCGCCGTTCGGCCCCGAAATAGGCTGATTTTTGGCTAAAGCAGCGCGTGCACGCGCGCCAGCACGGCGGCCGCGCCGGCCGTGAGCGCTTCCGCGCCGAGCGGGGTCAGGACGGGCTCGCTCAGCTCGGCGCGCAACTCGGCGATCGCGCGCGGGTTACGAAACCAATCTTCGTCGTGCGTCTGCAAAAGCGTCTCATGGCGAGACGCGGCCAGCAGCGCCCCCACGAAACGTTGTGAATCGCGCGGGCGCACGCGAATGAACACGCCGCAGGCCGATTCGGGCAGCTCGAAGCCGAGCGCGTGAAAGCTCAGCTCTGGCAGCTCGCTGCGAAGCGCTTTCTGACCGCGCGTGAGCAGCTCACGGAGCCGCACGCGAAATGCGGCCACGTGCAGGTCGGCGAGCACGGCCCGCGCCAATGTGCGCTGTTGATCGCGCACGCGGGCCGGACCGAGCCCCAAGCGCCGCGTCGCGAACGCCGGCGAGAGCGGCAACCCCCCCAGCAATGCGCCCACCGTGTTTCGCTGCAAGTCGAACACGTCCGTGCCCAGCACGAAGGGCGATCGCTGGGCACTCGCGGCGTCCGACAAGGCGCGCCCCGCGTGACTCAACGCGAGCAAGAAGCTGCCCGCGCCGCGCGCTTCCGGGACCGCGAACGGGCGTAAGCGTAAGCCGTGCAGCCACGCCGGGTCGCCCAACAGATCGAGCGTGGTGCGCTGTGACAAGCGCGCGGGCCAGCCTTCGGCCGCGCTCTCGGCGAGCAGAGTGCCGATGAGCTCGGCGGGTTCGCGAATTTGCAGCGTCTCGAACGCGGCGCGCGTGCTCTCGAGAAACGCGCGCGCGCCCGGCGCAATGGCGTCGCTGGCGACCTCGAACGAACCGAGCGGCACGCGCAGTCGCTCCGCGAACAGCTGCCGCTCTTCCCACAGCCTGCCTACGCGCTCGGCCAAGCCGCCCGCGGACGCGAAGTAAGAGCGCAAGTACGCCGCGCGCTCTCGCGGGCGCGCGAGACTCAGCCGCAGCATGTCGGTCAGCGTGGTCCGCGTTTGCTCGGGTTCGACGATCGGGTGCGGTTGCTCGCGATGCGCGCGGGCGAGCTCTGCGCGCCGCGTGCCAAACTCTGCCTGCTCACGCAAGCGCAAGAGCCAACGTTCGAGTGACTCGGCAAGCGGATCTTTGCCCCGCAATTCGCGCAACCAATGCAGCGTTTCTTCGTCGAGCAAAAACTCGGGCAGGGCGTCGTGCGTTGGCTCGCCCGTTTTCCTGCGTCGCTCGAGCTCGCGCGCCGCTTCACGCAGGGCGCGGTCAAACGAAATTGGCTCGAGTTCACGCATGGGCGCGGCAGTGTACACGAGCCGCGCGCGCTGGGCCCGGCCGCGCTGGCTCGACGCTACAGCCCCGGACCGAGCAGCACGGACAAGCGCACGGATACGTTGCTGAAGCCGGTGCCCTGGCCGTTGCTCGCGTCATCCAGCGCGACGCAGTGCCCGAGGCCACAGCGACGCACGCGTGACACGTTGAAGCGAGTCCAATCGAAGGCCGGCCCGAGGCGCACGTGCCGGCTCAGGTAAAATTCGATCGCGCCGCCCGCGCGCACCGCGAGCCCGCCGCTTTCTTCCTCGTATTCCGCTTCTAACTCTCGGGCCCGGGTGCGGACCTGACCGCTGCCCAGGCCGAGTTCGAGATACGGCTCGACCAAGCCGTGATCGAAGAAGTACACGCGCCCGAGCAGCCCCCAAAAATATCCGTCCGCGCTGCCCTCGGCCAAGCCCGAGTTCTGCGCCGGTCGAAACGCGAAGCTTGCGCCGCTCAGGGTGCCGCCGAAAGCAAAGTAGGGCGAGGGACGCCAGAGCGCCGTCGCGCCCAAGCCGGGGCCTGCGGCCATGCCGTCACAGCGCTGGTTGCCCGCGCTGCCATCCGCGCAGCTGGGCAAACCCAAGAGCAGCTCGGCCGAGAGCTCGAATGGGCGGCGCGAGTGCTCGGGCGTGGGCCGCTCGGGTGGTGGCGGCGTATCGAGCAAGATGGGCGGGGGCGGCGCGTGCTCTTCGCGCGGGCCTTCCGCATGAGCCAGCGCGGAGACCGAGCAGCACGCTAGGCAGAGCGCGACGATCCGCGCCATGCTTGACCCAGTCATGGTGCGCCGGCTCCCCGTCCTACAAAACCAGGATACCGACGACGCGGCCGCCGCGCGCCGGCCGCGCTGGCAATGGGTGTTGATCGGGGCTGGTTTGGTCATCACGCTATTTCTGCCGTTGTCTTGGTTGGGTGTGTGGCTCGGCGCTTGGCTCAGCCGCGCTTGGCCGGGTGCGAGCGGCGCTACTCCGATCGTCCTGGGCGTCGCGCCGGTTGCGCTTTCTTTTCTGATTGCGTGCGCGGGGGCGGGCGCGCTGGTCGGCCGCTTCGGTGGCAAGGCCAAAGCGCGCGAGGCCGCGCTCTCCGGCTCGCTGGGCGCCCTGATTGGCTGGGGGCTCGCCGCACTGGGCGGGTCCCTGAGCCCGTGGCTCTTGGCCGTCGTCTCGCTGGCCGTGCTGGTCATTTCCGGCGCGGGCGCCGCATTCGTGGGCGCGCGTCTCACACTGGCGCGGCGCGTATAGCGGAACTTTGCAGAACATCGCGCGGACGCGGCCCAATGCTCGTCGAACGACGGCCCGCGGGTGGACCGGTGCTCGGCCCGAGGCTAGTCTTCGCGGAAGATGAGCGACCTCGACAAAGAACTCGAGCGAGCAGCGGCGGCCGTCGATGAGCCCGCTCCTGCTGCTCGGCGTGAGCCGGCGCCCGCGCCGGTTCCTCCTGCTCGCAAGGGCAACCTCGGCTTACTGATCGGCTTGCTCGTCATGTGCGGCGCAATCCTCACCCTGGTCTTTACCAGCTTCAAAGGCTCCGCCGTCTATTCCAAGGGGGTAGACGAGCTCCTGCGCGAGAAGGAAAAATACTCGGATCGCGCGATTCGCGTCGAAGGCGCGTTGGTCAAGGGCAGCTTGGTGCGCCGCGACCAACCGTGTGAATATCGCTTCTCGCTCGTGAAAAACGGCGCCACTTTGCCCGTGCGCTACGCGCAGTGCATCGTGCCCGACACCTTCCGCGATATGCCGGGGATGGACGTGTCCGTGACCGCCGAAGGCAAGCTCGGTGAGTCGGGCGCGTTCGAAGCCACCACGATCTTCGCCAAGTGTCCTTCGAAGTACGAGATGAAGGAAATGCAAAAGGGCGGTCAGAAAGCGCCACACGCCGCCCAAATGTCGGCACTGTAGAGAGCAAGATGTGGGACAGATTTTTACGGGCTTGTCGTCGAGAGCCCGTCGACGTGACGCCGGTTTGGTTCATGCGCCAAGCCGGCCGCTACATGGCCGAGTATCGGGCCCTGCGCGCCAAATACACGCTGCTCGAGCTGTGTAAAAACCCCGAGCTTGCTACGCAAGTCACCCTGCAACCGGTCAACGCGCACCAGGTGGACGCGGCGATCTTGTTCGCGGACATCCTGCTGCCGCTCGAGCCGATGGGCGCGCCCTTCGAGTTCGCCAAAGGCGAGGGCCCGGTGATTCACGAGCCGGTGCGCGATCGCGCCGCGGTCGAGCGCTTGCGCGTGATCGATCCGGAAGAGGGCCTCGGCTACGTGCTCGACGCGATCAAAATGATCCGCAAAGAGCTGGACGGAAAAACGCCGCTGATCGGTTTTGCCGGCGCGCCCTTCACGCTCGCAAGCTACCTGATCGAAGGCGGCAAGAGCTCCAACTACGCGCTCACCAAGCGCATGATGTACAACGAGCCGGAGACCTGGAACCTGCTGATGAGCAAGTTCAGCGAGGTCGTGCGCCGCTACTTGCACGCACAGGTGAAAGCCGGCGCGAACGCGGTGCAATTGTTCGACTCTTGGGTCGGCTCGCTTTCCCCGACCGACTACGAGGAGTACATCCTGCCGCACGTCTCCCTGATCTTGAAAGATCTGGAGAAGACCGGCGTGCCCGTGATCCACTTCGGCACCGACACGGCCACGCTCCTCGAGCTGCAGAAGCGCGCGGGCGGCACCGTGATCGGTGTGGATTGGCGCACGCCGCTCGACCAAGCCATCACCCGCCTGGGTACGGACGTGGCCGTGCAGGGCAACCTGGACCCTCTGCTGCTGGGCGCCCCGCGTGAACTCCTCGGTCGCCGGGTCGACGACATCCTGCAGCGCGCCACCGGCGCCGCCGGCCACATCTTCAATTTGGGTCACGGCATCCTCCCGGACACCGACCCGGACGCCGTCAAATTCGTGGTCGATCACGTCCACAGCTACCAAAAACGCGCCTAGCCGCCGGCCGATGTCGCTCCGTTGTTGACTTGCTGCCCCGAGCCGACAAAAAGACACCGGCCTCCTTCCCGCATCGTCTAAAGGCAGGACAAGGGACTTTGAATCCCTGAATCGTGGTTCGAATCCATGTGCGGGAACTCGTCGCGCTCCGAGGCAGCGGCTGCCTCGGAGCCCCCTGGCTTCGCCAGGGGCGCCGCTACGCGGCGGCTCCTCGCGCTGCTCGTCGGGGGCTTCGCCCCCGCCCCGTTGGAGTGAATCCAACGGGGCCCCACCCCTGAGTTTTGGGGCCCCGCCCCCAAAACCTTTTACCCACGTGGACGGACCGCGTGGGGCGAGCGCGTGGGGCGCGCGAGAGCACTGCTTCGCAGCGGCTCTTGCGTGGACGGACCGCGTGGGGCGAGCGCGTGGGGCGCGCGAGAGCGCTGCTTCGCAGCGGCTCTTGTCTGGACGGACCGCATGGGGCGAGTGCGTGGGGCGCGCGAGAGCGCTGCTTCGCAGCGGCTCTTGCGTGGACGGAGCGCGGGGCGCGGCACCGTGATGGTTGCGCGGTCAGAATGCGTGGTGCAAGCGCGCTACGTTGCAACAGTGGCCAATTGAGTCACCGATCGAAATCTTAGACAAGGGCGGCTGCGTCCGAATTTCGTAATCCGCTCACAAGCGCGAGTCGTATCTCTTTCCGACAGTCGGCATTTTCTCGAAAGGGACGGAGATGATTAGAAAGATATTCGCTGCGGGCGTGCTGCTCGCGGTGATGCAGGGGTGCGGGAGCGACAGTGATTCGGGCAT
>Ga0247757_10001838_pt1 | contig 12601 bp, 14 predicted proteins | sample UWRJL126311R4_FD_180929 | JGI IMG/M metagenome (GOLD analysis project Ga0247757, IMG submission 180929) | Plant litter microbial communities from Arlington Agricultural Research Station in Wisconsin, United States - UWRJ-L126-311R-4 | ecosystem: Environmental > Terrestrial > Plant litter >...
CGGCGTACGCCTCTTCAACCGTACCACGCGCAGCGTCTCGCTGACCGACGCCGGCAGGGCGTTCGTCCAGCAGGTGGCTCCAGGACTCGAGGACATCCGCGGCGCGATGGACGCGGCTCGCTCCCAGCAGGCCAAGCCGTCCGGCATGCTGCGCATCAACACCTTTGCGATGGCGGCGCGCGAGATCCTTGCGCCACTGGTACTGGAGTATCTCCGTCGCTATCCCGACGTGCATGTCGACCTCGTAACCGAGGGTCGCCTGGTCGACATCGTGGCCGACGGGTTCGACTTCGGCGTGCGCATGGCGAACCTCGTGCCCACCGATATGATCGCGATTCCGCTCGGAAAGCCCCAACGTCACGCCATCGTCGCTTCGCCCGCGTACCTGAAGAAGCACGGTCGGCCGCGAGTCCCGACAGACCTCCTCCGTCATCGGTGTGTTCGGGTCCGCCTGCCAAACGGCAGCCTCTTCCGCTGGGAGCTGCGTAAGCGGGGCCACACGACCCTGATCGATGTGACCGGTGCCATCACGCTGGACGAAGCCAGCCTCTCGCGCATCGCCGTCCTGGACGGTATCGGGCTCGGCTTCTTCATGGAGCCGGACGTGCGCGCCGACATCGAAGCGGGTCGCCTCGTTCGTGTGCTCGAGGACTGGACACCGGAGCTCACTCGGCTCTGCCTCTATTACCCCGGCCGGCGCAACGCCTCGGCCGCTCACACGGCGTTCGTCGCACTTGCCCGCGAAGTCGCGGTAGCTCGCAAATGAGCCGGCCTAATACCGAGTACTCTTTCCGTTCGGATGCCACTTCACGCCTCGAACCGAATCGGAGACAACTGCCCGCGTGCTTCGCGATGCAATTGCAACTGGCAAGCGGTCACGGGGGTAGCCGCATGCCCAACCATCGAAAGTTTTAAAAGCTCGAAGATTTTGGATCTGGCGCGAGCGTTACGGATGCTTGGGGAACTCATTCGAGTTGCACTGCTCCTCCGTCGGTATCCGCGTAAGCTCGGCGGGGCGAGACCAAGAGCGAGGATCCGAGGACGACGTCGTTGTCCCGAGGGCGGCGCTTGACCGCCGCTCCCAGCTCGACGGGCGACTTTTCTGGAGCTCCGGAATGCTATCGCGCGTGCGGAACCAACGCGAAAGGCCGCCCGTCTGGTCAATCCACATCGAACGCGGCCGAACTGCCGCTATAGTTCAGTGATGCGCGATACGTCGGAGCCGGCACGGGCACGTTACTACGAGCTGCTTCGCGCGCAGACACCACTCGCCCGGATCACGACGGCTGCGGGGCTAAGTTCCGCAGTTCGGCAATTGGCAGAGGCCGCGATTCGAACGAACGACCCCGACGCGCCCGTACACGTCATTCGCGCACGACTCGCCCGCCGACTCTACGGGTATGAGATTGCCGCTCGCCTCTTCCCCGGTGTCGAGCTCGATGGCGGCTGAGGTCGGCGAAAACGCGATCGATATCGCGCTCAAGGTTGCGCGTACTCTGACCGCGGTGGGTGCAGATTACTTCCTCGGCGGCAGCTTGGCGAGCTCACTCCAGGGAGAGCCGCGAGCCCACGGGTTGCCCCGCCGGAACCTAAATCCGATTGGCGCGTATCGAGATGCCGCGAGCTGTAGCGAAACGCGGATTTCGCCAGGGTGTTCGCTACATCTCGCGTCGTTTCGGTACAGCCCGTGGACGATTCAAAGACGATTCGTTTGGTCCGGAACTGCACCCGCTTGCCGCGGTGTCTAATCCTCACGGACGTTCGAGGGGTCCACCTGTACCTCACCAGCGGACTTGCGCCGCGGCGTGGGCGACGTCTCCAACGCCCGCTGAACGCGTGGTAGCAGCTCGCATCCCGAATCCATGGCGCTTGCTCGTTTGAACAACCGCCGAGCATCGTCGAGCCGGCCTTGGCGAGCGGATGCCAGCGCAAGGGATGCGAGAATCGTCGCCCGCGCCGCGGTCTGCCGGTGAAGCTTTAGTGATCGCGTTAGGAGCTTGCGACCCGCCTTGACCTTTCCCGTCTCGACCAGCACGAGGCCGCGGGTGCCAAGCACGCTGGGACTGTTCGCGGCGAGGTCGATTGCCTTGGCCGAGGCGGCGTCGGCGAGTTTCAGGGCCTGGGGGTCGTCGAGCATGACGTTCGCCCAAGCGCAATTGTTCGAGACCAACGCGACCGCCAGCACCGGCAGCTTGGCTGCCATGAATCCCGGCGTTTCGAGCAACGTCGCGTACTCCGCGCTCGATTCTTCGTAGCGCCTCGCGTGGATCAGCATTTCGGCGAGTAACAGTCTGACGCCCCAATCGTCAGGGTCGTGTGCGAGCCGGCTGCGCGCTTCGACGAACGCGGCCTGGTACTTCCGCTGGATGAGCAGGCGCGAGAGCGGCACGCTGCTCATTGCAAGCGTCAGCTGATTCATCGAGTCGTCGCTACGCCACGGAAGACCTAATATCTGGAGCAGGTCGTTGCGAGGATGGGACAAATCAGACTCAGCGGAGACTGGTACTGCGCTTGTAAAAAGAAGCCACCCATTCACCCATACCAACGCGATGGCTGGCATCACCAGGCCGGCCCGGCCCGCCGAGAGCTCTGCCCACGGTCGCGGCGCGATCAACAGCCCCGCGTTCAGCAACGCGATCGAGACCAGAGGACCGGCCGCATAGGTCACCAGCAGCCGCCACTTTATCCATCGCAGTTGGCGCGCCGCAACAAATCTTGTCAACCCGCCACCGGGCAAACCACCGATGTTGATCGCGACGCCGAACATTTCAACCCGAAGCAAACTGGGACCACCTCCGACCAACAACAGAAATGGCGTCAGGCGGACAGCGAACGCGGCCGCGACGTGACCCAGCTCGTGCGCGAAGACACTCGCGATCCAAACGCCGACGAACGAGAGCAACGTGGCCAACCACGTCCACAGACCGCCGCCTCGTTGTAACGAAAGAATCGTTCCGAATAGAAGCAACGCTGCGGTTGTTCCCAAAGCGGAACGACGGCGCGCTTCGACGGTCGGATCGCTCCGCTCCAGCTGGCTCCAGTCGCGTCCGGTCACACCGCACCCCGAAGACATTGGCGGCAATCGTATCAGCAACGGCATGCGCCTTCGCGCGCGGCGTCGAGGCCGCAGCCGGGGCTCACTTCGCTACCGTCGGTGGCGTTTTTGGCGCCCTGGGGACGTTTCGGCCAATTCCCCATGCCCTGGCAAGGGATGCGCAGCAAACCCGCCTCGTGACCTCGCCGTGGTAAACTCGCGTCATGGCCGCCGATCCAGCACGTCGCCAAGCGAGCTACGAAGACGTGCTCCGCGCGCCCGAGCATGTGGTCGCCGAAGTCTTGAACGGCGATCTCTACACCAGCCCGAGGCCCGCGGGACCACACGCCGAGGCTGCCTCGGTCCTCGGAATGGACCTGGGCGGTGCCTTTCACCGCGGCCGGGGCGGACCGGGCGGCTGGATCATGCTGTTCGAGCCAGAGGTACACCTCGGTCGGGATATCCTCGTACCTGACCTAGCTGGCTGGCTGCGATCGCGACTGCCCGCAGTTCCCCCGACCTCGTTTCTCGAGCTGGCACCCGATTGGGCCGGTGAAGTCGTCTCACCCGGAAGCGAACGGATCGATCGCGAACGCAAGCTGCCCATCTACGCTCGCGAACGCGTCTCGCATGTGTGGCTGGTCGACCCGCTCGAACGCATGGTCGAGGTTTACCGGCTCGACGGCGATGGCTATCGTCTGGTGGTAACGCGCGGAGGAACCGATACTGTTCGCCTCGAACCGTTCGGAGCCGTTGAGCTCGAGCTCGAAGCCTTGTGGCCAACGGCTGTTGGCGAATTGAAATAGCGCTCTAGGGCGTCGCTTTTAGTGCACGAGGAGGGACTTGAACCCCCACGCCTTGCGGCGCCGGAACCTAAATCCGGTTGGCGTGTGTCGAGATGCTGCCAGAGGTAGCCAAACCGCGGATTTCGCCACGGGGCTCGCTACATCTGGCGGCGTTTCGGTACGGCCGGCGGACGATTCAGAGACGACTCCCGAGACCGCTCGCGACGCCGCGCATAGGAGAGGCGTGTTCCGGAACCATGAAGGCGGCTGGAGGTGATGCGGGGACTTATCGCCATGGGCGCCCATCCATGGGGCATGGCTCGCTACCGTTGGCGTCGTTTCGGGGCGGTCGGAGACGATTCAAGGACGTTGTGGGTTGTCGCGGCCCAACGCGGATCGAGCTCTGCTATAGTCGCTGCAATGGACTCTGAGGCAATGGAGCGCGCCGAGCGCCGCAAATTGCAGGCGTCTCAATGGCCGGTGCGTCGCTACGACTTGGGACGCGAGCCCCTTCGCGATCCCTTGGACCGCTCGACCATCGATGAGCGCATCGCCATGATGTGGCCCCTGGCGAAGGAAGCGTGGTCAGTGGCGGGTAAGCCGATCGCGGACTACGAACGCAAAGACATGCCCGGAACGCTGGTACGCCGCCAGCGCTGACCCCGATGGACGTCAACGAAGACTTCGTCGACATCGCCAAGGGCTTCATCGACAACGGCGTCGAGTTCTTAATCGTCGGAGCCTACGCGCTCGCTGCACACGGGTTCCCGCGGACGACGGGCGACATCGATCTATTCGTGCGGCCCACGCCGGAAAATGCAGCCCGCGTATTTCGTGCGCTTGCAGACTTCGGTGCTCCGGTGGCCGCCCACGGCGTGAACCAGAAAGACTTCGAAGTCGAAGACAAAGTGTACCAACTCGGGCTCCCCCCGAGACGCATCGACATCCTCACTTCTATTTCCGGAGTGTCGTTCGACGAAGCGGCCGCGCATGCCATCGAAGGCAACCTTGGACCGGTGAGAGTCCGTTTCATTGGCAGGGCTGCAATGGCACGCAACAAGCTCGCTTCGGGTCGGCCGAAAGATCTCGTCGATGCAGAGCTTCTACAAAGCGACGACTGATCCGACTTCACTTCAGTGCTCGAGGAGGGACTTGAACCCCCACGCCTTGCGGCGCCGGAACCTAAATCCGGTGCGTCTGCCAATTCCGCCACTCGAGCTGCTTCATTGCTGAGGCTTAGGTGAGCGGAGGGATAGCGCGTGCTGGGCGATACGTCTACCGAAACGCGCGCGGGCGCGATCGGGCGCGTTTCGGCGCTAATGCAGCGAATGGCGGCGTTTCGGGGCGGGGTCGGAGCCTTTGGGCGAGTCGCAGAAGTCGTATTGGGAGGTTTGGGCAGCGCCGGCCTCGCCGACGCCGCCCGCGAACTGCAAGCCGCATTCTGAACTGTCATCGGGGTCATTGGCGGCATTGGGCTCGCTGGGTTCGTTCGTGGGGCTGTCGGCCGAGACCGTCACCGGCACGCGCGCGGCACAGCTCCCCACCCCCAAAAGAAGACTGACTAGGAGCACTACGACCAGCAGTGCAGCGCTGCGCGGCGATTGCTTCACTCCCCGTTGACCCGCGAGCGTGGGCGCGGCTTGGGTGATTCGCGGGCGTTTATTTTTCGCCGAGCATTCGTGAGGGGAGGCGGTGTAGGCTGGTCGGTGCGTGAGCGAGCCTGAGTTCTTTCGTCAATGCACCACGTGTAAGAAGCCGATTGGCTTTGGCGCGGATTACTTGCAGTGCAGCGTGTCGACCTGCAATCGGAACAAGCTGGCGCAGTTCTTCTGTAGTCTGGCTTGTTGGGATGCGCATTTGCCCGAGGCCCGGCATCGTGATGCGTGGGCCGAGCCGATGAAGGCGCCCACGCGCGAGGCGTTCCGGCGCGAGCAGCAAGAAGAGCAGGACCGTGAAGCGAGGAGTGCGGTGCGTGAAAGTCGAGAGAGTGCGATGAGTGATGAAGCCGAAAAGCGTCGTCGCGTCGTGGGCGCGCCCGCTTCCACGGAAGAGTTGCCGCAAGACGTGTTGGTCGTGGTCTCGAAGCTGAAGGCCTATGTAAAGGCGCGCTCGGGCATGAACACGTCGGACGGCGTGGTGGACGCGCTGTCGGCCAAGATCCGCAAGCTGTGTGACGCCGCAATCGAAGTGGCGCAGGCGGATGGGCGCAAAACCGTGATGGACCGCGACTTCAAGTAGCCGCGGGGCGGCCACGAGCTCAGTGCTCGTACTTTTTGTGGTGGCTGTGGTCGTGATCGTGACCGCCACTGTGGTCGTGATCGTGACCCCCGCTGTGATCGTGCTGATGATGCAGGTCGGGGGCGTGATCGTGGCTGTGAGCTAGCGGTTCGTGGCGGTGAAAGTGGGTGTGTTCGCCGATCACGGCGGGGTCGTGGCGGTGGAGGTGATGGCCGTCGTCGTGGCGGTGAGCGTGCGCGTGTTCGAGGATTTCGTGGTGGTGGTGGTGTTGGTGCTTCTCGGTCAAGTGCAGGTAGGCGCCGAGCGCGAAGCACGGGACGGACAGGGCGCCGCCCCAGCCGATCGCGCGGTCGCCGAATAGCCAGGCCACGAGCGCGCCGACGAAGGGCGCGAGGGCAAACACGGACGCGGTGCGGCCCGCGCCGATGCGGGTCTGAGCGTCGAGATACAGGCGTAAACTGAGGCCGTAGCCGATCGCGCCAATGGCGAGCAGGAGTACGGATTGCAGGGCGGTGCGCGGAGGAGCTTCGCTCAAGGCGCAGGCGAGGGCCAACGCGAGGGCCGCGCCAAGCGCGCTTTTGACGGCCACGACGGCGAAGGGGGGCTCTTCGGATAGGCCGCGCGTGAGGGTATTGTCGAGCGCCCAGCACAAGGTTGCGGCCACGATCGCGAGCACGCCGAGCGGGTGGATTTCGGCGTGGCGCGCGCCGTCGATCGCGAGTACCGCGCCGCCACCGGCCATCAACGCGAGGGCGGCGCTGAAGCGCGCGCCGAAGGGCTCGGCAAATAGGCGCCACGCGAGGAGGGCGGTGAATACGGCTTCGAAATTGAGCAGCAGGGAGCCGCTCGTGGCGCCGGATCTTTGTAAGCCCCAGACGAATGCGGCGGGGCCGATCGCGGCGCCCAAGCTGGCGATGAGCACGAGGCGTCCGCCGTGTCGACGCACGAGCTGGACGGGTGCGCGCGTGTCGAACGCGCTCATCGCCCACGAAGAGCAGAGCGCGCCCGCGTATAGCAGGGCGGCGGTCGTGAACGCGCCCATGCCGGCGCTCACGCGCGCGACGGCAGGCGCGGAGATACCGAATGCGAGTGCGGACAGGGCCGCGATCGCGACTCCGATCTGCAGGGAGCTGCGCGCCGGCATGGCGCAGACTATAGCTCAGCTACCGCTGCTACCGCTGCTGCTCGGGATGCCGGGTAGCGTCGAGAGTTCGACCTGGACTTCGTTGCGACGCAGCCAGGGCAGCGTCCAGGGCGCGTCGTAACCAGCGAAGGTGACGTCACCGATCGGGAGCAGACCCGCGGCGCGCACGTGGGTGAGCAGTTCTTGGCGCTTTTCGGCGGGGATCTCTTCGCCATAGCGACCGCTGTAGCTGAGCGCGGCGACACGGCGCGCGGGAATGCGGCGTAGAGCGATCTGGCGATCGTTCGGCGCGGGCAGCTCTTCGAACGGGATGCTGTCGGGCATTTTGAACGCGACGGTGCGCGTGGCGCGATCCATGGCGCCGACCGTGACCATCACGGGCGCGGTCATCGCGATCTTCAAATGCTGCGCGTTCCCGCCGAAGATGTAGTTCGCCAAGCGATCGAAGCCTTCGTTCAGGGACTTTTTCCAGGGCGCGGCGTTGAGTACCGTCTCGGCATGGACGCGCGGCGCGTAGTGTCGGACTTCGAAATCGCCGTTGAGCGATTCGATTTGGTAGCGCGCCTTCTCGGTGAACAGGCGCGCCAGCTGCCAACGCGTGAGCATGGCCGCGAACGAGCCACTCAGGGTGGCGATGCCGATTTGTCGGGTGCGCGCGTCGCCTTTTAGCGCGCACCAAGCGCCAATGCCGACGCCCGCCAGCGGGACGATCAAGCTTGTTTGCTCGAAAAATCGGGTCCGACGCGAACGAAGCGCCGCCGGAGTCGGCGGCAGCGCGTGAATCGATGCGGGCACGAGCGGAGCTAGGCTTTCCATATGCCGGCCCAGCTGCAGCTTCGATGCCAAAACCACCCCCGGCCCCGCGAATCGCCCAATTGGCGGCGGATCGCGGCTTTGAGAAGACCCAGGCGGGGCGAAACGGATCGCCCCGCACGGACAGAGTGCCTCGCCTACGCTGCGCACACTGCGCACACTGCGTCAGATCACTGCACGCCGAGCAGCTCGACTTCGAACAGCAAGGTGGCATTGGGCGGAATCACGCCGCCGGCTCCGCTGGCGCCGTAGCCCAGCGCCGCCGGGATGAGCAAGCTGCGGGTGCCGCCGATCTTCATCGTGGCCACGCCTTCGTCCCAGCCCTTGATCACGCGCCCCGCGCCGATCGGGAACGTGAACGGCCGTCCGCGGTCGACGGAGCTGTCGAACTTCTCACCCTTTTTGCCGTCGACCCACAGCCAACCCGTGTAATGCATCACGCAGGTTTGGCCTTTCGTGGGCGAGGCGCCTTGGCCCTCACGGGTGTCTTCGTATTGGAGTCCGCTGGGGGTCGTGGTCATTGCCATGTCCGCGAGTAAAGCCCATTTTGCCACGGGTCGGAAGCGCCCTCCTGGCGGCTCGGGGCTTGCGGCCAATGCTGCGAAATGGTCCTGTTTCGGGGTTAATGAGCCCGCCCGCAACGCCGCCCTCGTCTGGTCTTCACGCCCTCGTTCGACGGCTCACCGACGTCTCGTTGGTGCGCTTCGGCGTGGTGGGAGTGAGCAACACGGCCATCGGCTTTGGGGCGTTTTGGTTCCTGCATCAGTTCCTGCGCGCGGCAGCCGCGCAGGGCATTGCCTACACGCTCGGCACGCTGTGGAGCTTCTATTGGAATCGGCGTTGGACCTTCCAAAGTCAGGGCAACGTGGCGAGTGAGGCCAGCCGCTTCGTGGCGTTGCAGATCGGCTTCATGCTGGCAAGCTCACTGCTGCTCGGCTTGCTCGTCGATCATCATCACCTGCCGCCGTGGCCTTGCTGGTTCGCGGTCTCGGCATTGATCACGGTGCTGAACTTCGTGGCTTCGCGCTATTGGGCGTTCAAGCCGGCGAAGCCCGCGCATTGACGCTTCGCACGCCCGAACCTACCCTGTTCGAGTGTCGACCTTCCTGAACGGGCGCGCGTGCTGCAGCTTGTTGGCCGGGCTCGCGCTGTGCGCCTGCGGAACCGACGCGACGCCTGCCGGTTCGGGGGGTAACGCCGGCACGGGCGGCAACGCCGGGAGCGCGGGCGGCAGCGGGGGCGACGCGGGGGCCACCAACCCGAGTGACCGCAGCTTGCAGTCTGCGCAGTGGCCAATGCCCAACAGCGCGAAGCTCACCCTGCCCAATCCCGCGACTTACGACGACGCGCGCACGCCGGGCGTGGTGCACGATCGAGTGACCGGCCTGGATTGGCGGCAAGACCCGGGTATCGAGCTGTACACGCGCGCAGACGCGCTCGATCTGTGTGAACAGCTGTCCTTCGCGGGGTTCGATGATTGGCGCGTGCCAGAGTTCATCGAATTGGTCTCGCTGTTCGATGTCGTGCCGAACGAGACCGACCCGCTCGACCCGATCTACATCGACCCCATTTTCCGCGCCGAGGGCCGCTTCTGGTCGGCATATCCGGTAAATAGCGGCGGTCTCGGGCGCTTGCTCGACTTCACCGCGGCCGGTTGCGGGGTATCCGCGCGCTGCAGCATCGGCGTCTCGGCCAATCAAGACAGCGCGCTCGGAGGCGCGTTCTGCGTGCGCAACGACGCGGAACCCGCCACATCCGCGCGCTTCGAAGCCAAGGCTGACGTCGTCACTGATTCGCGGACCGGGCTCACCTGGCAAGGCGTGCCCGCCAACGTGCAAACCGTAGGCTACGCCGACGCCGTGAGCGCGTGCGATGCGCTCGGCAACGGCTCGCGCTTGCCCAGCATCAACGAGCTACTCTCGATCCTGGTGCCAAGCCTCGACACGAGTGCGTTCCTCAATTGGCCAGTCAGCGCCTTCGCCTGGAGCAGCTCGGCGATCCCCGCCAAATCCGGCTCGTATTGGACGGCCGCGATCGGCGGCGCGACTCAAGCCGCCGACGCGACCAGCCACAATCGCGTGCAGTGCGTGCGCTGACGTCAGCCGCGTAAGCGCGCCAGCACTTCGAGCATATCGCTCGGCAGCGGCTGCTCGAAATCCAATTCGGCGTTCGTCGCGGGGTGACGAAACCCGAGTTGCAATGCATGCAGCATCAAGCGCGGCGCCGCGATCGGCTCGTGCGGATTGCTCTTTTGATACACGCGCTCGCCGACCAGCGGGTGCCCGGCTTCCGACAAGTGAATGCGGATCTGATGCGTACGCCCCGTCTCGAGCCGGCACTCGATGAACGTGGCACCCTTCAGCGCCTCGCGAAAGAACACGTGCGTGATCGATTCACGCCCGAGCGTCGGATTATTGGTCGACCCACGCCGGCCATCTCCGCGATCTTGCACCAAGCGCGAAAAGATCGTGCGGTCTTTGACGCTGCCATGCACGATCGCACGGTAGCGGCGGCGCACCGAGTGCACGCGGAACTGATTTTTCAAATCGAGTTTCGCGGCCAAATTGCGGGCAAATAGCACCAGACCCGAGGTCTCCTTGTCGATCCGATGCACGATGCCGAGCGGCGCTTCTTTGCGACCGAGTTCCGCGCGCACCAGCTCGTCGAGCGTGCCTGTTTCGTTCTCGTCATAGGGCACGGTGCTGATGCCCGCGGGCTTTTGCACCACGACCACGTGGGCATCCGCATACACGATCGCGCCCGCGGGCAAACGCGGCCCCTCACGGTGGCGTGCGGCGGCCATGCGCAGTTCGATCTGCGCGCCCGCGGGCACGCGCGCCGCCGTCTCACGCTGCACGGTGCCATTGACCAACACTTTGCCGGTCTCGATCAGCCGCCGCACCTCCGCCCAGCTGGCGCCGTCGTTCTTCTCGCGCAGCAAGCGTTCCAGCGGTTGCGCGCCGCGCCCTTCGGCGGCGACGAACGATAGATCTTTGAAGATGAAGCGTTGCTCTGCGCGGCCGCCGCTCATGCCGCTTGCCCACGCGGAGAGTTCCATCGCGGCTTCACGTGCACTCGTAGCACGTCGCGAAACTCACCAATCTGCGCGCAGTGATCCATCTTGTCGTTCCCGGAGAAGCCGCGCACGTGAAAATTTCCCTTGGAATAGCGGGTGATCATCGTCATGCCCATGGGCCCTGCGCCGCGCACGTCGCGCAATTTTCCGCCCACTTCATGCACCAGGTAATCCGCGGTCTCCGTGGTCGAAGCATAACCCGGCGGGATGATCGACGAGTGACTGACGAACATCAACGTCTCGCCCGCCGCCGCCCGCTTCGCAAACTCGGTGAACATGAAAATCGGCTGACCATTGATGGCCGCGCCGGAGTATCCGCAGTGCAACCCATCGAGCAGCACCACCGTGTCGACCCGCTCCTTGGCGTACTTCTGCATCAGGATGTGCTGCACCGCGCCGTAGCCCGCGCTCCACGAGCTGAGCCCGAGACGTCGCACGCGCGCCGTCTGCCGGCCCGCCTTCTTGGCCACCGCGCGTTCCACCGCGCCGATCAAACGCGGGAACACGTCTGGCGCCTGAAACGCCTCTTCGTACGCGCCCGAGCCAATGCCCAGATCGATGCCCACGAGCACCGCGCCGTCCATCACCTGCACCCACTCTTTGCGCACCGGCTCGTGGCCGTGAAAGTGCACCATCAAGTCGAAACCACCCCGCGGGGTGACTCCACCGCGCACGGGCGCAATGAACTGCCCCATGCCGATCCCCCCCTCCCACTTGCCGTACACGCCGAAACCCGGATCCGGCGTCATGCACGGGTTGATGCCGCGATCGGCCGAGCTGGTTTGCACCTGCGTGGCAGGCGCAGGCTTGCGCGCGACGTAACTCGCGATCCGCGTGGGAGCCGCCTTGAGCTTCGCGTCAGCCGCGGATTGCGATTGAGATTGAGATTGAGATTGAGATTGGGGCGCCCGCATCGCCGACTGGGCGACAGCGCGCGGCGCCACTGCGAGTCCCGCGAGGAGACTCCCCAGCGCTCGCGTCATCGCGCGCCGGTCGAGCAGTGGGTCGGCGGAGTGGCTCAAGGGCCCAAAGGTGCGCCCATCCCGAGCGATTTTCAACTTCCCCGCGGTTTTCGCTGAGGCTGTTCTGCCCCAACCGCCACCCAGCAGCGCTTTCCGGCATTTCACGAGTTCCGCCACGGCCGTCGAAACGGCCAAGAGGTCGAGGTTCCTTGCTTCGCAGCGCCGAGAGCGTTGCCGTCGACCAACAGTACTGTGCAAACACAGTACTGTTTTTGCACGGAGCGGAGCGAGCGCGATGCATTGCGCGACGGATAGGCCGTCTCGTCGTCAGAACATACTGTGCGAACACAGTACTGCGCACGGAGCGAAGCGAGGGAGAGGGTTACGCCGTCGCGTCGCCAGAACATACTGTGCGAACCCAGTACTGCGCACGGAGCGGCGCGAAGCGAGGGCGAGGGCGAGGGCGAGGGTTACGCCGTCGCGTCGTCAGAACATACTGTGCGAACACAGTACTGCGCACCGAGCGAAGCGAAGCGAGGGCGAGGGCGA
>Ga0247757_10001839_pt1 | contig 12595 bp, 6 predicted proteins | sample UWRJL126311R4_FD_180929 | JGI IMG/M metagenome (GOLD analysis project Ga0247757, IMG submission 180929) | Plant litter microbial communities from Arlington Agricultural Research Station in Wisconsin, United States - UWRJ-L126-311R-4 | ecosystem: Environmental > Terrestrial > Plant litter >...
GCTCGTTTTGTGTAGTCCCACAAAAAATAATGCAATTCCAAGATACAGTTCAAGATTACCTCTCACCAGGCGAGACAATCTTTTTTCTTCGAAGCCCAACTGACTCACACCCTGCATCTTCAAAATTCGACATGGTGTTTGCGCAACTGCAGTTCCTCTCTCAATCCAATCTCTTTGCAAGTAGTCCTGTCCTGGAAAGTTCTTCTCTCCGGGCTCTGTGTAGCCTTGGTATACCTCGGCACAAATCTTCGCTCCTACTGGCGCTTATCCCATATCCCAGGGCCATTCTTCGCAGCAGTCACAAATGTCCAACGAATGCTGTGGGTGAAGAGTAACCGTGCACATGTAATCCACCTCGACCTTCATCGGAAGTATGGTCCGATTGTGCGATTTGGTCCGAATATGATCAGCGTGGCAGATCCAAAGGAAATCGGGACGATATATTCGTTTAAGAAGCCTTGGCCAAAGGTCCGTCGATCTCGCTTCAGAAGATGATAATGAAGATACTAATTAATTAATTCAAAGTCGGATTTCTACCGTGCGCTGCTACTGAAAACAAGCCGCAAACCCGTCGAAGGCATCTTTGCCACGCAAAACGAAGCCATCCACCGTCAACTCAAACGTCCAATCGCAAACATATATTCTATGACGTATCACCTCTCGTTCGAACCCTATGTCGACACCGCATTAAAGGCCTTCACTGAACAGATTGACAAGCGATTCGCCAGCAAAGCGCCACAGGATTCGGCTACCAAGGGTAAACAGAATATATGCGATTTGTCGCAGTGGCTACAGATGCTGACATTCGATGTCATGGGTGAGCTTACATTTTCACATCGATTCGGTTTCATGGAGAGTGGAAGTGATATAGATGGTGCGATGGACGATTTATGGAAAAATTCGCATAGAAACGCCATTGTGAGTCTCCACTTTTACTTCCCATTCGCTGGCCAAAGGTCGAAAGAACATTGTTGATCTCTGGCCATTTTTGTGCAGGTCACGCAAATGCCCTGGCTAGAATCCATCTACACCAACAATCCTCTCCAACGCTGGCTACGCGGTGGCGGGACCTCTCCCGGTGTTCGGTTTGCCCAAAAGCGCATAGCCGAACGGCGTGCCATAGCCAAAGGCGATCTAAAAAAGGAGTGGACCGTCAATAACCGCGATTTCCTGTCCCGCTTCATGGAAATTGAGGCGAATGAGAGCGTGTCGCCGTATGCGTTAATGGTCTGGACGGGCTCGAATATCACTGCTGGGAGCGATAGTACGGCTATTTTTCTACGGGCGTTCTTTTACTATTTATTGCATAATCCTAGGACTCTAGAAAAACCGCTTGAGGAATTGGACGGGAAAGCTGGAGAGGGGAATCTAGATACTCCGGTTAAGTTTAAGCAGGTGTACGAGTTGCCGTACTTCAATGCGTGTTTCCAGGAAACAGCGCGCATGCATCCAGCGCTTGGCTTGCCCATGGAGCGTGTTGTGCTCGAGGAGGGGGTTATGCTTTGCGGCAGGTATATCCCTGGGGGAACAGTGGTGGGGATGAGCTCTTGGGTGACGCATAAGCATGAAGAGACGTTTGGCCAGGATTGCGATGAATGGAGGCCGGAGAGGTGGTTGGAGTGCGGACCAGAGGGGAAGAGAAGGATGGAGAAGGGTCTGCTTACAGTAAGTGCCTCATATCATCGTTTATTCTCGCAGCTGTGCTTCTGGTAGGAGATGTGCTAACAATTTGGGATAGTTTGGTCATGGGCATAGGGATTGTATTGGGAAAAATATTGCGTTCTTAGAAATTTACAAGATTGCGCCTACATTGCTGGGGGCATATGAGGTAAGCGCTGCAACGGCAAATGCGCTAGGGCGAATTTCGCTAATCACGGTATGCAGTTTGAGCTTCTTGATCCATCCGAGGGTGGCGACTGGAGAGTCTACAACCGCTGGTTCGTGACGCCAAAGGGCTTCAAGGCGCGGGTTAAGAGGCGAGCCGTTGTCGATGCGCCACGGTTGCACAACATTCGAGCCATACAAAGACCGGAGTATTTCCTTCTAGGCCGGGCGGATTTAGCGTTAAGTCCGATGTAGGTACGACCGCAACTTCAAGAGAGAACGACATCACAAAGGGAAACAGCATTCCGCTATCAAGTGTACTGTTCCCTCTGCGGGTAGGTTGTGGTTCACAACAGCAACGACAAACAGCACAACACATACCCCCTTCACTTCTTCTACAGCCTGCCCACAGCTTGCTACGGTGCGCAGTCAAAGTCAACATGACCTCCTACCTTATCACCGGTTGCTCGCGCGGGCTTGGTCTGGAGCTCACCAAACTGCTTGCTGGCTCATCTAGCGGAAACACCGTCATTGCGACCGCACGTAGCAAAACCCCTGCCCTCGATTCTGTCATTAGTTCTTCCAACGGACGCGTGCATTTCGTTCCCCTCGACGTTACCAATGATCAATCCGTCTCCTCGGCTGTCTCAGCCGTAACATCACGACTTCAGGGTGCCAGCCTCGACGTTCTGATCAACAACGCCGGGATCCAGGTCCTCGAATCTAATGGCGCAACCAAGATGCATGCTCTGGAGGAGACCCTTGAGGTCAACGTCATCGCTGTACATCGTGTTTCTTCAGCTTTTCTACCTCTCCTGGAAAAGGGCAAACTGAAGAAGCTGCTCGTGGTGACATCGGAGTTGGGCTCCATGGGGAACAAGGATTACTCCGCTTTGGCACCTTTTCCTTCGTACAAGATCTCCAAGGCGGCGGTAAATATGTTGACAGTGCAGTACGCCATGGAGCTCAAACCAAAGGGCTTTACGGTCTTTTGTGTGAGTCCTGGTTGGTTGAAAACGGACTTGGGTGGCCCAGCTGCTGACTTAGAGCCTGCCGTCGGCGCAAAGGAGGTGCTACGGATTTTGGACAATGCCACTCCGGAGGATAATGGGAAGTTCAGGCAGATCTATGTGGAAGATTCAAAGGTGTATCACGGAGGGGAGATTGAGTGGTGATAGGTCAATAAATGTTTAAAGTTGATGAGTAGCTTCATCTATATAGTGGATCGCAAATTGATCACATGTGTCTTCGATGTTCGTGGCCCATTTTGCTTCTGGAAATCCCCATTTGTTCTTCATCATTAGACGCGCCTGAGTGTTTATTACGTTGTGAGTGGGGATTATTTACCTTACCCAAATATGTAAATTTGCCTGGCTTAGACCCGGGTAAAGCGACGTATCTATGACATACTGTCCCTATATACACATAGAACTCCATAAGACCACTATGAAGTGTGCCGCCATTTCACGAAAGCATTTCATGGCTTTAAAAACCCCGCATGCTTCTATGCGTTAATATACTTTCCAACCAACTCTTCGCTAATTGGACCTTGCGCAGCTAGGGTTTTTGAATGGGCTCGCGCCCTCTTCGTATCTAAGATCAACCCACCACATGACATACGAATAAAATGCTCACCGAGAAATTCGATTAGCTGAATAGCAGGGTTATCTACTTTTTTATCTTCTGGGAAGTTTCGCACCATTTTTGCCCACTCCCAAAGGGGCACAATATTAGAACGTGGGATGCCAAGGTGATCCGCCAGTAGCGGGATCATGTGTCTCTAAGACTAGCGTTCTGGGTTCTCGATGTGGTATATTGGATATGGTGTGTTCTCTGAGAGGAGGATATCAGAAAGGGTAGCTGCAACGTCGTTAACAGGGCACTATGATAATTCCTATTGAGTGCGTTAGTACTGCAAACTGAAAAAGGATAAAAATAACAACGCACTCCCTCAAGCCCCGGCAGACATTTTAATGTCTGGGGCGATTTCAACAAAAAGGCTAGATGCTCAATAGAGTTCCAGTATCCACTTGTTTTCGACCCCGCTATCTGTCCGATGCGAACTGCCATGGTACGAAAGCCTCTGCCCCATCTATGTAGAGTTTTGTCGAGCATCTTCTCGCAAATGAATTTTGCGTCGCTGTAGCCCGAGGGTAGGATTGACTCGATCGTCATGCGTTCTTCAGGCACGAATGGATGGCCGGTCCACACAGGGTATAGTCCAACTGTAGCAGTGGAAGAGATAAACTGGAAGCTGATTTTGTGTTGTGGGGATCGGGCGGTAGATACATCTTTTGCAAGCTGGATTAGGTTCCGCATCACTCGAAACTGCGGCTCAAACGCCTTTAACGGCTGATTGATGCTCATCGGCCACGCATTATGAACAATGTGTGTGACAGATTCGAGCAAGCTACCATATTCATTCTTAGACAATCCAAGAAGCTTAGTGGTATCGGTTTCAAAAACTTTTAGCTTTGACCAGGAGTCATCGTTCATCTCGATGCCTTTAGACTTTATCGCTTTCTGTTGTCGAGCGAGTGCGGGAAGAGCGCGGTTGCGACGATTGAGACATACGACTGCTTTGACGCCCGGTAGAGACGCAAAATGAGCCACCAAATGTGACCCGAGACTTCCAGTTGCACCGGTGACCAGCACACAAATTTCGTCTGGTGTAACTGCTCCCGACACCACATCCAGCTCATTAAGTCCTCCCGAATAAGTGCGCACATATTCATCCACGACTGCTTGGCGAGCCGCAAGGTCAGTGCTAGGGACTTGCATAAGAGGGACAGGGTTGCGCTCATACCGGAGATTTGATGCGAGTGCGATGACGATGCGCTGGAGGCTTGCTTCTGGTCGGTGCCCCTCCGTCCAGTCCACATAGCCATACCCAGCGTCAAACATTTTCTGTTCCCAAAACGTTTGGTGTGCAACTACGTGTTGTCGATCATCTTCGAAAAGCCACCAGCGTTCAAGGAGCCCGAAAACGAGGTTGCACCAGTAGAGTGTCTCGGTCATCTCTAAAATCAAGAGAAAGCCGCAGTTGTTGGCGATGACAATATGCTGGCTTTGGACTAAGTCCACCGGTGGAATTTTTTCAATGCCGAAAGTTTGGGGCTTCAAGAGTTGGTACTCCTTAAACCTCCTAGCAGCAGCGGCGACAAGTGAGGGTGAGGGATCCGTGAAGGTGTACTCTACGGGAACATTCAACTTCGCTAAGAGCTTTGCCATGCCCACAGTGGTTCCACCTGTTCTAGCGCCCGTCTCAAGGATCTTCAAAGTAGCTTGGCATTTCGGCATCTTGGAGATGATTCTCTCGACAAAGTCCTCCATCTGCCTGAGAAATGCCGTGTTGATGGGCGACCGTCCGTATAAACCGGAGACAAGGTCCCGCCCCTCTGCAGAGCCGAAAATTACTCGAACACCGTCCGCCTCGCCCGACAGGCATTCCGACAGTTTCGAATCAGCTAATGAAATGAGCCGGTGGTCGTTTGCGTGGACTGGAAAATCTTGTACAAGTTCGCGCAGGATCTCATCTGCTGATTGCAGCGGAAGGGGGATTGCCGTTAGAATCATCTGGAAATCATGATATTCAACAATGCGTGCTTCTCCACAAAGTAATTTTTCGTAGATATAATTCACGAACATATTTTGTTTGGGCAGATGAGGAACCCGGGTGAGGGCCTGACCAGCTTCTACCCTTAGAGAGCAGCTGAGCTTGTCGAAAGCTTCAGCGACGAGTGCGATACAAAGCTCGGTTTGCTTAGGCAATACCTCATCAGCGTACTCACCGAGTTCGTTTTCCGCGATGAACATGTCAGAATTCTGCTTCGACTCCTTAAAAGCTTCGAGTATCCTTTCTTGTTCAAGCTTCAACAGTTCTTCTAGGGGTGTTAGGAGCCCGCTCTGTCGAATAATCTTTATCGACATAGACTCAGACCCCGAACTGTAGCTATCATTTATATATATAAAAATAACCTTAAAGGTATTTCTAACTTAATCTAAACTAATATATAGATAATCCTAACCTAATCTAATTAAATATCTTAATAATCCTTATCTAATCTCTATCTAATATATAGATAACCCTAATTAAACCTCTATTTAAGTCCTATATATTTTATATTTAATTTAATTTATTAATAAATAGTTTAAATCTATTTATTAGCTAAAAGTTAATTATAAAAATAGAAAGTAATATTAAGAAGATAATATATACTACTATCGCGCTTAAATATATCGTATATAGTTCTTTCTTATATACTTCTAGTCTAGTCTTTTAAGAGATTTAATTCTAATATTAGAATCTTAGTCTTTTATTCTTTAAAATAACTAGAATATTAGTTTTTTATTCTTCTTTAAAGTAGAACTAGATCTTTAGAAGCTCTAGTTCCTTTATATATAGCTTCTACTTAGCTCTCCTTTTATAGAATTTATCTATTTACTCTTTTTTTATTATTTACTTTTATAATTATAAGCTTAATACTTTTTTAAATATAGGAAAGTTTTTTTTATAGATATAGATTCTTTAAAAACTCTAAGTAAAGTAATTAGTATTTATCTATATAATAAAATAAGTACTTAGAAGCTTATCCCTTATTTTTATTCCTTCCTCTCCTCCTTTCCTTCTAATATTACCTAATAATATTAGAGTTTATATCCTCTATAATAACGCTTCTATATAATAATATAAGCTAGCTAAACTAGTATATTAAGTTCTAGATATATACTCTATAAAAGATAGTTTATATTACTCGCTAGCGTCTTACCTAAGATAATAGCCGTATATATAAGATTATTTAGTATAATCTATAGTAGAGAAGATAAAATAGTTACTTAGTAATAATCTAAGTATTTAGTATTAAGGTAGTTATTAATCTTAGAACTTAGTTTAGATTACTAAACTAGAGAGAGAGTAAGAGAGAGAGAAAGAGAAAGAGAGAGAGAGAGAGAGAAAGAGAGAAAGAGAAAGAAAGAAATTAACTATAAGGAATTAAAAGTACTCTATAGGAAACCCTTTCTTAAATATATTCTATACCATCCTTATTTATCTAATTATATATAGTTCTACCTATCTTTAAAATCTACTATATCCTCTATTCTTAGCGAGGTTACTATTCTTAATAAGGATACTTTCTAGGTTATATAACCCTTAAGTTATCCTACCCTACTATTATAAACTATCTAGCCTTCTATAAAATATATTACCTATAAATATTCTTTATATCTCTTTATTTAATAATTATTATATTATTACCGTTTAATAGATAATACTATCCCCCCTTTTAAGGTTATTATCCTAATACCTTTAAGTTTATAATTATACTATAGTATAGGGTATAAAAAGGTAAGTTACCCTCCTTAGATTTTTCTTTTATTTTACCCTTTACTTCCCTAACTATATCTAAAATTATTTATTTATCTACTAACTACTATTAGAATTATATTAATAAGATTCTTTTATAGGGTTTAAAAATAGCTTCTAATATCTAATATTATTATTATCTTACTAAAAAGCTAAGGTATTTTATAAATATAGCTTCTAGTTAATATACTAGTTATATCGCTATCTAGGTATATTATAGTTTATATATTCTTAAGGAAGACTAGGAAAAGGTATAGATAGAAAAGAAAGAAAAATACCTTACTATTCTTTATACTAAAGCTACTACTATTATTACTACTATTCTAACTACTAGTACTTAAATTATATTAACTAAAGTTAAAATATATAAGTAGTCTCTTATTTATTATAATAGGTATATTTTTAATACTCTAGCGCTTAAAGAGTTAAATAAAGCTATAAAGAGTATAGATACTATTACTACTCCTAGACTATTATTATCTAAATTATCGTCTTCTAACTTAGGCTAATTATAGGTTAATCTATCCTTTAACCTTTTTTTAACTCTTTTAGTTTTATTAATCCTCTTTTAGATCTAGTTTTTTAGAATTTTATTAATAAAACTCTATAGGAGCGAGTAGAGGAAATAGAGTAAAAAAGTTAATTTTATAGAAGGAGAGCTAAGTAGAAGCTATATATAGAGGAATTAGAATTCCTAGAGATCTAGTTCTATAGGAAGAATAGAAGACTAAGGATTTAGGCGTTTTAAGAAGTAGAAGACTAAGGTTCTAGTATTAGAATTAAGTCTCTTAAAGGGATAAGCTAGAAGTATATAAGAAAGAGCTACGCGTAATATACTTAGGTATAATATACCCCCTAGGTAATTAGGGCGAAGCTTAAGTTACCTAATAAGCACTAGAGCTACTAGTTAGTACGCTTATTAACTTAACTACCTAGTATAAAACTATATAAATAAATACTTGCTTATACCTTTCTATTCTAATAACTTCTATAAATATACTTCCTATAAGTTACCTTCTTCTCTTACTTTTCTTTAAGACGATTTCTATATTCCTATAGAATATATTTCTTTTATTTTTTTATACTATAAACTTTACTAATATATTTTTAGAAGAATAATAAATATTTAAAGTCTACTATAGTAGTATATTAAAAATACTCTTTAAGGCGTCTACTAAAAGGTAGCGCTGCTACTAAATCGCCTACGCCTAAAAAAGGTAAAAAAAAAAGGCCTAGCTACCCTAAAAAGGCTCTCTTATTACTACTATCGCTACTATTATTACTATTACTATCGCCTATTTAATTATTACTAAAGATACCTAAATTACCCTTCTAATATACTATAGAGCCTAGAGTACTATAAAGTATTCCTTATTTAAGCTATATTAAATCTATACTTACTAGCTATTCTAATAGTAAATACTAGAGTATTACTAGGGGTACTTACTACTAGCGTTACTCTAATAAGTATTAATATATATTTCTATAAATTTTTCCTTCCTTATTATAAATTTATAAAATATATTTTAATATATATAGGCCTTTAGTAGTGCTCAAGTATACTTAAGAATTTTTAATAACTAAGAATATATTTTTTTATAAAAGGTAGAGGTAAACTATCTTTAGATAGTTATATACTTACTCCTTAAGAAAGAGGAGGCTCGCCTTATATAAGAGGAGGAAGAGAAGAAAGTAAGGGAGGAGATAGTATACCTAGAGAGGGAGGTAGTACGCTTTAAAGAGGAGGTAAGGGGTAAGCCTTTAGATAAAGGAGTACCTTTAGGTAAGGGAGCGTCTTTAAATAAAGAAGCTAGGGGTATTACTTCTAGAAAGGTAGTATCCTTTAATAAGGCTAGAAATATAGCTTTTAGAAGAATAGTATCCTCTAGTAAGTAAGAAGAGACTTTTAATAAATTTAATAAGGAGGCTAAGCGTCTCCTTTATAACTATAGGAGCTACTACTAGTAGTTTCTATATATTATAAGGATAATATTTAATATTCTTTTTAAGTAGATATTATTATTAGGGGGTCTAGGAGGTTATATCCCTAGCCTCTAGGTTTTATAGCTTCTAAGGGGGGGTCTTAAGGGGTAATATCCTTAAGGCCCTATTAATTTAACTATTCTTTACTCCTCTCTTCTATTCTTTTTATATTTTAATATATATTATATAGGTTTAATTATTATATAAAGCGTTAGAAGGACTATTTTAGTAATCTTTTAATAAGACTATTAACTAGTATCTCGCTTATTAGTATATAGGAAACTTAGTATAAGCCTTTTATATACTCCTAGTATAGCTATATATTTTATATATTAATATAGCGTAGGCGTATATTAATTCTCTCGTTTATACCTATAATAAGTTAAATTATTTAATAGTTATTATAAAATACCTCCTAGGCTACTCCTAAGTTAAGGGTAAGCTCCTTAAATAAGCGCTTAAATACTATTATTTCTTTATTAATATATTCTAGAGTAAAAAGCTTAGCTTTAGTAGTTAAAATAGTTACTATAGGCTAGTATACTACTTTCTATATAATAGGCGCTCTAAATAGCTTAATTAAATAGTTATAAGAAGAGTATCTTAATTTAGAATTATTAGTAAAAAATGTATCTCTATATATTAGGAGCTTAGGTTTATTTTTATTACTAAATTATAGGGAAAGGAAGTACATTCTATATAGGTAGACTATTACCCTAATTACTATATTTATATAAGCTTTATTTAGGTTTATTAGAAAATATAAGAACTAAGAGGCTATAAATAGAATATTAAATTAAATTATTATTATTATATATAGAATAGAATCTATATACTCCTAGTAGTCCTTAATTAAACTTTAAAAAGCTTCCTTAGAACTCTTTATTAGTTCTTCTACTAATAGTAGCATCTTAAAGAAGTTTATATTCTTAATAAAATTAAACTTTTTTACTATTTTATTAATATAGGAATTATAAGTAAGAGTAATAATATATACTTCTCTATTATATATTACTTAAATACCTAGGAACTATTTAATAATTCTAAGCTTATTAATTTTATAGGATTTCTTAATTTCTTCTACTATAGCGAGCGTATTAATGATATAATCCTTATAATAGAAAATAAGAATATTATTAATATAGAATAGAATAAGGATTTTATATTCCTTATTAAAGAATAGGTAGGGCTTTTCCTTACTTACTTTAAGCCCTAGGCCTTTAAGAGTTTTAGAAAACTCCTTATACTATAGTAATAGTAAGTCTTAAAGCTTATATAGCGCTCTCCTTAGCTTTATATATTTACTAAGCTATTTAAAGCCCTCTAGTAGTTAGTATATTATATTTAAGTATTCTTAAAGTAGCGTATTAAGGAATACGCCTATAATATCAAGCTAAAGAATCTTTAAGTTAAACTTAACTATTATCGCTATTATAATTCTAAAAGACTAAGCTATAAATATTATTATATAAATAAAAGATAGGGAATTCTTTTTCTATAAGTCTCTTTAAACTACTATTCGTACTTTATATTTAATAAAATAACTATTTTTATTAAACTTATAGGTAAATACCTACTTTAGGGGGAGAGGCTTTTTAGTACTCTCTTTATAATTAATTACCTTTTAAGTACTTTTTTTTATAGAATATTATATTCTTTATACGTAGCTTATCTAAATAGGTTATTAAGAGGGTATTTATCTAGCTCTTTCTAGTACTATAGCGCTTTTAGAAGTTAATCCCTATAAAGATAAGTTTTTATTATCTTTTTTTTTATTTTTTCTATAAGCTTTAAAGCTACTCCTATAACTAAGTTTATAGTAAGAAACTCTAGGTTACCCTATTATATATTCTACGCGTATAGAAGATAAATATTTAAAAAGATATTTTATACTCTACTAATAAATAGTAGGCTTAAAATATATACTCCTATACTTTCTATACCCCTAAAATTATTATTATTAGGGTTCTACCCCTTCTAATATCTACTTAAGTATATTAATAGTCCTTAGATTTTTCTAGTATACTTATATTTTTTAGATATATTAACTACTTTATATAATATTCTAGAAGCTAGAGCTCTATATTAAATAGTAGTTATAAAGCCTTTTAGCTCTATAAGTATTCTTATAAGTATATTTATATACTATAGAACTAGATCTTTAGGGTTATCTATTCTTTTAAAGAGTATATTTAACTAAAAATTACTAGCTTAATTCCTTACTTTAGAGGCTTCTAATTCTAGTATTTTTTCTAGTATATAGAGTCCTATATATTCCTTACGCTCTATACGAATTCTTTATTAATTACTAGCTAAGCTTTTAATATATATAATTACTATTTTTTCTTCTATAATAGTACTAGGTTAATCTTTTAAGTACTCTATATTATAAAGATTAATACCTTTAAATTTACCCCCTAGCTAGTATACCTAGTAGATTTCTTTAAAGTATATAATAGTTTATTTAGACTCCTACTTATATAAATCGCATATAAATAATTCTAGTAAATTTTTAAAAGCTTCTCTTATAACTTTATACTTATTATATTTATAAAATAGATTTATAAATTTAATAGCTTTTTATTTTAAAAGTAATAAAGCGTCGCGTTCTCCTTTATAGAAGTATAATTTATTAAAGGTAATATTTTAAATAGTTATTACCTAGTCGAGTATAGGAATCTATATTCTATATATATTTAAAGCTCTATAGCCGACTAAATATCTAATATAGCTCTTAGAATTGACTTTAAAACCCCTTTTATTATACCCTACTACCTATTCCTTATTTAAGGGGTAAATATAGTAGCTATATATATATATACTATTCTAGTCGGGTTTTAGGTCTATATTAGAATTCCTAACTAGGTATACTATATTCCTAAACTATAAGTCGAGTACTTTAAATAGTATTTTATAGTTATAAATACTTAAAAGACTTATATTATAGAGCTAGTAAGTAGCTTCTACTACTTCTAAGTAGTGCCTCCTAGATAAATTTATATTACTTCTTATTTTAATAAATTTAATAATTACTTCTTTTCCTACTTATTTACTTAAATTATTAAGTTTATATATATAAAATAGTATAAAGAGTATAGTAATTCCTTTTCTTATCGTCTAAAAAGTAAACCTTATTATTCTACAGTAGGGTGACATAAAAAACGACTAATTAAAAAAGTTACCCTTTTTAAAAGGCTATAACTCAGCCAGTTTTAACGCTATAATAAAAACAAAACTGGATATTTAAAGATAAAATCTAGGAGTTAAATTTAATAATTAGTAATCCTGATTAGTAAGCAGATTTAAAGGTAGGTAAATCACTAAATATAGAGAATAAAAAATCTAAAACTTTCCCTATAGATTACTTTTTTCCATATTTATTTTTTTAAATATTAATCTTAATAAGCAATAATATAATATAGT
>Ga0247757_10001840_pt1 | contig 12588 bp, 19 predicted proteins | sample UWRJL126311R4_FD_180929 | JGI IMG/M metagenome (GOLD analysis project Ga0247757, IMG submission 180929) | Plant litter microbial communities from Arlington Agricultural Research Station in Wisconsin, United States - UWRJ-L126-311R-4 | ecosystem: Environmental > Terrestrial > Plant litter >...
AGGAATCGCGTCTTCGTGTATATAAACTCCTCCATAGTTCTCTCTATAGAATCAATCGTCTTCTCTCATACAAAGTTATTGCAGCTGCAGACCGATTCAACCCGTGCACCTATTGCCGTGCCAACAGTCCGTAAGATTTTTGTCACCTTTCCTCTACGGCATGAAGCTCACAGCTTCAACTGAGTCCATATTGAACCGTTCAACATGGACTCACGCTACTCGCATTGCTGCCGGCAGGTTTATTGAGCCCCAGACTAAGAGAATATATATCCGTATCATCTACCAGAACAAAGACAATGACATCAGAGAGTCATGCTACGATAGTGACAATGGCTGGCATACAAGATCTGACCAACTCATTTTCTCCGGAACCACTGCGATGGCCAAGTCTCCTATTGCCGTTACCTTCTGCGACACCGGCAAAGAAGTATACAAATTTGTTTCATATATATGTTTCTTACGCTTATATAATTTCAGACTCGAGTCTACTTCCTCGACACTAGCCAGAAAATTCGCGAGGTAAGCGTTCCCTGAAGTACCCAATGTTATCAAGGCGCGGTCTAATAGGGAACAGCGTATCCGCTCTACTGCATCCGCTGACATTCCTGGTGAGTGGAGGGATGGTAATATCGCAGCCACCGTGGCTTCATACTCTCAACTAGCTGTGGCCCGCACAGGTGGTGGTCGTAATATTCGATTGTTTTGTCAATCATAGGAAGACACTATTCAAGAGATTATGTACAAGGGAAAGAGCAATAAGTGGTACAAACCCTCTTCTTTCTCCAAAGCACATAAGGGAACAGGCCTCGCAGCGACAGTGATGAGGATACAATCTGAAGAGACAGAAGTTCGCTTGTTTTATCAGGGTCTGGACATGAAGCTCAAGGAATATTATATGAATCCTAATTTACAATGGTCTGAAAGTAAGTGCACCAAATATATTGATTATTACTACTCTCCGTGAGTTATTACCTTAAAGACCTATTCTAACCAGCCATATATTAATTAGGCTCAATCGGGGCGGACTTTGACCTTGTTCCAGGGGCCCCTATCAGCGCCGTGAACTGGAACGCTGGCCCGAGCCCGACTTCGCGGAACCTCCAGATCCGAGTCTTCTCCATCAATGCCAATGGTGGTCTTATATCTATGAGTTTCGATCGGGATAACGACGGTTGGGACGAGGCTCCCGTCCAGGTCGCGACAACTTCTGCGACGACAACTACAGTGAGCAACTCCGCTGTCGTGGCCGTTCAAGGTCCTGATGGCGACGGCATTGGCCACTTGGATGTATTCTACCAGCCTGTGGCGATGATTGGGCGATTCACCTCGAAGACTGATGCATTTGAGACTTCGACACTGCCAGATGTTGGAATCGTGGTGTTAAATGAGGCGGATAAGCTGAAAGCATTAGAGTCGGAGCGAGATGCTTGGAAGCAGCGTTTTCTGAATGAGCAGACAAGGGCAAATTCTTTGCAAGCTCAGTGGGATGAGAAGAATGGTTGGCGATTGGACCCAAACGGCATAACGTGGTGGCAGCGCTGGCGCGATGAGCAGACAAGAGCAAATTCTTTGCAAGCGCAGTGGGATGAGAAGAATGGTTGGCGATTAGATCCGAACGGCGTAACGTGGTGGCAACGTTGGCGTGACGAGCAGACAAGAGCAAATTCTTTGCAAGCGCAGTGGGATGAGAAGAATGGTTGGTGGTTGGACCGAACGGCATAGCTTGGTGGCAGCGTTGGCGAGATGAGCAGACAAGAGCAAGCTCTTTGCAAGCGCAGTGGGATGAGAAGAATGGTTGGCGGTTGGACCCGAACGGCGTAACATGGTACCAACGTTGGTACGATGAGCGAGTGAGGTAATCAAACTACCCGCAGTGAATGTGGACTATCGACTTTGTGAAAAATTGAAAATATCACGACTCCTCTTAGTAGAACCTATCTAAATTCAATACACTTTCTACGCTACTTTAAAGCTCTTTTCCTAGTTAAGTGGATGCAGGTATACAATCAGCCATAGATTCCATGAAAGGGTTGTTAGCTTTTCCTAGCCGTGAAATTGGTTTTGTGACCTTTCCATGCCCTGAAGGATTTAATAAGCCAGTGACCAGGTGCACCTCTATTTTTTCCCACCCTTTCTGAAAAACATCGTAACCTAGTAACCCAACACACTTCGTGACTCGGAAAGATTCTTTCTACGCTCTTCATAGCAATTTAAATAGCTTCAAGAAACAAAGTCATTTTTCGTAGAAGAGGCTTCTTAACTCAATAGTTACGTACACTTTGTGATTGTCCTCACTTCCCTTTCAATATTTCTCATCGACGAGCTCTTGCTAGTGTCTATAGAGTCGGTGATACTATTAATATCGCGTACATCTATAGCTTGAGCTACAAAATACCTCTCATCCCTGTATAATCGATCTGCTATATACCTAAACCTCTTGTTAAATTAAATATACTTTACAATTTTTTGACACTCTTCAGCTCGAATCGATCAAAGGAACTCTTTTCATCACTTCTCTACCAAGCCGTTCTAAGGATGTGTCTAGTTTATTACCATTCGCTCTTAGTATTTCTCAGAAAGTTATTTTTCAAGGTCAAGATGTAGTAGTTTTTTACTCTATCTGAAGGAATTCTGAATTCAGTGGCTATATATGCTTATTGATAGTCACCGATCAATCTAAACAGCTTCTAATCAACAAGAGAAGGTTTTCCGAGGAGACCCAGCATGAACTACACGAAGCTGATGAGACATTTGGCAATTCCTCGAGTAGTAACACTACCTTAAAACAGGGCTGCATTTAAGCATTTGAGATTATAGTCTGTAAGCTCTTAAGTCACCATTACTAAAAAAAAAAAAAAAGTGATGTAGTGATCGGGTAGTCCTGGTTATTCGGCAAGTTCCACGACTAAGCATACTTTGCAATCAGAGCTCCCGCAATATACTGATTATTACGACAGTACATAATTCTATCGAGTGGGCTGCTTAACATGGTACACTCAAGCTCGCGTGTGTTGAGCTTGAACTACTCGCATAAAGATGTGTGCATTTTATTGTGATTTTTCGGTTAATACATGTAATCTGAAATATTTGAAGTTGTGCTACGTAAGCATTGCTTCCAACAATTTTAGGAAAAGGCTATAGTAGATGCATGGGCTTGCAAGGATATGAACGGCTTGCATACGTACTATACACCCGATTAATCAGGATACAATAACCCCACCTGACTGCCTTTACAACAGTTCGTACAGCACGCGTAAACCTCCCACTGTCCTCATCACCCCCCCACCCCAAAGATAAACTCGTTCCCATAGCCATAATGCCGCACGAAACAGGTATTGACATTACTGCACCGGTGCATTTCATCAAATGGCTACTACTTTTCAAACATGAGAAACCTTTCAACATCTTCATCAACCTCTCAAAGGACGCAACGGATACACGAACGAACAATCTGGCGTTTGACATCGTGTAGACAACCTTTCGCAATGTTCGAGGGCAGGAGTTAGACTTTTTGCTCGATAACCACGGATTTCAATTCATCAATCACCTGCATGACTTTGTAGATTTCTGGGACCGAGGTGCAGTGGAGGCGGTTTATTTACCGCAGGTAGAACAGATAGTGAGGGATAAGATTCCGGATGCAGAAGAGATTGGAATATTTAAATGGAGAGTAAGACTTGTATCGCTGCTTCTACTGTCTTTGCTGATGTATTAAGCTGAGAGACAACAAACCTATGGATCCTGGCGAGTTAAGAGATCTTGAAGAACCCATAGACAGATTGCGTCCATCCACGCATCCACACATCGGTACGTGAAGCTTTCTTCTAGGTCTATACAGCCGTTGACAACATCCTGTTTAGACCATGGTCTCAAACCGATACTTGACCGTATCCGAGCTATGTTTCCGGATACCCACGAGCAGCTACCCAAAAAAAGAGTTAGAGTGGTGAAGTAAGAGAACTTCTACCCGTGTTTTCGTTCAGAATTAAATATCACAAAGCGTCTGGCACCCTATGAAACATACAGTCGAAGACTGGCCATTAGCAGTCGCAGACGGAAGTAACGTAACCTTGGACGACTTCCTCGAAACCGATCACGTCCGCCGAAAGTATAAAGGTGCATCGTTAAACTTGATATGCCGCCCAGGCTACCGATGGTACTATCTCAAAGACCAAACCAAAGATGAGGTGATTTTGTTTAAAAACTTCGATTCGAGTAGTGAGGTTAAGGCTACGTGTGAGTATTACTCTGGCATTTTGCTGTCTTGGATGTTGTAGCTAATCGAGCGCCAGGCCATCAGCAACACACACGTGCGGATGGGGGTTCACAAAGCGGGCATGGGACATTTCGATATCTCATATATCGCAGCCTAGATTCGCATGCACCTATTCCGCCGACCTGCATGCATCCCCCGCTCGCTATCTATTCCTCAAGCTCCCGAGTGTTGCATCTCCTTGTCATCGCCCATACGCACGAGATCTTTACCGGCTGGGTTGGTATCCACGACTTTGGAGAGGGTTGTCTTCCATGGCTGATCGCGACTTTCGGTTGCGGCCTGCTCATTCGCTTTGTCGACCCAGCTGTTGGCCTTGGACTCGTTGCCGTTCGTTGTTTGATTGTTGCTGCAAACTGTCATTAGCCTAAACCGTAAAAAAACCATACAGCGGGCGAGAGTTACCTGAAGGTCATGATGAGGTAAGTATGGAGTTAATAGATGTGTGATTCAATGTGTAGATTGTTTCGATGGAATATGCAAAGGCCTCGTGGTGCGTAGACGATGAACACAAACATATGAGCTGTTGCGGCTCTTTTTCTGCGCGTTGTTTATTCGTCGGTTGTAGCCAGGCTTCTGAACGCTGTGGAAGAGACCGCATGACCTATGGCAGCTTGACAATCACACAATTGGACAAGGCTCAAGGATGATAGGTATTATAGATAGGCAGTATGCAGATACTCCGCTCTTAGCTGGATATATTGAGAATCAATACATTTTGTTGCGTGAAGTGGCGGATTTGGAAAGGCATAGGAGGCAGGCGACCAGATCCACGGCGTCCAGTTTGCCTAATGAGCTGGAAGAAAGGAAAGGCTACGTGGTAACCGGTTCTGGTACTGTTGACAAGTGGGCCCTAGGTATCGTAATGTAGATAGCCTCTAGAGCTCCATTCTTGTGTCTGGCTCAGAGTCCTTTCGGAAAGTTTCTCCTGCTGGTACATCTGGGTCATGTTTCCAAAGAAGCTCTTCTATCTCCCCAGTACTTTCATCCGTCTGGAATGATATGAGGTAAAAAGGCGCCCACATTATTGGAAATCATCCATAGTGTATGACGTACTTATCTCAAGTGAGTAGCCACGAGAATACATCGTGGTTGTAGTGGTGAAGAGTATACGTGTGCTTGTGGTTGCCTTGAAAAACACATAGTTAGTTGGCCATCCTTCAACAATACTCCTACCGACCAGTCATGTATGGCGTTCCAGTAAACTCCTAGATACGCGCTCAGTGATTTTGGCCGAGTGCCCAATTCTCGCTGCGCTTCCAGCCACTCTGCCATCTTTGGCCACGACGATAGCAAGTCTTTGATAGTTTCTTTGGCAATTTCAAGGTAATTGTTCTTCTCTGGATTATCCAACACCGCTTCCAGCAGCATCTCTCCTACCCAATCTGCTACATCACTGTTGGCCATTGAGTTTGTAAGCACCAATACGGCGGAGTGGATGTCAGGCAATAAATGGACAGATGAAAGGAAAGATAGCAGGCTTCTTTAGACCTTAACCAACCAACGGCATTTCACGCCATCTCGCATTCTGTCCAGCCATTCCTAGTCTGCCTGGCAATTCGGTTCTGATCCAACCTAAAGCGTATGAACGTTCATATGGTGAAGGGCCGGGTTCCAAAGGAATTTGTGCTTCAAAAAGTTTGAGAACACTTTTGAGTGGGGAGGGGTATGCGAGGTCACGCTTTTGGACCTCGGCAGCTGCCATCAGTGCATTGTAGAAATTCAAAGACTCGCGCACATTGGTCTGTATCGCAGCTGCCCCTCCAGGATTTTTCCCTCTTCGAGCTCCGGCTGTGGGACATGATATGGCGTACCATTCGCAAGTGACATATACCCTTCAGAAAAATTGTTGGATTCTGGCACACGATGAATCGTTGTGTTGAACATTCCGAGCGGCTCGAAAATATTGTCCGTAGAGAATTGACCCCATGTCTTGCCAGTCAACTTTTCAATGATACGATTGGCTAGCCCATAACCCCAGTTGTTGTACAACCATCTCTTCCTCAATGGATGAACGACGTCGAGATAAGATGTAAATCGGACTGTCTCTTCTCTAGGAAAGTGAAAGATGGCCGAACTCGGTGAACTACATCTGGTTCTTTGACGCTAAGCCTGTGCGATGTGACAAAAATCCGCCATAGAGGCATTCTCGCGAACGTCAGTGTCCGGATGTGCGAAGTCGGGAAGTATTTTTGGCACGGGTGTGTTCCATTCCAGTTTTCTCTGGCCCACAAGGATGGCTATGCCCGCAGCTGTGTATGCCTTGCTCGTGGAGGCAATGTAGTAGAGTGTGTCGTCATCTGGAGCTTCCTTCGTTGCTACATTCTTATAGCCGAAGTTGTTCGTGTATACGACTTTTCCATGATGCAAAACATCCAAAGATAGGCCTGGAGTGCCGGAAATTCTGGATATCTCTTTAATTATGGGTGTGAGTGCTTGCAACCGCTCGATGAGTGGGTCCATGGCCCGCATTGGTTCACTCGCATAGGCCGGGAAAGAAGGAAGACTCATTTGGTATCAATCCAAGCGAGCTGAAGAGCGTCAAATGTAGAAAGAGCTTTCGCCGGTGATGAATGACATAGATGGTTGTATCATGTCGAAAAGAGGTGAGATGACTTGACGAGGCTACTGCCTGCGTTTACGCACGGGCCCCGGGAATACGAAGCATGTTTTGCCGGTCTGGGGGAGGAGTTTTGACTGGCTGCCTTCGTTCCTTTGCATTTGCTTATTTCTTGCGCCTCGCACGTCAGAATGCGTATAGACTAGGTTGGTAGACCAAATAATATGCTTATGAGCTGCGTTGCACCCATCCTTGGGAGTTGTCAAGTTTCTTTCCTGCATATTACCTATCCCGTGCAACCATGACAACCCCTAGCGTTGAACGACTGGATCAATGGAGGAGGTTGTACCAGCAAAAACGTCATAGTTTTCTTGAGGAAAAATGCACCAATGCGGTTAGAGTACAGAACATCGATCAGCTTCAACAGTCGCTGCGTGAAATGACCAATAGATATGGACAGAGGAGTCTACCGGCGCTCGCGAGTGCCTTGCAGCCTACCCTGGACAACGTGAGATGCTTCACTGGCGCTATCTCATCGGCTTCAAAATACAATCCTATTACATGTCTTGTTTGGGGGTATTCAAGCAGTTGTAGAAGTGGGTCATACAGCAGATATTGAATGGCTGTGTTTGCGCGCTAGCAAATGCTCGCTAACAGTGTGCCTGCAAAGTCTCAGACATGCTGGAAGAATCCATTAGTCTCCTCAGCGACTTGAATAATGCCCTGCCGCGAATGGAGGAATACATGGAGCTCTTTCCAGGTCACACAGAGCTCCAATAGCCACTCCAGGACCTTTACGATGATTACCTTGATTATTGCACCATCGTTGTTCGTTACCTCAAGAATAGACCCTCGCGTAAGTGGAGCGCTTCAAAATCATACAATGCTTCAATTCTGACCTCCAAGTCAATATCCTACAATATATATGGTCAAGCTCCCCACGCTCGGCTTTGAAAAGTACTAAAGCCAAGATTGCGCAACACATTGACAAGTTTGAAGCAGAAGTCAAGTTGCTTGATCGCAAGACAGTGCGGATACAAAACATTGAAATGATAAAGAGCTTGAAACCCCCCCTCAAGACTCTAGATAGTGGAAGCGCGTCTAACACGAACGCTGATGAAGACACACACTTTCCCGCCTCGGCCGTTGCGATGTATCGCAATTACACTTTTGTCGGCCGAGAGATTGACCTGGAAGAAATGAATAAGTTTCTACTTCCTTAAAACGCAATCTCGAATCGAACAGATCCGAACAAGCCTTTGCCATCCGAGGAGCCTAGATGCTGCATCTTGCACGGAATTGGCGGAGTCGGGAAGACGCAGACTGCCTTGGAGTATTTCTATGCAAATCGCGCCAAGTATGATGCGACGTTCTGGCTACCTGCGGAGCGTGATGTTGAGCTTAGAGAAGCCTTTGGGGCCATTGCAAAGAAGCTGCACCTTATTCCCGAAAGCAAGGACAATGATGATGAGGCAAAAGAAGGCATCGATGTCAGTCGAAAATGGCTAGAAAATCCTGGTTAGTCAGTTCACATATAGTTGGTTGCCTATGTTGACAGCCCCAGAACGTAGTTGGCTCTTTATTTTCGATAATATGGAAGATGTTTCGGATCTTTTGCAATACTTTCCATTAGCTTCTAAAGGAAGAAACTCCGTGGTTATGACGACGCAAAATGCGCAAACGTATCCAGTCACTAAAGATTTCCTGAAACGAGAATTGAAAAGCTTCGATATCAATGACGGATCCAGGCTATTGTTCAAGTATCTCGAAAGAGATGCGGCGGACGAAAACGAACAGCAAGCTTCCGAGGAAATCTCCGAGTTCGTAGAAGGTCTACCACTTACTATTGCGGCCATCGGCGGCTATATTAACCAGAGCCACAGTCAGGCCAAGGATTTCTTGCTAACCTGAAGAGATCTTCTACCGTGTGGACTGCTAGTGCCGTTGGGTCTGCTAAACAGTATGACAAAACGCTTCGGTCTGTTTTCAATATCGCCCTTAGTGAGGTGCCACCTCGTACTCGCGAGTTTCTCAATATCCTGGCCTTTCTGGATCCGGATTGCATACCTGAAGAAATATTTATCGTTCACTTCAAGGATCCTGTGCTCGATTGTATCAGGGACGAGGATGAGTAGGCTCCATGAATCAAGTAGACCTATCCAAAAGCTAACTCACGCATAGTTTCACTGAGGACATCAGAATTTTGCGACGACAACTCATTCGCCGAGACTACAGTTCGAGTGTTGGTCCATTTCTCTCTATCCATCGTACCGTCCAATGGAACGTTCTTCTCGATATCAGCGAAAACAAGGATTATAGATGGCAATGCTTCCGCAATTCGATGATTATACTCCGCCAAGGCTGCCCAATGGTCTCGCCCTTAAACATACCCGAACCAGAAAAATGGCCCGATTTTGAAAAATACGTCCCTCAGGTGCTAAGCGTTCGAAGTCATTGCATGTGGCCTGAGCCACCGATAGAACCGCCTGTGGATTTCGCCGATCTCCTGTCTGATCTAGGTACTTCAATGTGGCATGTAGGACTTGCGGATACAGGACAAGATGCACTTGAAACAGTTCTAGACGTATATAACAAAGAAAACGTACCGGAAAATGATGAGAGAAGAAGTAACGTGTATTCGAAACTCGGAATTCTGATCAGCTTCAATGGCGTCAGCGACCGCAAAGAGACGATGAGATACCGAATGAAAGCATGAGACGCTCACCACGAAGTCTTCAACAGCATTCCCAAGAACAAGATCACACGAGAAGATGAGATGAATCTTTGCACCGTCAAAAGCTATTTCGTGTACACTTATTGGCATGAAGAATGCTTTGAGGACGTAGAAAGAATAATGACGCAATGCCTAGAGCAATACAAGAAATGGGATATTGAAGAAAAGATTCCGTTCGAGTACGGAAAATACTATCACCTCATGGGATTCGTCCGACTGTGGCAAAAGAAGTACGAGGAAGCTGTTCAATTCTCACGACGTGGTGTGGATCTTTTCTAACTTGGAGCGGGAGTGGGCCATCTAATGATGCAGCTGTGGAGATTCGGCCTCAGTTGTATCTCTTACCACGTCGGCGAGTTACAAAGAGCGTGGGAGGTAATGGAGGATATACGGAAAGATAGAGTAAAAATTTGTGGTGAATATAATCACTACACTCTCGAGAGCTATTCGACCTGCGGCGTCTTGCTTATGCCATCGAATAGCCTAGATGAAGCAGAGTAAGTGGCGCATTCCAACATCCCACATAGTGTTGCTGATTATTGTTCTGCAGACAGCTCCTAAAGCATTATCTTAAGCGACGGAAGAGACATGTCCAGACCCCCGAAGAGGTCGCTCGCGCACAATTCCGACTTTCTGAAGTTCTAAAATGGCAGAATAAGACGGATGAGGCGAGGTCGTATGCAGATGAAGCATCGAGAACACGCCGGATCTTTCTCGACAGATATTCCGATCAAATAGAAGATGACTCGGACGAAGAAGTTGTGTTCGATCAAATGGTTTCTTTATGGGCCGGTAGGCTCACCGGCAAGCTCAAGGATGGTGCTCCCGAAGTATGAACAAGCTAGTTCGACGATCAAGTACGTAAACAACCATGTATTGCCACCAAACGATTGCATACTGTGTCTTGCACTAGATCTTGACAAAACTCACCATCTGTTTCGACGGAGGCCCAGCTGCGAAGTGAGACTTAACACCCTCCCAATACTGCTCCGCAAAAAGTCCTCAGGAAGACGCATGTCAAACTCCCAAGGTCATGCCCTGGGCTTTGGCATCTAGTCGAAACCCGCATAGGAAAGTGCGACTTGCATGACAATCCTCAGGGGCGCTATCACACAGGCGTTAAAGGCCTCAGTCCTAGAATATCCTGTCTCAGATGAGGTGAATCAAGCTCTCCTGCGGTATCCATGGGTGTGGCTTCAGGATGCTATAGAAGGGAAGGAAACTAGCGCTACTCAAGCAGTGTAGATTATAACGGTAAACTTCTAAGGTTTGGTATCAAGCTGATCGTAAACAGCTATCCTTAGGTGCGCTAAGAGAAAAGTCTGCGGCTCTTATAAGGAAGTCCCTTTAACGAATGTTATGAAAACAAAAGTAATTTTGTTGAAGTTTATAGAAATGCCGTGCGGTTAGAGTCAGGGTTGATAATCTGGTGGGATACTGCTGCAAAACCTTGAACATGTTAGCTCTCTCGCTTTTCACGTGCTGGCCTTAAACGTAAGTATCTAGAGCATTGTTTCTCAAAGAGAGGTCTAAGGTCGCCCTCAACAACCTTAGTCAAAATATAGGTGCTGCGAGTTAAAAATCATCAGAATGGAAATTAAACCGAGCAGAGACTTTTTTGCCGAGAGGAGATCCATTCTGCGAAAGTTACCTTGATCGCATCGATCCCGTCGAGCATTTTAACAGCCCTAGAACGTAGTTAGCTCCTTATTTTCGATAACATGGACAGATGTTTCGTTGGCGCTTGTTACTACCCCGCTTTTGTACGACGGTGTTTAGGCTCAGCCGCGTTGCAGACGATAGAACGCTTCACGACTTCTAACAGCTCACTTTCGCCTTGTCTAACGTGCTTGCGCTTTTAAATCATGGGTACTCCATTACCAGCTCTGGAGACGTACCAGTATACATGTCTTCGACCCGCGGACTCGACTTTCCGGCTCCTGAAGCTATTAAAGTACCAAGGCCCTGAGCTCGAATGTGAACTTTTCCAGCACTCACTATCGGACAACAAATATACCCCATATGAAGCCCTCTCCTATGTATGGGGCAGTGCCGAGCTTGTCGAATGTATAATACTTAATGGAAAACGATTCTGGATAACAGACAACCTGTACGCGGCGTTACAATGCTTGCGATTGCGCGACAGAGACCGTTATCTATGGGTTGATGCGATCTGTATTAACCAAGCCGATAAAGAAGAGCAGAGCCGGCAGGTCCAGCAGATGGGAACGATTTTCGAACTTGCTGAAGGAGTCCTCTTCTGGCTAGGAAAGGCAACGCCAGAAATCATAACTCTTATGGACGCGCTCAATCAGCTTCGAAGGACTGGTGCAGATTGCGATCTCGGACAACTGACGCTCAATAACAACCACTGGGATGATTGTCGTACCGGTTTACAGCAACTGCTGGATCGACAGTGGTTCAGACGGGTCTGGATTCTACAGGAGGTAGCAAATGCTCGAAAAGCTACTGTCTGCAGCGGTGCTTGGTCTATTCCGGCTGAAATATTTGCCCGTGCACCGTCTCTAATAAAAGAAGAACCTGCGCAGCACTGTCAAGAAGTATTGGATATCATGCCAGGACCCTTTCGCTCAGGATCTTGGTGGGGCCAAAAACGAGACTTATACACTCTTCTCTGCAGGTTTCAAGCGAGCGAAGCAACGGACGAACGCGACAAGATATATGCCCTACTTGGCATGTCATCCAATCCTGTAGATACGCAGAGCATTAAAATAGACTACCAAAGGCCGACTCAAGAAGTTATTCACGAAGCTATAACGTATCTACTTCAATCTACACCCGTTTCTGTTCATGAGATCTTAAATATTATGAATTTCTTTGTAACATTAGACACAACCTATTCGATACCGAAATATACAAAAAAAATATATACAGAAGAGGAAGATACGGAAGAGGAAGATACGGAAGAGGAAGATACGGAAGAGGAAGATACGGAAGAGGAAGATACGGAAGAGGAAGATACGGAAGAGGAAGATACGGAAGAGGAAGATACGGAAGAGG
>Ga0247757_10001841_pt1 | contig 12584 bp, 13 predicted proteins | sample UWRJL126311R4_FD_180929 | JGI IMG/M metagenome (GOLD analysis project Ga0247757, IMG submission 180929) | Plant litter microbial communities from Arlington Agricultural Research Station in Wisconsin, United States - UWRJ-L126-311R-4 | ecosystem: Environmental > Terrestrial > Plant litter >...
CGGAGCCCATCGGCGTCCGCATCTTCGCGTTCCTGTGGGGGGCGGGCTCGTCGATCGTGATCGCGCTCCTCGTCGACTCCGCCGCCCAGGTCTTCGTCAAGGCGCACGGCGGTCCGGATGGCGTCACCGACTTCGTCCAGGCGGTCGTGCAGGCGCCCATGGTCGAGGAGGGCGCCAAGGGGCTCGGCGTGCTCCTGATCTTCCTCGTCGCCAACAAGTACTTCGACGGGCCGGTCGACGGCATCGTGTACGCCGCGACCGTCGCGGCGGGCTTCGCGTTCAGCGAGAACATCCAGTACTTCGGGCTCGAGATCGGCGACGCGAAGGGTCTCGGCGACGTCATCTTCCTGTTCGTCGTCCGCGGGCTCCTGTCGCCGTTCGCGCACGCGATGTTCACGTCGATGACGGGGCTCTTCATCGGGATCGCGGCGCTGCGCGGCGGGCGGTGGCTGGGCGTCCTGTTCGCGTTCATCGGCTGGATCCCCGCGGTGCTGCTGCACGCGTTCTGGAACGGGTCGCTCTCGTTCGTCACCGACTTCTTCGGCTATTACGTCGTCGTGCAGGTGCCGCTGTTCGTGCTCGCGATCGTCATGGTCGTGCTGCTGCGCCGGCGCGAGGTGCGCCTCACGCAGCAGCGGCTCGGCGACTACGCGGCGGCCGGCTGGTTCAATCAGAACGACATCGCGTCCCTCGCGACCCCGGGCGGCCGCCGGCAGGCGCGCGCGTGGGCCTCGCAGCGCGGCATCCGTGCCGTCATGAAGAGCTACATCCGCGACGCGACGCGGCTGGCCCTCACCCGCAACCGGATCGTCATCGGACGGGATCGCGCGGCCGCACAGGTGGACGAGGCGGCGCTCCTGACCCGCATCGCCGCCGAGCGCGCGCAGATCAACGCGGCGGCCGCGCGGGGTTAGTACCCGGCGAGCCGGGACACGAACGACCACCCGATCCAGGCGATCACGACCACCGCGCCGATGACGGCGCCGATCGAGACGCCGTGCTTCAGCCGCGCGCCCTGCGGCGCGACGACGTTCGCGACGATCGCGTTCGCGACGCGATCGTCGCGGTAGCGCTCGGTCTGGCTCGCGGCCTTCGCGCCGACCGTATCGACGATCCGGAACAGCCGCTGGTAGGTCGCCGGGTCGGTCATGTCGAGCACGCGCGACGAGTACGCGAAGAACCAGTCGTCGACGATCTCGACGTCGAAGGGCGCCGCCTCGTCGATGAGGAGGGCCATGAGGTCCGGCGTGAAGACGTAGAGGGCGTCGGTCTCGTAGTCCTTGGGGCAGTACAGCGTGAAGTACCGGTCGAAGTCGCCCTCGAGGTGCAGCACCTGGTCGCGGGCCAGCGCGACCGGCAGGTTGGAGCCGAGCACGCCGTTGTTCTGCCGGGAGTCGAGCACGATGTTGGGCAGCCGCCGGTCCAGGCGGACCGCGAGGAAGCTCCAGTGGTGCGTCGTGCGGCTCTTGCCCGAGCCGGTCGTGTACTCGTAGCCGCCCATGTCGACGAAGCGGCCGCTGCGCGTGCTGACGTGCTCCCGGACGATCCGCTCCGAGCCCAGGCCGAACACCAGGCCCGGGTAGCCCGGCACCCACGCCTGCGGCGCGAAGTCGAGGCCGTTGGCCTGCGCGAACGCGGCGATCCGCGCCCAGCGGCCCCAGCGGCTCCCGCTGTGCAGCAGCCGGCGCACGATCACGACCGCGACGACGACGGGCACGACGAGGAAGAACAGCCCGAAGAGCACACCCACGGGGGAGCCGCCGCGGATCGCGCTGACGGTCGTCGACGCCGCGAGTCCGCCGAACACGATGATCGCGATCCCGCCGCCGAGCGCCCCGAACGCGATGCCGATGATCTGCGCGACGTTCGCCTCCGCCCACGGGGCCCCCGCGCGTCGGGACGCGTCGCGGTACGCCTGGACGGCGGATGGCGGGAGCGGCTGCGTGAGGGGCGCGAGATCGAGCGCGGTCGGCATGCGGCCATCCAAGCCGACCGATGGTGCGTCGGCCGAAGGACGAGCCGCGGCGTTAAAGACTGATCGCCCAGTGGCGGGTCGAAGACTCCGGCTCTTCTGGGCGATCAGTTGATCTGCAACCAGGATGCGCCGACCCGTTGCCGAGGTCAACCCCTGCGTAGCATCGGAGGGTGAGTCGCGTGATCCGGTTCGACCGGTTCGGAGGTCCCGAGGTCCTACGGGTGGTCGAGGAGCCGGATGCCGAACCGGGCCCCGGCGAGGTGCGCGTCGCCCTGCGCGCCGCAGGCCTCAATCCCGCGGACGCCAAGCGCCGCGCCGCACCCGGCACCGACGGCGTGACCCTCCCGGCCGGCATCGGCCGGGAGATCGCGGGCATCGTCGAGGCGACCGGGCCGGGCGTGCAGCGCCTCGTGGCGGGCGACCAGGTCTTCGGCTCGGTGCCGGACGGCTCCTTCGCCGAGCGCCTCGTGCAGGCGGAGTCGTTCTTCGAGCGCAAGCCGGAGGGGCTGTCGTGGGAGGCGGCGGGCGGCCTCGCGCTCGCGGGGCAGACCGCGTGGGATGCGCTCGGCTCCCAGGACCTGCAGGCCGGCGACACCGTCCTCGTGAGCGCCGCGGCCGGCGGCGTCGGCGCCGTGCTCACGCAGCTCGCCGTGCACCGCGGCCTCCGCGTGATCGGCAGCGCGTCGCGCGCCAACCACGACTGGCTGCGCTCGCGCGGCGTCGAGCCGGTCGAGTACGGCGACGGGCTGATCGCCGCGGTCCGCTCGCTCGCTCCCGAGGGCGTCACGGCCGCGTTCGACCTGTTCGGCGCGGAGTCGGTGCGACAGTTCCTGGAGCTCGGCATCCACCCGGACCGCATCAACACCAACGCCGCCGACCCGGCGCCGTTCGGCATCCGGCGCGTGGGCCGCGGGCCGACGGACCTCGACACGCTGGGCGCGCTCGCGGCCCTCGTGGTGAGCGGACGGATCGAGCTCCCGATCGCCGCCGCGTATCCCTTCGACCGGGTGCGGGAGGCCTTCGAGCGTCTCGAGACCGGTCACCTCCGCGGCAAGGTCGTGCTCACGGGCGACGCGCCCGTGTCGGTGGCGCTCGCTACACCGGAGCCATGACCGACACGCAGACCGTGCAGGACTGGGTCGACGGCTATCGCCGGGCCTGGCAGTCGAACGACGAGGGCGACATCCGCGCGCTCTTCACCGATGACGCGACCTACCGCGACGCACCCTGGGAGGAGCCGCGCGCCGGCGCCGACGCGATCGTCGCGAACTGGATCGAGCACCGCGACGAGCCGGGGGAGTGGACCTTCGACGTCGGCCCGATCAGGCTCGACGGCGACACCGCGTTCGTGCAGGCGGTGACCGACTACGCGCAGCGCGGCGTCGTCTACGACAACCTGTGGGTGATCGAGTTCGCCCCCGACGGGCGAGCCCGCGACTTCACCGAGTGGTACATGAAGCGCGGATCGTGACCGACGTCGGGTGGGATGCCAAGCGTCCTCACGACGAGGGTGCAGCCTCGTCATAGGGTCCGCCGAGAATTCGGGCGTGCCATGGACGTCATGGATGAGACGCCCACCCCCGACCACCGCCCCGCGCCGTCGACGCCGCCGGACGCACCGGCACCGCAGCGCTCCGCCGACCCGCGGGCACGCCGCCGCACCGGGCTGATCGTCGGCGGCGCCACGGCGCTCGCGCTCGGCGTCGGCGCGGCCGGCCTCGGCCTCACGGTGGTGTCCGGCGGCATCCTCCAGCACCTGATCGCGCCCTCGTCGCAGACCACCGTCGAGCCGGGGATCTACCGCGGTGGGAACGGGACCGACGGGAGCGGGACGGACGGCAGCAGCGGCGGCTCCAGCCGGCGCGACCCGTTCGGCGGGTACGGCTTCGGCCAGGGAAGCGGATCCTCCTCGAGCGCGACCGCGGCCTCCGCGGACCAGAAGAAGGGGGTCGTCACGATCGTCTCCGAGCTCGGGTACTCCGGGCAGTCGGAGGCAGCGGGTACGGGCATCATCCTGACCTCGAGCGGCCGCATCCTCACCAACAACCACGTCGTCGAGGGCTCGACCAAGATCTCGGTCACCGTCGAGAGCACGGACCAGACCTACACGGCGACGGTGGTCGGCACCGATGCGACGAACGACGTCGCGGTCCTCCAGCTGACGAACGCCGACGGCTCGAAGGTGACCGGGCTCACCGTGGCGAAGATCGACGACGACGGACTGCAGGTCGGCGACGCGGTGACCGACGTCGGCAACGCGGGCGGCACCGGTGACCTCGTCGTCGCGAGCGGCACCGTCTCGGCGCTGCAGCAGACGATCCAGGTGGCCGACGAGTCGACCGGGGCCGCCAAGTCGTTGAGCGGGCTCGTGGAGCTCGACGCCGACATCCAGTCGGGCGACTCGGGCGGTCCGGTCCTCGACGCGGAGGGCGAGGTCGCGGGCATCGCGACCGCGGCCTCCACCGGGAGCCGCGACGTGACGGGCTACGCGATCCCGATCGACACGGCCATGGCGATCGTCGACCGGATCGCCGCGGGCGACGAGAGCGGCACGATCATGATCGGCCTCCCGCCGTTCCTCGGCGTCGAGCTGGCGACGAACCAGCAGGCCGCCGGCGCGACGATCGCGGGCGTCATCGAGGGGATGCCGGCCGAGCAGTCCGGTCTGGCCGCGGGCTCGGTGATCACCGCCGTCGACGGCACCGCGGTCGGCAGCACGTCCGACCTGCAGGCGGCGATCGCGAGCCACCAGGTCGGCGACCAGGTCACGATCACGTGGACCGACACGAGCGGCGCGGCGCACCAGGCCGCCGTCACGCTCATCGCGGGACCGGCCGCCTGAGACCCGCGCGCGGGGATGTGGGCGAATCGCTCGCATCCCCCGTTCGGGTGTCCGTAGGATGGCGGACATGACCGCAGCGACTCTCAGTCTCCCGCTGCGTTCGAGTTGTGCACGATGCGGCGTGGGGGCGTCCGCGAACAGCCGGTTCTGCTCGGCATGTGGATCCGCCATCGCGGCGGATCGCGTGGCGGCACCGGTGGACGTCGCGACCCGACGCACCCTCCAGTTCGGCGCTCTCATGATCGCCGCCAACATCGTGGTCGGGGCGGCCACGTTCGGGGTCGTGTACCTCGTGTCCGGAGCCCCGCGCTACATCACGGCGGCGCTGCTGCTCGAGGCGCTCCAGCTGCTCGTCGTCGGGGCGCTCGCCCTCCAGACGCTCCGCTTCGGCATCCGCGCCGTGCAGCTCGGCCGCGACGGCCGGACCCGTCGGAGCCCGTGGCCGATCGTCGCCATCGTGACCGCCGGGCTCGTGCTGGCCTCGCTGTTCGTGTCGCTCGCGCTCGTCGCCGCGATGAACGCCGGGTTCTAGAGGCTCAGCGATCCCGCGCGGCGAGTGCCGCGCCGAAGGCGCGCTCCGCCTCGTCGCTGAAGAGCACGAAGACCGCGCGCTCGACGTCCGTCGGCGTCCTCGCGGCCGTGCCCACGGCGATCCGCGCCGCGTCGTCCATCGGCCAGCCGTAGACGCCGGCGCTCACGGCCGGGAACGCGACCGTGCGGGCGCCGAGCTCGTCGGCGACCCGGAGCGACTCGCGGTAGCAGGAGGCGAGCGTCGCCGAGCGGTCCTCGCGGGCCGACCACACCGGACCGACCGTGTGGATCACCCAGCGCGCCGGGAGGCGTCCGGCGGTCGTGGCGACGGCTCCGCCCGCCGGCAGCCCGTCGGGCAGCGTCGTGGCGCGCAGCCCGCGGCAGGCCGCGAGGATCTCCGGCCCGCCCGCCCGATGGATGGCGCCGTCGACCCCGCCGCCGCCGAGCAGGGTCGAGTTGGCGGCGTTCACGATCGCGTCGACCGCGACCGTCGTGATGTCGCCCCGGAGCGTCTCGATCCGCACCGCCGTCACTCCTTCACGCACGTGCCCGACGACACCGCGGCGCTCAGCCCGGGCGCGCGCTGCACGACCGGCGCGAGCTCGGAGTCGGTCATCGCGTAGCCGAGGTTCGCCTGGTTGGCGCTGCGGGCGAAGACGATGCCCGCGATCCGCCCGTCGGTCGACAACAGCGGCCCGCCGGAGTTGCCGGGCTGCACGTTCGCGTTGAGGGAGTAGATCTCGCGCACGGCCTTCTGCCGGTCGTAGATGTCGTCGACGCCCGACCGGGTCACCGCGAGCACCTTCGCGGGGCCGGTCGTGAAGGGACCGCCGTAGGGGTAGCCGTCGACGACCGCATCCGCCCCCACGCCGAGCGACGAGCCCATGGTGAGCGGCGCGACCTGGAGGCCGGGCACGGCGAGCACCGCGAGGTCCTTCTCCGGATCGAAGAAGACGACGCTCGCCTCGAGCGCCTGCCCGTTGCCGTTCGCCGCCTCGACGACCGGTCGCGTGACGCCCGCGACGACGTGCGCGTTCGTCACGACGCGGCCGGGGGAGACCACGAAGCCGGAGCCGGACTGGTTCTGGCCGCAGGCGTACGCGGTCCCGTTGATCCGCACGACCGACTGCGCGGAGCGCTGCAGAGCGTCGGTGTCGGTGGGACCGGTGGGCGGCGCCGACGGCGTCACGCCGCCGAAATTCGGCAGCTCGGGCAGCCCCTCCGAGAGCACCGTCGAGCGCAGCTGCGCGAGAGCCGCCTCGAGCGGGTCGGGCGTGGCGGTCGAGATCGCCTTCAGCACGTAGGAGTTGCCGGCGGCGCTCGAGAGGATCGGGATGCCGAGGCCGCCGATGCCGCTCCCGATCGTGCCGATGAGCAGGGCCGCGACCACCAGGTTCGCGATGCCGCCGAAGAACCGGTCGATCGGATTGAGTCCCTGCCGTCGTCGCCGGAGGGAGCGTCCGACGAGGGCCCCGAGCGCGTGGCCCCCGAGCAGGAGCACCCCGGCCGCGGCGACGATCGTGAAGGTCCGCCAGAACGGATCCGGGATGATCGCCGCGAGCAGCGGCGTGAGGAAGAACGCGACGATCCCTCCCGCGATCACGCCGAGCATGGCGCTGACGCTGCGGACGAATCCGTTGCGGATGCCCTCCCCGAGGTACACGAGGAGCAGCAGGATCAGGAGCACGTCGAGCAGGCGCGCGGCGATCATGCGCTCAGTGTGCCAGCCCGTCCTGGGCCGGACCTCCGGGGTCCGCGGCGGTTCGCGCACGCGCCTCCGCGAGGCGCCGCTGGAGGTGCCGGCGCTCGGCGGCATTCGCCGTCAACGGCAGCGCGCGCTCGAAGGCGGCGACCGCGCGGACCGGCTCGCCGGCGCGCAGCAGCAGCTCGCCCGCGGTCGCGTGGCGCAGGTGGTAGCCGTCGAGCCCCGGGATCGCGTCGAGCGCGGCGAGGCCGGCGCGCGGCCCGTCGGCCATGGCGATCGCGACCGCGCGGTTGAGGGCGACGACCGCGGAGGGCGTCCACTGAAGGAGCAGGTCGTAGAGTCGCGCGATCCGGGTCCAGTCGGTGTCGGCGGCGGTCGCCGCGTGCGCGTGCTCGGCGGCGATGAGGGCCTGCAACCGATACGGGCCGGGCGCGTCACCCGTTTCGAGGGAGGCCCGGAGGGCGCGATCGGCGCGGCCGATCATGGCGAGGTCCCAGCGGGTGCGGTCCTGGTGCTCGAGCAGTACGAGGTCGCCCGCTGCGTCGAGCCGCGTCGCCATCCGTGCCCGGTGGTAGAGCTCGAGCGCGAGCAGCCCGCCGGCTTCGGGATCGCCGTCGAGCAGATCGGCCGCGGTCGCGGTGAGCCGGATCGCCTGGTCCGCCAGCTCGGTGCGAAGCGCCTCGTCGGCGCTCCCGCGCGCCAGGTAGCCCTCGTTGAAGATCAGGTAGAGCACCGTGAGCAGCGCACCGATCCGGTCGCCGAGGTCCGCCGGGATCGTGAGCGGGATCCGCGCCCCGCGGATCTTGCGCTTGGCCCGCACGATGCGCTGGGCCAGGGTCGCCTCCGGCACGAGGAAGGCGGCGGCGATCTCGTCGGTCGTGAGCCCGCCGACCAGCCGCAGCGTGAGGGCGACCTGGGCGTCGCGATCGAGAGCGGGGTGGCAGCACAGCAGCATGAGCCGCAGCTGCTCGTCGCCGACGGCGGAGTGCTCCACGATCGGAACCTCCTCGGGCTCGTCGGGCTCGCGCACCAGGTCGGGTGCGGCATCCGCCAACCGGCGCGCAGCGCTCGCGGCGCGCCGCAGCCGGTCGACGGCGGTGTTGTGGGCGACCCGGTAGAGCCAGGCCGCGGGGTCGTCCGGGACGCCGCGCGCCGGCCAGGTCTCGACCGCGCGGACGAGCGCGTCCTGCACGGCTTCGTCCGCGAGGTCGAGGTCGCCGAACCGCGCGGCGAGGAGGGCCAGCACATGGCCGCCCTCCTCGCGCGCGAGGCGCGTGACCGCGGCGTCGACGGACGTCACACCGACGGCGAGATCGAGCCGTCGTCCGCCGTTCGTGCGAGCAGCGGCCGCACCTCGACCACACCGTCCGTGAACGGCACCCGCTTCGCGATCGCGAGGGCCGCGTCGAGATCGGCGGCGTGGATCACGTAGTAGCCGCCGAAGAGCTCCTTCGTCTCGGCGAACGGACCGTCGGTGAGCGAGGTCGCGCCGTCGTCGAAGGTGACCGTCGTGGCGGTCTCGACGTCCTGCAGCCGTCCTCCCGCGATGAACGAGCCCTCGGCGATGAGCGAGCGGTTGAAGTCGACCCAGCGGGCGATCTGCTCCGCGAAGCCCGGCTCGCCGAGCACCGACATCGTGGCGTTGGTCTCCGCGTCCGCGGCGAGGATGAGCATGTACTCCATGGGCGTATCCCTTCGGTCGGGGCGGGCGACTCCCGCCTCTCGCGGGGATGACGCACCGGAGTCGTCGGATCGACAGGATGTCGACGAGCTTTTCTAGCGCGGATAGGGGGCCGTGTCGAAGCAGATGGTGAGCTTCGTGATCAGGTCACCTGCGACGGTGAGGAATTCGGCGACGTCGCTGGAGAACGCCCGGCCGTCGGGCGAGGTCAGTGCGTAGCGGCTGAGCACGGCCCCCTGATCGCCCTCGACGACGAGGTGGACGACCTCGACGCCGCGAACCATGGAGCGGAATCCCGCCGTCGATGCGACGTAGGCATCCCGTCCGGCGGTCTGTCGCGGGTCGGCCGTGCGGGTCGCGAAGACGAGGTCGGGAGCGAGGTACCGCTCCCAGTCGTCTCCCGCGGCGAAGGCCCCGAAGTAGCTCTCGATCGTGTGTCGTGCCGTCATGGTCGTTCCTTTCGATGAGGTGTCTCACCGGGATGACGCAAGCGCCGGCCGCGATCGACAGCGCTCAGGCGATCTTCTCCTCCTCCTCGGCGCTCTCGTCCTCGGCGTCGCGGATGTGCTCGTCGGTGCGCTCCTTGGAGAGCCGGAACCGCATGGCGAGGAAGTAGATCGCCACGGTCACGACGATGTTGATCAGGAAGACCCAGCCGAACAGCTCCGGGTGCGCCTCGGGATCGCACAGCCAGCTGATGAGCGCCATGGCCGCGAACCAGGGCAGCAGCCACACGGCGCCCTCGCGGAAGTCGAGCTTCGGCCGCGAGCCGCGCGCCTTGCCGACGAGCTGGAAGATCAGCAGGAGCACGTAGCCGATGAGGATCGTCGCGAACAGCTTCGAGTTGGTCGCCCAGCCCGCCCAGTACACGATCATGTTCGCCGCATAGAAGCCGAGCAGCGGGATCACGTCACCGAGCGGCAGCTTGAACGGGCGCTCGCGCTCCGGCTCCACGCGCCGCAGCACGCCCACGGCCAGCGGACCCACACCGAACGAGATGACGGTCGCGCTCGTGATGAACCCGACGAGCTGCTGCCAGCTCGGGAACGGCAGGAGCACGATCAGCCCCGCCACCAACGTCACGACGAGCCCCACCCACGGCACGCCGTGCTTGTTGACCCGGCCGAGGAAGGCGGGCGCGTTGCCGTTCTTCGCGAGCGCGTAGCTCACCCGCGACGACACCGCGGTCGTGATCAGGCCGGTGTCGGCGGGCGAGATGATCGCGTCGATGTAGAGGACGAAGGCCAGCCAGCCGAGGCCGGCGATCGTCGCGATCGCGGCGAGCGGTCCTGCGTCGTTCGTGAAGTCCAGCTTCGCCCAGCCACCGGATCCCAGCAGCTTCGCGGGCACGCCGAGCGTGAAGGCGACCTGCAGCCCCGCGTAGATGATCGCGGTGATGCCGACGGAGCCGATCACGGCCAGCGGGATGTTGCGCTTGGGGTTGCGGGACTCGCCGGCGAGCTCGATGCCCTGCCGGAATCCCACGAACGAGAAGACGATGCCGGCGGTCGAGATCGCGATGAAGACCCCGGGGACGCCGCCCGGGGCGAACCCGTGGCTGGTGAAGTTGGCCGGGCTCCCCATCGTCGTCGTGCCGAGAGCCATGATGATGAACACGGCGATGACGAGCAGGATGATTGCGAGCTTCCACCACACGAGCACGTTGTTGATCTGCGCGAACAGCTTCACGCCGAAGTAGTTCAGGAGCACGAAGACCGCGAGCAGGAGGACGGCGGTCGCGTAGCCGAGCGGCGTGAGCACGTGCTGCACCTCGCCGCCGGCTTTCGCCTCCGTCGTGAACGGGAAGAATCTCGTGGCGTAGGTGAGCGCGCCCTCCGTCTCGATCGCCGGCACCGTCACCGTCGCGACCCAGGTCACGAAGCCCATCGAGAAGCTCGTGAACTGGCCCCACACGAGGTGCGGATACCGGATCACGCCGCCCGAGATCGGGAACATCGGCCCGAGCTCGGCGTACGTGAGCGCGAGCAGCATGATCAGCACGCCGCCGATCAGCCACGAGAACAGGGCCGACGGGCCGGCGATCTTCGACGCGTTGAACGCGCCGAACAGCCATCCGGATCCGATGATCCAGCCGATGCTCGCGAACAGGAGGCCGAGGGCCCCGATGTCGCGCCGGAGCTTGGGGCCGCCGCCTGTCGCGGTCGCGTTCGTGGTCGGGCGGTGGTGGTTCGTGGTCGTCATCGGTGAGGTCCCCTCCGCGATCGACCGTGCCCCTCGTGGCGACGGATCGAGACGACTGTCAGGCCGCTCACAGCCCGGAGACAGCACTTCATACGCCCGCGATAGGGAGGGACCACGAGAGTGGACCCATGATCCGGCAGCACCCCCTCCTCACGACCGCGACGGTCCTCTACCTCCTCGCGGTCGGCTGGGTCACCCTCGGACCGCAGCCCACGGGACTCGTCCACGCCTCCGGCATCTGGCAGCTGCTCGCCCTCCTCCGCGAGCACCCGTCGCTCGACTGGATCCATTACTCCGACATCGAGTTCGCGGCGAACGTCGCGATGTTCGGTCCGATCGGCCTCCTCCTCCTGCTCCTGCTCGGCCGGAGCCGGTGGTGGGCGGCCCTGCTCGCCGGCCCGCTGCTGAGCCTCGCGATCGAGACCGCGCAGCTGTTCATCCCGGGACGCGTCTCCGACGTGCGGGACCTCGTGTCGAATTCGCTCGGCGCGGTGCTCGGGGTGGTCGCGGGACTGGTGATCACCTGGCCGGCCGCGGCGCGGCGGCGGCGGGTGGCGCGGGCGCGTACGGGGGAGATGCGGCTCGTCTGACGCGCCGGACCTCCTCTGCTACCCTCTGAAGGTTGCCGTCACGACGGCCGCGGATACAGAGAGCCGCTCCATTCGGGGGCGAGCACCGCGCAACAAGAGGAAGGGGATCCCATCTATGGCACTCGACAGTGACATCAAGAAGGCGATCATCGACGAGTACGCGACCACGCCGGGCGACACGGGTTCCCCGGAGGTCCAGGTCGCGATGCTGACGCGCCGCATCAAGGACCTCACCGAGCACCTCAAGGAGCACAAGCACGACCACCACTCGCGTCGTGGTCTGCTGCTCCTGGTCGGTCAGCGCCGTCGCCTGCTGGGCTACCTGCAGGACATCGACATCGCGCGCTACCGCTCGCTCATCGAGCGTCTGGGCCTGCGCCGCTAGTCGATCGATACCGCGAACTTCTTCGACGGGCCGTCCTCCTCCGGGAGGGCGGCCCGTTCGTCATAGGGTGGGCGGGACAGCACCTAGGGTTCCGGGATCCCGCATCCGCCTGGTCCGAGCGGTGCCACGGCCGCCGCCGACCCGCGGCCGTCATCTGAACGGACAAAAGCCTGGAGGATCCCGCCGGCGCACCGCGTGCCGGCACTCGAGGGGTCCCATGTCCGGCATCGCCATCCTGATCGTCCTCACCGCGGCGCTCGCGCACGCGAGCTGGAACATCGTCGCCCACGGCGTCAGCCGCATCGGGATGCCGTTCCTGTGGTGGGGCGCCGTCTCGTCGACCGTCGTGTGGGCGGCGGTCATCCCGTTCACGGGCGGGCTGGGAGCCGACCTCGGCTCCTTCGCGCTCGGCGTCGGCGTCTCGGGCGTGCTCCACGTGGGCTACATGCTGGTGCTGCAGCGCGGGTACGCGGTCGGATCGCTGTCGACCGTCTACGCGGCGGCGCGCGGCTCCGGCCCGATCATCAGCATCGTGCTCGCGATCACCCTGCTGGGGGAGCGGCCCGGCTGGCTCCAGCTCGCGGGCGTCGCGGTGGTCATGGCGGGGATCCTGGTGATGGTCGCGCTCGAACGCCGGGCTCGGACCGCGCCGGTGCCGGGCGCGCGGCGGCGC
>Ga0247757_10001842_pt1 | contig 12583 bp, 10 predicted proteins | sample UWRJL126311R4_FD_180929 | JGI IMG/M metagenome (GOLD analysis project Ga0247757, IMG submission 180929) | Plant litter microbial communities from Arlington Agricultural Research Station in Wisconsin, United States - UWRJ-L126-311R-4 | ecosystem: Environmental > Terrestrial > Plant litter >...
CTGGGGGTTATGGGTTCAACGAATGGAGGGCGTGCTTCCGGACAGGCACGCGGCCAGCCGGTCGAAATTCTGCTCATTGGCGGCCTGGATGAAGTCCTTCACCTTCGCGTGCTCCTCGGCCGTGGCGAAGCGCATGCGCCAGGTCAGGCGGGTGCCGTTGTTCTCGGGCGCGTAGGTCATCCGCAGCCAGTAGCGGTGCATCGGCCCGAGGTGGAGGAAGGCAACGAACTTGTCCGGCACGATCTCGAGGAATTCGCTTTCATTGGGATATTCCGCCCCGCCCGGCCCGCGCATGATAATGCGCCAGCGTCCGCCGGGGCGGAAATCGAACTCCGGCACGGTGTTGGTGAACCCGGCCGGTCCCCACCAGCCCGCCAGCTGCGCCGGGTCGCTGAACGCGCGGAAGCAGGCCGCCGGCGCGGCGGCGAACCACCGCGAGTTCACGATTTCGGGGACAGAGGGATCCTCCGCGGCTGCGGGGGGAAGTTTCATTTTTTCCGAGCCGACTTGGTTTGGAGTTTCGCCAGCAGCTCCTCGAGCCGCTCGAACGCCTGGCCCCATCCGCCGGCGTGGCCATCGCGCGCCTCGACCGCGGTGAAGCCGGTCTGCTCGAACTGCATGCGCGTCTTGCCGCCCGGGGCGTCGGAGAAGCGGACCGTGACCACCGTCTCGGGGCCCGCGTCGGGTCCTTCCCAGCGGTGAGTGAAGACGAGGAGTTCGTCCGGCACGATCTTCCGGTACACGCCGCTGAGCGGCAGCTTGAAGCCGTCGGGCGCGATCATCACGGCGCGCCACGCGCCGCCGGGTTTCAGTTCGCCTTCGCTGACGGGAATCTTGAAGCCGTGCGGGGCGCTCCACTTTTTCATGTGCGCCGACTGGGTCCAGGCGGCGAACACGAGCGGGCGCGGCGCGGCGAAGATGCGGCTGAGGGCGAGCGTGGACTTACTGTTCCTTGGGGGCGGACTTTTTTTGGCGGGCATGGGATTTCTTCTCCGTGGGTTTGGCTTGCAGCTCCTGCAAATAGGCCTCGAGGCGGTCGAAACTCTCCTCCCAGAAGCGGCGGTACTGTTCCATCCAGTCGACCGCTTCCTTCAGGGGCGCCGCCTGCAGGCGGCACGGCCGCCACTGGGCGTCCCGCGCCCGCTCGATCAGGCCGCTGTGCTCCAGCACGCGCAGGTGCTTCGAGATCGCGGGCAGGCTCATGTCGTGCGGCGCGGCGAGCTCCGTCACCGAGCGCGTGCCACCCGAGAGGCTGGCGAGGATTTCCCGGCGCGTGGGATCGGCAAGGGCGGCGAAGACGCGGCTGAGGCGATCGGGGGACATGGGCAACTGTATTTAACCATTTGGTTAAATAGGCAAGCGGAAAATTGCTCGCGCAGGTGGCGCGGGGGTTTCCGCGGTGCGACCGGGGCGGTGGGGCTCTACCCTCCCATGGGTCCTATAGGGCCTATACGACCTATGGGGCCTATGACGAAAAAGCCGCGCGGGGATCCGCGCGGCTCGAAAATTCAGCGGCAACACGCCCGCCTGCTCAGTCGGCCTTGAAGCCCTTGCCGGTCGCGGCCCAGTAGATGCCGCCGTAGATGTGGTGCAGGAAGGCCTCGTCGCTGTAGGACGCCGGGATGTGGCCGAGCGCGGTGTAGAAGGCGCGGCCGCCGTCGTATTCCTGGTACCAGCTGATCGGGTGGAAGGCGCCCATGCCCTGGCCCTTCTTCGCGCCCCAGTCGGCCTTGGGACTGTAGGTCGATTCGTCGACCGAAAGCAGGAAGTGCAGCTTGTCCGAGTGGGCCTCGCCGAACTGGTACCACTCATCGGTCCACAGGAACCGCTTCGCGAACTTGTCCATGCCGGGGAAGTTGGGGTCCTCGACCTTCACCGTGGCGGTCTGCGGTGCGGGGTGGATGTGGAAATTGTAGCCGATCATCTTCGCATACCATTCCCAGTCGTACTCGGTGTCGGTCGCACTGTGGATGCCGACGAAGCCGCCGCCGTTCTTGATGTAGCGTTCGAACGCGGCCTGCTGGTCGGCGTTGAAGATGTCGCCGGTGGTGCAGAGGAAGATGACGACCTTGTACTTCGCCAGCTCCTTGTCGTTGATCACGCGGTTGGCGTCCTCGGTCCAGAAGACGTCGAAATCGTGCAGCTTGCCGAGCTGGCGGATGGCGGTGACGCCGTCGTTGATCGATTCATGGTGCCAGCCGGCGGTTTTGCTGAAGAGCAGCACCTTGAACTGCTCGGCGTGGGCGACAAGGCCGGCCGCGAGCGTCGCGGCAGCCAACGTGAGGATCCGGAGGGATTTGAACGCCGCCACAGGGCGGCGCTCTAATTTCACTTGTGATGCCCCGCGGCAAGCCGCGGGAGATGTTTCAGTATTCATGCGGGGTAAGGGGTTATGAGGAACCGACAGCTTGCGCAGGGCGCGGCGAAAAGCAATCGGCCGCACGAAAAAACCCGTCCGGAGTCCGGTGCGCAAAAGGTAGGGCCAGTCTGCGACTGGCCAGGCCGGTCGGAGACCGGCCCTACTTCTCCGCTTCCAGCTGCGCCGCCAGGGCGAGGATATCGTCCATGAAACCCGGCTGCTTCTTCTCGTTTTCCTTGTGCGGCCAGGTGTCGGGGGCGGTGTTGTAGGGGCGGACGTAGTCGAGGCCCTTCTTCAAGCTGGCGCCGTTGGGCGCGGTGTAGTGCCACAGCTCGACGCCCAGCGCGCGGGCCTGCACGGCCAGCTGCAGGTGCGCCTGCAGGTTGAAATGGCTGTAGTGCAGGCCGTCCTCGCGCCGGATCTCTTCCGGCTGGCTGCCATCCGCGGCGAACTGCGCGGCGATGCGCGGCTTGTCCTCCTCACACAGGGCGCGGGCCTCGTCGTCGCGGCCGAGGTAATGCGCGATGGCGGCGGCCTGCACGAGGAACCAGGTGCCGTGGTTGTTCTTTGCCGCGTGCTCGCCCTTGCCGGAGGGCGCGGTCAGCAGCCAGTGGTAATGGTCGGCGAACCAGGCCTGGATCAGCGGCTCTTCCTCCGCGGTGAACGCCGGCGAGCCGCGCAGCTGCGGGATCGCGGCGACCACTGCGGCGAAATCGCGCGTATCGAGCACGCCGGCGGCGTTGCCCAGGTTTTTGTTATGGCCGAGCCGCACCTGCGCGTAATCGAGCCCGGGCTTCATGCGCGTGGCCGGGGCGATGAACCAGGCGCGGAGCCACTCCCCGGCCCGCTTCGCGCAGTCCTCGCGGCGGCCTTCGGTCCAGCCGCGCGTGAGCGTCGTCACCCGGTCCACCAGGACGTCGATCTTGGCGCGGTCGCCCGCCGCGACCTGCTCGCGGTTGTGCTGTCCGTCACGGCTCACATAGGGCAGGCCGTCGGGCGTGTTCGGGTTGGGCCAGTAGTAGCGCGCGTAGCTGACGTAGTCGTGGTTGTCGCCGGTCGGCGACGGCTTGGCCTTGTCCACGACGGTGACGATGGGTGCGGCGAGGGCTTTGGCGTAGGCGTCGTCGTCAGCCAACGCGCTGGCGGGCAGCAGACCGACGACGAGGAGGAGGACTTTAACCACAGATTTCACGGAGAGAGGAATTTGATTCTCGAACCGTCATCCTGAGCGCAGCGAAGGATCCACTGTGACGGCATGCGTTACGACCGCCGGAGTGGATCCTTCGCTGCGCTCAGGATGACGGTGGTGGGTGTATAGGGTATGACGATCGGCCGGGACGCGCCGTTACCCGGCGTACGCCGGGTCCAGCTTGAGGCCGAAGTAGCCGCGGGCGTTGGCGAAGCAGATGTTCTTCACCATGCCACCGACGAGGCCGCGGTCGTTCGGGATCTCGCCGCGCTCCATCTCGGCGCCGAGCAGGTTGCAGAGCGTGCGGCGGAAATACTCGTGGCGCGTGTAGCTGAGGAAGCTGCGCGAGTCCGTGAGCATGCCGACGAAGCGGCTAAGCAGGCCGAGGTTCGACAGGGCGTTGAGCTGCCACTCCATCGCCTCCTTCTGGTCGAGGAACCACCAGCCGGAGCCGAACTGCAGCTTGCCGGGGACGGTGCCGTCCTGGAAGTTGCCGATCATCGCCGCGAACGCGTAGTTGTCCGCCGGGTTGAGGTTGTAGAGCACGGTCTTCGGCAGCTCGTCCGTCGAGTCGAGCGTGTCGAGATACTTCGACAGCGCGCGGGTCTGCGAGAAGTCGCCGATCGAGTCGAAACCGGTGTCCGGCCCGAGCTTGGCCAGCAGGCGGGTGTTGTTGTTGCGCAGCGCGCCGAGGTGGAGCTGCTTGGTCCAGCCGCGCTTGGCGTCCCAGCGGCCGAATTCGAGCATGAGGTACGACACGAACTTCGCGTGCTGGGCGGCGCTGGCTGCCCGACCCTTGCGCGCGGCATTGAAGATGGCCTTGGCCTCGGCCGGGGTGCACGGCTCGGCGTAGGCGCTCTCCAGGCCGTGGTCGGACAGCCGCCCGCCCACCGCGTGGAAATCGGCATGCCGCTTGTCCAGCGCGGCCAGGAAGTCGTCGAAGGTCTTCACTTTCATCTTTGCCGCGCCGGCGAGCTTTTCGATCCAGGCATTGAACGCCTTCGGCGCGTTGACGATGAGCGCCTTGTCGGGCCGGAAGGTCGGGTAGACCTTCGTCTTCAGGCCGGACTTCGCGATCGCCTTGTGCTGGTCGAGCGACTCGGCCGGGTCGTCGGTCGTGCAGATGACCGCGACCTTGTTCGCCGCGAGCATGTCGTGCACCCGCATCGTCGCGAGCTTCGCATTGGCCTCCTTCCAGATGGCGTCGGCGGACTGCGGGTTGATGATCGCGTCGATGCCAAAGTAGCGCGCGAGCTCGAGGTGGGACCAGTGGTAGAGCGGGTTGCGCAGGGTGTCCGGCACCGTCGCGCACCAGGCGTCGAATTTCTCGCGCGGCTTGGCGCTGCCGGTGATGAATTTCTCGTTCACGCCGTTGGCCCGCAGTGCGCGCCACTTGTAGTGGTCGCCGCCCAGCCAGATCTCGGCGAGGTCGCCGAACTGGTGGTTCGCCAGGATCTGCGCCTGCGGCAGGTGGCAGTGGTAGTCGTAGATTGGCTCGGCCTTGGCGAAGCTGTGGTACAGGTCGCGCGCCGCGTCGGTGTGCAGCAGGAAGTCGTCGTGGATGAAGCTTTTCATGGCGGGAGGGGATGGGACTTATAGGTCCTATAGGACCCATAGGACCTATGGGATTGATTAACCGCGGCTGATGTCGTCAACGAGCGCCGCATAGGTCTTGTAGCCCGCCAGGAGCTTGCGCACCGCACCGCAGCGCTCGGGGGTGGCGAGACCGGTGTGCTCGGCGAGGAAGATCAGGTAGCCGGCGACGCCCTTGGCGTAGAGGAGCTGCGCCTCGGGGCTGATCGCATAGAAGCGCGCGCGCTGGGCGTACCCGGCGGGCGTGTGGTCGCCGAGGGCGGACTTCTCCGCGCGGCCGCCGGCGGCAAGCACGTAGAGGAAGTTGTATTCGAAGAAGAACATATGCTCCGGCGAGGGCGACAGGGCCTCGAGGGCGGCCCGGCAGGTGGCGGGCGACGCGTAGATGTCGACCGGCTTGCCGGCGGCGGTGAGCGAAGTCGTGACGAACACACGGGCCATCTTCTGCTCGGTGGCGTCGGCGCTGAAGGCGCCGGCGACGGCCATGTCGATGGTGAACTTGTACCAGTCGTGCCAGAGCTTCGCGTCGGCGGGGTGCGTCGACTGCGCCAGGGCGATGCCCATCTCGTAGGTGTAACGGCCGCTGGTCTTGATCTCGAGCGCGCTGCCGGTGACACGGCCCATGACCTGGTAGTTCTCGGCCGATTTGCCGGAGCCGGAGTGAAAGCCGATGCTGACGCCGAACTTCGCACAGACGTTCCACTGCGCCTCGATCAACTTCTGCAGCGCGGCGTTGTCCGGGTACGGCGTGTTCTTCTGGAAGCCGAAGGCCGGCGCCACGAAGTTGACCGGCATGCCGAGCACTTCGCAGAGCGCGAGCATGATGGCCGTGGTCTCGGGCGTCGTCAGGCCGGGCAGCTCGTCGATGGAAAGCTCGCGGAGATACTGGCGGCCGGCCTCGGTGGTGAAGGCGGCGGCCCGCGCGGCGGCGTACTTGTCGTCGCGGCGTTTCATCTTCTGCAGCGGCGTCCAGACCGTCGCAAGCAGCTGGCTGAAGGCGGCATCGTCGAGCTTCACACCGGCGGCGGCGACTCGAGCGCGGGTCTTGCCCACGACGTCCGCGGGGATGTCGGCGACCTTGGCCGGCTGGTTGAGCGCCAGTTCGGGCGAGAGGTCGAAGGTGATGTAGCTGGCGAGCAGGCAGCCCTTGACGAGGGCGTCCTCGCGGACGTCGAACTTGCCGCCGATGGGCTGGTGGTCGGCGTTGAAGGACCAGGCGAGCTTGCGGTGGTGGAAGCCGGACTTGAGCTTGGAGATGACCGAGCCATGGCTCATGCCCTCGACGCTCTGGCCCTGGTGGCCCTCGGGGACGTTGGTGCCGATGAACGGGAACGGCACGGTGTCGAGCCGGTTGCCGAGCATGGCGTCGACGTCATAGACGAGCTCTCGCGGGATGGAGTTCTGGTTCGCCGTCAGGCCGATCTCCAGCGCGCTCATGGCCCACTCGACGGCCGGCCAGTGCAGGGTCGTGAAACGGGCGCCCACGCCGAGCGTGGAGCGGCCGAGCGGCGCGGCGGCGGTCGGGAAGATCGTCGCGGCGGGATCGTGCTCCTGGATGAGATTCTTGAGCTTGAGCAGGTTTTCCCACGAGGCCGGGAAGGCCATGGCCCCGCCGCTCAGCGGCGTGCCGTGCGCCAGTGGCGAGGCGTTGGCGTGCAGCTTCCAGGCGCAGTCGCCGGCGGCGTTCTCGAGCAGCACCCACTCGCCCGCGGCGGTGGCGAACCGGCTCTTGGGATACTCGCGCACCCGGCCGGCGAGGATGTCGGCCTCGAGCCCGGGCCAGTCGAGACAGAAGTCCGGCGAGACGCACGGGTTCTGCGCGATGCGCAGGTTGTTCTGGAGGAGAAACTGGTTGATGGCGGACATGGGAAGAGGGATTGATGGAGGGCCCGGGTCTCTCCGGGCCGTGGCTCGCAGGGACGCGAGCCCTCCAAAGGTTCAGAATGGGCGCATCAAATCGTCATCGCATGATAGCCACCGTCGACGATGAGTTCCTCGCCGGTGATGAAGGAGCCGGCGGCGTCGGAGGCGAGGAGCAGCGTGGCCCCGATCAGCTCGCGCGCCTCGCCGAAGCGCTTCGCGGGCGTGTGGCCCATGATGGCGGCGACGCGATCGGGCGAGAGGATCTTCTTGTTCTGCTCGGCGGGGAAGAAGCCCGGGACGAGCACGTTCACGCGCACGCGGGCGGTGGCCCACTCGCGGGCGAGGTTGAGCGAGAGATTGTGCACAGCGCCCTTCGAGGCCGAGTACGTGATGACACGCGAGAGCGGCACGATGCCGGACATCGAGCCGAGGTTGATGATGGAGCCGCCCTGCCCGCGTTCGACGAGGTACTTGCCGAAGACCTGGCAGCCGAGGAACACGCCCTTCACATTCACGCGCAGGATGCGGTCGAACTCCTCCTCGGAGATGTCGAAGAACGGCGTGGCGGAATTGATGCCCGCGCCGTTGACGACGATGTCGACGCGCCCGCTCTTCTTCAGCACGGCGTCGCGCAGGCCCTCGAGCTCGGCCTTGCTGGTCGCCTCGGCGGAGTGGAACCAGGCCTTGCCGCCGGCCGCGGCGATCTTGTCGAGGCGGGCCTGGGCCTTGTCGACATTGCGGCCGACGATGACGACCTCGGCGCCGGCGCCGGCCAGGCCCTCGGCCATGGCACCGCACAGTTCGCCGGTGCCGCCAATGACCACGGCCACCTTGCCGGAAAGGCCGAAGGTGGCGTTAAGATATTCGGAAGGATTCATGCGGGAGGAAAAGGACGGACAGGTTGAAGGGAATCCCGGCGCGGCGCGAGTCTGCGTCGGGGATTATTTGCTGACTGTCGGAGCCGCCAGCGCGGCCCGCAGCCAGCCGACCACGCGGTCGGGATAGTCCGGCACGGCCTTCCGCCAGTCGGCGAGCGCGTGGACCCCGCCGGGAATGACGATGAGCTCGCACGGCACGCCTTTCTCCTTCAGCCGCGCCTGGTAGTCGTAGGACTGCTGGATCGGCACGGTCTTGTCCGCGTCGCCGTGGACCAGCAGCACCGGCGGCATCCCCGGGTGGACGTGATTGAGCGGGGAAAGGTCGCGCAACATCGCCAGCGACTCGGCCGTCGGTTCCTTCGGCCGGTCCAGCAGCGCCTGCAGCGACGGGCTCAGGCCGCCGCGCACCGGGAGATCCTGCTCGTGGTTCGTGACCGGCGCGTAGCCGACGACGGCCTGCACGCGCACACTTTCGTCGGTGAGCGTCCCGGCGAGGCACGCGAGGTGGCCGCCAGCGGAGTGGCCGAAGATCGCGATGCGCGTCGGGTCGCCGCCGTACTCCGCGGCGTGGGCCTTCACCCAGCGGATGGCGGTCTGGACATCTTCAAAGCACGCGGGCCAGCGGTTTTTCGGTGCATGGCGATAATTGATGGAGAACCAGGCGAACTTCGCCGCCGTCAGCGTCGAGAACCACGGCGCGATGTCCGCGCCGTCACCGGGGGGCGAACCGCGCTTGTCGCCACGGCTCCAGCCGCCGCCGTGCACGAGGATGGCCACCGGGAAGGGCCCCTGCCCCGCCGGAACCGACACGTCGAGACGCAACGTTTCGTCACCGGCCTCGGCGTAGACGACGTCGCCGAACCGCATCGCGCCATCCGCGCCGCGCAGGCACGGCGCCAGCTCGGGCACTGCCACGCGCAGCTCGTCGGCGACCATCCGGCCGAATACCGCGCCACCCACCGCCGCGAGGTGCGTGGTGTCGGGCGTGCCGTCGAGCTTCAGCGGGTTGAGCTTCGCGGTTTCCACGGGGCCGATCCGCTCGCAGTATTCGAAGCTGATGTCGTGCAGGTTGATCAGCGGGACGACTTTTCCCCGCGCAATGCGTTTCGTGGCGTCGGCGTAGGGCCCGAGCGTGTCCTCAAGGCGCGCGGGGTTGGCCTTGGAAAAATTGCGGCGCGTGAGCGAGGTGATGAGCACCGGCTTCGCGCCGCTGGCGCGCACCTCGTCCACGCAGCGCGCGAGGTTCTCCGGGAAGGTCGTCGCCGGGTCGGTCTCGCGCTCGGGGCCCTTGCCCGGCTGGTCGTTGTGGCCGAACTGGATCAGGTAATAGTCGCCGTGCAGGGCCAGAGCCTTGTCCCAATGGCCCTCGTCGCGATAGCTCTTCGAGCTGCGGCCGTTGCGGCCGCGGTTGATGACGAGCGCGCCGTCGGCGAGCACCGTGAACCCCGGGCCCCAGCCGGAGCTCTCCCCCACCGTCGAGTCGCCGACGAGCACGATGACGGGGCGCTTCACGCCGGTCGGATTCCAGCCATCGCTCCCGGCGAGCACGCGATCCGGCGTCAGCAGGGCGGCTTCGTCGGCGTCGAGCGGCCTGATCCAGTCCACGCGCTTGGCGATGCCCGCGCCGGGGCCGGTGTTGCCATACTCGGAGTAGAAGGACGTCTGCTCCGCCTGCGGTTTGTTCCAATTGTGCCAGCCTTCGGACCGGATGACGTCGCCCATCTCCGTGCGCAGGAAAACGGTCTGCGCGAAGTCGCGCCACGGCCGGCCGAGATAGGCCTTCACCCCTTCGGCACCGGTGATCCGGCAGTCGGCGAACACCAGGCCGTGCGGCGCGTCCTTCGGCGTCGAGGCGGCGGTGATGTAACCGTCGCCCACGACATGGATGTGGCAGCGGTCGAAGTAGCTCGTGGCGGCGCCGAAGATGAAATCCACGCTGCCCTCGATGTAGCAGTCGGCGAAGTAGTGGCGGCCGCGGTTGACGAGGATCGTGTCCTGCCAGCCGAGGAAGCGGCAGCCGCGGAACTCGAGCCGGTCGCCGTCCGCGCGCAGGGCCAGCGCCTGCCCGACCGCGGGAGCGTTGTCGCGCGGACCGGGTTTGCCGGCGTCGTTGGCAACGGTGAGATTCTCCCAGATCATCCCGTCGCCGTCGACCTGCAGGGTCGGCGTGCGGAAGGTGCCGATGTTCTTGCCGTCGGGGCCGGGCAGGTTGGCGTACTGGTTGTACACGAGGACGGTCTTCTCGCGATCCTCGCCGAGGACATGGATGTTCCCGCGCTCGCGCTGCACATAGACGCGCTCGCGGTAGGTGCCGTTCTTGACGAAGATCACCCAGCGCGGCGTCGCGGGATCGGTCTTCATCGGCGCGGCACTGATGGCTTCCTGAATGGAGGTGTACTGGCCGGAGCCGTCGGCGGCGACGGTGACGTCGGGCTTGGGGGTCGCGGCAAGGCAAAGCGGTGCGAATAAACCTACGACCATCACCAACAAGGTCCTCACGGCTTGGTGTAGGTCGGGGTTTATCCCCGACACGAGGGCGGCAAGCGTCGGGCATAAAGCCCGACCTACAGGAAGGCGGTTCACGGCAGTTGATGCTCCTTGCGCCATTTCGGATAATCCTTCGCCAGCAGCGTCGCGGGCCAGGTGCCGAGATAGTTGTAGCCGGTGCGGCGCTCGCGCTCGATTTCGTTGAAATCGTACCGGGCGATCGAATCGCGGCCCATGTAGACAGGGCGGTTGGTCTCCAATTCGTAGAAGCGCGCCCAGAGCACGGGCGCGGCGGGATCGGCGACCGCATGCCGGTCCTTCTTGCCGTCGGCGCCGGGGGTTTCGTCGAGGCGGAGGCCGGTGACCGGCACGGCTTGCAGCCAGGCCACCGCGCCCTCGATGGCGGCGACGATCTCCGGGGATGGCTTGGGCACGCCCATCAGGAAGCGCACGAGGCCGACAGTCTCGTTGCCCGACAGCGATGGCGGCTCGAACTTGCGCGCCCACGCCGGGGCGAGCGTGGTTTCGTCGTGCTGGGCGCACCACGCCGTGAGCCTGCCGCCCTGCTTCACCTGCGTGCGCAGGATGCAGGCCGTCCCCTGCTCCACCGCGGCGGCGGCGCGGGCGCGGCGGTCCGCGTCGACGAAGGCGTAGGGTTCCGTCCCGGCGGCGGCATCGCGCAACAGCTCCAGCACGTTCACCATCGCGTCGTCGTTGTAGGTGATGTGGGTGTAGTAGCCCTTGATCAGCGGGAAATACTGCGGCCAGCCGCCGTTCGGGTACTGCGCGGCGAGCAGGTAATCGAACCCCTTCAGGAAAGCCGCACGTAGCGCCGCCTCGTCGCGCGCCGTGATCGCGCGGGCGAGGTACTCGAGCTGCGTGGTGGTCGCCTTGTTGTCGATCGTCGGCGCGCGGTGGTCGTACTTCGTCTCGGCGAGGAACTCCGCCGACGGCGGGGCCGTCATATCGGTGTTCTTCGGCCAGCCGCCCTCCGTCGTCTGGTACTGCAGGATGCTGGCGGCGACGGTGCGCGCCTCGTCCGTGGCATACCACGCCGCCGGCTGGCGGTTGACCTCGTTCCAGCGCACCCCGGCCGCCGCGTCGATCACCAGCGCGGCGAGGCCGAGGAGAGCAATCCGCGCCGGGTGTTTCACGCCTCGTCCTTGAGCTGGACCATCTCGAACTTCGGGGCGAGGACGTGCTGGATGACGAAGGCCACGAGGTACGCGCCGGCGCAGATACTGAACAGGATCGCATAGCCGCCCGTCATGTTGTCCTGCAGCTTGAAGCGGTCGAGCAGCCGGCCGGCGAAGATCGGGAACCCGATGTTGGTCGCGGCGCCCACCATGCCGCCGAGGCCGACGACGGAGGCGACGGCCCGCTTCGGGAACATGTCCGAGGCGGTGGTGAAGAGATTCGCCGACCACGCCTGGTGGGCGGAGCACGCGAGGCCGATGAGCAGGACGGCCGTCCAGTTGCCGACATTCTGCACGAGCAGGATCGGCAGCACGCAGCAGGCGAAGAAGAACATTACGCTCTTGCGCGCTTTGGTGACGCTCCAGCCGGTCTGGTTCAATTTGTTCACCATCATGCCGCTGAAAATGCTCAGTACCGTGGCCAGGCCGTAGATCGTCGCGAGCATCAGCTTGCTGTCCTTGATGTCGAGGTGGCGCGTCTGCTTGAAGAAGTCCGGCAACCAGATCAGGAAGAACCACCACACCGGGTCGGTCAGGCCCTTGGCGACGAGGAAGGACCAGGTCTGGCGGTAGCGCAGCAGGCTGGTCCACTTGACCTTCTCACCGTCGCGACTGGTGTCGTCCTGGTCGCTGCGGATGTGTTCCAATTCGGCGGCGTTGGCCGCCTTGATCTTCTCCGGCACGTTGTAGAGCGGGAACCAGAAGAAGAGCCAGAGGAAGCCCGCGAGACCGGCGAAGATGAAGGTCCAGTGCCAGCCCATGCCGACAGCGATCGGCACGACCATGATCGGGGCCACCATGGCGCCGACGTTGGTGCCGGAATTAAACACCGCGGTGGCCGTGGCGCGTTCGCGCTTCGGGAACCAGAGGGCGACCGCCTTGATCGCCGAGGGAAAGTTGCCGCCCTCGCCGAGACCCAGCGCCACGCGGGCAACGTAGAAGCCCGAGACCGTCGTCACCAGCGCGTGCCCGAGCGCCGCGATGCTCCAGGCGGTGATCGACACTGCGTAACCGATTT
>Ga0247757_10001843_pt1 | contig 12581 bp, 8 predicted proteins | sample UWRJL126311R4_FD_180929 | JGI IMG/M metagenome (GOLD analysis project Ga0247757, IMG submission 180929) | Plant litter microbial communities from Arlington Agricultural Research Station in Wisconsin, United States - UWRJ-L126-311R-4 | ecosystem: Environmental > Terrestrial > Plant litter >...
AATGCGATGGGCCTCGAACTCACCGAGATGGCCCCGCAAGAAGCCGACTTCGCGGCTGCTCGGCAATTCGTTAGATTCGCTTCGGATGCCGCTAATCGCGCCCAACTCGCGCCGCCCCACTCGCCGCCCGCTCAGACTATCAACCAAGCCGTGCACGGCGCTGCGCGACGTTACGCTCCCGCCCTGATCGGTCGCAACTTCGCTCCCGTTCGCCTGCCTTCGGGGCCGAGGGCGCGCCGGGGCGTTTGGATCCGCAGGGGCGCCACCGTCGTACTGTACGGGGTTTGATCAACATGTCCGCCGATGCGTTCGCGCGCATATTTCTGGAGAACGAGGCGAGGGCAATGCGCACGCGCCTCGATCGAATCACGCCTCTGTCGTTGAGCATGACCATGGTGCCCGCTGCCAACATCTCCGTGGGCGCGCTGGGAGAGGTGGAGCGACTGCTCGACGACGGGCGTGCCGCCATGAAAACCACAGTGGCGCGGTTTTCCCGCTGGCTGGGCTCGTCCGCGGGCCGCTCTGCGAGTATCGCCGAAGCGCAGCGCCGCTTCACTTTGGTGCGGCTCCGCTTTCACGCCTTCATTGCTCGATACGATATCTTCGCCGACGTCTTGGTTCAGCGAAGCGAACGAGAGAACGGCGTGTGGATCGCCGGTCTCGACGATCTGGCGGCAGATGCCCTGCGCGTTCCCGGGCTTTCTTTCCGCGCGCCTCCGCTCGTATGCTATCTCGATCGCGGCGTCGGCGCCGCAATTCGGCGAGCGCGCACTCGTTTGCCGGGTGGCCCACCCTCGCCCGTAGCGGTAATACGCGTTCCGCGCGAACGCATGGTCGGCCAGGCGATTGGCGCATCACTAGTACACGAGGTGGGGCATCAAGCCGTTTCAGTCTTCGATCTCTTACCTGGCCTCCGCTGCATGTTGCAAGCTCGGCAACGTGCCGAACCACAGCCGCTGGCTCGAGCTTGCTGGTCGTGCTGGGAGCGCTGGTGTTCGGAGGCAATCGCAGATGTGTGGGCCGTCGCGCAGCTCGGCGTCAGCGCGAGCCTCGGTTTGATTGGCGTCGTCAGCCTGCCGCGCGCGTTCGTGTTTCGGATCGACCTAGAAGATCCGCACCCATTCCCATGGATTCGTGTGCTGCTGAGCGCCGCGGTTGGAATGGCCCTATACCCTGACGCGCTTTGGGGCTGGGTAATACGCATGTGGAAGTCCATGTATCCGGTCGCGGATGCACCGCCGGCATTGCTGCCCTTTCTCGCTGCGATCGAGCGCACGCTCCCTGAGCTGGCGGCGCTGCTGCTTTCCGTGCGAACTCCTCAACTGCGTCATCGAACGCTGGAAAAATGCCTGGCGCCACTCGATCGCTCGCCACAGCGTCTCGCCGTCGAATGGGATCAACTGCAGCGCGATCCTACGCACTTTCGGCGGCTGTCCCCGACACTGGCCCTCGCCACGGTCAGCCAAGCTCGCATCGATCGTCGATTGTCACCGGAGCGTGAAAGCGAACTCATCGCTCGCATGCTCGGCGACTGGGCCGTACGGAGCTCGCTCCGTGCGACAACGCGTTGCGGGAGATCCGTGGCGCGCTTGGCTCACTGAGCGCACTTCAACCCTTAGTCCTTCGACTCAACCAACCCGAACGAGGCTCGCACATGTCGAATTTCCTCAAGATCGATCTAACTCCTGACACGGTTTTGGAACCAGTCACCGCCGGCGCCACGATCGAGGGCCGAATCACCGTCCACGATCTCACCAAAACGTTTCGCCTATACGTCGGCCCGAAACGGTTGGTTCAGTCTTTGGAGTTGGTGAGTACTGGCTACACGGTGCACAACGTTGACGACAGCGACGAACGCGCCTTGGAAATTGTCGTGCCGCCGAGCGCCAAAGGTAAGATCACTGCGCGGTTCCTGCTGTCGACGGCTGGCCTGGTGGGTGGTGAACAATCCGTGACGGCTCGGATCATGCACATCGATCCACCAGAGCAGCTCGAACAGATGCGAAAAAGTTTCAATATTCTGGCGCAAATTCCCGCGCAAGTCGGCCTCGCTCTCGGACAAGACAGTCGCGTGACCGTCAGCAAGGAGTCGACCACGACGGAGTACTCGCACGACATCGTGCTCTCGGCGATGATCAAGGCGAGCTCCCAAGAGCTCGCGTTCAACAATTACAAGAAGTACATGGATTTCTTGCTTTGCGGTGAACCGGGCCAGCTCTCCAAGTGTGTACAGGCGTACTTCGAGGGTAGCGGCACTCCCAATGACCCGCGCATGGGTTCTGGACCGCTTCTCGGCCGGCGCTTCTTACCGTTCACTGACACCGACGGCTACCGCTTCTTGAAGGTCGCAACCGAAGCCTTCGTAGCCGTCAAGAGCGGCGTCGACCCGAGCAAGTTCCGTGAATGCCTTTGTCAAGACCCGCTGCCGGGGCTGACCGACGATAGTCTCCGCCGCATCGCGACGGCCATCAACGCGACTATCAACGTACCACCGGGCAGTCCTCAAGAGGCCTTCAAGAGTGAGTACCTCGTGCCCGTTGGCGAATACCAGGTCTTGCCTTATCTGGCGCAGATCGCTCAGAAATTGCGTGATTTGCCGCTGAAGGAAGGCCTCTTCAAGAACCTAGCGGAAGGTAAGTACAGGGACGAGGCCGAGAAATGCACCGGGCTTTTGCGGCAGAAGCTCACCTGCCCCGTGATGCTGGAGCTGATTTGGTCTTACTGGCACGAGCAAGGCATGTTGGTGCAAAGCATGTTCGCGATCCGCGACCGCTTCCAAAACCGTAGGCAGGGCCCCGCGCCCGATCCACTAGCGGCGATGGAGATCGGGTACCTTCGCCCGCTCAACAACATACTCTGGGGTTACATTCAAGACGAGCAGCATCGTCTAACTCTGATTCGTCGGTCATATGAATACGACCATCACTACGGTCTCTCGCTTCAGGGCAAGGCCATCACGCCCCCGCAAACCGCGGACAGCAGATCGAAGTTTCTCGAAGCGTTCCATAACCTACTCTATCTGTGCGTCGTGTTCTTCAAGGAGGACGACGACACCAATCGCAAGGCCGATGCATTCCCGGTTCTGAACGCGATCAAAGAAGTGCATTTTCTGCTCTCCGAAGGCGCTCAGAACCAGTTTAGCGATCTACCGACGACGTCGCGCATCGAAATGCTGATGGAGCAATGGCTGCTGGCTCGCCCGGAAATGCAGCAGTTTTTGCCCTCTCGCGAGTCGGTCGCTTACCCGGAGGATTGGATGGGGCCGGTCGACGCGATGAAGACCATGCAGGGCTGGAGCAACACGTCCGTCATGTACTTCCACGACTTGGCGGTGTTCGGCGAGCAGATTCTGCTTTCGATTCGTTACAACGTCTGGAGCAAGATTATCGACCGACAGAGCGCGGCGAATTGGGCGCGCATCTGGCGTAGCGAGATCCAAGGATATCTGCACGCATACCGCACGGTGACCGGCGTGGACGTTTCCATCGAGCCGACGGAAGCTCGACTCAAAGAGCGGCGCTTGGATCCTTCGTTGCTTCTGATGCAACGCCTGCAAGAGCAGCAGCGCCTCGGCGGCGTCGCCCGCGGTGGCTATCGCTTGCCACCCAGTCCGACCGCCAACTTGCGCTTGCCTGTTTCAACGGGTGAGCGCCGTCGCGGGACGGGGGGCCAGTGATGCGCGCCGGGCGCTCGGTGGGTCCGAGCAGAGTTGCTCCGTCGTGCGCGGAGTGCGGACGGCTGGGCTGCAATGGTTGCGGTTGCGGCGCTGGCGCGGCCCCGATGCCCGAGCTGTTCGAGGAGGTCAGGCGCCCGCGGCGCGTGCGTCACCGCTCTCCACCGCGACTGATAGCCATCGACAGTCCGCGTTTGGCGACGCCCAGCTTCGCGACGCCTAGGGTCTTCGTCCCTGTTCCGGTCGAGAGCCCTGGTGGCGCTCGAATCCGCGACAAAACGCCACCATCTCCCGCCGAGCTCGTGGGCGTCGTAGGCGTCGGCGGCAAGCGTGTGCAACTGCACCGGGCCGCCGCGCGAGCGTGGCAGGCTTTGGTTGCGGCTGCAGCACGCGACGGGCTTCGCCCGCCGTTGCTCTTGCCAACCTCTGGCTATCGCTCTCCGGCGCGTCAACAACAGCTGTGGAAGGGCGCCGTCGCTCGCTTCGGCTCGGAAGCGGCGGCACGCAAATGGATCGCGCCGCCGGGTAGCAGTCCCCACCAGACGGGGCGCGCCATCGACTTTTTTATCGGTGGTAAGAACTCGAGCCAAGAAGTCACTCGGCTGCGCACCCTGCCCGCGTATCACTGGCTGCTCAAGAACGCGACACGATTCGGCTTCTATCCGTACTCGGCAGAACCGTGGCACTGGGAATACAACCCAGGCATAGGCGGCGCCACACCCCTACCGAGTCTCGCAGCTGCGTCGCCCGTTAAAGCGCCGAGCAAAGGTGTCGTGCGCTGCCCGCCGCCCGCCAACTTGACGGTTAGCGAGCGCACGGCCCTGGCCCTTACGTCGAACTTCGAAACCGGTACGCCCTTCGGCTGCTTGGTCTCGAAGCCGTCCGATCCGGATGGCATCTCACTGGGTATGATCCAGTGGAACCTGCGCGCCAAGACCTTGCAAGGCATGGTCGCCGCGTTCGAGCGTCGGGGCGGTCAGCTCGCACGCTACTTCCAGGATCTCTTACCCGACTTGAGACGTCTGTTGGCCATGCCTCAGGCGTCGAAGCCCGACGTCGAAGCCATGATCAACGAAGCGCGCCGGCTCAGGCTTGCAAGCCCGGGGCGTTGGGAAACGTCGCTACTCAGCTTGTGCAGTGATCCGGTGTTCTGTCAGCTGCAAGTCGACGATCTCTCACGCCGGCTCAAGCTGGTCTGGCCGGCAGTGCGCGCGCTCGGGCTGCAGACGATCCGTGGCTTGTGCATGATGTTCGACGTTCAAGTGGGTGACGGCTACGCGGCCAAAGTTTCGGGGCGCGTCGTGGCACATGGCAAGATTTTGCGTTTCGTCGAGCGCCTACGCAAGCGTGAGGCGAGCCTCGGACGCGCGCTGACGGAAGTCGAAAGACTGCGTGAGATTGCCGACGAAGCTGCGCAGTTTGCCGGCAAATGGGCGGAGGAGCGACGCGCGCGGCGAATGCTCATCGCCGTGGGCAGTGGCAGTTACCGACGCAGGAACTGGCAACTCGCACCGCTCTTTCCAAACTTGGACGAGCCACTGACCGCCGCACCATAACGACCGCAGAGCGTTGGAGCACCACCATGGATTCGAAGCCAAGCACCCGGGTAGACTCAGCCGAACTCAAGCGCCGCATCGTGGCGGCAGCGAACCTGGAATGGACCCGCTGGAATAGCGGCGGCGTCCGGCGCGAGAAGGACCCGCACATGCAACCGATCCTAACGCAATACTGGCGAGGCGTTGGCCTTCCAGTTACGGCTCAGCAACTCGCATCCAAAGCGTTTCAAGCAAGCCACCCCTGGAGCGCCGCGTTCATATCGTGGGTCATGCGGCAAGCCGGGGCGGGCGGAACGTTTCGATACTCCAGCTCCCACTCGACCTACATTGCGGCCGCCAAGCAGAATCGTCTGCAGAAAAGCAACAATCCTTTCAAGGCCTATCGTCCGTCGGAAGTGCGTGTCGAGCTGGGTGATGTCGTGTGCAAGGCACGCGATGGCAGCGGTGCTTCCTACGACAACATCCGGCCCGGCATGAAGACGCACTGCGACATCGTGATCGCCGTGGCACGCGGCCGGGCCACGGTCGTGGGCGGCAACGTAAACGATTCGGTGACTCGGCGCAGCCTACCACTCGACGCGAAAGGGCGTCTCGCCTCGCAAGAGCACTTCGCCGTAATCAAGGTGGGTGGCGGCACCATACCCAGCTCCGGCGCACTCAGACCGATTGCCTCAAGGGCAGTCAAAACAACGGCCTCTCTGGCGCCCGCGTCCGCCCGCTCGCAAGTCGCCCCATCGCCAGGCGTGGCATCGCGGCTCGGCCGCACCCACTACGCGGCCATCGACCTCGGCATCAGTGATGCCTCCGGTCGCGTGCGCCCGCAGACAGGGATCTTCGCGCCCGTAGGGTGGGTGCCGTCCGCGTCTGTCGATTTGGTGATCTACCTTCACGGCATCCGGGCTCCAGAGATAACCATAGATTCGTATTGGAACGCTTCCAAGCATCCGGAGTTCGCACTGCGCGAGATGATCGTTGCGTCCGGCAAGAACGTCATTCTGGTTGCTCCGCTGCTCGGCCAACGCTCGCAATCTCAGGTAGGAACCCTGGGCAAGCCAGGTGGCCTCGATCGTTTGGTCGAAAGCGTGCTCGATACCCTGAAAAAGAGCGGTGACGTGCCGCCCCAGGCGCGGCCGGGCAAGATCGCGCTGGCTTGTCACTCGGGCGGCGGATTGGCAATGCGCATCATCGCCTTCGCAAGCAATCGCTTGTCCGGCGCGATTCAGGAATGCTGGGGCTTCGATTGTACGTACAACCGAGACGATTTCGAAGCTTGGCCGCGCTGGGCAACGCAGCGCCCCGCTGCTCGCCTGTACCTCTACTACATTGCAGGGTCCCAAACGCAGCCTCAAGCGCTCCGCATCGAGCGCCAAGGCTTGGCTAACGTGCAGGTGATGCGCTCGCGAACTCCGACACACGGTCGAGTGCCTTTGACGCATCTGCCTGAACGACTCGTAGCGAGTCGATTCTTCGGCAGCGCCCGACGTCCGACCGCCATGGCGTCATGATCATCGATTGTCACTGCCACGCCGGCCCCGGCGATGGGCTGACAGGACCTTGGGACACCCGCGCAAATCTCTGCAAATACCTGGCGCGGGCGGAGCTTTTGGGCATCACGCACACGGTGCTGTTCGCGGCATTCCACTCGGACTACCGCCGCGCAAATCGCTGGTTGGCGGGCGTGGTCGCGGCGGATCGCGCCCGCTTTTCTGGCTTCGTCTTCGTGAACGCGGCTCGTGACGCTGGACGTGTGCGCTCCCTGGTGCGAGAGGCGGTGGTGGCCGCTGGCTTCTGCGGTATTAAAGTCCACCGCCACGATGCGCGAATCAGCCGCGAGGTTTGCGACGTCGCTCGTGCTTTCCAGTTGCCGGTTCTGTACGATCTGATGGGAGAGATTTCTGCTCTCGAGCTGTTGGCGCCCGAGTACCCGGACGTCGACTTCATTGTCCCCCACCTCGGGAGTTTTGCCGATGACTGGCGGGCGCAACGAGCATTTCTCGATCCACTTTCGCGCTACGGCAACGTCTATACGGACACTTCGGGTATCCGACGCTTCGATCTGTTGGAGGAAGCCGTCGAGCGCGCGGGACCCGGCAAGATCCTTTTCGGCACAGATGGCCCTTGGCTGCACCCGGCGGTCGAGCTAGCAAAGGTCCAGGCGCTGCGCTTGACGCCAGCCAGCAACGCTCTCGTGCTCGGCGAGAATTGGCTGCGTCTCACGGCACGCGCGCGTAGACGTGAACGTGCGCGCGATTCACGAAACACGCTCGCTCGGGTCTGACAACTCTGCCAACCGCGCTCGTTCGGAAGCGATGCGAAGCTGCAACGCTCGATCCGTAACCCCCAGCCGCTTCGCGGCGCGTTGAAGACTGCCGTCTTCACAGCGGATCGCGCAGCGAATCGCGGCATCGTCCACCAGCCGCCCCAGGTCTTTCAGCGAAATTCCTCGAGAAAGCGCACGCTGCGCCACCCCGTCGAGTTCACGCATCCACGCCGCCGCGCCGTTTGCGGAGTACTGTCTATCTTCCGGCGCGACCATTCCCAGCGTCACGGGGCCGGGTCCAGCGCAGCGCAGCACCGCTCTCTCGACGAGGCTGCGAAGCTGTCTCACGTTTCCTGGAAATGGGTGTTGGGTCAAGAACTCCTTCAGCTCGATACTGAGCTCCAGAGCAGGAGAATCGGGCAAGATCTCGCGCACGAAGTGTTCCGCCAGCGCTACTACGTCCTCGGCCCTTGCACGCAACGCCGGCAGCTCGATCTTGAAGCCAACCAAGCGATAGTACAGATCTTCCCGAAAGCGACCGCCAGACACCTCCTTTCCCAAGTCGCGGTGCGTCGCAGCGATCAGACGGAAGTCGGTATGGTTCCAGACGTTGCTTCCTACGGCCTTGTACGTCCGCTCTTGCACGACTCGCAGCAACTCGGCTTGCAACGGCAATGGTAGATCGCCGATTTCATCCAGAAACAAGGTTCCGCCATGCGCCGCCGCGAAAGCGCCGCTTCGATCGGCGTGAGCGCCAGTAAACGCGCCGCGCACGTGACCGAATAGCTCGCTGCCAGAAAGCTCACGAACGATCGTCGTGCAATCGACAGTCACGAGATCTGCCTTCTCCGTGCCACGCGTCAGGTGGTGCAGCAGTCGTGCGATCACCTCCTTCCCAGTGCCGGTCTCGCCCGCGACCAGCACGGGTGCGCGGCCCTGTCGCGAGGCATCGGCAGCGCGACGCAGCACTTGTTTCCAAGCTCCGCTCGCGCCCAAGCAATGCTTTCGCACCCAAGGATCGTCAATGGCCGCCTCGGTCTCTCGATACCGTTCGATGCGACCGACGATTTGCTCGGTGAGCTCGGTCGCCCCGTCTGCGACGAGCACGTCCGCGGCTCCTGCGTCGAGCAACTTCCACACCTGCGCGAGTCGTGAATCCCCCATAACCTTGGGTGCTACACAGACGCAAACGACCTGGTCGTTGCAATCAGCGAGTGAATGAACGAGCTCTAGCAGATCGCCGTTGACGTCGAGGAACGGAACGATGCAGATCCCGCCGCAGGCATCGAAGGAGCAAGCGCACGTTTTGATGCCTCGCGACTTGAGCTCCGTCGCTGGGTCGAAAACGGCGTTCTCACGCGAACACGTCCAGCGCAAAGAAACCCTTTGTGAATCCCTCATCTCGTTCCCTCGCACTCGAGGCAAGTGTTTCCCCGACAGCCCGCCTGGAGATATGGTTATTTCGTCTGGCGCCTTTGCAATCGGAATGTGTCGCGCAGCCGCGGAACAGCGCTGTCGTTGACCACGCACGGCCGTGCGAACTGGTCATTTCTTGGATGAGCTCGCTCCCCGAGAGCGGGACCACGAGGCAGTCACCACAGCTGCGCAGGCCGACCTCACGTCACCTGTTCGAGAACAACGTGAGCGCGAAGTTCAGCGCTTTCAGGCGGCCGAGGAACTGCAGCGGCGACTCACGCGGTGCGCCTCGTTGCCCCATGGTTTGCGGATTGCGGGGGCTGGCGCAATGACGAAGGAGCCGTTCGCGGCCGTCGCGGTCACTGGCTGACCCAACAACCCGGCGTGCACGTCGAAATTTCGAGAGTGGCCTCCGCGCCCTGGGACCGGGCGGCGCGGGCAGGGAATCCTGACCGCCGTCGGTAGGGCTATATCGACTCGGCAGGGCAGAAAGTTCACCGAGGCCGAGCGAGCCCCGAAGGCATGCTTCCGGGCGCCGAGCGAGCGGCGGGGCCAGAACAATGAGTAACGACGGACCGGGGAGGTCGTCGTGAAACGCGGTCGGCGGGGGCGCCGGGGGGTCGCTTGAATCGTCATTGAGAAAGCCATGGTGCGTATTCCGACGTGATCCGATCAGCGTTCCGACGGCATTCGATCAGCGTTCCGAAAGTATCCGATCAGGATTCCGGAGCCATTCGATCGGCGTTCCGCTCATTCGATCAGCCATTCCGGGCATTCGATCAGGTTCGGCCGAGCGGCTGAAGCGAGAGGCAGGGATGGTCGCGGCCCATGAGGCGACTGTCTATGCGCAAGATTCGAGAGGTTCTCCGTCTTCACTACGAGTGCGGCTGCCAGCACCGCCAAATCGCGCTGGCGTGCGAGATGTCGCCGTCGACGGTCTGCGACTACCTGTCGCGCGCTACACGCGCAGGGCTCAGCTGGGAGGACGCGAAGCCACTCAGCGATGCGGAGGTCGAGGCGCGGCTGTTCAGCCACGTCGGACGTTGTGAGCCTTCCGCGAGGGCCGCGATCGACTTCCAATGGGTTCATAGCGAGCTCGGTCGCGTAGGCGTCACGCTGCAATTGCTGTGGGGTGAGTACGAAGCGGCGGCGAAGCAACGTGGTGCGCGGCCGTATCAGTACAGCCAGTTCTGCGAGCTGTATGCGAGTTGGCGCGATCGACGCCGACTCAGCATGCGGCAAGTACACCGCCCCGGAGAGAAATTGTTCCTCGACTACTCGGGGAAGAAATCGCGCATCTGCGATCCTCAGACTGGCGAGATCACCGACGTCGAGCTGTTCGTCGCCGTGTTGGGTGCCAGCAACTATACGTTCGTGGAGGCGACGCTATCGCAAACTGTGCCCGACTTCTGCGCGAGCACGGTGCGAGCACTCGAGTACTTCGAGGCTGCGCCTTCCATCTTGGTGCCAGACCAGCTCCGCAGTGCTGTAAAACGCCCGGATCGCTACGACCCCGACATCAACGATGCCTTTGCTGAGCTGGGACAACACTACGGCATCGCGATCATCCCAGCGCCGCCTGCCAAGCCCAAGGGCAAAGCCAAGGTCGAAGCAGGTGTGCTCATCGCCCAGCGCTGGATCCTCGCGCGGCTACGCAACCGCGTGTTCTTCTCGCTCGCTGAGCTGAATAACGCCATCGCAGAGCTGGTCGAAGAGCTCAACACGCGACGGTTCCAGAAGTTGCCTGGCACCCGGCGCGAGGCGTTCGAGTCGCTCGATCGCCCGCGTATGAAAGCGCTGCCGGTATTGCGCTTCGAGCTGCCACAGCGCAAGAAGACGCGCGCCAACATCGACTACCACGTCGAGTTCGACGAGCGGTTGTACAGCGTTCCGTTTAACCTACGCCGAGAGCCGATCGACGTGCGGGCGACGCCAAGTGTCGTTGAATGCTTCCACGGTGGTGTGCGTGTCGCATCCCACAGACGCAGCTACGCGCGCGCTGGCACTCCCGTCACCAATCCTGAGCACCGTCCTCGCGAGCACCAGGACTACGGTGAGTGGTCGCCACAGCGGATGACAGAATGGGCCGGCAAGTTCGGTCCACACGTCGCAGAGGTCGCACGCCGCACCCTGGCTCAGTATCCACAACCAGAGATGGGCTTCCGCCCCGTACTCGGCATCATTCGCGTCGCCGACAAGCACGGCGCTACCGCGATGGACGCTGCGTGTCAGCGCGCACTCTCGGTCGCCGGCACGAGCGCGCCGCACCGCCGTCATATCGAAGGCATCCTCAAACGTGGCATCGAGCGCGCCACGCCAGCCAACGCACCAACAGTCCCCCGAGCTGTCGACGAGCACGAGCATGTGCGCGGCGCCAGCTACTACGACACGGAGAATGATAATGACACTCGACGAGACCATCCAAAAACTCATTGATTTGAAACTCCACGCCCTGGCGAAGAGCCTGCGCGAAATGATGGAGATGCCGCCGGACAAACATCTCTCCTTCGAAGATAAACTCGGCCTCCTCGTCGACCAAGAGTGGACCTCACGCGAGAATCGCCGCATCTCGCGCCGCGTCCAAGAGGCCAAGCTCAGTGTCCGCGCAGCGACCGAGGAGATCATTTGCGATGCCGCCCGCGGTCTCGAGCACAGCACGCTGCGCGAGCTCAGCTCGTGCCGGTGGGTGCGCTCGCATCACAACCTGCTACTGCTCGGCGCCACTGGCGTTGGCAAGAGCTTCCTCGCCAGTGCCCTCGCAAACGCTGCCATCAGGCAAGGGTTTCGCGCGCTCTTCATGCGCGTACCTCGACTGCTTGAGCAGCTCGCAATCGCGCGCGCTTCCGCCGACTATTCAGCGATGCTCGCGCGCCTCGCCAAGATCGACGTCCTTATCCTCGATGACTTCCTGCTCGCGCCCATGACCGACGTCGAACGCCGCGACTTGCTCGAAGTCCTCGAAGACCGATATGGCAAACGCTCCACGGTCCTTACGTCACAACTACCGACGAAAAGTTGGCACGAGTCCCTCGTTGATCCGACTATCGCCGACGCCATCTGCGATCGGCTCGTGCACAACGCGCACGTGCTCACCCTGCGCGGCTCGTCCATGCGCCGCCAGAAAGGTCTGAAACCCCAACCCGAGATCCAACCCACCGTCTGACCAGCCCCGTACTCGTCGCTTCGCTCCGTTTCCTGATCGGATCCCCGGAATCCTGATCGGATGCGCCCGGAACGGCTGATCGAATGCAGCGGAATACGCACCATGGCGACGTAGCCATGACACGACTCGCATCTCGACGTTGACCGCGAGCGTTTCGACATCCCGACCATCTGCGGTGCTCGCCGGCTGCGCGGGCTGCGCTCCTCGAAACCTCGAGTTCACGCGCGCGGATTCACGGGCATCCGTGCTTCGTGCATGAGTGGGCGCGTTGCGACTAGGTGCGAACCCTCCGTCAATGCAGCTCTCGGTACGCGCGTTGCCCCGGTCGGCACCTAAGGTTCGAATCCCTCTGCTTGGTGCGGTGCGGTTTCGAAGCGTTCGACTCTCGGATTTTATTTTTGCGGAGAGGGAGGGATTCGAACCCTCGGTACGGTTGCCCGTACACTTGATTTCCAGTCAAGCACCTTCGACCACTCGGTCACCTCTCCAGGGGTGCGTTTTTGGCGCGAAGCG
>Ga0247757_10001844_pt1 | contig 12571 bp, 21 predicted proteins | sample UWRJL126311R4_FD_180929 | JGI IMG/M metagenome (GOLD analysis project Ga0247757, IMG submission 180929) | Plant litter microbial communities from Arlington Agricultural Research Station in Wisconsin, United States - UWRJ-L126-311R-4 | ecosystem: Environmental > Terrestrial > Plant litter >...
GTTTCTGAAACAGCGAGAGAGAGAGGGAGGGAGGGAGAGGGAGAGAAGGGAGAGGGGCCAGGAAAGGTGGGGGGAGTGCATATGCATGCATGCAACAGGCAGTGGCATGGTATGGCATAGGGTGGTGGGATAGGGTGGAATAGGATGGAATAGGGTGCAATGGAGTGCAATGGAGTGCAATGGAGTGCAATGGCGTGCAATGAATGAATGGCACACCACGCTCGGGCTCCTTTTCACGTACTCTGCGTTATGACATGGTCGACCAGCCCGAGCTGCCCCAGGCGGCCGACGGCGGCGTGGGCAGCATTGGGCCGCGCCCTTTCGAGATGGGTCCAACCCAGGAAGCTGCGGGCCCAGTACCGCTTGCGGGCCTCGTGGGAGTCGCAGAACTCGTGGAAGTAGATGGGGCGGTATGTCTTGTTCAGCGTGTAGGTGCCCTTCTCACCGCGATAGTCGGCTAGCCCCGATGCAACGGAGATGCCAGCGCCCGTCAGCAGCAGCGTGCCACGGGCGGTAGTGCTGGCGGCAGTGGTGCCGCTGCTGCTGCTGCTGCTGCCGTGGGCAGGATGCTGCAGCTGGTGGGGAGGAGACAGGAAGCGCACGAGGGCGGCGACGGCGCCGGAGGCTGTGTGCGCAGACGGCGGGATTATGCGTGGAGGAGGCAGCGGCGTGGTGTAGGGGATGCGGAGGAGGGGTGCGCGAACGGGGGGCATTGCTCGCCTGCGATCGCGTGCTGCTGGGCCGGAGGAGCTGGTGGAGGAGCTGGTGGAGCCATGGTCGTGGACGGGCGCTGCGAGCATCGAGGCGGAGCACCAGCAGAGCACCAGAGCCAGGTGGTTAGGTCATCATCGATCCAGCGCCCTCGCCGCACAAGCCAGCCGGTAGGGCTACAATATGTATATGGCCAGCTAAGCCCACCACGCCAGCCAGCCGAGATCTGTCGCCCGGGCCCGCGATCGTGGGGTGCGTGTTATATTTAGCGCGGGGCTCTGAGGCCGGCCTGGTCGTCGTCTGTACGAGCATCGGCTTTTGCGCGCCCCTGCACGACTTTATTGGTTTGCCTCGCTTTGGGAATGGCCTTTGGTGCTCTGGCGACCTGGGGGAGGGGTCTGACCGGTATGAGGGGGGCTTTGCTGCGCTGATGGCGGAAGACGGGTTAGGTTCGCGAAGCCTCCTGTCGTGCAACGCCATCTGGTCTGACAAGAGGACTCTCCCGGTTGCCTCGTCTGGAAATGCTACGCGGCAGGATCGGTCCAACGCGAGGGACCATGCACGCCTTGGGTAGGGTTGGGGCCCGGACGCGCGCCGTGTTGCCACGGGACAGTGGATGCTGCGAAGGAAGACGTCAACGGTCGCATGGGCATGAGCATTTGCGTTTGCACTTGCATGAGCATGAGCATGAGCATTAGCAGTCCTCAATTCGCTATGTGCTAGCTCGCTTCTCGTATTATACTGCTGTACCGTGGTACCATCGTACCGTACGCTAGAAGCTCCGGGTATCTACCTCTCATTCAGTTCGTCAGATGTATAAGTCAAATAGCCTCTCCATAGTGCGAGTCATGCATGTCGTGCAAACGGTGATGAGCCAGAACACAAAGAGACAAGAAAGTTGACCAATTTAAGGAAAGAGATAGTCGAAAGCAAGGAAATGTAGATACAGAAATCTAAAGTGCGCTCCTGCGCCCTGCCCTGCCTCATGGGATATCTCTTAGCGATAGTGATGCGAGACGCCGTGTATGCCCCCCACCGCCCAATGCATGCATCTCGTCGTGGAAAGAAAAAAAAAAGCGAACGTCCATTTTGCCCGTGCCCAATTACAGTTCAACGCCTTTTGACGTCGTTGGTTTAAAGGGAAAAGTAGAAGAAAGAAAAGAGGAAATGGAGAAGGAGGAGGGGAAGGAGAAAAGAAAAGGACAAATACATCTGATCCGATCATCAGAGGTCGGTCAGAGAATTAAGGATAGTCTGCGCTGCCATTAGGCCCACTAGGAAACGTGCGTGAGGGGGAGGGAATTTGCTGTAGAAGTTTTACAAGGCATTTTCAAGAATGCTGGAGCGATCGTCATGTCGTGGGGAAAAGTTGAACAACGAAGTAAGATAGAAGCCGAAGCCAGTAAGAAATGGGGAGAAGAGAAAGAAGATAGAAAGAAAGAAAAAGAATAAAAAGACAAGTTCGTCGCGCAGGTTGCCCCGGCCCAAGATTAATGTTGGGGTGCGTATGCGTGCGCTGGGTATCCCATCGGCTGCTGGGCCAAGGACATTGGCTGTTGAAGAATCGAGTGGATGCTAGGCACCCTCGTTGTCGGAACGTAACCGCCGGACGCCATGTATGGCATGGCGAGATGGTTGGAGGCTTCAGTCAAGACTGGTGATGGGTTTTCGGGGTCTTCTTCCGGGTCAGAATGGCCAAAGCCGCTATCATCGTTTCCTTCGTATGTACCCTGTCTCCTCTGCGACGCGCGGTACGCTTGATTGAGGTTCTTCAATCCCTTTTCCATGCACTGGGTAGCAAGTTAGTGCTTGCTAACACATAGGGATAGATTGCATTTCACTACGACCTATGCTGAGACACGCTCGAGACATACCTTTTGCTCCACCAAAGCCCATTTTTCATTGACCCGTGAAGCCAAGATGCTCCACATCTCACGTCGAACCTCCATGTACGCTTGAGCCAGCTCGTCTAGCTTGACCCCATCCCATTGCTCTGCATTCTGCTTCTCCATCAATCGCTCGTGCCGCTTGCGGCAGGCGTTGGAGGTTTTGGTAGGAAAGTATTTGGGTGCAATCTGATTCCAGTTCAGACCCTGGGTCCGAGCCGCCATCAAGGTCTCGTCATCCTTCTGGGACCAGGGAGCGGTGCGGGTTCCGCCTCCCGCAGCGGCTGCGATGGTGTTTGAATCGCGGCGGGATGACGGGACCTTCTCAACCTTTGGCATACTGAGGATCATGGAGAAAAGACAGAAATGGCCAACGAAGCAATGGAACGTGGAGAAGATAGCAAACGGGAAAAAGGGCGAGGGAGGCGAGGAAAGCGAAGAGGTGTAGTTATTATGATTAGAGTAGAAGGAAAGCGGCGATGCAGGAACGAGAGGTAAGGAGATGGGTGGATAGTAGTAGTAGTAGTAGTAGCAAACAAACGAAGGAAAAGGCGTTGCGTGTTTGGTGTAGTGGGGGGTATCTAAGGAGCGGCCGACTGAGGCCATGGCGCTTGGGCTTTATATGGGAGCCGCAGTAAAAGAGTCCCTCTAAACAAAGGCCACACGGAGAATTTCTGATACAGGGATCCGTCAGAGTAATCGCCAGGTGGTGGTGAAACTGCGGTCATGGCTCTGGCGCTTCTCCCATAACGACAAAAGAGGTCGTGAAATTGGCTGCAGGGCGTCTGAGCCCTTCCGCTTCTGGATGCAGGGAGCGATCGGGGCCAGGAAGCGCCTGTTTGAGAATGTCCTGCTCTCTTGCGGCTGGCGCATCTATTCTAAAAATGCGCAGTTCGTGCAGGTGAGGGTGGCCGGCGCTTAGTCGCGGCCGACGGTGATAGGGTCGTTAAGGACGGGCCTGGCGGTCGTGGCAGGGACAGCCAATATCCGACTGCAGCGCGGACCTGCAGCGAGTAGGGCTCAGTACACGTCTGGCGTGGGTGGTGCGGTTCGTACTAAGCACGCCCGTTGTAGAGGGAGCGTGCGCTCCATAGTGTAGGCGAGTGTGGGTGTCCGTCCAGGAACCAGAGAACAGGGGAGGGGAGGGAGGCATCAAGGCATCGAGGCAGAGCAAAGAGTGGGGGGGGAGGGGGCATTCTCAGCAAGAGCGCACACGACACAGGCGATGGGACGATGGGCACACGCGCCCTCACAAAAATACCCCCGATTCTTGTAGCCGTTGCTATTATCATGGCCATGAGACTCACGACGCTGCCACGCTGCGACGCTGCCTCGCGCCTGCTCCCCCTGACAGCGTGGACGGCAGCAGCGACCGCGACGCCGTCGAGCAGGTTCCGTTTCGAAACGGATCGGCCAGCCGCGGGGGCAGGCGCAAACGTGCAAACGTGCAAACGTGCAACAGCCTCCATCGCGGCCGCCCCGCACGTGCCTCCGTTCGAATCACACTTCAACCCGAAGCGCTCACCAAGACGCTCCCCAGCGTACCGCACTACTCAGCACCCTCCCGCTACCCCCGATCCCCAGTCCGTGTGCTGTGCCGTCCAGAGACCCCAGAGAGCGAGTGACACACCCGTGCCCCTCGCATGGCTTCGTTGCCTGCTTGGTTCTACAAGGGCCGCCAAGCCCGTGCATCCGCAGGCTTCGCAGCCGTTGCTAGCTGGCTGTCAGGGCCGTCAAGCGCAAGGTACCGCTATTCTAAGCTCCCGGTGTTTCCGTGCGAGTAGAAGAGACTAGCCATTATTCCCACGCACAAGCACCGTGGCCCTCTGGCTGGCTGCGTCCCGACGTCTGACCCAGGTGTTTGCGCCTTTGCCAGAACCGGTCCGCGACATAGCCTCACTGCCAGCCTCAATGTCGGCATCCGAGCCGCACAATCGATAAAAAGACGCATGGTGAGACAAAATTATGCATACCTCTCCCGGCCAAACTAGTCATCTGTCATCTACAACTTCCATCCACCTGTTCTCTTGGCAAAGAAACCAGTCGGATCGTACCGATCCCGCACAGCGCGTGCAAAATCCGCAGTTCGCAACCGCCCAAAGTAATCCTGGCGATGATAGGCATCGTTTGCAAACAGCGGCAGGTACGCCTCAGGCAGCTGCCCCCTCGCCGTGTACTGCTCCCTCAGTTGCCGCACCCCGTTGTACACCTTCTGAGTAGCTGCGTCCATCTTCGCGTCATCCGTCGGCGACAAGTACGAAAAGTCAAACTCGAAGATGATGCGATCCACATCGTCGTCCAAATCAATTAAATCGCCCCCAGCCTCCTTTGCTTTGCGAGCAATCACCTTCGGCATGGGCTGCATGGCGATCGAGGAGAGCACTAGTCATGTTAGCCCCCGTTGTGTACACTGTCTTATTCGGCAATACTCACGTCCGGGCACTGCCGAGTTCTCCTTGGTAACATTCCTCCACGTATTGTAGACGACTCCCAAAAACTCAGGTCCCAGCTTCGCGCTCGGCAGTGGGATAGTTTCCGTGTAGATGTTCCAGTTCTGCGTCTTGATCACGCCAAAGTCATTAAACTTTAGCAGATCATAGTAGCTGCGTGTCTTGGTGTTGTCTGAGATGTGTGCAATAGACGTGAAGTTATCGAAAACACCAGCAGGGGGAGTGGGCCCATCGTAGAACAAGAACATAATCCACGTATCCACAACGCCTAATCCTGCAAAAGTGGCCGTCATGATCTGTGAAAACGTGAGTAGGGTATACTTCAAAAATAGTGCATACTCGGAAGTCACTCACGATAGCCGCCTTTTCGTCAGGATAGTATTCGGTGAAGTCTCGCACCGCTGCAAGGATTTGCGGGGTCTTGCTCGCCTCAAACACAAGATTGCCGCCCCAGATCTGCGGTACGATTGTCAGTAACAGATCTCTAAATATCAACCCAGAATACAGGGCAGCAGAAGCATTGGGCTGAAGCTATGAAGAATCTCTCGGTTGTCGTACCTGTCCTTGGGGATACTATGAGAAGGTCAGTAAGCAATCCATGCCCATCTTCATGCTCGTCTACTCACAGCCTTGAGTGTATACGCGGTTACTATTCCATAGTTGTTAATTCCTCCCTTAAGCGCCTTCCACAGGTCAGGGTGCGATGTTTGCGAAACATTCAAAATGGTCGCATTGGCCAATACGATCTCATACTCGACCACAGAGTTGGCAGCCCAGCCATGCTGTGTGGATAAAAAGCTGAGACCGCCCCCTAGGACGAGACTGGAGGTTCTCACGTCAGCAAGAAAACTGAAATGTGTCAGGGGTTTACCCACCCTCCCACGCCTACGTCACCGATCCTTCCGCCGACAATGGTGACCCCAGTCCCTTGCAGGGCCGCAGAAACATCTTCCCAATCATTGCCTGGCCCAACCCGGACGGTCATGGACGCTGGGTCGAAAATCACCTCGTTGAGCTCCTTGGTCGAGATAAGAGGCCCTCCTTGGATGCTCGCAAAGCCTTTGTTTGGATTGTGGCCTCCCGACTTAACCACAAAAGTATCGTTGTTACTGTTTAAGACCCTTACGATGGCAGCCACCTCTTGGGCCGTAGTGGGATAGAGTTGGCATGATGGTTTAAGCGCCCCACAGCCGGTAGACCAGTAGTTTGATTGTTCGGCTGTTCCTGATTAGCATTTCGATATTCTGTGCCAGGCCTGAACTGCGTGCTAGCTGAATCACGTACAAGTGTAAGCAAGGTCTCCACGTGTTTTGATGGTAATGTCACTTGACCCGGCGACGGTAGAGCACGTATCGCCAACCACGGATCGGACGAAACAAGAAAGGAGGGCCGACGCCAATACAGCGAGCCGTGTATTAGCAGCCATGTGGACGAGCGACGGGCAAGAGCCAAGATCAATGCGAACAGGTCAAGAGCAATGCAAGGAAATAGACTAAACCTCTCCGTGCGAGCAAAGGTACATATTGGTTGGGCTTTATATGGGAAGCCCACATACCCAAAGGATGGGTTCGAGCGAGTAATTTTGGCCGTGAAAAGGCCTGCGTACGATTAGATTAAATTAAACCCTTCCAATTGCAAGGGCTCTAGTGCGATGATCAGGGTACTTGACCATTTCTGCGCTGACATGGCACAGTTCTGGGTGTGTTTGTCGGTACGTGCGTAACCCACTTGCTCCTGGCGACCGCAATTGCCCTAGCCGGACGTTGGTCTCTCTACAAAAAGAGCATCTCTCGCCAAGTGCTGCCTACACGGTACTTGGACTAACGGCAATGCAACGGGCCTGGTGTGGGCGCTGGCCATGTGAACTGGGGGCAAGAATGTTGGCACGCAAGCCGGTACAATGCTTGTACCGTTGCGGGTGCCAAGAAAAGGAAGCCGCGGCTCTAGCCTTTCGTAGTGGTAGTTGAGCTCGCTTCCATCCCTCCTATCCAAGTTGGACAGCATAAACTACCACTTCGGCAGCTAGTATCCGCCGATCTTTCGATATGCCATGCAACGCGGCGCTCGTACATCGCTGATTTTTCCGTTTGCCATGCGGCGTGCTCGCGAGCGGTGTCCATTAGGATAGCACCAAGGAATTGCATTGCGAACCTCGGCCGGTTGGCCGACACTGGGCTGACCTCTGGCCTAGTGGACGAGAGCCCCGGCGTAAACTTCGGCGTCGATGAATGAAATGAGAGTCAGATCTTCTTTCTCGGCTGTACTAGTAACCGTCCAATTCTCCTCGAGCTCCATCCATCCTGCCCTCCCCTTTCCCAACAACACGTGACATCCCCGCATGAAAAACCCAGACGAAAGTACGATAATCAGATGTCCCGAGGCATGGTGTAGTCCCTGTCGCTTATAGCAGCCCGGCCCGTCCTGTCCGTATGCGTGCCTAGCCAGGAGTATAGGATGCCCGTCTATGCATGGCTCTCCCTGCCATGTCGTCATCTGCTGTAGATAGCTGTGGAAGCTACGTCCGGAAACAACACCAGAAGAGAGGAGCCGTAGAGATGTCGCGTCGAGGTCGATAGTACCTACCAGCGAAGCATCCCTACCAGCAATGCCATCGGCCCTTCTTGCTGCTCGTATGCTCTGTTTGGGGCTCTCGTGTCGATCAACACGCGAGGCCCTGTCTCGCGTGCACCTCCACCCCCAATCACGCGTCATGGCTAGTGCAGCAACCTCGTTCCGAAAGGCATATGCCCCGTTCTTAGTATCACCATGGGTATTCGTATAAGTACTTCAGTTTATCCGTCTACAACCACCAGGCCTGCGGTGCGACCACTTGCCTCCTCGTCGTCTACTGGTTCCTTGGTGCCGAGGCTGAGCGTGATCACGATGCTCTCTTCGATTCTCTTGTCCCTTTCCACGCTTGCAGCCGGTGCGGCCATTGACAAACGCCTACCGGTTCCTGCTGGTTATGTCGCTGCACCAGCCTACCCGGCACCACATGGAGGCTGGGTCCCAGAATGGAGCGAAAGCTACCGAAAGGCGGCTGCTCTCGTTGCAAACATGACCCTGGCCGAGAAGACCAACTTGACGTCAGGTACCGGAATCTTCATGGGACGGTGCGTGGGCAACACGGGAAGCGCGTTGCGAGTCGGTATACCCCAGTTCTGTCTGCAGGATGGCCCACTGGGCGTTCGCAATACCGACCACAACACGGCGTTTCCAGCTGGCATCACGGCAGGAGCCACGTTCGACAAGGACCTCATATACCGTCGGGGCGTCGCCATCGGGCAAGAGTTCCGCGGAAAGGGCGTCAACATTCACCTAGGACCGTCGGTGGGGCCCCTGGGCAGGAAACCACGAGGAGGCAGGAATTGGGAAGGCTTCGGATCGGACCCGGTTCTTTCAGCATTTGGCGCCGCGCTTTCCGTCGAAGGCATCCAGAGCCAAGGAGTCATCGCGACGATCAAGCATTTCATCGGCAACGAGCAGGAGATGTACAGAATGTACAACCTTGCTCAGGAGGGCATTTCTTCCAACATCGATGACAGGACTCTGCATGAGCTGTACCTGTGGCCATTTGCGGAGGGTGTTCGATCGGGTGTTGGCTCTGCAATGGTTGCATATAACGCTGTAAGTGAACCCCCATGCAGCCTCAGAAGAGTCCAGGTGGAGAAAACCAGCTTCCGGAGTTCGCTAACAGTGATAGGTTAATGGATCGGCGTGCTCCCAGAACAGTTATCTGATCAACAACCTTCTCAAGGATGAACTTGGTTTCCAGGGCTTCGTGATGTCAGATTGGTTGGCGACGATTTCAGGTGTCGCCCCGGCTCTCGCGGGATTAGACATGAATATGCCTGGTGATATCCACACAGTTCCTCTTGTTACTGGTTATGGTTACTGGATGTATGATTATACGAGATCTGTCCTGAATGGCTCAATTCCAGTGGACCGTTTGGACGACGCCGTTACTCGCATTTTAGCAGCATACTATCAGATGGGACAGGATCAGGGTTATCCGCGTCCCAACTTCGATACTAATACGCAAGACGCTGAAGGGTGAGTGAACTTCCATTCGAATCGTCGAAACGGTGACTGACTTGGTTTGGTTAGTCCATTGTATCCCGGAGCTCTTTTCTCCCCGAGGGGCGCTGTCAACGAATTCGTTGATGTGCAGGGTGACCATGCTGTTGTTGCCAAGGAGGTGGCTCGAGACGCCATCACGCTGCTCAAGAACGTCAATGGCACCCTACCCCTGTCAAAGAGCGCGAAACTCAAAGTCTTCGGAACGGATGCTGAGAAAAATCCTGATGGCATAAATGCATGTGCTGATCAAGGCTGCAACAAGGGCACTCTCGGTATGGGCTGGGGTTCGGGATCCGCCCGTTACCCTTACATGAACTCTCCTATCGACGGTCTGAAGTCTCGTGGCGCCAACTACACTTTTTTCAACAGCGACAGCTTCCCTTCCAACTCGAATCCCTCTCCCTCTGACGTCGCGCTTGTCTTCGTCACGGCCGACTCTGGTGAGAATTATATTACGGTCGAGGGCAACCCAGGAGATCGCACAGAAGCAAAGCTTAATCTTTGGCACAACGGTGACAAGCTTGTCAAGGACGTTGCTGCCAAATACTCCAACGTGGTTGTCATCGTGCACACTGTTGGCCCTGTGCTACTTGAGCAGTGGCATGATCTTCCCTCTGTCAAGGCTGTACGTACCTCATCATTGGAAATTAACATGCATGCTGACTTGGAATTAAGATCCTTTTCGCACATCTCCCAGGCCAGGAAGCAGGTGATAGCCTGATGGAGGTCCTCTATGGTGACGTTTCTCCATCTGGTCACTTACCCTACACAATCCCCAAAGCGGAAGAGGAGTATGCCTCCAGTGTGTCTCTGGTATGTAACTCCCCCCAAATAGTCTGGATTCGCTTACGCTGACATCCTAAAGGTTGGATTCCAACTTGGTCAACCTCAAGATACCTTTACTGAAGGTCTTTACATTGACTACCGGCACTTCAACAAAGAGGGCATCGTTCCTCGCTATGCCTTCGGTCATGGTCTTAGCTACACGACCTTCTCTTTCTCTGACGCTTCCATCGCCTCCGTGACGGCAATGAGCTCTACTCCCCCAACACGCCCAGCCAAAGGTCCAACACCGTCCTACTCTACCACAATCCCACCAGCATCAGAAGCCTATTGGCCCGATAATTTCGGCGACCGCATCTGGCGTTATCTGTACTCGTTCCTCGACAAGAACGATGCCGACAACGCAGTCGCCGATTACAAGGCAGGCAAGAAGTATCCCTACCCCGCCGGCTACTCCAACGTGCAAACAGCCGGCGTCGCTTCGGGCGGTGCCCAGGGCGGCAACCCCGCCCTTTTCGACGTCGCCTACGAAGTCTCGGTCAAGGTGACCAACACCGGCAGCAGGCCCGGCAAGGCGGTAGCCCAGCTCTACGTGCAGTACCCCACGGGCATCGCCTTCGACACGCCCGTCATCCAGCTGCGCGACTTCGAGAAGACCAAGGCGCTGGCGGCCGGCGAGAGCCAGGTGGTCACGCTGCGCGTCACGCGCAAGGATCTCAGCGTGTGGGACGCCACGAAGCAGAACTGGGTCGTGCCGAACGTCGGCGGCGACTACGGCGTCTGGGTCGGCGAGAGCTCCGATGCGCTGCGGCTCAGGTGCGGTACGGCCTCAAAGAGCTGTGCCGGTGGCCAGACGAGCCCGGTTTAGGAGGACTGGTGTCGCTTGGTCGCGGTTGCGCGTACGCAAAATAAGACACGGACACGGACACGTACACATGGGCTTTGCTCGTGGATATCTCTTATGTAATGTTTATACTACTAACTAACTAATCTTATGGATAATGTTTTATGGTTCTGAGGGTTTCGCGTTTGGTTCTTGCTGCTCGCCTGTGGGTGTTGATGCTCTCGCCATATGTCACAGTAGTGGGCTGCGGATGGCCAGTTCGTAAAGGGGAAGATGAGGATTATATATGACCCCTGACCCCTGGAGGACAATGAGTATGTTAAGAGGGTGCATGAAGATCTGGTAAAAGGTATGGATGTGCTGGGTTTCAGAGGTAACCTTAAAGTAGCACCGGTGGTAGCCTCAGAGTCAGTATCGTTGGCAGCCTCAGTATTATTACTCTGGAATAAAGAAGAGGTATCCACGCTTGGTGCCCCGTGGGGCAACAGTTGCTTTCATCCCAGCTCCGCCTCCACACCTTGGGTCGCTGGGCCTCTGAATATCGTCGAGTCGAGCGTATACTACCCCCACGAAGTGGTGTAATTAACAAAACAAATGCCACGGGAAGGTGGGCGGTCAGACGTGAAGCAGACGAGCTCGCACGGCTCGTGAGCAAACGAGTGCCGTAAGCCTTCCTTGCATCGTAGTTACCGATCAACGTGAAAATGACTCCCACATGTTTGCCTTACTGCCGTGAAAGCCAGCTGCCTGCTGGAAAATCGAGCGAATGAGAACTCGAAGGCATATGCACAGCATGCTGGGTGGTGGGTTGCGTTAAAAATAGCACAATGCACAGTGCAGTTCGCTTGGGTATTGGCTGGGAGGCGGGTGTGTGTGTGTGTCTGTATGTGCGTATGCTATTCATATTACCCATCGATTCGGGCAATCGCAATATCTACGTGCAGCGCACTCGCGGATTGAGTCGTACCAATAACTACTGGTTTGTGGAGAGTGCATCGGCGTACATTTTTCTGACTGTGGGTGCACGTGAAGACTGATTCCTAGAGAACATCGAAGAATGAGCATCGCGAGAATGTCTGGTACGGGTGGGATGATCGACGTAGGAAGTAGATTACCAGTCGCACAACCCCTCGTCCGCTACCGCAAGCCTCTCAGCATCCTCACCGGCAGACCCCCGTCTCTCTCTCCTATTAGAAATACTGTCTACTGTCCAATGATATCTTCCCATCCTTTGAAAAAGACAGCAAACCCGATACTTCTCTGGGCCGAACCCTTTCTCTTACAGGGAACGAGAAAGTCGGATATGCTCCCCCCACCTTCTCCTTCGAGGATCCCCGCGAGGGTGTTTCAAGTAGAACGATAGAAGAAAACAAAAGGGCTACAAGGACCCTTACAAGGACGTTTGAAACGAACGACAGAAACCAAACGCCCATATGAGTCCTCAAACAGTGACACCTTCCCCGTACCCTATTTCCGACCCCCCCTCCTCTCCCCTCCTTCCGGCTCCGACGAACCCCCTCTTTCGAGGGGACGCATGAAATAAGCATATCGAAACGCGCGTTCTTTTCGTCCTACATACAAGCTGTATCACGTCACGCAGGGAAAAAGAAAAGATGGCGCGACGGGAATGCGTACCCGCTGTCTAGGGAACACGAACACAAGGTGTTACGTGCGGCAGAGCACCCGTTTCTTAGGGGCATTCGTGCGACGTAGGGGAGGGAATTATCGGGTCTTGAGAGGGTTGGTGATGGAAGTGTTTTCGGGGGTTGAGGGTAGGTACTAAGGGGTTTGAATGGGAGGGATTGGACGGTGGATGT
>Ga0247757_10001845_pt1 | contig 12571 bp, 13 predicted proteins | sample UWRJL126311R4_FD_180929 | JGI IMG/M metagenome (GOLD analysis project Ga0247757, IMG submission 180929) | Plant litter microbial communities from Arlington Agricultural Research Station in Wisconsin, United States - UWRJ-L126-311R-4 | ecosystem: Environmental > Terrestrial > Plant litter >...
TATCTTATGGGAACAGTTTATTGGTTTACTGGTTTACTAGTTTATTGGTTTATTAGTTTACTGAATACCAATAAACTAATAAACCAGTAAACCAACACCTCCCCAGTCAACAACATTACCAACAAAGCATGCCGCAGCAGGAAGAAATATTCATACGGTATATCAGGGAGAATAAAGGGATCATTTACAAGATCTGTAACTCCTATTGCAGCATTCCCGGCGACAGGCAGGATCTCGCGCAGGAGATCATTTACCAGCTCTGGAAATCGTTTGGCACGTTTGATCCTGCGTATAGATTCTCAACCTGGATGTATCGTGTGGCATTGAATGTGGCAATCTCATTTTACCGCCAGGAAAAAAAGCAGTTGAGTAAGTATCCTTTATCCGAAGAACTGGTTGTATTGGAGCCGGATAAGGATACTGCTGTTGAAACAGAAAAGAACCTGCAACTGTTACAGCAATTCATTAATGAACTTAAAGAGATCGACAAGGCCATCATACTGCTGTACCTCGATAATCACTCGCATAGAGAGATTGCCGGTATCACCGGATTTACCGAGAACAATATCGCTACGCGGATCAACCGGATCAAGGAGAAGTTACGTTCCGGATTCCTCACCAATAAAAACAGATCAGATGGAACTGGATGAAATGAGATCAACATGGATCTCGCATAACGAAAAGCTGGAGCAGCGGATACGCATCAATGAAGCGCAGATAGAACGCATACAGAAACAACGCGTGGAATCGAAACTGGCACCATTGTTCCGCCACCGCGTGGTGGAGATGGGTTTTCATGCAGTATTTATCATCCTGCTCACGATTTTCCTGTTTCAGAATATCCAGGAAACACGGTATGCCATCTCCGGCACCATATTGCTTGTTTTGTACGTAGTACTTTTTACCAACGCTTTCAGACTTGCAAAAACGATCAGGCAGATTGATTATAACCAGGATATAGCGGCGATCCAAACGGCGTTGACCGTATTGCAAACCCGGATCGTCAACTACACAAAAATGACCGTGCTGTTTATCCCTGCCTTCCTGAGTTACCCTGTAGTGGTTGGTAAAGTCATCAAAGATTACCAGATCAAAGCATTGGCAGATTTTGATGTAATTGCTAAGTCAAACGGCAGCTGGTGGACGATGCAGTTGGTGGTTACCTGTATATTGCTCCCGCTGGGTATCTGGTTTTACTCCGAAGTAACCTATAAGAACATGCACAAAAAATGGGTGAGGGATTTCATCCGCAAATCATCCGGCAAAAGAGTAGAAAAAGCCATGGAATTTCTGAACGAGCTCAGGCATATGAAACAGGATGCACATTGAAAGGTTCATATACTGGTTTATTGGTTTACTGGTTTATTGGTTTGTATGCCCATACACCAATAAACCAGTAAACCAATAGACAAATAAACCAGTAAACCAATAAACCCAGGAATCCCTAAATTGCATATCCCGACTCCGTAGCTCAGTTGGTAGAGCAGCTGACTCTTAATCAGCGGGCCGAGAGTTCGAGTCTCTCCGGGGTCACAGAAAGCCTGTTCTTTATTGGACAGGCTTTTTTATATTCTGAACTATTGACTAAACACAAAGATCAACACACTCCTGATACCAAATGCCGGCTTTGATTCACCCGGCCCCCATACTGCGAAACGGGGACCGATGGCCATCTGTACTGCCTGCTTACCCAGTTTGGTGATACCGGATACCGTTGGGTTGAAGAATAACAGCGAAGTACCCGTATTCCAGTTCTGTGTTAATTCCATATTTCCGCCCAGGCTAGCGCCGCTGGGAAAACTGTGTGCGAAAAAAGGCTGTAGAAAAAGCTGGTTTACATTCGCGCGGTTTTTATCACCGGCAACAGACCAGATCTGGTTGGCGAGAAAACCAATGGTAAGTCCCTTACCTTGTTTGAGCACCAGCGCTGAAGGACCAACACCAAATTTCTTTGTTCCGAGATAATCATTGGTTGCTGTAGGTATCAGCAATGCGGGCCCCGCGCCCCAGATAAGCCCGTTCTTTGGGCGTGCCGGAGCGAAGAAACCGGTAAGCGTAGCATCACTTAAACCCACCTGTGTTGTAGCCGCATCGGTGATATTGCGCTGGGAAACAAACGGTAATACCAGCCTCGCGATCAGGTTAAGATTGGCGTTCAGTTTGATCGGCATCACCGGTTGGAAATTCAGCGTGTTCTTGGAACCCCTGTGCGCGCCTATACCCCAGTCGGAGTTGTTTTGAAAAGGCACACTGATCATATTGGCCACAGGATTGGATAATTTGTCTGCCAGCTCCTGCGCATTGGATGGCGGCACGGTTGGCTTCTGGGCCATCAGCACAAAAGGCCCCAGCAGCAATACGGAAAGAATCAACGATGGATAGGCTGGTCGTTTCATAACATTGGTTTTAACATCGATAAACACAAATACCCCGTTAATAGACAACGCCCAACGGGGAAAGCCGCCACCATCCGGGCCGGGAGATTGTTTAATAGGGAAGCTGTTCGTACATTGTAGCAAATCAGATAAACATGCTGCAGTTAACATTGTTCATCATGTTGCATTTTTTTGCCGGTAACAGCCAGGCTGAAAAATTCAAATGCATACCGTGTGGTAATGATTGTGATAAAGCTGTTTACGATAAACCGGGAACATGTGCTTCCTGTCATATGGAACTGGTAAAGGCCGGCACGATCCATTTCAAAGAAGTAAACGCAGCTACCGTTTGCGATTATATCAATACCCACCCGGGTTTGGTATTACTTGATGTACGCACCAAAGACGAGTTTGAAGGAAGGGCAGACCCTTATTACGGCGGGCTGAAAAATTCAATCAATATACCCGTACAGGAACTGGAAAAAAGAGTGGGCGAACTCGATAAATACAAGAACCGCGAGATACTCGTGTTCTGTTCACATAGTCACCGCAGCCCCAGGGCCAGTTATTTCCTCACACAAAAAGGTTTTTCCAAAGTGACCAATATGCTTGGAGGAATGAGCGTGTTGAAATCGGGATCCTGCAAAAACTAAAGTATGTTTTCATACAAGCAGAAAAAAATCATCGTCATTCTTTTTAGTGCGTTCTGTACCTGCGGCCTTTTTGCTCAATCCAAACATCTGCGGTTCAATGTCCTGGGGTTTTATACAGCTAAACAGGATGCCGCGCATATCAGTTTTGTTCATGAAGCCAATCAATGGTTCCTCTCAATCGCGGATAAATATGATTTTGCCTATGATTCTACGAATGATTGGAGTAAACTCAATCCAAGCACATTATCAAAGTACCAATTAGTGATCTTCCTGGATACCCGACCGGAAGATCCCGCGCAGCGGCAGGCATTTGAACGATATATGAAGGGCGGTGGCGCATGGATGGGATTTCATTTCTCCGCGTTTGCCTTAACGCCTTCTGCTTATAAACAGGATTGGGATTGGTACCACAATGAATTCCTGGGATCGGGCCAGTATGCAAGCAATACCTGGCGGCCAACATCTGCCATACTGCGCGTAGAAAAACCGAAACATCCGGCAACCACACATCTGCCACCCACATTTAAAACTGCGCCGAATGAATGGTACCGGTGGGAAAAAGATTTGCGTAAGAATCCCGATATCGATATCCTGCTCTCTATCGATTCAACCAGCTTTCCCCTTGGAACCGGTCCGAAACAACACGAGATCTGGCATAGCGGTTATTATCCCGTGGTATGGACCAATACAAAATACCGGATGATCTATTTCAATATGGGACATAATGATATGGATTATGGCGGAACCAACCAGGCGCTGTCTTCTACCTTCAGCAGTAAAGAAGAAAATCAATTGATCATTGATGCGTTGTTGTGGCTCGCAGGAAAAACAAAATAATCCACTTAAGTATTTACCGTGGACGGGAATATACTGTTATTAAAGAATCACCCACTTTTTTGAGAAGAATGCGAACGCTGTCTTGTTTCTCAACAGTGTTTACACCCCTCTCCAGGCTTTCGATCTTTGCATCATTTTCCTGTTGTTTCAGTTGGCCAAACCGTTTCAGCAGCCGATGCTGGTCGTGATACATGTTGTTGCTACCAAAGCGGAAATTTTCAGCACTGTCGGCGATGCTGATATATTCTTTCCATGCCGGAGCAACCGTGTCTTTATACAGCAATAATTTCTCCGCTTCGGGCCGGTCCTCGCTGTTCTTTTTGGCGCTGCGCACTTTCATTTCAAGCGAATACATCCGCTGAAGCATCCGTTCATAAGCTACGGTATCGAGATGATAATATTTCAGTGCAAAAGCGGTGGCGCCCGTTGTAACAAGGACCACTATTGTAGTGGCAATCGCCATCCTGCCAACAGAACGGTGACCCGTATAGATAATATATCCAAAAACAAAGCCACTCAACAGCCCGCCAACATGCGCAGCATTATCTACTGCGCCATGCATCCCTTCATACAAACCATAAGCCATCAGTAAGAAAAGCCCCTTGAACAGCACACGTTTTGTTTCGCCGGTTAATAGCGGAGTGGTGAGTATGGCGAGAAAAATACCAAACAACCCAAAGATCGAACCGGATGCCCCTGCGCTGATGCGGTTGCCCGCAACCAACACACTCGCCAATGAACCGATAATACCAGTACAGAGATAACCGATCGTTAATACATAGGGTCCGATCACCGGCTCTAACAGCCGGCCGATGAAGAACAGCACAAACATATTTCCGAGCAAATGCCAGAAACTGATGTGCAGAAAACAGGCGGTGATCAAACGCCATCCTTCTCCGCCAAGTGTATGCAACCGGATATTGCCTCCCCAGCGAAACAGTTCCATCACAGAGATCTCGGAAAAACTGCCTCTTAGTAAACCGATCCCGAAAAAACAGATCGATGTCAATGCAACAATAATAGCTGTTGCCATGGGAAGATCCGGGGCCATGATTATTTTTTCGGTTGGCTGCATCGTCGCCTCCCGGTTTTGCAACTGTTCTTCGTATTGCTGTTCCAGCGATGCGGGTGTATGGATCTGCCGGTTATGATCCATATACTCTATCAGCGATTGTATGTTTTCTTCGGATCTCCGCGGGATCAGGAATTTCCACATGGGTTGCCTGCTGCTGAGCGTTGCCTCCTGGCCTTCTATAGTTACCGAAATAAACTCACCCCAACTGAGAATACCCATATGCGCTCTTGCATACAGCCGGGTGTTATCGGGCGTATAATGATCCCAGTGGAGATCATCCATAGAAACTGCGGCAAGCATGATAAACTGTTCCGGCGACAACTCGCCAAGCGCCACCGTTTTTTGATAGGAGAAAAACATGCAGAAAAAAGATTGAGATTGATCGATTAACGGGGGGACGCCAATTGACACAGGTTAAAATAAAGATATTAAGCTAGCTTTGCAAAGCCTAATAAAAGTCTTTATGAGTTTCCGCAATTTTAAAATGGTAAGCTACGTGGTATATGGTCGAGGTAGCTTTAATCAACTGGATGAGATATTGGCGCCACAACGCAAAGCAGAAGCGCCGATGGTTTTCCTGGTGGATCATTTCTTTGATGGCAAACCACTGGTAAACCGCATACCCCTGCGTGGTAAGGATGAAGTGATCTTTGTAGATGTTACCCACGAACCCAAAACCAAACAGGTAGATGCACTGGCCAAACAACTCAAAGATAAATTCGGCACCATCAGCGGTGTAATTGGTATTGGCGGAGGCTCGGCAATGGATCTTGCCAAAGCGGTATCGCTCATGATGACCAATCCCGGCTCTTCTGCAGATTACCAGGGCTGGGACCTGGTAAAACAACCGGGCGTATACAAAGCCGGCATCCCTACCCTAAGTGGTACAGGCGCTGAAGTGAGCAGAACAACCGTACTTACCGGCCCCACACGCAAGCTGGGTATGAACAGTGATTTCACGCCATTCGACCAGATCGTACTCGATCCTGAATTAACAAAAGATGCGCCGGTAAACCAGCGTTTTTATACGGGCATGGATTGCTATATCCATTGTATTGAAAGCCTGGAAGGCACATTCCTCAACGAGTTCAGCAAAAGCTATGGCGAGAAAGCATTACAGCTTTGCCAGGAAGTATTTGTGAAAAAAGATCATTGGAATGAGGAGAGCGATGACCAATTGATGATGGCATCTTATGCCGGCGGTATGAGTATCGCTTATTCCCAGGTAGGTGTGGCGCATGCTGTGAGTTATGGATTGAGTTACCTGCTCGGTACCAAACACGGCATCGGTAACTGCATCGTGATGAATCACCTGGAAGAATATTATCCTGCAGGGGTGAAGGAATTCAAATACATGGTAGAGAAGAATGGCATCGAGATCCCAACAGGTATCTGCAAAGGATTGACCGATGAGCAATTCGACACCATGATCAATGTTTCTCTTGGCATGAAACCCCTTTGGGAAAATGCGCTGGGCAAAGATTGGGAGAAGATCATGACGAGGGAGAAGTTGCGGGCGCTGTACGAGAAGCTTTGATACGCATAACAGCCACCTATCCGTGAAATCATAAACCCAATCCCGGTAAGCTGTAATTTTTTTTCAACACAGAGACACGGAGGGCACGGAGTTGCACAGAGGAACTCCGTTGGTTCGATATTCGACATTCCCTGTTCGATATTCGATATTCTCCTCCTGCGTATCTTCGCCACATGAAATACATTGTTTACCTGCTGCCTTTCTGCGCAGGGCTTACCATTACCACACAGGCTGGCGTGAACAGCCAATTGCGTTTTGCGGTGAATAACTTATGGGTAGCCGCCTTCATTTCATTTTTTGTTGGAACACTGGTGCTGGGGTTGTTTATCGTGAGTACCAAACAGCCTGTTCCCAGTATCGGGCAATTAAAAGATATCGAGTTGTATAAATATGCGGGAGGATTGCTGGGTGCTTTCTTTGTTTCCGCCATTATTTTCGCCGTTCCGAAAATCGGGTCGGCCAATGTTTTTGCATTGGTGATAGCGGGGCAATTATTTATGGGATTGTTTTACGATCATTTCGGATTGCTCGGTTTCCCGCAGAACAGCATCAATTGGATGAAGGTATTGGGTGTGTTGTTGTTGATTGTTGGTGCATACCTAATCAACAAGAAGTGATCCCTATGTTTTCTTTCTTTTTCCTATGTACCTATGTGTTAAACTTTTTCAACACATAGGTACATAGGGAGGAACACATAGGACACTTAGTGTAGGGTATTCCAGATCACATCCAGTAAGCCATTTTCAAATCTATCATCTCCCAGTTGCCAGAACATGATGCCGTCTAATTTTTTGCGCATCGCGTAGCGGGTCTTTAGTTCGATGGAACGGGGATCATCGTAGGTAACAAACCATTGTTTCGCGGGATTGTAGAGCCAGGGCGCCGCCGCTTTTTTATCCCAATGATATACAAAGCCGCTATCGGCAGATAAGGTCGTTGCAAATCCACGGTAAGAAACACCGCGTAAAAATTTCCCAGTCCCCCGCAACCCATCATTCACTGCAGGGATCTTCTCCCATATCCTTCCATAAAATGCTGCGCCGATCAACAGTTTATTCATCGGTACACCTTTCTTCCGCAATAGTTCAATAGCATTATCGCAGGATTGCAACTGGTTTTTTGTGCTGTACAATTGTGTGTGATGTCCTGTAACCGTATCATATCCTGTGATCAGGTCATAGGTCATCAGGTTGATCCTGTCAACCAGCGGTACTACTGCCTTCCAGTCTACCGCTTCTTCAATATAGCTTGTAAACCCACCTGCTGCAAAGCTGATCTCTTTACCAGGCCCCAAGGTATCGCGTAGTGTTTGTATCAGCGCGGTGAAATTGTTTTTATCGTTTGGTGAATAGGGATGATTGGGCGGGCCGGGGATGGTGGGATATTCCCAGTCGAGATCGATACCATCGGCGCCGAAATCGTTCAGCATTTTTTTAACGGAGGAGGAGAATTGTTTCCTGTTGGCATCTTGGCTGAAAACTTCGGAACAGGAATAACAACCTGTCCATCCGCCTAAGGAAATAATGACTTTTAATTGCGGGTTGCGTTTTTTCTGTGCAACGCAGGCTTTGAGGGTGGCGCTGTCCCTGGCGTTGCTGAGCGCCATGTTATTGCCTTTTAAATGGGTGAAGCTGTAACTGAGGTGAGTGAGTTTTTCTACCGGGAAACTATCGATCATCGTGGAGCGGCCGGCGTAGTAGCCATAAACGGTGAATGGCTTTTTCTGGGCGGTTACTGTAAATAAACAGGCAAGCAGCAGGCCGGTGAGGATCGATTTTTTCATTCAACTAAATATACAATGATATTAACACATAGGTACAGTAGAGGAAACACATAGGGCACATTAGAATTTATCTATGTGCCCTATGTGTTTCCTATGTACCTATGTGTTAAAAAAACTACTTCATCCGCTCCAACTCTTTCTGCAACCTGAACATTTCATCCCGCAACCTCGCCGCTTCGATAAAGTCGAGATCCCTCGCCGCTTTCTCCATTTCTTTTTTTGTTTTCGCGATGGCGCGCTCCATTTGCGGGATGGTTTGGTAAGATTCCTGCTCTTCAGCGGCTTTGGTTACAATATCCTGGTCCCCCTGTATCGCATAAGGACGCGAATTATCAAACCCTTTGATATCGAGAACGGAGGTTTGTGCAAACACCTGTTCCTTGCTTTTCTTCACTGTTGTAGGCGTGATGCCATGTTCGATATTATAGGCGATCTGTTTTTCGCGGCGGCGGGATGTTTCGTCGATGGTGCGTTGCATGCTTTCGGTCATGGTATCGGCGTAGAAGATCACTTTGCCATCCACATTACGCGCGGCGCGGCCTGCTGTTTGGGTGAGGGAACGTTCGTTGCGCAGGAAGCCTTCTTTGTCCGCATCAAGAATGGCCACTAAGGAAACTTCCGGGAGATCCAGACCTTCCCGCAGCAGGTTCACACCAACGAGTACATCTATTTCGCCCAAACGCAGCTGGCGTAAGATCTCCACGCGTTCGAGCGTATCCACATCGCTGTGGATGTATTTGGATTTGATGTTGATGCGCCCGAGGTATTTATCCATTTCCTCGGCCATGCGCTTGGTGAGGGTGGTTACGAGTACGCGGTCGCCTTTCTGCACGGTCCTGTCGATTTCATCTAAGAGATCGTCTATCTGGTTAACGCTTGGTCTTATTTCAATTGGCGGATCAAGGAGGCCGGTGGGGCGCACTACCTGCTCCACTACCACACCGCCGGTTTGTTCTAGTTCATAGTCACCGGGCGTGGCGCTAACAAAAACGGTTTGCCCGATCATGTTCTCGAACTCGTGGAAATTAAGCGGGCGGTTATCCATTGCGCTGGGCAGGCGGAAACCATAATCAACCAGGATGAGTTTACGGCTTCTGTCGCCGCCGTACATACCTGCCACCTGTGGTATTGTCTGGTGACTCTCATCGATCACACATAAAAAATCTTTGGGAAAATAATCGAGCAGGCAGAAAGGGCGGGTGCCTGGTCTGCGCCTGTCGAAGAAACGCGAATAGTTTTCGATGCCGTTGCAGTAACCCAGTTCACGGATCATTTCGAGATCGTATTCGGTGCGTTCCTTGATGCGTTGTGCTTCGATGAATTTGCCGGAAGCTTTGAAATATTCCACCTGTGCCATCATTTCATCCTGTATCTCGTGCATCACATCCACGATCAGGTCTTTGGGTGCGAGGTAAAGGGTGGCGGGGAAGATGGCGGCGTCTTCCATCTTTCCGATGCGTTTGTTGCTGGAAGTTTCGATGGTTTCGATCTCTTCGATCTCATCGCCAAAGAAAGTAACGCGGTAGCCATAGTCCACATAGGGCAGGTTGATATCCACCGTATCGCCTTTTACGCGGAAGGTGCCGCGTTTGAATTCTTCCTGCGAGCGGTTGTACAAAGAGTTCACCAGGTTATGCAGGAAGCCCTGGCGGGAAATGGTTTGTCCTTTGTTGATTCGTATGATCCCGTTTTCGTATTCGGTAGGGTTACCCATACCATAGATACAGCTCACGCTGGCCACCACAATAATATCGCGCCGCCCGCTCAGCAGTTGCGAAGTGGCCTGTAGCCGCAGTTTATCCAGCTCTTCGTTGATGCTCAGGTCTTTTTCGATATATACATCGCTTACCGGCATATAGGCTTCGGGCTGGTAGTAATCGTAGTAGCTCACAAAATAGCCCACCGCATTATCCGGGAAGAACTGTTTGAACTCGCCATACAGTTGCGCCACCAGTGTTTTGTTATGCGTAAGCACCAGTGTAGGCCGTTGTGTATTCTGTATCACATTGGCCATGGTGAAAGTCTTACCCGAACCCGTTACCCCAAGCAAAGTCTGGAACTGCTCACCGTTGTTAATGCCATCGGTAAGTTGTTGTATCGCAAGCGGTTGATCGCCGGAGGGGGTGTAGGGGGATTGGAGGTGGAAGGGCATGGGTAAAGGTACGAGGAAATGGGGGCTTGTCGATTAGATACCTCTGGACTCGGATATAAACTGTATTCTATTTTTTCTCTGTAGTACAATAAAAAAATTGTGTGTATTGCGGAAATCCACAAGGTTTTATGGATTTAAGCTGTGATTTGAAACGTGGTTTTGTACATTTAACAGTTACGCGAAAACAAAACAAATTACTATGGAGTATAATCTTGATACGATACAAGACCTTGTAACAATTGCTAAGCCATTTATCGACCCGATAATTTCGACTTTAATTAAACCCAAAATTGAAAGCCTGGGAAAGTGGATAAAGCGTCAGGAAATTAAAGGACAAGCAGATGAAAACTGGTTTGAGAATAAGTTTGAGGAGTATCTTGCCAGAACCTATAATCGGTGTCAGAATATAAACATTTTGATTTTTCAAAATCAACAGATAAAAATAAAGGACATCTATATACCATTAACCATTCAATCAACAAAGGATAGAAAAAGTTATCAAATACAAGACTTCAGTCTAGATTATATTAAACCATATCAAAAAATGCTGATCTCGGACACCGCCGGCATGGGGAAGTCCACAATGATGAAATGGATTGGAACAAAAATTATTGAGAATACGTTAGGGATTCCCATACTAGTCGAGTTGCACAATCCGATTTCGTTGACCACCTCAGTCTGATTTCGACGGACGGTCTTATACGGCTATAGCTTTACAGTTTTAGAGGAAAATCAACCTCTATGAAAGCAAAAATGCTTGAACAATTCCAGTTTACAGACGAGTTGAAGGAACGGCTCGTCTTGTTAGTCGTTTTTCAAAATCAATCCCCCAAGGAGTTAGCAAAAAAGTATGGTTTACCCAATACTTATATTTTGACAAATTGGGTAAGGATCTACAAAAGAACACTCGAGAAAGGCGCTGTAACTTTGGCGCCGATGCAACCCAAAAAACGCAAGGACACTCCCGCTTTAAAACAACGCATTAAGCAGTTGGAAAAATCGCTTGAGAAAGCCAATGTGATGATCTATGGACTCAACGCAATGATCGATTATGCAGAAAAAGAATTGAAAGTTCCGGTTCGAAAAAAGCATGGCACCAAACGATAATGCTGATTAAAGAAAAGCATATTACAAGGATGGGCGTCGGGCCTCTTTGTAAATTGTTTGGCAAATCCCGTCAAGCCTTCTATGATAGGAAGCACTACTTCTCAGAGAAAGAACAGGAAGAGATAGTAGTTCTTGAACTTGTTGCCCAGGTTAGACGGGAATTACCTGGTCTGGGCGGCCACAAGCTTTATAAATGCATTTATCAGCCCCTTCGCACTAACCAAATCAAGATCGGGAGAGATAAGCTGTTCACCATTCTTCGCAACAACAAATTGCTTATTGACAGAAAGCGTAGAAACCCTAAGACAACTCAATCGCATCACTGGTTCCGCAGGTATCCGAACCTGACAAAAGAACTAGTGATTACGCATTCCGAACAGCTTTGGGTTGCAGACATCACATACATCTGTATCGGGTATGACTTTAATTATTTATCAATCATTACGGACGCTTATTCTAAACAGATAATGGGTTATTGTCTCCATCCCTATCTCAGCAATGATGGATGTATCGAAGCATTAAAAATGGCGCTTAACAATCGTTGTACATCAAACCCGCTAATACATCATTCCGATCGTGGTGTCCAATACTGTAGTTATGATTATGTCGATATTTTACGGGAGCACAAAATACCAGTCAGTATGACAAGTGATGGTGAAGGATATGAAAATCAAATTGCTGAACGGGTCAACGGAATATTAAAAACTGAGTTTAAACTGCACCAGGTTTTTAGATCAAGAACAGATGCCTTGCTTGCCGTTAAATCCAGCATCAATGCTTACAACAACTTACGTCCGCATATGAGCTGTGATTTTATGACGCCTGTTGAAGCTCATATTACAAATCAACCCTTAATTAAGCGCTGGAAGAACAGCCGGAAAAGATCTGCGCAGGTCAAACAACAGACGGCCTTCCATCAGAACAAAGAAGTGAACTTATCATCTTAATAAAAACACTTATTTTGGTATAGTTATTCATTTAAAACTACCCTCCAAAAACTGTAAGGTAAAACCCGTACGACACCTGCTGTAAAGCTATTTTAGGACTAGACA
>Ga0247757_10001846_pt1 | contig 12570 bp, 14 predicted proteins | sample UWRJL126311R4_FD_180929 | JGI IMG/M metagenome (GOLD analysis project Ga0247757, IMG submission 180929) | Plant litter microbial communities from Arlington Agricultural Research Station in Wisconsin, United States - UWRJ-L126-311R-4 | ecosystem: Environmental > Terrestrial > Plant litter >...
ACGGGGGTTTACATCCAAGATGTTCTTCTGCGAAATAACCGTTGCCCCCCCAGATCTCATACAGTTTTACGAATGCAAACCATGAGCCACAAGTGGGCTAGTCTGGCCGGTCCTATGGGAGTAGATGATAGTCGTTGGATTCCATGGCAGGCCGGCCTAATAAAGATTCGGGCGACGAGGATCATCGCCAGGCTAGCCACACAAAATGTATACGTTGAACTCGAAAAATAGGTATACTAGTCACCACTGGACAGATGCTACCCAACGCCTTGTATGGGACGCTGGAATGGCGTATACCTTGAATTTAGGCGGACGCGATGAATTCCTACCACCGTGCAACAACCAGGACGACGTATCGGCTGTGGTACATCACACACGGCTATGCACAGCGGCGACGTTGAAGTTTCGGAATGTCAGCACCGTCTTTTTAGTAACACTAGCGCGTGGACCTTATGATGGTGGCGAGCGTTGTCCTCACACGACAGGCTACAGAACCTGGGGTTGCCAGCATTATACTTGGTGTTCAAAGGACGCCTTGTGCCGTGCTACAAGTTAGTGGTACGACGTCGTGGCTGTGATACACATGTGTACGCTTGCTATTCAGATGTGCACACTGGCTTGTTCCGGAGCAAAATGATCCCTGTGAGCATACCATATGCAGGCTGAGTTTTGGAAATGGCCGGAGCATTATAGCTGAGATTGCGGGAATTTTGTTTTGTCTTGGATTTCGGGTCAGCAATTCTTTGCATGCTGCGCCAACGTAGGCTCTTTTAATGAAGAGTTGGCACACAATGACCCTCTATCACCTTGTGGTCGGAGGATTTATCACGCCGAATGCTGACTGAGTTGTGGTTGAGGACAAGATGGGAAGGTTCGGGAATTCTCGTGATGCTATCCCCGCAATCTACCAAATGAACATCCACGTTCGGATCGCTCAGCATGTTCTACATCTCACAGGCTAGACGGTCGTCGTCGATCAGCCGCGTCGGACCTCCGCATAGGCGCATATGCGGCATAAGCCTTTGACGCCGATCGCTCTCTGAGTTGAGTGATGAGCCTCTGTCAGCAGGGAGCTCCAGAAGTGCAAGCCGTCGTATCCCAAAGTAAGGTTACGGACAAGATCTGCCAAGTCCGCTGTGTGCAGCAGCTAACCGCTGTTGATTTCAGGAATGCAGCTTTTCCACCAGTGTGGAGCGATTTGATTGACGCCAAGGCTGTACTTGTGACGCCTGTACGAGCGGAAGAAACTTACCATCTAAAGACCGGTTCGCTGTTCCGCAGAGCTTGGCTTTGCATGTATAGCAATGTGGTTGGCTTGGCATACGCGCATTGCTACACCCTCTCAGTGGACATGCTGAGGCCGAAGGACCAGAAGTCAGGCAGAGCGGCGGGGGGGCAGCAGTACGCGGCCCATCGTGGCTCGATTCCGTTCGTTGTATCGGAAGGTCGCAAGGAGCTGTTCCCTGAGATGTTTCATTCGAAGAGGCTTATTCTTGCTTCTTTCTAAGCGCTTGACCGTGATGCAATGCGAGATTGTGGTACAACACAAGGAGATGTTGGTGAGGATACCCATGTTCCTGGTGACAAGACGCGTACGTTGAAAGGGGGACGTAGTGATTTACGGATTTGATCACCAACGTTGAGAACATCGAAGGCAGCTTTGCCTTGTGTGTGCTTGTGCGTGAATGCGTTGTCCGCGCCAAGCAACCAAATGTTTCGTACCACACACATCTCCAACAAGGGGTCGGTGCCCAAATGACTCTTGGCGGCAGAGCACAGAAACATAGTTTCACGGTATGATGAACTCTGCGCGAATTTGGACGTGGCCCAGCCGGGGGCTTGTGCCAAGCGCGGAGGAGGGCCATCGGATGCGCCAAGGAATTCCGTCATGTCATGCTGCACAACGGTTCCAATGGCGAAGAATCAAAGTTCATCAAGAGTGATTGCCAAGCAAAGAACAGGTCCGCCGGGGCTTCTTTGGTGCACCCTGCCGGCGGCAGTTGGGGTGGACGGCAATTTACCGCAACGCAGAGACAATAGGGTAGGGTGGTTGACGTGCATGCCGGGCGATCGAAGTCATTAGAATTTCCCGTCTTGGGATTGTTTCTGCGTGGGAGATCACCAGGGTGTGTTCATGAAGATCGCCAGGAGGGGCGGACGCCGAGACGCCAAGAGCGAATGCCATGATACATGATTCTGTGACGGTGTATGTTGGAAGGCTGTTCCAGTCCACTGAACCGAAAGGGGGTGAGCTGCAGTCGAGCTAGCCGGCGGCCTTGGTATTGAGGCCAAGCCAATTCGATACCACAACGGCGAAAGGGCTGTAGTGTGAAAGTGCACGGCATGTTGAGGGTGGGAGAGGGCGCAAGCCGAAGCTCACTGGCGGGCCGGAGTCTTTCGCATCACTCCTGTGGTGGAGCTCAGGACGAGGAAGTCAGCGCTCACGTGGGCCGGACGACAAGTAGGGTACTATGGGCCGATGCCGCGGCCCCCACGAAGCGAAGTTGCAACCACCACAGCGCATGCAGATAATCCCCCCTCGTCATGATTCAACTCGCCCATCGCAGGCCTTGTCCGCTACTGCAGGTGCGCTGTGCGGGATTGTGGGGGAAAAGTATGGGGCAGGTCCAGGCGAATTGGGCACTGGGCGGGTCGTCATGCTCACCGCAACAAGTCACGACATGGGACCGATTGGCGAGTTGGGCAGAGACGGGCACGGGAAGGAGGATGAAGCTGAGCTGGCGCAGCGGAGCGGGTGGAAGGAAGCAGCAGCGCATGCGCCGTGTCACGAGGCTCACGTCTGCGTGGTTCGACAGGAGGGCAGCGTGCAGGCCTGGGGGCGGGCGGACGATGAAGGTCAGGTCAGGTCCAAGTCGGACGTCGGAGCCGGCAGGCCATTGGCCGGTGGCGGCGAGGGAGGTGGATTTGCGGGGTTGCCGTGGGGAGCGAGGGAGTGCGCCATCGCACGGAGCGGTGGGCGCTGCCCCATGGAGACGAGGAGCACTCTTTGGGGTAATCAGAGCGCGCATGATTTGGTCCTTGGACGTGGTGACGGTGGGCATACATACGAGAAGGAGCAATGACGACGGTCGCAGGCGTGCAGAAGCTTGTTTGCCGAGGCGGAGACAGCACCCCAGCACCCCCACGACCGCAAGCTGCCCTTTTGGCCGCGTTTCGCGATGCGCAGTGGCCGCCGAGGGCCGCCGAGGGCCGAGTGACCGCGTGCAGTCAGACTTGCTCCGTTGCTTGCCTGCTTGCTTGCGATTGTCGATTGCTGGCTGGAATGCAGGCTGCTGGGCTGTGGAGGAGGAGGAGGTGGTGGTGGTGGTGGTGGTGGTGGTGGACGGGAAAATGCCGCAGTCAGGGCGACGACAGCAGCAGCGGGCACGATCATCGTCTCTTCAGACCAGCTCGGCGGCGGCTCAAAAATAGAGGGTCATAGAGAGCGTCTCTGCGGTCGGTCAGGGTTTCGCTACAATACGAGGGTTCAGCAGAGCAGCAAAAGATTACGCTGCACGGACATAGGCACGCACGCACACGCACACGCACACGCACACGCAGACACGCAGACACAGACAGACGGTGTAGGCGTAGGCGCAGGCGCTCCGTGGAGGAGCAGTCGACGTCTCAGTCTCTGGCCGCTGCTGCTGCTGCTGCTGCTGCTGCACGACGCGCCACCGCCGTCCGGGCCCTGGGTTCCCAGCGCGAGGGGGCGTGCCTGGCGCCGTTACGCAAGCGACGGCGTATGTAAGATAAAGAAACTGGGCCCGAGCCTCTGTGCCACGGGTGGGGTGCTGGCTGCTGGTCCTCGAGCCTGCAGGGCCTCCCAGTCCCAGGCCCAGCATGTTTAAATTGGCCTGGTTCTGCTTAGTCGGGCCAGCCAAGTGGGCACCCTCAAGACATACCCCATTGCAACCCCCGGCTGCTAATTACCTCACCGACGCCCAGCGTCCTGTCTGGTGCCGTCCTGTGCTCTGCTCTGCTCTCTTATCAACTGCTCGACGTCCCGCCCGCCTCGACTCCTGGCCACACCGCCTTAGCACAAGCCCATATCCAATCTTGGCCCAAACACCATTCACCTGAGCCCTCGTCCTGTCCTCTGCCTCTTTTCTCTTCCCTCACGTCGCCGCATGGCTCTTTCCAGCCGTCCAGTCTACATCCCAGTCTCCCTTTCCGTCCACTCCCTCCATCCCTACGCCTGCTCGTCGTTGGAGAGCTCGTATCACCAGCCCAGCTCTCTGCAACGGGCGTAGCCGTGGCCGTGGCATTTCCTCCCCCTTGAGCACTACCGCATTTGCCTTTTCACGGCGTTTGTCGATCCCGCCCGTTTAGTCACCACGCAGCCATGTCGGTCGTCGCTTCCCCCAATTCACAGTCCTTGGCAGTGCCTCCAAAGGCCGACAGCCCCGACCCTCACCTGGACCCACACGTGGACGCCCACCTCCTCCGCAGAGACTCGCGCCTCATTGATATTCCCCTGCACATCGCCGAGGAGGACGAGAGCACCGCCAGCGAGCCCACCGAGCCGCACACCCCAACGAGTCACGCCAGCGACAATACTCCTACTTTTACCCACCCATTCCGCCACGATGAGCCTGTAGATGCCGTCTTGCACACGCTCACCGCCGCCATGAAGGACGCCGACGTGCACCCGCCGCCGCCGCCAGCTGCTGTAGCTCGCACTCCCACGAATCCAACCTCCCCACCTGAGAAGCCAGGCCTCAGCAAGCGTGTCGGCTCGTTCATGCGCAGCAAGCTCCACCGCACCCCATCCCACAAAGACGCCCCTAATCAGAGCAACAGCGTCAGCGAGCGACCCAAACCACCCCCCAAGGACAAGGTGAAGACAGAAAGACTCATCGTCAAGACAGGCGTAGACGGCCCGGCCGAGGTGGCTACCCCTGCCGTCAACATCCCTCGTTATGGTCGGAGGCTCAGCTCCTTCTCACTGTCGGCACGTAACTCGGCCAAGTCGTCCCAGGCCAACTCGCCACCCTCGCCCGGCTCGCCCAACAGCACCATTTCCAACGACAAGCCACGATTGGGCCACAAGCACTCGACATCATCCACTACACTCTCCAACATGAACAAGCCCAAGAATCCCGGCATCACGTGGGCAGGCAACAGTGGAAGAGGAGGAAGACTCCATGCATGGTCGCGAAGGCGATCGGCGAGCACTGAGCAAGTCCCCCGAATGGGTTCGGACGAAGACGAGGAGCCAACCGCCGGCATGCTGCCCACCTTCTCCAGACCTGCAAACGAAGGTGTGGGTATGAAGGCTCGCCGCCTAAGCTTGAGCTTGCCAGATGAGTTCGTTGTCGATTCGTGCGACCTTGACAAAGAATTCAAGAGCTCAAGTTTGATGCCTGGAAAAAGAGGAAAAGTCCTGGGAAAGGGAGCAACCGCTGAAGTCCGTATCATGGCTCGGAGAGGCCTTGGCAGTGAAGATCTGGTGGCCGTGAAAGAATTTCGCGAGCGGGACAAGGGCGAATCCGAGGATGACTACATCAAGAAAATCAAATCCGAATACACCATTGCAAAGAGTCTTCACCATCCCAACGTAGTCGAGACGGTGCGACTATGCACGAATCGTGGCCGGTGGAACCACGTCATGGAATTTTGCGCGCATGGCGAGCTGTACTCGCTTGTGGACCGCAAGCTGTTTGCTGGTGGAACCGAAGGCTACTATTCGCCAGACGATCGCCTCTGCTTCTTCAAGCAGCTCCTGCGCGGCGTCGACTACCTGCACAGCCACGGCATTGCTCATCGCGACATCAAGCTAGAAAATCTATTACTTAACAAAGATGGCCATTTGAAGATATCCGATTTCGGAGTCGCAGAGGTCTTTAGCGGAGAACATCCCGGCCTACGTGCTGCAGGAGGCGAGTGCGGAAAAAACATGGGCGAGGTCCGCTTGTCCGCTCCTGGGATTTGCGGTAGCCTGCCCTATATTGCGCCCGAAGTGCTGGAAAAGAAGGGTAGCTACGATCCTCGACCTCTTGATGTCTGGTCGTGCGCTATCGTCTACCTGACCATGACGTTTGGCGGATGCCCATGGGAGGCCGCCAAGCCGGAATTCGTATATTATGCCAGGTTCAAAAAGGGCTGGGACGAGTGGTTGCAACAACACCCCGAGGGTCGAATCGCCGATGGGCCGGACGGGCACCCCAAGTGCGGCAAGCTCTTCAGCCTGGTGAATCCCCCGGCAATAAAGCGTCTGATTCTGAAGATGCTGCATCCACTGCCTGAAAAGCGATTCACCATTCGGGAGGTGATCGAATCGGCGTGCATCAAGAACATCAACTGCTGCTGTCCGGAGAGCTATGACGATCCCAAATGCTGCGTTGACGCGTCCAAGATGAAGAGCAAATCAACGTTTTCGGTGCCCACGAAGAAGTACCTCCACCATCACGTCCCTCCGAAGCCCGAGAGCAAGATCGGCAAGGTCCTGACCCATCGCTTTGATTTGGGGGAGGGTTATCATTAGGCACCCTTTTCCGGCTGGTCTGACATTTTCCTTTGTAACTGCATTCGTGGAGTTTCGGAACCCTTCCACAAGCCTGGCTCGAGGCCGGGCATCTGCATTTTAATGTATGAAAGCGAGGAGGAGCATGTTTGGATTGCAAGAGCATCCGACCCGGAGCGGTTGCAGCGGGTCTTGGGATTCTATTCAATGCGATTTTCATGTCCATGTCCCCACAAAAAGGAGCGGCTGGGATATATATGCAATCGGGCTGGCCGGCAGAGGTTGGAAGATTCCATAGTGAAGCACTGGGCGTTCTTCCTACTTTGCATCTTTCCCCGTCCGAATGTCACTTACTCAACTGTCCTGTAGATAGCGCCCACGGCCTATTTAGTCTGCAATGTCGAGGGCGCAGTACCCTTTCTGATGGCAAGTGTTATGGCTGCTAGCAGCGTGTCTATGTTCGCAAGACTGGCCAAGTCGACTGGGTCCACGCCGAGCGTGCATGGCTCCCAATTGGTGGCGGCCTGGAAGCGAAAGAAAGGTTTGAATCTCGCGATGCGAGGCAGCAGCAGCTTCTCCGGTTGCGACCAGTTCCGAGACTAACGGTCTAGCGCTGCCACCTCTCCAGCTTGCTCCCGCGGTCAACTGATGAAAATTACTCATGTTAATTCACACACGCCCCCCATCGGCCAATGGGCTTTGTCTTGCCTTGCAAGCCATCCATGGCGACCGTCTGCGAGTGCGATACACATGGCGGCAGCGAATCGAGGGGGCTTTTGGCTGTGCTTGCTGTGCATGCGGCCTTTTCTCTCCGTCGAGTTGGTCGAGTGCGATGCAATGCAGCCGACGACGTGGAAAACCTCGACCTGGAATGCGACAGCACACCTCAGCCCCAGGCACCGTGATGCTTTCTGCAATTGGTCTTTCCAACCGTTTCGTCTCGTATCCGCTCGCGGGAGGGTTCGACCCCCCGCGTGTCTCGCGTACTCTATACGCCTTGGAATAGCGCGTCACAATAGGTCTACGCGGATCATGCAACTGTGGAATCCTTCCGCGAGAAGGTCCAAGGATCCCAATTCCGACTCGAAACTGCCTATCTCGCCCCATGCTATCGATCCATCCGCGCAAAGACTTCATATCGTGCCGGCCATGCCGACGTATTTTCTACTGTGCACGAGACAAGGCGCCCGACACGCCCGACGGCGAACGGCTGCAGGACAGCTAGGATTTTTACATGCGGTGAGGTTAGAGCACGCAGGGATCGTTGCGGGGTTTTTTTGATATTTTCTTTTCTTCTTCCTCTCGTTCACAGCCGCGATGGCTTGTTTGGTGCCACCACTCTCCTGCGACCGCTAAGCATGTTGCAATATGCACATGTCAGGTCGGGCTCGCATCGGTTTTACCCGCCCCGACCGCTCTTCCAATTGCTCATGGCTCTCGTCATGTCGCGAGCAGTCGTGACGAGGCAGACGGGACAACGTATGCCCAGAGCTTGGTGGCGAGTGCAGATGTTCCGATGTCTGGCGCGGAGCCTCTGGGCACATTGTTCGAGAAGAGGCTTGTTTGGTCTTGGGAGGACCATGGCTGAGCTGGGCGAGCTGGGCAGGCGTACGCTCAAGGAATCAATTCCGCAGGGGGAGATGCGGTTCGTGGTGGAGCGAATGAAATGCAGCATCAAGGCAGACTAGGCTGGGCTGGCCCGAGCTGGACCCGGATGCGCTCTCGTGATGGTTGGTGCAGGGTAGGGCCATGGCAGGGGGGGCAGGTAGCAGGGGGATGATGCATCTGCACGGCGTAAGCTGGCTGCCCCGCATCGAGCGGCGAGGCAGGTGGGGGTCTGGTCTGGTCTGGTCTTCCTGTTCGCAAGAGAAGGACGAGCCTGCGATACACGTTGCATGCCCATCGTAGATCGCTGCCGTATAGGGGTGCCAGCCCTGATAAGCTTGGTGGATGCAACGGCCATGGTGTGCACGCTGTCAGAAGGGATGCGAGGTTAGACCCATGCAGATCTCGGAAAAACCATGGGGCCAAGGACGAGCGAGCACGGCTGCTTTGCTGCTATGTTTAACCACTATCGCATACACAGTACACAGTAGGTACCTTGTGGCATGGCTACTCGTCAACATGACGATCAAGCACGCTTGGGATCACCGCATCGCGGTTGTGTATCATCATACATCGTACAAGGTATGCTGCTTTCTAACTTGGCCTTTTGCTTTTTCTTGAGCCGCATACCATCCTTGTACATGAGCCAACGTCTGCCCATCCCTACCGTGTAACAAGTCCTCGGTGGTCATACATCTGCATACGCTACGTGGAAGTCGATCTGAGCACATCTTGGAAAAAGGGAAACCAAAACGAGGCGAGGGAAATACGCCGTCGTCTTTGTGGGGTCCGATGATCGGACGGTCCGGCGACCTGCATGACGTTGCGCCGGGATCATTTTATCTGTGAGGCCCTTTTTTTGTCTTGCCTTCGGGGACGATCTCGGGGAGTCTTTTCCTTCGGTCAATTCCGGTTGAGGATGCGTGGCCCCCTGCGGTGTTTGCTTACTGTGCATGTACCGAATAGACTTTTTTGAAAATGCCCAATTTCTACATTAAATCATTCACCGAGGGCGTAGGGCGCTTAGCGGTTCCAACAACGGTTTTTGTTAGCGGATCTCTCTGTCACCTTCCTTTCCATTCGGTCTTCGGAGCTTCACTACGCATACACTTCTTGCATGTTGAAGCTCCGGGGTTAAGGGAGTAAAAACGTTCTGTCTCCTGTCATCTTATCGCACGATGGTTTAAACATCCGAACTATCCCTTCGATTAGAATTGCTGAGCAGTAGCCACTTATAATGACAGGAGCTGGCCAACAAACATGGGAGTGAGAGCCAGATGATGGCTTACTCCGACTTGAACTTGAGAAGAGACGTTTTCCATACCTCCACTAATGTTTGTAGAAGCATTTGCCCCCTCCAACAGGATCACGACTTGCTAAAGTGAACAGTGTGAAGTAAATGATGATTACAGGGGTGATAGCGGTATAAATACTCTCTAGAAGAAACGTAGCTTTGATACCTCCTACATAAGTATGAACCACCATGAGTTTTCCTAAGGAATTTGTCGAAATAGGGTCTCAGTACCTAAGGAACGAAAGACAGTAGCAGCTACAAAGTGCATACCTAAGGTACTGAAAACAAAATGCGACTCCCTCAAAATCAGAGAAGCGCACCCGAACATGTGGTTTATTATGCCGAGGACAGTGAACACCATACGGCTAATCTTACCTTACTAAAATAATCTTGAGAGATGTATGTGTATATGGTGCCCTTATCTTACACCTGAAGATGCAATCCGGACAGAGACCGGCGATCCAGCACCTAAACGAGCACTTATCAGTACAGACACGGCTTTACATGGGACTGCCTTGAATCTGCCAAATGGCCGCTATTCCAGAAATAGGACACAAGTAGCGACACCAAAGTAGCTGGACCATTTCCTACCATTCAAGTCGCTATCACGACCATCTCTAAAGTGCCTGAATATCTACAAAGGTAGGTGTTCTAGAACTCTAACGCAACCGGAGATAGTGTTACAAAACGTAACTGTAAGGTCTATAGTGTCTGCGCTTTGGAAATCAAGCTCTTCAGCCCAACGACTAGCCGTAAAGTAGATACTACTCATCTACCCGGAGAAGATTAAAAGCTACTTGTCCTTGTAAATCAGCATGTGCCAGAGGGGAAACATGGCGCTCGATGGGAGGCTGAGGGTGCTAGACTCCAACTTGCTGACGATCTACAGTGAATCTGGCTTTGTCCAATTTTAATTTCTTTACCATATCTCGCGTGCGCCTTTCTCCGTTCAGAGTTGAGGAATCTGTTGTCCTCCGAGCCTCGTATCTATCACAGTAGATGCTCGATAACGTAATCTTTAGTTTCTATGGCAGCATCCCTCCGTAATTCAATATGTTCTTACGCTCGGTATGAATATATGTGCCGATAATCTTTTGAGGTGCTATCGGCTTGACTCCTTGAGTATGCTTCGCAACGCTCGAACGACCCACGCGACAGCTGCGTTCACACAAGTTCTCAGAATAGTTTACTAAGCGTACTGCCAAAGATTTGGTGCGGATAGTTAAACGAGTGGATGATGCCCTGCTTTCGCGTGCGATGTGCATGTTATGGCGAATCCAGGGACTATTCCTATATAGGCAACTTGCGAAGAAACGTCGGCCGTAAGAGAAGTTGCGTCGCACTATGTTGAGACTCATATATATATACACATACCCTTCCGAAAAAATGGTGCTGCCTTTCAATCAAACATACACTGGTAAATACTTCTTCTTTCTCTACGACTGTTGCACGTTGACTTGCCGATCATGGCGTCTGAAGAGAGACTAGAAGATGCTGTAAGTTTACTGAACCGGCTTGTCACTTCATAAGTAATTTTCCAGAGTATGGAAAAGAAGCAAATGATTTTAAATGCTTTCGTCATGAACACACCTAGCCATCTTGCTGCGGGGCTCTGGCGTCACCCAAGAAGCAAGACAGACAAATATAAAACGTTGTCTTTCTGGACAGATCTAGCCAAACTATTAGACGACGCCAACTTCCATGCCATGTTCATCGCCGACACGCTCGGTCCGTACGATGTTTACAAGGGCCCTGCCAACACAGTTCCGGCGTTGGCGGCGGGTGCCCAGTTCCCAGTCAACGATCCCCTATATCTCGTTCCCGCAATGGCGGCAGCTACAAAGAATCTGATATTTGGAGTGACAGCTAGCGCCACGTACGAGAAGCCTTATGCACTTGCGCGGAGATTCTCGACCGTCGATCATTTAGCCGAGGGAAGAATCGCATGGAATATAGTAACTTCGTATCTCGACAGTGCTGCCCGTAATCATGGCCTGAAGGAACAGATCCCACATGACGAGCGTTATGCCATCGCTCACGAATACATGGACGTAGTTTACAAGCTTTGGGAGGGTAGCTTCCGGGATGATGCAGTTCTGGCCGACCGTGAGAAGGGCATCTATATAGCTAGCGACGCCGTCCGTCCGATTCTACACAAGGGAGCCTACTTTGAGGTACCCGGTCCTCACTTCTGTGAGCCTTCGCCACAACGCACGCCATTTCTGTTTCAGGCTGGAGTCTCAGAGGCTGGCAACGCGTTTGGTGGAAAGCATGGCGAGGCGATTTTCGTGGGAGGACAAACACCGGAGATAGTCAAGAAGACGGTAAATAACATTCGACAGGCTGCACAGCGGGAGGGCAGAAATCCTTCACATATCAAAGTCATTGTGGGTATTGGAATCATTGTTGGAGCTACTGACGAAGACGCCGAGTCACAGCGACTAGAGTTCATTGAATATGCAGACCAAGAAGGCGCATTGGCTTTGTTCGGCGGCTGGACAGGAGTTGACCTCTCAAAGCACGCGGACGACGAAGATTTCCGCATCAGCGAGTCTCCGCGCCTTCAATCACTTATATCACGCTGGTCCGACACAGTTCCTGGAAGTGACGGTCAACCTTGGACCAAGAGAAAGATCGTAGAGTACCTGAGTCTTGGTGGCATGCAGGCAAAGATCATAGGAGGCCCTAAAACGGTTGCAGATGAGTTGGAGCGATGGTTTGATGTGTCCGGTGTTGATGGATTCAATCTCGCGCATGTCGTTAATCCAGGTACTTTTGAGGATATTGTTAAGTACTTGCTACCGGAGCTTCGACGGCGCGGACGATTCAGAACATCAGTAGAAAAAGAGGGTGCGACAGCCAGAGAAGTCTTTTTGGGATCGAAGAGACTGCTGGACGATCACCCAGGCAGCAGGTTCAAGTGGGGTACGGGAGAGGATATACCGCAATGGCAACTCTGAAGGATGTCCTCATTGAGATGTTCTGATCTCGAGTTATTGATACATTGCATGATGCCGGATGTCGAGTAAAACACACCGCCAAAGAGGGCAAGCATAAGCGAAGAAAGCTCGAGCCATCAAATTGGCATCCCAAAGTTTTCATCCAGCCCTCGTCAATGTGACCCCCTTTATTACTGTGTGCTACCCCTTGCCGCCTAAGGAGCCTTTTTTTTTTTTTTTTTTTTTTTTTTGATTAGCCCTTTTCC
>Ga0247757_10001847_pt1 | contig 12565 bp, 8 predicted proteins | sample UWRJL126311R4_FD_180929 | JGI IMG/M metagenome (GOLD analysis project Ga0247757, IMG submission 180929) | Plant litter microbial communities from Arlington Agricultural Research Station in Wisconsin, United States - UWRJ-L126-311R-4 | ecosystem: Environmental > Terrestrial > Plant litter >...
ACGCCCTGGGCGGCCATCAGCAGGCAGAGGATGGTCAGCGACCGCTGCAGCCGCTTGCCCCCGCCCCGCGTCCGGCACAGGAACCAGGCGAGGACCGCGCCCACGCCGAGGATCGCGGCGAGCGCGCCGTGGCGCTCGATGATCCAGCTCAGGGTGTCGCCGCCCTTGAAGTCGAAGCGGGGCACGATCTCGCCGGTGCCCGACGCGCCCGCGTGCGGGCCGGCCGCGGTGGACGCGGTGCCGGCGATGACCGTGAAGGCGCCCAGGACGGTCAGCGCGCGGATGAGCAGCGCGGTGGTCCGGTCGGGCGCCCCGGGCGGCGTGGGATGCACGGGCCGCGAGCGCCAGAACAGCTGCTGGGCGAACACGAGCACGACCATCGACAGGAGGTAGTGGGACATGACCCAGCCGGGCGCCAGCCCGTACTTGACGGTCAGGCCGCCGAGGATCGCCTGGCCGAAGACGCCGAAGGGCAGCGCCGCCGACAGCCACATCAGGTCGCGCCGGTACGGCCGGCGCACGTAGGACAGCAGCCACGCGATGCCGGAGATGAGGACGACGAAGCCCGAGAACACGCGGTTGGTGAACTCGATCATCGCGTGCAGGTCGCTCTCGGGGACCAGCCGGCCGCTCTTGTAGCACTGCGGCCAGTCCGGGCAGCCCAGGCCCGAGCCGGTCACGCGCACGGCGGCGCCGGAGAGCACGATCAGCGCCAGCCCCAGCAGGGCCAGCTTCGTCACCTGGTAGTACCGCTGCGGGGTGATGTCCAGCCGGTCGGTGATCCGCTCACGCATGCTCCGGAAGGATGGCGGACGGGCGCCGTCGGCGCGGTCCGGGCCGCCTGCCCGCCGGGGATCCCCGGCTCGTGCGGCGGTCAGAGGGACCCGACCGCGCCGTCGCGCGCCCGGCTGACCGCCCGGGTGCTGGGCGCCAGCCCACGACGGGCCACGTCGTGCAGCACCTCGGCCACGTAGTCCAGCGCCTCCGGGCCCAGCCCGGGGTAGACGCCGAGCCAGAACGCCTGCTCGGTGGCGAAGTCCGACCGCTCCAGCGACCCCACGACGCGGTGGGCGACGTCGCGGTAGGCGGGCTGGCGGGTGAGGTTGCCCGCGAACAGCAGGCGCGAGCCGATCTTGCGCTCGTCGAGGTGCTGCAGCAGCTCCCGCCGCCCGAACGGGGCGTCGCGTCGCAGCGCGAGCGGGAAGCCGAACCAGCTCGGGTCGGAGCCGGGCGTCGCCTCGGGCAGCACGAACAGGTCCTCCAGGTCGGCCAGCGCCGCCCGCAGCCGCGCATGGTTGGCCCGGCGCGCGGCGACGAAGCCGTCGAGCTTGGCGAGTTGGGCCACGCCGACCGCGGCCTGCATGTCGGTGAGCTTGAGGTTGTAGCCCAGGTGGGAGTACACGTACTTGTGGTCGTAGCCGGCCGGCAGGTCGCCGATCTTCCAGTCGAAGCGCTTGCCGCACGTGTTCTCGTCCCCGGGCTCGCACCAGCAGTCGCGGCCCCAGTCGCGGAACGACTCGACGAGCAGCTTGAGCCGGCCGCTGTCGGTCAGCACCGCGCCGCCCTCGCCCATCGTGATGTGGTGGGCGGGGTAGAACGACACGGTGGCCAGGTCGCCGAACGTGCCGACGAGCCGCCCCCCGAACGTGGAGCCGACCGCGTCGCAGCAGTCCTCGATCAGGTACAGGTCGTGCGCGGCGCAGAACGCGGTGACCGCCGCGAGGTCGAACGGGTTGCCGAGCGTGTGGGCGACCATCACCGCCCGCGTGCGCTCCGACCGCGCCTCCTCGAGCCGGGACACGTCGAGGTTGTAGGTCGGCACGTCGATGTCGAGGAACACGGGGACGAGGCCGTGCTGCACGATCGGGTTGACCGTGGTGGGGAAGGAGGTCGCGGTGGTGATGACCTCGTCGCCGGGCCGCAGGCGCCGGTCGCCCAGCTTCGGGCTGGTCAGGGCGGCGAGCGCGACGAGGTTGGCGCTCGAGCCGGAGTTCACCAGCGAGCAGTGGCGCGGCCCCATCCAGGACGAGAACTCGCGCTCGAACCGGGCGGCGAAGCGCCCGGTGGTGAGCCAGAAGTCCAGCGACGCGTCGGTCAGCGACTGCAGGTCGCGCTCGTCGAACACCCGGCCGGCGGGGCGGACGGGCGTCTCGCCGGCCACGAACGGCTCGGGCGGGAACGCCACGGCGTGGTACCGCGCCACGAGGGCGGAGATCTCGGCCCGGAGCGCTTCGGCCGTCTCGTCCATGCCGACCAGGGTATCTCCCCGCACAGCGGCACCGGCCCGCGACGCCCGCTTCACCAGCACACGACAACTGAGGGTGCCTATGCTACGCGCCATGTTGCGCCCGGAGGCGACGGAGACCCGCCAGGAGCCGCCGCCCCACGCCCCGGGCGACGCCCCCGTGCTCGCCGTCGTCGCCACCCCCGCCGAGCTGGCCGGCGCCCGCGTCCTGGCCCGGTCCGCCGCCCCCCACGGGCTGTCGACCGTCGTGGCGCTGGTCGGGGACGACGTCCGCGCCGGCGCGGACGAGCCCTTCCGGGTGATCCGCCCCACCGAGCTGGCGGGGGCCGCCCTGGACGACCACCTCCGCGCCGAGGGCGCCGGGGCCGTCGTGGCGGCCGCGCCCTCCGAGCAGGTCTACGGCCCGCTCCTTCCGGCGGGCGGGCCGGCGCTGCGGCTCGCCGACGTCCACGACCGGATCGCGCTCGACCCGTGGGGCCACCCGCTGCTCGACGACCGGCCGGTCAGCCGCGTGGACTTCGCCGGGCTCGACGGCCTTGTCCTGGGCGCGCCGGCCGCCGACCTCGTGCGCCGCTACGCCGCGGACCACCGGGCCGCGGCGGAGCGACCGCTCGCGCACGCCGACGTCGCCGACCTCTTCCGCGACGTCGAGGGCGCCCCCGGGGTGATCCTGCGCCGGCTCACCACCGCGTGGCGCGAGGCGGCCTCCGACCCCGACGACACCGCGGCGCTGCTCGCGTGGATCCGCCGGCCCGATCCGCTCGACCCGGGGGCGAGCGCCGGCGTCAGCCGCTTCCTCGCCGCCCTGTACGTCGAGCGCGCCGACCTGCGCGGGACGTTCCGCGAGCTGGATCACGGAGACGGGATCGACCTCGTCCGGTGGGCCTGGGAGTCCGACGAGGGCCACCCCCGCGAGGTGCTCAACCCTCCGACCGAGCCGACCGAGGCGCTGCCCCGCTCCCACGCGCCCCAGATCCTGCGCGGGGTGAACGTGGCGGGCCCGATCCGCTGGCAGCTGGGGCTCGGCGAGGCGGCGCGGCTGCTCGTGCGCGCCCTCGACGACGCCCGCGTGCCGTCGCTGGTGATCGACACGCCGATGGGCACCCATCCCGTGGACGCGGCCGACGCCTGGAGCTCGCTCGACGTCGACGACGCGGCCTTCGACGTCAACGTCCTGTGCCTCAACGGCGACCAGCTCGCGCTGCTGACCGAGGCGGACCAGGCGGTGCTGCTGGACGGGCGGCCGACCGCCGCCGTGTGGTTCTACGAGGGGGCGGAGCTGCCCGCCGAGTGGATCCGGGCCGCCGAGCGGCTCGACGAGGTGTGGGTGGTGAGCGAGTGCGTCGCGGGTCCCATGCGGGACCAGATCCGTCCGCCGGTCCACGTGATCCCCCAGGCCGTCACGGTCTCCCCGGCCCCGCCGCTGGACCGCGCCCGGTACGGGATCGCCGGCGACGAGCTGCTGTACCTCTACGTCTTCGACTTCAACTCGACGATCGAGCGCAAGAACCCCGAGGGGGCGCTCGAGGCGTTCGTGCGGGCCTTCGCGCCCGGCGACGGCGCCGCGCTGCTGCTCAAGAGCATCAACGGGGACCGCGACCCCGAGGCCGCCGAGCGGTTGCGGCGGGCCGCGGCGCGCCATCCCCACGTCCACCTGATGGAACGGCCGGTGCCGGTGGCCGAGCGCAACGCGCTGATCGCCGGCTGCGACTGCTACGTCTCCCTGCACCGGACGGAGGGCTTCGGGCTGACCGTCGCCGAGGCGCTGCTGTTCGCCCGGCCGGTGGTGGTCTCGGCGGCCGGCGGCGTGCTGGAGTTCGTCCACGAGGACAACGCGCTGCTGGTGCCGTGCGGCGACTACGTGCTGCGCGAGCAACGCGGCGACTACCCGGCCGGCACCGTCTGGGGCGAGCCCGACCTGGACGTCGCCGCGGCGCGGCTGCGCGAGGTCGCCCGCGCGCCCGCGGCCGCCGCCGCCCGGGCGCGACGCGGCGCCGAGGACCTGCGGCGCCACCACGCGCCCGAGGCCGTCGGTCGGGCGGTCGCCGCCCGGATCGAGGCGCTGCGGGCGAACGCGGCACGGACCCCGGCCCCGCGGAGCCCGGCGGCGCGCCGGCTCATCGAGACGACGGCGCGGGCCATGCGCGAGGCCCGGATCGCGAGCGCCCGTGCGTAATCCCCTGCGCCGCCGCTCCCACTCCGCCGCGCCCGCGCCCCCCTCCCCGCGCCAGGCCGCGGTCGACGCCGTCCCGTTCTGGTGGCACTCCATCGACTTCGGCGACGGGGTCGTCTCCCCCGGGCACAAGACGCCCGAGATCCTCGCGGACGAGCTGGCCACCCTCGACCTGGGCGACCTGACCGGCCGGTCGGTGCTCGACGTCGGGGCGTGGGACGGCGGGTTCTCGTTCGCCTGCGAGCGGGCGGGCGCCGCCCGCGTGGTCGCGCTGGACCACTTCATCTGGGAGCTCGACCTGAGCGGGATGGGACCGCCGCGCGACGGGCGCCCGACGGCGACGCCCGCGGATCCCGCACTACCGGGCAAGGTCGGGTTCGACACCGCGCACCGCCTGCTCGGCAGCCGGGTGGAGCCCGTCCACGCCAGCTTCGAGGCGATGGACCTCGCCCCGCTCGGGCGGTTCGACGTCGTGCTCTTCCTCGGCGTCCTCTACCACCTGGAGGATCCCCTCGGCGGCCTGCGCCGGGTGCGCTCGCTCGTCGCGCCGGGCGGGATCTGCCTGCTCGAGACGCACGCGATCCTCACCGACGAGCCCGACCGGGCGCTGTGGGAGATGTACCCGGGCAAGGAGCTCGGCGAGGACCCCACGAACTGGTGGGGCCCGTCCATGGCGGGGCTGATCGCGGGCTGCCGGGCGGCGGGCTTCGCCGACGTGGAGATCCTGCGCGGCCCGCCGGAGGGGCTGGTCAACCCGCCCGGCTTCTACCGGGCGATCGTCCGCTGCCGCGTCGCGGACTGATCAGCGACGGACCTCGACGCGCCCGACCGCCGTCCCCTGCTCGAACCACGCGACGTGCTCCTGCAGCGCGCCGACCCGCAACTCCCACGTGCCCTCCCGCAACGGCGCGACGACCGAGCAATGCAGCGCGCGGGAGCGGCCGGGCCGCAACGGCCGGGTGAGCACGGCCCGCAGCCCGTCGTGGGTCTCGCCGTCCTGGGCGTGCGTCCAGCGGGCGGCGACCGAGACGGGATGCGGCCCGGTGGAGGTCAGCGTCGCGGAGCCGCGGTTCGCGATCGTGCAGGCGAGCATCCGCTCCTGGGCGGGGCGCAGCGTCCCGGGCAGGGCGACCCGGACGGCCACGTGGCGATCGGCCGCCGCGAGCGGATCGAGCGGCGGACCGGCCGCGGCGCCGAGCAGCGGACGGGGGACGAGCAGCGGCGCGAGCGCCGGCCAGGCCGAGGGGCGCCCGCCGTGGATGGGGACGAAGGCCCGCAGCATGGCCACGTCGTCGCCCACGCCGGAGCCCGGCGTCCCGCGCACCGCCGCGAAGGTGGACCGCTCCCGGAAGGCGTCGAGCACCCGCCGGCGCGCCCGCGCGCGGCCCGGACCGCGGCCCACGGTCGTGCCCCAGTGGGCGTCCAGCTCGCGCATCAGCCGGGCCTCCCAGCGCCCGCCGGGCACGATGCTCAGGTTGTCGGCGCGGACCCGCACGAGCCGGTCCGGGCACCACAGCCAGGCGGGCGCGGCCGTCGTCATCGCCAGCATCACCGCGACGTGCGGGAAGACGAAGTCGCCCGCGCCGGGCTCGGCGAGCACCCGCGCGGCCGCGCGCTCCCAGGCGTCGCGCCGCACGATCTGCGAGGACAGCCCGGACATCCCCCAGCCGAGCTCCCCCACGATCGCGTCCGGGTCGCGAAGCACCGTCGTGCGGTCCAGGGCGGGCATCGCCGCGGCCTGCGTGGGGGCCAGCCGCGTGAGCGACGCGTCGAAGACCGTCTGGCCGACGGTCGCCCCGACCACATCCGGATGCGCCTCGACGAGGGCCAGGACCCGCGCGATCGCCGCGGGCTCCAGCGCGTCGTCGGAGGACAGCAGCCAGCACCAGCCCGTCCGGGCCAGGGCGACGGAGGCCTGGACGTTGCGGCTGACCCCGAGGTTCTCGGGGTGGCGCCGGTAGGCGATCGGCACGCCCCGCTCGCGCGCCGCGGCGATCACGTCCGGGGTGCCGTCCCGCGAGGCGTTGTCCGCGATCGCGAGCTCCACGCGACCGGCCAGGGCCGGCGTGCACTGGGCGAGCACGCTCTCGATCGCCTCGGCGAGCATCGGGGCGCGGCCGTCGTGCGTCGGGATGCAGACGGTGAGCGTGGCGGGCGGCCGGGCGGTCAGGGGGGCGGAGTCAGGCACGGGCGGACGGCGGGTAGGGTGAACGGCACGTGATCGCGTCATCATCGCTCGTGATACCGGGAACCGCGCTGCGACTCGTCCCCGTGCGGGAGGAGGACGTCGGGGACGACGCGCTCATCGCGCTGCTGAGCGCCTGGCGCGCCCGCCACATGGAGGTGTACCCGACGCAGTTCCGGGTCACCGACGAGCGCACCCGCGCCTGGCTGCGCGACGTGGTGGTGGGGGATCCGGCCCGCCTGATGTTCGTCATCCGCGATGGCGACGACCGGCCCGTCGGCCACGTCGGCCTCGACCGGATCGACCTCGCCCGGCGATGCGCGGTGACCAGCAACTTCATGGCCGGCGACCGCGACGTCCTGGGGCCCCGCGGCGTCGGGACGGCGGCCCACGCGATGCTCGTCTGGGCCCGGGCGGAGCTGGGGCTCGAGCAGATCTCGTCCTATCCGTTCGCCGACAACGTCCCGTCCGTGCGCATGCTGCGCCGCATCGGCGGGGTCGAGGTGGGGCGCGTGCCGCTGCGCCGCCACGCCTTCGGCGAGCGGGTCGAGTACCGGCCCGTCGAGCCGGGCGACGACGCGCCCGCCGACCGCTGGTGGATCCACCTCGTCCACCCCGCCGTGCTGCCGACCGGCCCCCTCGGCCTCGGCCCCGTCGGCCTGGGGACGGCCGGCACCGGCCCCGCCGGCCGTGACGGGGCGGCCGACGCGGCCCGCGCGGCGACGTTCGCCGGGGCCGTGCGCCGCGGCATCGACTGGGTCGACACCGCCGCGATCTACGGCCTCGGGCACGTCGAGCGCCAGCTCGGCGGCCTCCTCGCCGCGCTGGACCCCGACGCACGGCCCCGCGTGGTCACCAAGTGCGGCCTGCGCTGGGACGAGCGCGCCGGCCGCGCCGTGGTCACCGCGCCCCGCGACCTGGAGGCCGAGGCCGACGCGTCGCGCGAGCGCCTGGGCGTCGACCGGCTCGACGTGCTGCTGCTGCACCGCCCACCCCGGGACGCGGAGGCGCTGGCCACCGCGTGGGCGGAGCTCGGCCGGCTCGCGGACGCGGGCGCGGCCGCCCACGTCGGCCTGTCCGGTCCGACCGCCGAGGGGCTCGCGGCGTGCCACGCCCAGCGGCCCGTCGACGTGGTGCAGCTGCCCTGCTCGCCCCTGCGGCCGCGGCTCGCCGGCGCCGCGCGCGACCGCGCCGCGGCGCTCGGGATCCCCGTCGTGGCCCACGGCGTGCTCGAGCTCGGGGCGCTGGCCGGCGCCCTGGCGCCCGAGCGCCTCGCCGCGCTGCCCGCCGCGGACCGCCGGCGCCGGCCCGCCGCCCTCGACGCCGCCCACCACCGCCGCGTGACGGCCGCCCTGCCCGCGCTGCGCGCGATCGCCGAGACCGTCCCGTGCACGCTGCCCGAGCTGGCCGCCGCCTGGGTGCTCGGCGAGCCGGACGTGACCGCCGTCGCGATCGGCATGAGCGACGAGCACCAGGTGGACGAGGTCGCCAGCGCCGGCCTCGTGCTCCTGGACGACGACCAGCGCCGCGCGGTCCGCGAGGCGCTGGCGTGAAGGCCTGCGACCACGTCGCCGACGCGCTGCACGCCCAGGGCGTGCGGCACGTCTTCGAGGTGCCGGGCGGCACCATCGCCCACCTCATCGACGCGCTGCACCGGCGCGACCGCGTGCGGCTGGTCGGGATGCACCACGAGCAGGCCGCGGCGTTCGCGGCCGAGGGCGCCGCCCGCATCTCCGGCGTCCCGGGCGTCGCGATGGGCACCAGCGGCCCGGGCGCGACCAACCTGCTCACCGGCCTGGCCTCCTGCCACTTCGACTCGGTGCCCGCCGTCTTCCTGTGCGGCCAGGTCCACCGCGACGAGCTGCGCCGCGACCGGCCCGTGCGCCAGCAGGGCTTCCAGGAGACGGACGTCGTCGCGATGGCCGGCCCGGTGTCCAAGGCCGCGTGGCGGCTGGAGGCCCCCGAGGAGATCCCGACCCGGCTCGCCGAGGCGTTCGCCGTCGCGCTCGGCGACCGCCCGGGACCGGTGGTGCTCGACGTCCCGATGGACCTGCAGCACCAGGAGGTCACCGACGCGCCGCCCCTGCGCACGGTGCCCGCGCCGCCCGCCGCGCCCGATCCCGCCGGCGTCGCCCGGATCCTCGCGGACCTGGCCGCCGCCCGCCGGCCGCTGATCCTCGCCGGGGGCGGCGTGCGGACGGCCGGCGCCGCCGCCGCGCTGCGCGCCTTCGCGGAGCGGACCGGCGTGCCCGTGGTCTCCTCGCTCATGGGGATCGACGTCCTGCCGTCGGCCCATCCCCAGCGGGTCGGGATGATAGGCACCTACGGCAACCGCTGGGCGAACCTGGCGGTCGGCGACGCCGACCTGCTCCTCGTGCTGGGGAGCCGCCTGGACATCCGCCAGACCGGCGCCGACACGGCGTTCTTCACCGCCGGGCGGGTCGTCCACCACGTCGACGTCGACCCGGCGGAGATCAACAACCGGGTGAGCGGCTGCCACGCGCACCACGCGGACGTCGGCGCGTTCCTCGCCGCGGCCCTGGACGCGCTGGGGGACGGACCGGACCGGCTGGCGCCGTGGCGCGCGGAGATCGCCGGGCAGCGCGCCCGGTGGCCGGACGACCGGGAGCTGGCGGGCGTGCCGGGCCTCAACCCCAACGCGTTCATGCACGCGCTGGGCCGGGCGTCCGCCGCCGCGGCGGCCTACGTGGTCGACGTCGGCCAGCACCAGATGTGGGCGGCCCAGTCGCTGCCGCTCGGCGAGGGCCAGCGCTTCCTCAGCTCGGGCGGGATGGGCGCGATGGGCTTCGCGCTGCCGGCGGCGATCGGCGCGGCGCTCACCGCGGACGCCCCGGTCGTCGTCGTCGCGGGGGACGGGGGCTTCCAGGTCAACCTCCAGGAGCTGCAGACCGTCATCGGGACCGGGCTGCCGCTGAAGATCGTGGTCCTGGACAACGGGGGGCACGGGATGGTGCGCCAGTTCCAGCAGAGCTACTTCGCGGGCCGCTACCCGTCCACCGAGTGGGGCTACTCGGCCCCGGACTTCGCCCGGGTCGCCACCGCGTTCGGCATCCCCGCGACCACGGTGTCGGACGCCGCCGACGTCCCCCGCGGCCTGGCGGCCCTGTGGCGCGACCCCGCGGCGCCGGCGCTGCTCGTCGTGCGCGTGGACCCGTCGGCCAACGCGCTGCCGAAGATCGCGTTCGGCCGCCCCCTGACCGAGATGGAGCCCCACGCCACCCCGATCGCCCTCGACCGCTGAGGTGCGCCTCTCGGTCTGCATCCCGACCCACCACGGGCGGCGCCGGGAGCTGGCCGTGGCCGTCCGCAGCGTGCTCGACCAGGGCCGGCCCGACGTGGAGGTCTGCGTCAGCGACAACGCGTCGGCGGACGGGACGCGGGCGCTGATGGAGGAGCTGGCCCGCGCCCACCCCGGCCGCGTCGCCTACCGCCGGCACCGGGAGGACCGCGGCGCCGGGGCGAACGTCCTGGCGGCGGTGGAGCTGGCGCGGGGCGACTGGTGCTGGCTGCTGGGCTCCGACGATGCGTTGCGGGAGGGGGCGCTGGAGACGGTGCTCGCGCGGCTCGACGCCGAGCCGGGGCTCGCCGGGCTGACCGTCGGGCGGGCGACGATGGACCGCACCCTCGCGGTCGAGCTGCCTCCCGAGCCCGACGCCGTCCTCCCCGACGACCCGGAGCGGGACCGGACGTTCACCGACCCGGAGGAGGCGCTCGCCCAGCTGGGCGTCCTCTTCACCTACCTCTCGGCCCAGGTCGTGCGCCGGGACGCGTGGCGGACCGCGCTCGCCGCCGCGCCGCCCCGCCTGACGTCCGCCCACCCGCTCTACCCGCACACCGCCGTGCTCGCCCGCGTCGTCCTGCACGGCGGGGCGCCCTGGGCGTGGGCGCCCCGCAAGCTCGTGCGCAACCGGGGCGGCAACCAGGCGATCGGCGAGGTCGCGGCGGACGAGCTGGCGTCGACCGCCCGCTGCGCCCGCGAGTTCTGCGGCGTGTGGCCGCCCCTGCTCGGTCGCCGCCATCCGGTCACGGCGGGGCTGCGCGAGCGCGCCCGGCGGCTCTGGGCCGACCCGGTCTGGCTGGATCGCGCCCGCACCGGCCCGGCCGGCGCCGCGCGGTTCGCGCTCGGCCTCGCGCCGGCGCTGTGGCCGCTGCCCGCCTACTGGCGCTCCACGCTGCCCCGGCTGGCCCTCGGCCCGCGGGCCGGCCCACCGATGGACGCGCTGCCCCCCGGCGACATGCGCGCGCGGATCGCCGTCGACCTCCCCGCCACCGCCGAGCCCGGGGCCCGGCTGCAGCGGCCCTGCACCGTGGTCAACCACGGCTCCGTCCCGTGGCGCTCGACCGCGCCCCACCCGGTGCATCTCGCGGTGCGCTGGCGGCGCGACGACCCCGATCCCGGCCCCGGCCCCGATCCCGGCCCGGAGCCCGAGCGGATCGCCCTGCCCGGTCCGATCGCCCCGGGGGCCGGCGCGCGGATCACGATGCGCACGAACGTCCCGTGGACGCCGGGCGCGTACCGGCTCTCCGTCGAGCTGGTGCAGGAGCAGGTGGCGTGGTTCGCCGACGTCGACCCCGCCTCGTGCGCGTCCGCAACCGTGCGCGTCATCGACGAACCGCGACACTGAGACGCAACTCCGGCCGTGCCGGCGAGTTCTGGGTGGAGTCCCCGTCTCCGTGTGGAGGAGCGCCCGATGGAACGAACCGGCATCAACCTCGTCGGCTATCTCGACTCGCTGATCGGCATCGGCGAGTCGGCTCGCCGTGCCGCCGACGCGCTGCGCGTGGTCGGTGCCCCCGTCGCCCGCTACGCCTTGCCCCTCGACGTGCCCGAGGCCCGCCGCGGCGCACGGGGCCGGCGCCACACCCCGCTGGGAGACGAGGCGCTGCCCTACGACGTCACCGTGCTGTGGTGCAGCCCCGACCGGTACGACGTCGACGTGGATCCCCGCCCGTTCCGCCGCGCCGGGCATCACGTCATCGGCCGCTGGGCGTGGGAGCTGCCCGAGATCCCGCGCACCTGGCGCCGGGCCAGCGCGCTCGTGGACGAGATCTGGGTGCCGTCGACGTTCGTGGCCGACGCGGTCCGCGCCGTGGTCGACGTGCCCGTCACCGTGGTGCCCAACCCGGTCGGTGCCCCCGCCCCGCGCGCCCTGAACCGCCGGTCGTGGGGCCTCCCCGGCGACGCCCGGCTCGTCACGTTCGTGTTCGACCACCACTCGACCGTCCAGCGCAAGAACCCGGCCGGGGTGATCGAGGCCCACCGCCGCGCGTTCACGCCCGGGGACGGCGTGACCCTCCTGGTGAAGACGATCAACGCCCCCAGCCGGCCCGCCGAGCACCAGATGCTCCTCGACGCGGCCGCGGGCCGGCCGGACATCCGGATCGTCGACGCCCCGATCCCCGCGGAGGAGCGCGAGGCGCTGATCGCCGGCTCCGACGCCTACATCTCGCTGCACCGCTCCGAGGGGTTCGGCAACACCATCGCCGAGGCCATGGCGGCGGGCCGCCCGGTCGTCGCCACCGACTTCGGCGGCCACCGCGACGTCTTCGGTCCCGAGAACGGCTACCCGGTGGACTGGACCCCGGTCGAGGTCGGCCCCGACGCCGCCCCGTACCCCGCCGACGGCCGTTGGGCCGACGCCGACCTGGACCACGCCGCGGCCCAGCTGCGCGCCGTGGTCGACGATCCGGCCGAAGCCGCGCGCCGCGGGCGGGCGGCCGCCGCCGACGTCCTGCGCACCCACGGCACCGTCGCCGCGGGCCACACGCTCGCCGCCGCGGTGGCCGGCGCGCACGCGTACGCGTCCCGGTGACCGTCAGCCGCCGGGCGGCGCCGGCGTGACCTCGATCGGCAGCCGCACGGGCGCGTCGAACCAGCGGACCAGCTCGTGGACCAGGTCGACCGTCACGGTCAGCGCGCCCGGCTCGGGCGGGGCCTGCA
>Ga0247757_10001848_pt1 | contig 12559 bp, 12 predicted proteins | sample UWRJL126311R4_FD_180929 | JGI IMG/M metagenome (GOLD analysis project Ga0247757, IMG submission 180929) | Plant litter microbial communities from Arlington Agricultural Research Station in Wisconsin, United States - UWRJ-L126-311R-4 | ecosystem: Environmental > Terrestrial > Plant litter >...
GGGAGATCGTCAACTCGATCTCCGTCGCCGGCATCCTGGCCGCGCACGCGATGCCCGGCATCGATGCGCTGCGCGCCGTCGACGCGCCGTGGACCGACAGGCCCACGGCGTTCGCACGGCGAAAGGGACATGCGTGACGCAGACGTTCTCGTCGGTCGGCTCCACCCTGGACGACCAGATGCAGGGCTATCTGGATCACCTGGCGATCGAACGCGGCGCGGCGGCCAACACCCTGAGCTCCTACCGCCGAGACCTGCGCCGCTACGCCGAGCACCTGTCGGCCCGCGGCATCGGTGAGCTGGCCGGTGTCACCGAGCCGGACGTGAGCGAGTTCCTGGTCGCGCTGCGCACCGGGGATCCGGACAACGGAGTGCCCCCGCTGTCGGCGGTGTCCGCGGCGCGCGCGCTGATCGCGGTCAGGGGGCTGCACCGGTTCGCCGTCGCCGAGGGGCTGGCCGCCCTCGACGTCGCGCGGGAAGTGAAGCCGCCCACCCCGAGCCGCCGCCTGCCCAAGAGCCTCTCGCTGGACGACGTGCTGGCCCTGCTCGACGCCGCAGGCGGGGACAGCGACACCGACGGACCGTTGACGCTGCGCAACCGCGCGCTGCTGGAACTGCTGTACTCGACCGGGGCCCGCATCTCCGAGGCCGTCGGCCTCGATGTCGACGACATCGACCTGGCCGCACGCTCGGTGCTCCTGCACGGCAAGGGCGGTAAGCAGCGGCTCATCCCCATGGGCAGGCCCGCGGTGGCCGCGCTGGACGCCTACCTCGTGCGGGCGCGCCCCGACCTCGCCCGCCGCGGTCGCGGCACCCCGGCGATCTTCCTCAACGCCCGCGGCGGCCGGCTCTCCCGGCAGAGCGCGTGGCAGGTGCTCCAGGACGCCGCCGACCGGGCAGGCATCACCGCCACCGTGTCACCGCACGTCCTGCGGCACTCGTTCGCCACGCACCTACTCGAAGGCGGCGCCGACGTCCGCGTCGTGCAGGAGCTGCTCGGCCACGCGTCGGTGACCACCACGCAGATCTACACGATGGTGACCGTCAACGCGCTGCGCGAAGTGTGGGCCGGTGCTCACCCGCGGGCCCGCTGACCCCCTCGCGGCACACTTGCGCACAGATTGCCTGCGGGTCTGCCGGACCGTCACGACACTCCCCGTTAAACTTGCCGCGATGTCCGCCATACCCGCACGATGCCTGACCAGCGACGGTCCGGTATGAGCGACGACACCGGCGCCTCGGGACCCGGACCCGAACCCGTTCCCGGCCACACCGGCCGCATCCCCCGGCAGATCCCCGAACCGGCGCCGCGGACCTCGCACGGCCCCGCGACGGTCATCGCGATGTGCAACCAGAAGGGCGGGGTGGGCAAGACCACCTCGACGATCAACCTGGGCGCCAGCCTCGCCGAGTACGGCCGGCGCGTCCTGCTGGTCGACCTCGACCCGCAGGGGGCCCTGTCAGCCGGGCTGGGTGTGCCGCACTACGAGCTCGACAACACGGTGTACAACCTGTTGGTCGAGCCCCGGGTGTCCATCGATCAGGTGCTGCTGACCACCCGGGTGCCGGGGCTGGACCTGGTGCCCAGCAACATCGACCTGTCGGCGGCGGAGATCCAGCTGGTCAACGAGGTCGGCCGGGAGCAGTCGCTCTCGCGCGCGCTCTACCCGGTGCTCGACCGCTACGACTACGTGCTCATCGACTGCCAGCCGTCGCTGGGCCTGCTCACCGTCAACGGACTCGCCTGCAGCGACGGCGTCATCATCCCGACCGAGTGTGAGTACTTCTCGCTGCGCGGGCTGGCCCTGCTCACCGACACCGTCGAGAAGGTGCACGACCGGCTCAACCCGAAGCTGTCGATCAGCGGGATCCTGATCACCCGCTACGACCCCCGCACGGTGAACTCCCGCGAGGTGATGGCCCGGGTGGTCGAACGGTTCGGCGATCTGGTGTTCGACACCGTGATCACCCGCACCGTGCGGTTCCCCGAGACCAGCGTCGCCGGGGAGCCCATCACCTCCTGGGCGCCGAAATCGACTGGCGCCGAAGCGTATCGGTCGCTGGCCCGTGAGGTCATCCACCGGTTCGGCGCGTGAGTGAGCCTGCCGGCTCCGATGCGGGTTTCCGGGTCCGGCTGAGCAATTTCGAGGGCCCGTTCGACCTGCTGCTGCAGCTGATCTTCGCCCATCGCCTCGACGTCACCGAGGTGGCGCTGCACCAGGTCACCGACGAGTTCATCGCCTACACCAAGGAGATCGGCAGCCGGCTGGGTCTCGACGAGACGACGTCGTTCCTGGTCGTGGCCGCCACTCTGCTCGACCTCAAGGCGGCCCGCCTGCTGCCTGCCGGTGACGTGCACGACGAAGAGGACCTGGCGCTGCTGGAGGTGCGCGACCTGCTGTTCGCCCGGCTGCTGCAGTACCGCGCCTACAAGCACGTGGCGGTGATGTTCGCCGAACTGGAGTCGGCGGCGCTGCGCAGCTATCCGCGGGCGGTGGCCCTGGAGGACCGCTACTCCGACCTGCTGCCCGAGGTGATGCTCGGGGTCGACGCGGCCCGTTTCGCCGAGATCGCGGCGACCGCGTTCACACCGCGCCCGGTACCCACGATCGGGGTCGACCACCTGCACCAGGTGTCGGTCTCGGTGCCCGAGCAGGCCGCGAACCTGATGTCGCTGCTGCAGGACCGGGGCATCGGCGCCTGGGCGTCGTTCTCGGATCTGGTAGCCGACTGTGAGGTCCCGATGGAGATCGTGGGCCGCTTCCTGGCGCTGCTCGAACTCTTCCGGGCGCGGGCGGTAGCATTCGACCAGTCAGAACCGCTTGGTGTGCTCCACATTTCCTGGACCGGGGAGCGGCCGACCAGCCAGCAATTGGCCACGGCGGACACCGATTAGCGCGGAACAGAAAGACCATGACTGAACAGAGTTCTCCCGACAGCGAGCCGGACACGAGTCCCGGGGACGGCGTTGCCACCTCTCTCGACGACACTGCACTCGACGACACTGCACTCGACAGCACAGAGCTGGACGACACGGAGCTGGACGCCGTGCTCGAGGCGTTGCTGCTCGTCGTCGACACCCCGGTCACCGTCGACGCCCTCGCCGCCGCCACCGAGCAGTCCCCGCAGCGCGTGGCCGACCGGCTGCGCCTGCTCGCCGACGGCCTGGCCGCACGATCCAGCGGCATCGATCTCCGCGAGGCCGCAGGCGGTTGGCGGATGTACACACGCGCCCGCTACGCCCCGTACGTGGAGAAGCTGCTGCTCGACGGCACGCGGTCGCGGCTGACCCGCGCCGCACTGGAGACGCTGGCCGTCGTGGCCTACCGGCAGCCGGTGACCCGGGCCCGGGTCAGCGCGGTGCGCGGGGTGAACGTCGACGCGGTGATCCGCACCCTCGTGGCCCGCGGCCTGATCACCGAGGCCGGCACCGATCCCGACTCCGGCGCGGTGGCCTTCGCCACGACGGAACTGTTCCTGGAACGCCTCGGGCTGTCGTCGCTGACCGACCTGCCCGACATCGCGCCGCTGCTGCCCGACGTCGACGTCATCGACGACATCAGCGAAAACCTGTCCGAGGAGCCACGTTTCATGAAGCTCAACGGCGCACCCACCCCGCAGGCCGGGGTTTCCTTCGACGTGGATCGAGATTGACGATGACCGACGACGACGGTGTGCGTCTGCAGAAAGTGTTGTCGCAGGCCGGGATTGCCTCGCGACGAGTCGCGGAGAAGATGATCCGCGACGGCCGGGTCGAGGTCGACGACATCATCGTCACCGAGCTGGGCACCCGCGTGGATCCGCACAACTCGGTGATCCGGGTCGACGGGGCGCGCATCGCCATCGACGACGACCGGGTCTACCTGGCGATCAACAAACCCCGCGGGATGCACTCGACGATGTCCGACGACCGCGGCCGGCCCTGTGTCGGTGACCTCGTCGAACACCGGGTTCGCGGCACCAAGAAGTTGTTCCATGTCGGCCGGCTCGACGCCGACACCGAGGGACTGCTGCTGTTGACCAACGACGGCGAACTCGCGCACCGGCTGATGCACCCCTCCTACGAGGTGCCGAAGTCCTACCTCGCCACGGTGCTCGGCACCGTCCCGCGCGGGCTGGGCAAGAAGCTGCGCGCGGGCATCGAGCTCGACGACGGGCCCGTGCGGGTGGACGACTTCGCGGTCGTCGACACCGTTCCGGGGAGGTCGCTGGTGCGGGTGACCCTGCACGAGGGCCGCAAGCACATCGTCCGGCGCGTCCTCGCGCAGGTCGGATTCCCCGTGCAGGAGTTGGTCCGAACCGATATCGGCGAGGTGACGCTGGGTGAGCAGCGGCCGGGCAGCATCCGGGTGCTGACCCAGAAGGAGATCGGCGACCTGTACAAGGCGGTGGGTCTGTGACGCGCGGAGTGCAGATCGCCATCGACGGGCCGGCTGGTACCGGAAAGTCAACGGTGGCAAGGGGATTGGCCACAGCGTTGGGTGCCAGCTACCTGGACACCGGTGCGATGTACCGCATCGTCACGCTCAGGGCACTGCGCCGCGGCGTCGACCTCGACGATCCTGGCGCCATCGCGGCCGCGGTGTCCGACGTCGAACTGTCGGTCGGGCACGACCCCGATGAGGACCGGTCCTTCCTGGCAGGGGAGGACGTGTCGTCGGAGATCCGGGGCGACGCCGTGACCAAGGCCGTGTCCGCGGTCTCCGCGGTGCCCGAGGTGCGCCGCAGACTCGTCGACGTCCAGCGCGCCCTGGCCGACGGCCCCGGACGCGTCGTCGTCGAGGGCCGCGACATCGGCACCGTCGTGCTGCCCGACGCCGAGGTCAAGATCTTCCTCACCGCATCGGCGGAGGAACGCGCCCGCCGGCGCAACGAACAGAACATCGCCGCCGGACTGCCCGACGACTACGCCGCCGTGCTGGCCGACGTGCGGCGCCGCGATCACCTCGATTCCACGCGCGCGGTGTCGCCGCTGCGTGCCGCCGATGACGCGGTGGTCGTCGATACCAGTGCCATGACCCAGGACGAAGTGATCGGCCACCTGACCGACCTGGTCGAACAGAAAGTCGGTGCGAGGCGATGAGTGACGGTGACGGCACGTGGGCCGACGAGAACGACTGGCAGCTCGCACCCGAGGACGCCGCCGACCTGGCCGCGGCCGTCGACGAGGCGGCCGCGCCCCCGCCGGTGCTGGCCGTCGTCGGGCGGCCGAACGTCGGTAAGTCCACGCTGGTGAACCGGATCCTCGGCCGTCGCGAAGCGGTCGTGCAGGACATCCCCGGTGTCACCCGCGACCGCGTCTCCTACGACGCGTCCTGGTCCGGCCGACGGTTCGTCGTCCAGGACACCGGCGGCTGGGAACCGGACGCCAAGGGTCTGCAGCAGCTGGTCGCCGAGCAGGCCGCGGTCGCCATGCGCACCGCGGACGCGATCGTGTTCGTGGTGGACTCGGTGATCGGCGCGACGAGTGCCGACGAGGCGGCCGCCAAGATCCTGCAGCGGTCGGGCAAGCCGGTGTTCCTGGCCGCCAACAAGGTCGACAACGATCGCGGCGAAGCCGATGCGGCTGGGCTGTGGTCGCTGGGCCTCGGTGAGCCGCATCCGGTCAGCGCGATGCACGGCAGGGGAGTCGCCGACCTGCTCGACGCGGTACTCGAGGCGCTGCCGACGGTCTCCGAGATCGGCGGCGGGGGCGGCGGGCCGCGGCGCGTCGCCCTGATCGGCAAGCCGAACGTCGGCAAGTCGTCGCTGCTGAACCGGTTGTCGGGTGACGAACGGTCGGTGGTGCACGACGTCGCGGGCACGACCGTCGACCCGGTGGACTCGCTGATCGAGATGGACGGCAAGCTGTGGCGGTTCGTCGACACGGCGGGACTGCGGCGCAAGGTCGGGCAGGCCAGCGGTCACGAGTTCTACGCCTCGGTGCGCACGCACGGCGCCATCGACTCCGCGGAAGTGGCGATCGTGCTGATCGACGCGTCGCAGCCGCTGACCGAGCAAGACCAGCGGGTGCTGTCGATGGTGATCGAGGCCGGCCGGGCCCTTGTGCTGGCGTTCAACAAGTGGGATCTCGTCGACGAGGACCGCCGGTATCTGCTCGACCGCGAGATCGACCTGCAGCTGGCGCAACTCCAGTGGGCGCCGCGGGTGAACATCTCGGCCAAGACAGGCCGAGCGGTGCAGAAGCTGGTGCCCGCCCTGGAGACCTCGCTCGCCTCCTGGGACAAGCGGATCACGACCGGGCAGCTGAACTCGTTCCTGAAGGAAGTCGTGGCGGCCACCCCGCCGCCGGTGCGCGGCGGCAAGCAGCCGCGGATCCTGTTCGCCACCCAGGCCACCGCGCGCCCGCCGACATTCGTGCTGTTCACCACCGGGTTCCTGGAAGCCGGCTATCGACGCTTCCTCGAGCGCCGGCTGCGGGAGACGTTCGGCTTCGAGGGCAGCCCGATCCGGGTGAATGTGAGGGTCCGCGAGAAGCGCGGAGCGAAGCGCTAGCGGAGCGACTATGTGGCGAGAGCGAAGCGCTAGCGGAGCGACCATGTGGCGAGAGCGAAGCGCTAGCGGAGCGACCAGCGATCAATAGCGAAGCGCTAACCTGACCCGGTCGACTGTCGATCGAGAGCGAAGCGCCGATAGGGTCGATTGATGTCCGTCCTCCACATGGTGATCATCGCGCTCGCGGGCGTAGGAGCCGGAGCCATCAACTCTCTGGTCGGGTCGGGCACGCTCATCACCTTTCCGACGTTGGTCGCGCTCGGATACCCCCCGGTGACCTCGACCATGTCGAACGCGGTCGGTCTGGTCGCCGGCGGCGTGTCGGGCACCTGGGCCTACCGCGCGGAGCTCAGAGGGCAGTGGCCCCGGCTGCGCTGGCAGATTCCGGCGTCGCTGATCGGAGCCGTCTGCGGAGCCTGGCTGCTGTTGCACCTACCCGAGAAGGTCTTCACCCGGGTCGTCCCCGTGCTCCTGGTGCTGGCGCTCGCGCTGGTGCTGATCGGGCCGTGGATTCAGCGCTGGGCGCGCAAGCGCGCCGAGGCGGCCGGGCGCGACTTCAACCACGTCTCGGCGGCGCGGTTGACCGTGTTGGCGGCCGCGACGTTCGCCGTCGGCGTCTACGGCGGCTATTTCACTGCCGCACAGGGCATCCTGCTGGTCGCGGTGATGGGCTTGCTGCTGCCCGAAGACATGCAGCAGATGAACGCGGCCAAGAACCTGCTGTCGCTGTTCGTGAACATCGTGGCCGCGGCGGCGTACACGCTGGTCGCCTTCGACCGGATCAGCTGGCCGGCCGCGGGACTGATCGCCATCGGTTCGCTGCTCGGTGGCTTCCTGGGTGGGCATTACGGGCGTCGGCTGTCTCCGACGTGGCTGCGGGTGATCATCGTGGTGGTCGGCCTGATCGGTCTGTACCGGTTGCTCACCGTCTAGGGCCGGACCTTCGATGGCGTCCGGACTGGGCGCCGATTCAGAACCGGTCGCGGGCTGACTCCTGCTCGAGAACCACGTCGAGGTCGCCCAGGCGGTCCATCGACGAGACCGCTCGCCGGGTCCTCATGTTCTTGGCGAGCAGGTCGCGGTGGCGGTGGGTGAAGGCCCAGTACCCGGCGGTGAACGGACACGCCTCGTCTCCGGTGCGCTTCTTCGGGTCGTAGGCGCAGTCCCCGCAGTGATCGCTCATTTTGTTGATGTAGGCGCCGCCCGACGTGTACGGCTTGGTCGCCAGGAGACCGCCGTCGGCGTGCTGGCTCATGCCGACGACGTTGGTGGGCATGACCCAGCGGAACCCGTCGACGTAGGCCGTGGCGAACCATTCGGTCAATTCGTCCGGCCGGTAGCCGCGTTGGAGCGCATGGCTGCCGAGGATCATCAACCGCTGGATGTGGTGGGTCCAACCGCGGTCGCGAACTCCCTTGAGAGCGTGGTGAAGACACGCCGCGGTGACGCTGTCGGCGTCCAGCTCGGCCCACCACTGGGGGAGCGGCGTGCGGGCCTTCAGTTCATTCCTGTCGGTGTAGCCGGGGCCGAAGTGCCAGTAGAGGTGCCACATGTACTCCCGCCACCCGAGGATCTGGCGGATGAACCCCTCGACGGCGGCCAGCGGGGCATCGTTGTTGCGGTAGGCGCGTTCGGCCGCTTCGACCGCGTCGAGGGGATGCAGCACACCGAGATTGAGGGGCACCGACAGCAGCGAGTGCGACATGGCCCAGTCACCGCCCATCATGGCGTCCTCGTAGCGGCCGAACAGCTGCAGCCGGTGCTCGATGAAGCGGTTCAGCGCGCGCCTCGCCTCGGTGGGGGTGACGGCGAACAACCGCGGCCCGTCGGCGCCGACGGTGTCGAGATCCATCCGGTCGAGATCGTGGCGGACCTGCTCGTCGATCTCGTCCTCCCGCGGCTTGTACGGAGCCGGTACCTCGAGGGCGTTCTGCTTCTTCGGCGGCGACTCGCGATTCTCCTCGTCGTAGTTCCACCGGTTGCCGACGGGATCGGTACCGTTCATCAGCACGTCGAAGCGGCGGCGCTGGTCGCGGTAGAAGTCCTCCATCCGGAAACGCGTGCGGTTACCCGCCCACTCCTCGAAGTCCTTGCGCGGCAACGCAAACGTCGGGGTCGGCAGCACCTCTTCGACCAGACCCCGTTCTTGCAGCCGCTGCACGAAACGCTCGGCGGCGTGCGAAGTCGGCTGGTGCACGAGCACGGGACGCTTGAACTGGTCGAGCGCGTCGGTGTACGTGTCGGCCTGGAGCAGCGTCGCCCGGTCACCCAGGTCGCGGTCGGCGTGGCGCAGCGCCGAGAGCACCAAGTGCAGTTTCTGCCGGTGGTAGCGGCGCTTGCTCAGAGCCGACGTCGCCTCGACGAGCAGCACCTCGCGGTGGGCGTGTTCGCCGCCGTAGACGGCGGGACCGAGTTGATCGGCGAACAGCCACAGGGGAGTGTCGTCACTCATGGCTCCACGGTAGGCGGCGGTGCCGACATCACCAGGCGGTTGGGAGTCTGGGCTGTGCCTGGGGTACGCTTTCGACCGCCCACCGGTGATCCGGAGGGCACGCGGGCTGTGGCGCAGCTTGGTAGCGCACTTGACTGGGGGTCAAGTGGTCGCAGGTTCAAATCCTGTCAGCCCGACACACGAAAAGGTCTTTTTGACCTGCGCAAGCGCCTCGCGCGGAACGCGGACGCGCATCCACATCGTGGGAGTCCCGACGAATCCGTCGTGCTCATGAAGGACAAACGCTCGGCTCGCCGCCTGACCTCGACCTGCTTGATAGGTTGCGAGCACCGGGTCGCAACCGAAATCAGAGGTGACTGAATGTCCAACGCTCCCACTGTCATCGAGTACGTGCTCAATCGGTTGAGCGAGATCGGGGTGACGGACATCTTCGGCGTTCCCGGCGACTTCGCGTTCCCGATCAACGATGCGATCTGCGCGCACCCGGCCATCACCTGGATCGGGTCCTGCAACGAGCTCAATGCCGCCTACGCGGCCGACGGGTACGCGCGGGTTCGCGGTGTCGCGGCGCTCAACACCACCTATGGCGTCGGTGAGCTGTCCGCGATCAGTGCGGTGGCGGGCTCGTACGCCGAGAACGTGCCGGTCTTCCATCTGACCGGGATGCCGAATCTGTCCACCCAAGCCGAACGCGCGCTGGTGCACCACACCCTCGGCAACGGCGAGTTCGACCTGTTCAAGTCGATGGCCGACACCGTCACGGTGGCCAGCGCCATCATCACGCCCGCCAATGCCGTCTACGAGACCGAACGCCTGATCGCCGAGGCGCTCTACCACCGTCGCCCGGTGTACTTCGCCTTCCCGTCCGATGTCGTCGATCAGCCCGTCCTGACGACGGCCGAAGCGCTCACTGCGCCGTCGAGCAATCCCACGTCGTTGGCCGCGGCTGCCGATGCGGTCGCGGCGGCACTTGATGCGGCGGCCACCGCCGTCGCACTCCCCGGAATGGTCATCGACCGGCTCGGCCTGCGTGACGCGGCCGCCCGGCTCATCGACGCAACCGGCTTGCCCTTCGCCACCATGTTCGCCGACAAGTCCGTGCTCGACGAATCTCACCCCAACTACATCGGCATGTACGACGGCAAGCTGATGGACGAGGCGGTCCGCGAGTACGTCGAGAACGCCGATGCGGTGCTCTCCATCGGAACACTGTTGACCGACTTCAACACCGGCGCATTCACCTCGAACATCGACCCTGCGCACGCCATCAACATCGGGGTGCACTCGGCGAAGGTCGGGACCAAGGTTTTCCCGAATGTCGAGATGGGCGAGCTGCTCGAGGAACTGGCTGGGCGCGAGTTCAGAAGACGTGAACTGCCCGCCATCGACGTGGCGTCCCTTGGGCCGATCACGGGCTCGGGTTCGGACCCGATCACCGCCGACACCTTGTACCCTCGGTGGGCCGAGTTCCTGCGCGAGGACGACATTCTGATCGCTGAAACCGGCACCACGTCAATGGGTTTGGCGTTCACCAAGCTTCCACGAGGCGCTCGGTTCCACAACCAGACCCTGTGGGGTGCCATCGGCTGGGCGACCCCGGCCGCCTTCGGCGCTGCGGTCGCCGCCACGGACCGCCGCCTGGTGCTGGTCACCGGTGAGGGCTCCCACCAGATGACGGCACAGGAAATCAGCCAGTTCGGCAGGTACGGCCTCAAGCCGGTCATCTTCGTGCTGAACAACAACGGCTATCTCATCGAGCGACTGCTCTGCAAGGATCCCGCCGTCGAGTACAACGACGTGGCGCAGTGGAACTACTCGGAGCTGCCGCATGCGCTGGGGTGCCACGACTGGTACACCCCGCGCGTCACCACGCTGGCAGAACTCGACGAAGCTCTCGAGATCGCCGATCGCGGCGAGCGCGGCTGCTACATCGAAATCATCACCGCGGAGGACGAAGCGCCACCCCTGCCCAAGAAGATGCACGACAGCATCGAAACGCTCTACAACACCTGATGCGCTCATTACTCGACGCGCGCAGGTAGCGGCAGCTACTGTCAACTCAACCCGGAGGACGTCTTGTGGTGGAGGTATGACGTGGCTGTGCGTGGTGAGCGAATTCTTGCGGCGGCAGCTGCCGCAACGGGCGGGCGACGATTCCGGGACCGGATCGTCGAGCAAGCCGCCGAGTACTGGTCGACTCCGGGGTCGTCCGGGTGGGAAGCCAACTCGCATTGGCGCAGCGGCATCGGTGACCAGGCCTGGCTGGAGGTCGGCGACGACCACTGGACGATGTACGAAACGTTCGCCAGGGCCCTGCAGCTGCCCGAACCGCACACCGTCATCGATTGGGGGGCCGGAGGCGGAGCTAACGCGGTGGCGTTCGCGCCCCACGCGCAACGTTTCATCGCCGCGGATGTCTCCCAGGACAACCTCGATGAATGCGTCAGGCAGGTGCAGGCGACATGCGCGACACCCATCGAGACGCGGCTCATCGACCTCGCCTGCCCCGAACGGGCCGTCGCCGGATTGGCGGACAGCTGCGACGTGTTTCTCTGCCTGTACGTGATCGAGTTGACCTCAGGCATCGACGCGGTGCGCGCCATCCTCACGAACGCCCAGACAGTTTTGGCTCCCGGTGGTCTGGCGCTGGTGCAGATCAAGTACCACACGAGCGACGGCCGAACCCGTGGCCGTGCCGGCCTGACCTACGGCCGCAACCTGGCCTCGACGACGACGTTCGCCATCGACGAGTTCTGGCACCTGGCGACCGAGTGCGGTCTCATCCCGCGGCTGGTCACGTTGGTGCCGGAGAACCGGCTGGACTGCCGCTACGCCTACTTCGCGCTGACCACCCCGGTCGGCTCTGCGTGAGTGACGTCAATTGCTTGTGAAAAACACGGTGTGCCAACATCATTCGACCGGCACGATGCCGAGTTCTCCGAGCAACCGCCGCACCCGCACTTCGATGTCGTCGCGGATCGGCCGCACCGCCGCGACGTCGCGCCCCGCGGGATCGGGCAGATCCCAGTTCTCGTAACGCTTGCCGGGGAAAATCGGGCACGTGTCGCCGCAACCCATCGTCACCACGACGTCGGCGGCCCGAACGATCTCGTCGGTCCAGGGCTTGGGAAACTCGCCGGTGATGTCGATGCCGACCTCGGCCATGGCGGTGACGGCCGACGGATTGACCTGCTCACCGGGTTCGGAGCCGCCTGACCACCCGACGGCGTGCCTGCCGGCGAGGTGGTTGAAGTATCCCAGCGCCATCTGGGAGCGCCCGGCGTTGTGGGTGCACAGGAAGAGCACGGTGGGATTCTCGGCGGACACGGGCTGGCCGGGTCCGGAGGTTTCGGTCATGTCGAACTCCGATCGCTGCGAACAGTGGCCGCGGTGAAACGGCCGCGCAAGGCCAGTGAGACGTAGACGAGCGCGAGGAGTACCGGGACTTCGATGAGCGGGCCGACGACACCGGCCAGCGCCTGACCGGATGTTGCGCCGTAGGTCGCGATGGCCACCGCGATCGCGAGTTCGAAGTTGTTGCCGGCGGCCGTGAAGGCCAGGGTGGTGGTGCGCTGATACCCCAGGCCGAGCGACGCTCCGAGAAGGAAACCGC
>Ga0247757_10001849_pt1 | contig 12559 bp, 14 predicted proteins | sample UWRJL126311R4_FD_180929 | JGI IMG/M metagenome (GOLD analysis project Ga0247757, IMG submission 180929) | Plant litter microbial communities from Arlington Agricultural Research Station in Wisconsin, United States - UWRJ-L126-311R-4 | ecosystem: Environmental > Terrestrial > Plant litter >...
GTCGGGGTGGGCGGCAGCCCCGAGTCGGTCGTGCGCGCGGCGCGCTACGGGTTCCCGCTCGTGCTCGCGATCATCGGCGGGGAGCCCGCCCGGTTCGCGCCGTACGTCGACCTCTACCACCGCGCGCTCGCGCAGCTCGGCCGGCCCGACCTGCCGATCGCGGTGCATTCGCCCGGCTTCATCGCGGAGACGGATGAGAAGGCGCGCGACCTCTACTGGCCCGGCTACCAGGCCATGAACGACCGCCTCGGGCGCGAGCGCGGCTGGCCGCCGGTGACCCGCGACCGCTTCGAGGCCGAGATCGAGCACGGCGCGCAGCACGTCGGCTCGCCGGAGACCGTGGCGCAGAAGATCGCGACGACCGTCCGGTCCCTCGGCATCCAGCGCTTCGACCTCAAGTACACGAGCGGCAACACCGCGCACGAGCACCTGATGGCCGGGATCGAGCTGTACGGCACGCAGGTGATCCCGCGGGTGCGCGAGCTCCTGGCGGCGGATGCCGCCGCTCCCCTCGAGGAGCCGGTCGTGGAGGCCACGGAGACCTCCGCTCCGTAGGCTGGGCGGATGCCGGTCCGCGACGCGTTCGGCCGCGCTCCCCGGAGCGCGGCCGGCGAGGACGCGTACCGCGTGCGCCGAACGGGCGGCGCCACGTTCTTCACGAGCCGCCAGCAGCACGACGACCTGACCGTCGTGTTCAAGCGATTCGAGCCGCGCGGCGCGCTGCCGGACGACGCCCCCACGTTCGTGCTCGTGCACGGCCTCGGGGTCTCGTCGCGCTACTTCCACCCGCTCGCGGCGGAGCTCGCGCGGAGCGCCCGGGTCTGGCTCGTCGACCTGCCGGGCTACGGTGCCGCGCCCGACCCCCGGCGCGACGTGACCCTCGTGGATCACGCGGGCGCGCTCGCCGCGGCGCTGCGAACCGCCGGGATCGAGAAGCCCGTGCTCGTGGGCCACTCCATGGGGTCGAACGTCGTCTCGCTCGTGGCGGAGCGGGATCCCGACGTCACGGACCGCATCGTGCTGCTCGCCCCGACGCTCGAGCCGCAGTTGCGCCGCCCCGGCCGCGCGATCCGCCGGCTGCTCGCCGATGCGTTCCGCGAGCCGCCGCGCGTGTTCGCGATCGCCGCCTCCGACTACCTGATCCGCTGCGGACTGCCCTACATGCTGCGGCAGCTGCCGCACCTGCTCGAGGACCGGGTCGAGGAGCGCATGGAGCGGCTGCAGGCGCGCGTGCTCGTCGTCGACGGGGACCGCGATCCGATCGTGCCGAACCACTGGGTGCATCACCTCGCGAAGGGCGTGCCCGACACCGAGTCGCGCATCGTGCGCGGGCCGCACGTCATCATGCATACCGACCCGGTCGCGACGGCGCGCTGGATGCTCGCGTTCGCGCACGCGACCGACGGCCAGGCGTGGGATGCCGACGACGACGCGGTCCTGGAGCGGGGCGCCGACGCGTGACCATCCGCGCGCTGCTCGCCGACCTGCCGAACGGGGCCGTGCTGCGCGCGGAGGCGCTGCGGCGTCCGCGTCCGCCGCTCGGCTGGCGCGACGGCGATCGCGGGCCGATCGTGCTGCTGCCGGGCACGTACGAGACCTGGCACCTGCTCGCACCGATCGGCGACGCGCTCCACACGGACGGGCACCCGGTGCACGTGATCGAGACGATCGGGGCGAACCGCCGGCCGATCCCGTGGGTCGCGGGGGAGGTGCGCCGCGTGCTCGTCGAACGCGACCTCCGCGGCGTCGTGCTCGTGACCCACAGCAAGGGCGGGATCGTCGGCAAGCAACTGCTGGTCGAGGAGCTCGCGCTCGCGGCGTCCGAGCGCCGGGTCGCGCACCTGGCCGCGATCGCCGCCCCGTTCGCCGGGTCGAGCATGGCCCGGCTCGTGCCGTCCGGCGCGCTGCGGGCGTTCCTCCCGGGCGATGCGCTGCTCGCGCGGCTCGCGGCGGAGCGCGCCGCCGATGCGCGGATCACCTCGGTCTACCCGCGGATCGATCCGCACGTGCCCGAGGGATCGCGCCTCGACGGCGCGCAGAACATCGAGATCGACGTCGTCGGCCACTTCCGCGTGCTGCGCGACCCCCGCACCATCCAGGCCCTGCGGAGCGTCGTCGCCGCGTAACGTGAGCGGCATGAGCGACACCGCGCCGTCCGCCGGCGGCAAGCCCGGGCTCGCCGGCCACCAGAAGCTGGTCGTCGCGATCGCGGTGCTCGCCTCGTTCGTGTCGTTCCTCGACGGCACGGTCGTCAACGTCGCGCTCCCGAAGATGATCCACGACCTCGGCGGCGGGCTGTCGGCCCAGCAGTGGATCGTCGACGCGTACCTCGTGACGCTCGGGGCGTTCATCCTCGTGGCGGGCTCCGTCAGCGACCTGTACGGACGCATCCTCGTCATGCGGATCGGGCTCGTCGCGTTCGGCATCTCGTCGATCGCGGTGGGCGCGGCGCCGACCGTGGAGTTCCTGATCGCGGCCCGAGCGGTGCAGGGGATCGCGGGCGCGCTGCTCGTCCCGAGCTCGCTCGCGCTCATCACGTCCAACATCCGCGGGGCTGCACAGGGCCGCGCGATCGGCATCTGGACCGGCATGACGAGCGTCGCCATGATCGTCGGCCCCGTCATCGGCGGGGTGTTCGTCGACTTCCTGAGCGTGGGGCCGATCTCCGGGTGGCGGTTCGCGTTCTTCATCAACGTCATCCCGATCGCGGTCGTGCTGTGGCTGCTCGTGCGGCTCGGTCAAAAGGACGTGCGCCGGGAGGGCGTGCGGATCGACTACCTCGGCGCCGTGCTCTGCACGGTCGGCCTCGCGGGCGTCGTCTACGCGCTCATCGAGCAGGGCAACTTCGGGTGGTCCAGCCCGGTCATCTGGGGCTCGATGACGATCGGCGTCCTCGCCTTCGCCGGGTTCCTCGTGCGCCAGCGCTTCGCGCCCAACCCGGTCATGCCGCTCGGCCTGTTCCGGGCGCGCAACTTCTGGACGGGCAACGTCGCCACCGCGTTCATCTACGGCGCCCTGTCGCTGTCGTCGTTCGCGATCGGGGTCTACCTGCAGGAGGGGCCGGGGCTGCCGGCCACGCTCGCCGGGATCGCGAGCCTGCCGTCGACCGTCATCATGATCCTGTTCAGCTCGCGGGTCGGCTCCTGGTCGGGCCGGCTCGGGCCGCGCCTGTTCATGACGGTCGGGCCGATCGTGTGCGGCGTCGGCGTGCTCACGATGCTCATGGTGATGAGGGACTTCGATTACTGGTGGCAGATGCTGCCGGGCATCGTGCTGTTCGGCGTCGGGCTCACCCTCACGGTCTCGCCGCTCACCTCGGCGATCCTCGGAGCGATCGAGCCGGAGCGCTCCGGGATCGCGTCGGCCGTCAACAACGCCGTCTCGCGCGTCGCGGGCCTCATCGTCACGGCCATGCTCGGCGTGATCACCGGGGGCGCGCTCGACCTCGACGGGTTCCACCGCACGGTCGTCGTGATGGCCGCGCTGCTGATCGCGGGCGGCCTGGTGTCGTTCGCCGGGATCCGCAACCACCTCTCGCGCGGCAACGACCAGTCCGCGGTCGAGGACGCGCCGGCGGCGCAGCCCGCGAAGTCCTAGAGCTTCTTCGACAGGAGCACGTCACCCGTCGTCGCGGACCGCACCTGGATCGAGGCGATCTGGCCCACGGACAGGGACGTGGCCGCCGAGAGCTTGACCTGCGATCCGGTCCTCGCCTTCCAGGTGGAGACCTCGCTCGCCCTGCCGCTCCGGTCGACGACCCACAGGCCGTAGTCCCACTCGGTGTCGTCGTCGCCCGCCGTCTCGACGTAGGCGCAGTGCATGTCGATCTTCGTGCCCCACTTGACGTCGGTGAGCGCCAGGTCGGCGGTGAGCGGCACCGCGCCGGAGCGGAGAGCGACGGCGACGGTCGGATGCGGCTGCGCGGCGATCGTGACCGGCACGGCGACCGCGGCGGCCACCACGGCCGCGGCGGCGATCCCGGCGACGAGGCGCACCCGTCGCGTCCGGCGGCGGCGCTCCGAGGCCTCGATGCGCGCGACGAGGTCGGTCGCCGGCGGCGGGGTCGCGGTGTCCGGGGTCTCGTCCTCCAGCAGCTCGAAGGCGCGATCCGGTTCGACCCGACCCAGGAGCCCGGGCATACCGCTCAGATCGGCGACGGCGAGGCGGCAGCGGTCGCACGTCTCGAGGTGGATCTCGTACTCGCGGCGCTCCACCGGCGAGAGGGCGCCGAGGACGTAGGCGCCGTCCCAGTCGGCGTAGTGCGCGTGGTCGCGGGCGTCGGTCACCTCGTCACCCCCTTCTCCTGGAGGGCCAGACGCAGCGCGCGCAGGCCGTAGTGCAGTCGCGACTTGACCGTGCCCTCGGGGATGTCGAGCTCGCGGGCGACCTCCGCGATGCTGCGGCCGCCGAAGTACGCGTGGACGATCACGGAACGGTGTTCGTAGCCGAGGCCCGCGAGGGCTTCCTCGACCAGGATCGCCTCGAACAGCGCGTCGGTGCGGTCGCGTTCGACGCGCTCCGGCACCTCCTCCGTCGGGAGCTCGTGGCGCTTGCGCGCACTGCGGTGCTCGTCGATCACGAGGTGGCGCGCGACGGTGAAGAGCCACGAGCGCACGCTCGCGGGATCCTGGGCGAGGATCGCGTCGGTGCGCCAGGCGCGCAGCAACGTCTCCTGCACGATGTCGTCCGCCCCCGCGCGGTCGCCGGTCAGGTGCACGACGTAGCGCCAGATCGGCGCCGCGTGCGCGTCGGCGAGCAGGCGCAGCGCCTCCGCCTTCGTGGCCGCCGTGCCGGCCTCCTCGGTGCTCACGTTCCGCGCACCTCCTTCACCGGAGACTACGCAGCGACCCCGGGAAGAGTTCAGTCGGCCGCGCCCCCGTTCAGGTGTCAGCCGCCGACGAGCCGGCGCCCCGCGAGCACGAGCAGCACGACGTCGACGAGCGCCGCGACGATGACCAGCAGGAACAGCCAGCGCCCCGCACCGCGTCGCCACGCGATCGCGAGGCCGGCGACGGCCAGCGCGGCCGAGAGGCCGAGCCCGGCCAGGGCGACGACCGTGAATCCCGAGCCGTACGCGACGGCGAGCGCGCCGAGCACGAGCGCGGCCCAGGAGACCACGAGGGACGGCCGGAGCCCCAGACGATGCGGAAGCCCCCGTACGCCCGTGCGCCGGTCGTCGTCGAGATCGGGGAGGACGTTCGCGAAGTGCGCCGCGATCCCGAGCAGCCCGCCCGCCGCCATCGCCCACCACGGCGGCCAGACGGGTCGGGCCGCGGCGAGCGTCGCGATCGCGGGCAGCAGCCCGAAGCTCACGATGTAGGGCAGCACCGACACCGGCGTCCGCTTCGCGATCAGGTTGTAGAGCCACGCCGACCCGAGTGCGATGGCGTGCGCGGCCAGGGCGGGTGCGCCGAGCGGGAGCGTCACGAGGAGCGAGAGCACCGCCGCCGCGACGGCCGTGAGGAAGACCGGCCGCGCCCCGATGTCGCCGCGGGCGACCGGCTTGTCGTCGCGGCCCGCGTCGCGGTCGCGATGCGCGTCGATCGCATCGTTCGAGAGCCCGACCGACGCCTGGTCGAGCGCGAGCGCGAGGCCGAGCAGGACGATCCGCCACCATTCGAGGCCGACCGCGACACCCAGCAGGACCGCGACCGCGCTGACCGCGAGTCCCGGGACCGGGTGCGTGGAGCGGGCGAGGGCTCCCGCCTGGCGCAGCATGCTCGCGAGCCTAGGGGAGCAGCGGAACCCCGAGATAGCGCGCATAGCGGCTCGCAGCGCGGTCGAAGCCCGCCCGTTGCGCGTCGGTCAGCGGGCGGAACGGCGCGAACCTCACCGCGACGCCCTTCTTCGACTCCTCGCGCCGCCAGGTGCCGACGATCTCGCCGTTCACGACGACGTTCGCGAGGAACATGCCGTTGGATCCCGGCACGATGGTCTCCAGGTGCGCCCCCGCGAGCGGAGCGCTGCGATCGGTGTAGCCGAGCAGGTTCTCGTCGAAACCCGGCAGCAGGTGCACCGCGGGCTTCGCGGGCTCGAGTCCGGGGCGCATCAGATAGGTCGCGCCGTCGAGCTCGAGCTCCTCCAGCTCGTCGCGCGCCGTCGCGGCCCCGGCGCGCGCGTCGGCGAGCGTGAGGCCGGTCCACCAGGCGAGGTCGGCGACCGTGGCCGGACCGTGGGACGAGAAGTACCGCAGCGCGAGCTCGTGCAGGGCAGCGTCGCGGTCGAGCCGCCGCGGCGAGGGCGCCACCGCGTCGAGCCGCGCCCAGCGGTCCTGCCCGGTCAGCACGGTCGCCCCGAGCTGCGCGAGCCGGAGCAGGATGTGCGCGCCGCGCTGCCCCGCGGTCGAGAGGCCGTCGGCCTCGAACGCGGCGAGCAGTTCGGCGCGCGTGGCGGTCGCGCCATCGAGCGTCCGGAGCGCGATCCGCTCGGCCCGCGCGAAGTCCGCGTCGTCGAGCTCGAGCTGCCGGTGCCGGCCCGCGGCGGCGGCCATCGCGCGCGTCGCCGTGAGCTCCAGCATCCACGGCAGGTCGTCGGCCGCGATGAGGTGCAGCGTGCCGCGCATCGGCCAGGAGCGGACGAACGCGCCCGCCTCGTGCGCGGCGACGACCGCGGCCCTGGTCGCCCCCGAGCGGAGCCCGACCGACCACAGGGCGCCCGCGAAGTCCTGGGCCTGGAGCGCCAGGAGGGAGCGGACGACGTCGAGCGGCTCGCCGCCGGGGCGCGCGATGCCGAGGGCGCTCAGCCGCAGCGCCGTGATCCGGCGCCGAGCGCGCGTGAAGTCGGCCACGCGATCAGTATCGCGGCGACCGCCGACGAGCGCTCCTACCGGGTGGGGAGCTGCAGGTCGGTGACGACCGGACCGTGCGGCGTCGCGGCCTCGGCCGGCGCAGAGACGGCGACCACACCGACCGCAGCGGCGGCGACGATCCCGACGCCCATCGCGGCGCTCGCGAGGCCGCGCACGACGGTGAGGCGCGTGCTGCGCTGCAGGGTGACGAGCATCATGACGACCGCGACGAGCGCGGTGACGCCGACGGCGACGAGGAGGGCGACGAACATGCGGAGGACCTGTCCGGGTGGGGGAACGCTCCACGGGGGATGGAACGCCACGTCGGTCCGCCATGTGGGGGACACGGAGTGCCGACTCCCGCGAATCTAGCGAAACCGCCCGGGACGGGTCAAGGACGCCGCACGCCCCCGATCAGGGGCGGCTGACGACGAGCCGCAGCCCGCCGTCGAAGTCCGCCATCGAGCGGAAGGCGCCCCACGCCGCGTCCCAGGCACCGGAGGCCAGATCCGCCCCCAGCTCGCGCTCGTAGCGCTCGACGACCTCGCGCTCCAGGAACGACCACGCCGACATCGCGCGGCGCACCTCCGGCCGCAGGGTGGCCTCGGGTCGCGCGAAGAAGGCCTGGCCGAATCCGTCGATGCAGTCGGCCGGGATCGGCACCGTCCGGATCTCGACCCGGCCGCCCAGCGCCGCCGCGATGCGCTCGAGCGGCGGCATGCGCCGTGCCTCGACCTCGTACAGCTCCGGCACGTACACCGGCTGCCACCAGCGCTCGGGCACGACGGGGTCGAAGGTCAGGATCGCGACCGGACCCCGCGCGACGCGGCGCAGCTCGCCCAGGCCGCGCTCGAGGTCCGGCCACTGGTGCACCGTGACAGAGGCCATCGCGGCGTCGAAGCTGTCGGTGTCGAAGGGGAGGTGCTCGGCGGTCCCGTCGAGGGCGGGCACGCGGTCCACGGGGCGCTCGGCGCGCATCGAGGCGGAGGGCTCGACCGCGATGACGATCCGGTCGCGCGGCTCGTAGGAGCCCGCTCCCGCGCCCACGTTGATGACGCTGCGGGCGTCGTCGAGCGCATCCCAGAAGGCCTGCTCGATGCGGGGATCGGGTTGCCGGATGGCGGCGTAGCCGCGGCCGATGGTGCCGTAGTCGGCGTCGCCCGCCGAACCGTCGTCGAAGCGCGTCATATCGCAGACAACGGTAGCGGCCGGCGTGCGTGCGTTACGCGGCCGGTCCCTCGACGAGTCCGAGGTCGACGAGCCGGTCGGCGAGTCCCGCTCCGTCGGAGGCCGACACCCAGGGCACCCCGGCATCTGTCGCCCCGCCGGAGCTGCGCCCGCCCGCGAAGACCGCCTGCCCGGGGGTGAGTCGCCGGATCGCGACGGCCGCGACGTGATCGGGGTGCGCCGCCGCGAACTCCCCGTAGGTGTGCTCGTCCGCCTGCCCGTCGTCGCCGATCAGCAGCCACCGGATGTGCGGGAACTCCTCGGCGAGCCGCCGCAGCGAGTCGCGCTTGTGCGCGGTCCCGTTGCGGAACCAGTGCTCGGGCGTCGGTCCCCAGTCGGTCAGGAGGAGCGGTCCGGCCGGATAGAGGTTGCGCCCGAGGAAGCGCGTGAGCGTCGGGACCACGTTCCACGCGCCGGTAGAGAGGTACACGACCGGCGCCCCGGGATGCGCGTGCTGCAGCCGGTCGTACAGCACCGCCATGCCGGCGACGGGCGTGCGGGCGTGCTCGTCGAGCACGAACGTGTTCCACGCGGCCAGGAGGGGACGGGGGAGGGCGGTCACCATGACGGTGTCGTCGATGTCCGAGACGAGGCCGAACGGGATCGCGGGATCGACGACGAGCACGCGCGCGTCGACCGCGTCCCCGTCCACCGACATGCGCACCGTGCGCCAGCCGGGCTCCAGGTCGAGCTCGAGCCGCGCGTCGATCACGCCGCCGCGGTCGGAGCCCACGACGTGGCGCTCGCCGCCGGACTCGACGATGACGTCGGTGTTGCGCACGGGGACGCTCAGGAAGCTGCGCCAGCCGCGCAGCCCCTCGAGGCGGTTCGCCGGCACGACGTCCGGCTTCTGCAGCACGACGCGTCCGAGCACGCGCACCCAGCCGGGACCGCCGTAGCCCGTGAAGGGCACGACCGTCGGCACCCGCCCGCGCCGGCGACCCCGGCGCTCGCGGAATCCCTGCACGGCGTCTTCGAGCCGGGCAGCGAATCGGGGGCCGCGCGCCGCCATGCTCCCCAGTCTGACACCCGATGAGATGAAGGGTTTCTCATCTGTGGACTCCGTGATGTTTCGTCAATCTCTCAGGCCCCGCGCGGTACAGTGCACGGATCGGAGTGCGGCTCAACCGAAGCCGTTCATCCGGTCCAGGCTGAGAGGACCACATCGTGATCGAGACTCAACCGGCGCCGTCGCGCAGCGACGCCGCGGGCCTCATTCGCAACGAGCCGGTGCAGGCGCGCAGCGCCGCCCGACTGACCGCCCTGCTCGACGCCGCCGCCGGCGTCGTGGACGAGATCGGCTACGAGCGGCTCACCACCGCCATGGTGGCCGAGCGCGCCGGGGCGTCGATCGGCACCGTCTACCGTTATTTCCCCGACCGGATCGCCGTCCTGCAGAGCCTCGCGGCCCGCAACGCCGACCGGGTCACCACCCGCATCCTCGCCGACGTGGCGGACGACCGTCACGGCGACGCGATGGCCGCCTTCCACGGCGCCGTCGCGGTGCTCGTCGACGCCTTCCGCAGTGAGCCGGGCTTCGCCTCGCTCCGCTTCGGCGACGTGATCGACCTGCGTCCCGCCGAGGGATCACCGGCCTACGCCGTCCTCGCCGCGAGCCTGATCGAGGCGCTCACCGCGCGCTTCGGCATCGCCGCGCACAAGGACCTGCCGGTGACCATGGAGACCGCGATCGTCACGCTCGACGCCCTCGCCGCGCGCGCCTTCGCGCGCGATGCCGGCGGCTCGGCGGCGTTCCTGGCCCAGGGTCCGAAGATCAGCTCGCACTTGCTCGGGGAATACCTGAGCGCACGCTGAGTTTCGTCATGTGACGAGCCAATCCTCGTTGTCGGTGGTCTCGAATAGTCTTCGGATCACCCGACCCACCGGCAACGAGGAGCAGGCCCGATGATCGAGTTCCGCTCTGTCACCAAGACCTATCCGGACGGCACGCACGCCGTCCAGGACTTCTCGTTGCAGATCCCGGCCCGGCGGATCACCGTGCTGGTCGGCTCGAGCGGCTCCGGCAAGACCACGCTCATGCGGATGATCAACCGCATGGTCGACCCGACGAGCGGCTCGGTCGAGATCGACGGCGTCGACGTCGCCGGCGTCGAGCCGGTGCAGCTCCGCCGCGGGATCGGCTACATCATGCAGAACTCCGGCCTGCTCCCGCACCGCACGGTCCTCGACAACATCACGACCGTGCCCCGTCTGACGGGTGTGCCCAAGAACGAGGCGCGCACGCGCGCGTTCGAGCTCATGGACGTCGTGGGACTCGAGCGCCGCCTCGCCGACCGCTACCCGAGCCAGCTCTCGGGCGGGCAGCAGCAGCGCGTCGGCGTCGCCCGCGGACTCGCGGTCGACCCCAACATCCTGCTCATGGACGAGCCCTTCAGCGCCGTCGACCCGATCGTGCGCGACGAGCTGCAGCAGGAGGTGCTGCGCATCCAGGCGGAGCTGGCGAAGACGATCGTCTTCGTCTCGCACGACATCGACGAGGCCTTCCTCCTCGGCGACGAGGTCGTCGTCCTCGAGCGCGGCGGCCACATCGTCCAGCAGGGCACGCCGACCGAGATCCTGGCCAACCCCGCCACCGACTTCGTCGCGACCTTCATCGGGGCCGACCGCGGCAAGCGCCGTCTGAGCGTCTCCTCGTCCCTGCCCGAGCACGGCGACGACCGCGTGCTCGTCGACGCGGGTGGCTACCCGGTGGGGGTCATCGCCGCGCCGGAGGGGCGCCTCGCCGTGACGGACGCGGGCCCGAAGTCCCGCAGCGTCTCCAACAAGACCGATCAGGCGGGCGACGCCTGATGAACTGGGGATGGATCGGGACGAACGCCGGGCTGATCTGGGGTCGCGTGCTGGAGCACGTGGCGCTCACCGCTCCGGCGATCGTGATCGGCTTCCTGATCTCGATCCCCCTCGGCTACTGGGCGAGTCGGTCGCGCGCCGCGCGGTCGGTGCTGCTGGTGGTCGGCAACATCCTGTACACGATCCCGGCCATCGCCCTCCTCGTCTTCGTCCCGGTCGTCCTCAACGCGTCGATCCTCGACCCGAACAACCTGGTCATCGCCCTCACCCTCTACGCGCTCGCCCTGATGGTGCGGGCCGCATCGGATGCGTTCGCGTCGGTCCCGCGCGACATCGTCTCGTCGGCGCGCGCGGTCGGATTCGCCGGATGGCAGCGCTTCTTCGCGGTGGAGCTCCCGCTCGCGGGGCCGGTGCTTTTGGCCGGTGTGCGCGTCGTCTCTGTGAGCACCGTGAGTCTCGCGAGCGTCGGCGCCCTCATCGGGATCGACAACCTGGGCTCGTTCTTCACCGACGCGTTCCAGCGGCAGTTCCTCACGGAGGCGATCGTCGGCATCGTGGCGATCCTGATCCTGGCCGCGGTGTTCGACGTGATCCTCAATCTGCTGGGTCGCATCCTGATGCCGTGGAACCGCCGGGCGCGGTCCTCGGCGCCCAGTCCCGCGCTGATGCGGACGCCCGCCCCGGGGGTCGGCGCATGATCGTCGTGCAGGCGATCGCCTGGATCCTCGACGGCTCCCACTGGGTCGGCACCCCGCGGCCCGGCCATCCTGCGATCCTTCAGCGGATCGGCGAGACGCTCGGCATCTCGGCCGTCAGCGTGGTCATCGTCGTGGTCATCGCCCTGCCGATCGGGATCCTGATCGGTCACACCGGGCGAGGTCGCACCGCAGCGATCCTGGCATCGAACGTGGCTCGCGCCCTTCCCACGCTCGGCCTGCTCTCGATCCTGTTGCTCGCCATCGGGATCAACGCGCTGCCCATCGTGCTCGTCCTCGTCGTCCTCGGCATCCCGCCGATGCTCGCCGGCGTCTATGCGGGCCTCGAATCCGTGGACCGCGCCACGATCGACGCGGCGCGCGCGATGGGCATGACGGAGGCGCAGATCGTGCTCCGGGTCGAGCTGCCGCTGGCCGCGAGCCTGCTCGTGGGCGGCTTCCGGGCGGCCGTGCTGCAGGTGATCGCGACGACCACCGTCGCCTCGGCATTCGCCTTCGGGGGACTCGGGATCTACCTGATCAACGGCCTGGCGCAGAACGACTATGTGCAGCTGCTCGCCGGCGCGATCCTCGTGACCGCGCTCTGCCTCATCATCGACGGCCTGCTCGCCGTCGTCCAACGACTCGTCGCGCCGCGGGGTGTTCCCCGCGACTCGTCGGAATCGGCTTCGCCGAAGAAGGGTCGCCGGGCATCCCGGTCCGGGGCCGTCACGGGGCGAACGCCCCTCCAGGAAGGTATGCAGTCATGAAGAGGTTCCACAGAGGCACGATCGCGGCGGCTGCCGCGGCGGTGGCAATCGGTCTGACGCTCGCCGGGTGCTCCACCGGCTCGAGCCTGGGCGGGTCGGGAGGCGACGGCGGCAGCTCCGACAGCCTGACCGTCGGTTCCGCGAACTTCCCCGAGAACGTGGCGCTGGCCTACGTGTACGGCCAGGCGCTCGAGGCGCAGGGCGTGAAGGTGTCGTACAAGACCGGTATCGGCGCGCGCGCGGCCTACATCCCCGCGCTCGAGAAGGGC
>Ga0247757_10001850_pt1 | contig 12556 bp, 18 predicted proteins | sample UWRJL126311R4_FD_180929 | JGI IMG/M metagenome (GOLD analysis project Ga0247757, IMG submission 180929) | Plant litter microbial communities from Arlington Agricultural Research Station in Wisconsin, United States - UWRJ-L126-311R-4 | ecosystem: Environmental > Terrestrial > Plant litter >...
GCAGGCGGGTCAGGGCAAGGGGGGGGGAGGGGAAGGGAGGAGGGAACGTTGTAATTTCTATTACTTAGTTGCGCCGTGAGTTTGCTCTCTCCCCCCTTCTGCTGTCTGTCTGCGAGTCGGAATGGCGTAATTTGTGTCTGCGTGTGTGTTTTCTGAGCGAGCTCTCCAACCACCCCCTTATTTGTTTCTCTTTTTATATCTGTTTTGTTACAGCTCGGTAGCATACAAGTGAGGCTGTAAGAAGGGAAGGGAAGGGGGGGGGTCCGGGGATTTATAGAAACAAAGGTACTTGGCGGGTGTGAATGGAAACATTTATGTCGGTGAAAGAAGATTGGTATGCTGTCGCTGGTGTCTTTCGAGTCGGACGGTAGTGAGTGAGTCAAATGCAAGCTTCCGACGGAACGGTTGTCGGGAGGGTGGGAATATACAGCAAGCACCACAGCCTGTGGTGATCCCTTGCCTATCTATGCGTCTGATCGGAGCGAGAGAGAGGACATTTCGGAGATTGTGGAAAGAGATTGCTTGCTTTCTGCGTACATGCATCCCCTTCTATATACTTTTTTTTCCCTTTGCCAATATGGAAGTGCCAATTGGAGAAAAACCAAATCGGGTATCGCGTAATAAACGCTTTATGCATCGCTCGCTCGCTCGTAATAATCCCAAAGGAACTTATTCGATCCCGTTCTTCTTTTCTTCCTTAGAAACCTCTGAAGCATTCCCCCCAACAACAAAAAAGACTCGAGTTTCGGCTCAACCCAACGGACGGACATGCCACGCCGACAGCCCCTCAAACCACCTTCTCCTTCGCCTTCTCCCCCAGCGACCCAGCCTCCTCGGAACCCCCGCTGGAATTCAAATAGCTCAGGTAGCAATTCCACCCCAGCGCCACGAAATTCACCACCAGGACCCTGTGCTCGAGCGGCACGAGCTTGAAATTCACGGCCTGCACCCACGGCCACAGCAGGAAGTTGTTCGTCATGCCCGGGACCCACGCCTGGCGCAGGCGGTCTTTCGGGCTCGCGCCCTCGAGGTAGGCCATGCTGGACAGGAAGAGCGTCATGTTGGCGGGTGCGAAGACGAACTGGTCGCAGGCGACGCGGGCGGCGATGGTGCGGTTCGTGGTGGAGAGGTGCACGCGCGAGGCGAGGAAGGAGTACCATTTCGTGGCGGCGGGGCCGAAGATGACTGGGCGGGGTCAGACTAGAAAAGCGGAAGAGGAGAGAGAAGGGGAGGGGGGAGGGGGTTCGTACCGCCGCCGTAGCCAAACATGCGTCCTGTGCGCATGAGATCATGGTTCTCGAAGCCTTTCTTGTCAATGGTTTGCTGGGCGAGGACGTCGCCTGTTGCGAACAAGATCTATGCATGGCATTGGGTATCAGCGCGTCGCTCGTCATGGTTGTTGCGAGGGAAGTAGGATGTGGGTTTGTGCTTCGAAGACGGGGGGCATGGCGGCTTGGAGAGGGTGTGAGCGAGGTGGAAGTGCGTACCGCTGTGGTGATGCTCTGCGTGAGCAAGGGCGCGCTCTTGAGCTTCGCTTGGTACCTGCATGCGCATGCTTGGTTAACCCATGTCTATATGGCAGCTTGCATCCGCATCGCAGACTTACCAGCGCAACATGATGGCGAGACTTGCTTTCCGGAAGCGAGATATATTTTCGTAGAAAGTCGTCGGGTAGAATATATGTTCCGGCAGCAGGGGAGTGGTTATGTGGGGAGGGCGAGAAGGAAGCGTGTCATAAGCTTTGAGCGAAGTGGACTTGGACGGACCGATGATGTAGTCTGCGTGTGGACCCTTGCACGGATGGGAGCTTGGACCCGGGTAGGTATCATACGCTTGGCCTTATATGGCCCATTGTCACTCTCAATTTGGTCCACAATGATCGTGAATAGCGAAGAGCATATCCAAGTGAGATGCACATTGGGGGAAAACCCTGTCAATAGGTCGTATTCTGCGTGCAGTCTCCAAACTACACTAGACACAAATGACAGTCATCGCATAACGAAAAGTAAATAACCAGTTGCATGTGTGGTATAAAGTACGGAAGTGATCCATTCCAATCTTCGGAAGTCGATCTGTTCCGGCTCCGGTCCAATTCCATAACCGACCCAAACCAGTCCTTCCAGTTTAAGGAACATCCTTTGAATAGTACCAGAACGCCAATCGTCCTGATCCATCCTAGACCAGGGCTATGCTTCGCAGAACGCAATTCCAAAGGTCGTTTCAGTGTTTTTATTGAAATTTTATTTAAGAAAAATTTGATCGTTTGAATGACAATCTAGTCAATTTCCATCCGACTGGTAGGTGTTGGTCCGCTCAGTGAGGGCATCTCGTTACTGTAGCCTGTCTTATCGCTCTGCTTTATCGTTTTATTATTGACAAAGGGCTTGAGACCCCTGTTGAAGTTGTGTGTGCAGATGCATGCTGTTATAATGGTGACGATGAGCAGCAAAATCGTCAAGACTGCAAAGCTCGTTAGGGATTTTCGAGCAGGCTTGTAGTCCTCAAGGCGAATCGCGTCGGCCGCGTACATACGCACGAGCTTGAATAAGAAATACCCAAGAGCGCAGAAGTAGACGATGATGACAACAATCATCCCAAGCACAGACTCCCGTCGAACCCACCAAGCGGCCAAGAACAGCAGGAAGAAGGTGATGACCAGGGCAGCGCAGGTAAGCCCAAGCTCCACGTGAGAAGTGTTCTCGACGACAACGAGGAATTGGACTGTGAATGCAAGGAAGAAGAAAAAATCGAACTTCAGCAGGGCAATGTAAATCTAATAGAGTCAGAACAGCACTTAGGTACAATAAGTGAAGAACATACCTGGTAAGTGAGATATCGCCTCTTCATGCGCAAGTCAGCACTGATATGCTTGTAGATCGTCCAAGCAAATTCATCATAAAGCTTCCAAGCAACGAAAGCGAAAATTACTGTAGCAACGGCCATCAAAATAGGAAGAGCGATCAGCTCAGCGCGGATCTCCGCCCAGACATCTGGGTCTTTTATAAGGGAGCCACCGCCGCCACCTGGATTTTTGAGCGCATATATAGCGTCGTCGATTTGGTCGAACTGTATCGCGGCGTAGATTAGGATGCCTAGGTTATACAGAACCAGGCCGATGACTTGAATGGTGTTCTTCTGACGAAGTGCATCATAAACCAGAATGATCTGGTAGATGTAACCGAACATGAACACTGCCAGGTATGTAGGGATCGTCCGGACCTCGTTGTGGTGCTCGGGGATGTTGTCCCTAAGGTTTGTTTGAAATGTCGCAAAGACATAACTGCATTTCCAAGGTCAGTTTCGTAGCAGGACTGGAGGAGTGGATATACATACGCTTCGAGGGCGAGGGCGATGATGGCCTGGGCGATGGCCGTTATCATAAAGGCCCATGTCCACTTGGTGTTTGGGATGTACATTCTGCGCTTGCGACGGACTACGGGCGGGAGTTGTGTGGGGAAGCCTTCGCGGTGATGGTATCCGCCCGACTGGGGCTCGTAAGGCTGTGGTGGGTAGTAGCTGCGATCAAAAGGCTGGCCTCCGAGGAGGGATGTTCGTGCCTCGTGGTGAGAAATTTTGGCGGAATGAGCAGCCGCAGGACGGCTGAGCTGGGTGATAAGGTAGATGCGCTGGCGTTGACCAGGGGAAACTATGCGCGACTAAGAGCTGGACAGGCGGGGAAGGCTTGGGATCGCAGCTGAGACTAGTTTGAGGCACTTGAACGTCTTGCCGGCGCACTGTAAAGGCAGCGAATGGACAATGGCGACGTGGGACGCTGAAACCGTTGTTGGTCCACCCAAAGGGGAGGTGTTCAAGGCCTAGCACTTCTGAAACGGCGACAGGTTGGCAACTCGGCGTGCGGCGTCGATGGGGTTCCAGATGGTGCGGCGAGGAGAGAGTGGGGGAAGAATGCGAGCGAGCGGCTGGAGTGAGGAGTGGTAAACTAAAGGGTCGGAGGAATAGGAATCAACGGTGATGGGGCTGGCGCTGGTGCTGATATGAGAAGGACCCCGATGTGTGGAGCAGGCTGAGAAAAGGGTCGGCCGGCGGCGCTCGCTGCGGACTAGCAACAGCCCTGCGCCTCTACCTGGCTGGCTGGTCGCGTTCGCCCGCTGTTCCAGGTCGTCCTGCCCTGTGGATGCAGTGCGTGCTCGATGACGCCTGAATGCACAAAGGGGAAGGTGATGAGTGACAAGACGCTCGAGAGGAGTCGAGAGAGGCACACGATATAGGGAGACGACACCGCCCAGCCAGCCTGTTTTGACGCTGACCTTGGCGTCAACCATGTCCCTTTCTGGCCTAAGCACGAGCGAGCTGAAAACTGCACAGCCGCAGCACATGTGGCGCAAGCATGACCAAATTTAGCCGTGTCTGCGAGCCTGCGAGTGCAGGTTGGGCTGGAGTGGAGCTCCTACTGTGGCCCTACGCGCCTCTGCCCCGCCAGCTTGCATCTCAAAGCACAGATGACTTTGGGCTTCTTGCACGGAATCTGCTCGACGCGCGTATGCTAACAGAGAAGTGCCACTCGATTGTCGCTGCCCTTTGTTTACTCCCTGCCGTCGGAAATCCCCCCAGGCCTCCCAGTGCCAATGCCAATGCCAAATGCCAATGCCCATGCCAACGCCAACGCCGCAGCTGCACAGACATCGGGGCGCACTGCACGCGACCTGGAAATCTCCACACAAAAGCCTCACTCCACCCCATTCCGTTGCTTCCACTCGCGATCGAACACTGGGAGGCTCCTCTGCGCCGTTGGAACGACATCCAGCGCCTTCACACTCACCCGTTCTTTGCTGCTCAACATCCAGGCCGCGGCCTCGGCAACGTCTTCTGCAAGCAGAGGCTCGAAGCCTACGTCACGGAACTCGTCAGCAAGACCCCAAAATCTGCATAAACCTTCCGACACGCACCTTCTATGAATCCTGCATACGCCCCCTCGTCAAACCCCACCCTCTGCTTGTGGAAATGCGTGGCCACAACGCCTGGTCGCAGAGCCACCACTTTGATGTTCGTTCCCACGAGCTCGTTGCGCAGTGAATTGGTGAAGCCTTCCTGGAACATTTTGCTCGCGTGATAGATGCTCTCGCCGGAGAACGGGGGAGCTTCCAGCGCGGTCGTAGATGTCACGTTCAGTATCGTTCCCACGCCACGCTCCCTCATCTTACCCTCGTTCAGCACTGCATATGTCACGAACAGATAGCCGTTGACATTGGTGCCTGTCATCGTGACTATGTCCTCCATCTTGAGATCCGGAAACGCGGCAGGGGCGCCCAGAGCGAGACCCGCATTGTTGATCAGAACATCAATGTGCCCAGATTCTTTTGCCACTTTTTTAATAGCTTCCGTAACTGAAGTATGCGAAGAGACGTCTGCCGCTGCGATCGATATTTTGACCGACTTGCCCACCTTTTGCCTGATGTCTTTAGCGAGGCTCTCAAGCTTCCCACTGGTGCGCGCGAGAAGGATCAGGTTGGCCTGCTCCTGAGCGAGCCGGTGTGCGATGGCAGCCCCGATTCCGATGCTGGCACCTGTGATGAGTACGTTCTGATCTTTGAGCGACATGGTGAACGATAGGTAATCTAGTGTTGGAAACATGGGGTAGAGTGCTTGCAATGCTATACGTTGTGGGCTTTCACGAGCTCATGACGTCACGTCAATCTTTTGAGACTTTCCATTTCAATTTTGACACAATGATTTTATTGTGTTTGATTAAGCCCTCTATGGTGAAGAACACCCTGAGCATCCGAAGCGCAATCAGCCCGTGAAACATCAGTAGATTTAACATGCTAATGCACTTAACGCTATTTCTCGTTATCATATCTTCATTTCATCATGTCCAATCTCATACACCCGATTTGGTATTGTCGCACGTACAATATGTTTGAATGTAAACCCTCGGCCTATTAGTGGTCACAGTTCTTTATAGCGTGTAGAGGTTCCTCATCCATCCCAGCGCTGAGCCTCTTTGTTGTAACCTATCAACTCCAGATCGATGTTGAGTGTCTTCAGCATCATATCCATCGTAAAAGACTAGATCGATTAATACGAACTTCAGAACCGTATCTGTAGTTTCGGACTCACATCGTCATCCGCCGTCTTGAAGCTTTCCTTCTCATCTTCAGGGTCCACTCCCGCTTGGACATCCACAAATTGTTCATATGCTTCCTCACTAATCTCACCGTTCTCTCTAGCTTCATGTAGCTTTTCCCGCTCGGCTTCCAGCTCTTCTCTGTCCGCCTTCATCCTCCATTCTTGCTGCTCCTTTTCCCGTTCCTTCCATGCGCCAACCCCACCCATACGATTCACGCGATCTCTCGTGGTAGCGAATAGTTCCTCAGCCGCAGCCCGACTTGCTGTTCGCCATCGGTCGGTTAAAATCCCTAAATCCTCGTCTTTGGACGACGACGCCAGTGCATGTGCCTGCGAGAGCATCTGGATCTCATTACGCATCTGCATGATTTCACGAGTGAGGCTCGTGTTCGAAGGTGTCTTCTTTACTGCAGCTGGGTTGCTCAAGCGGCTTATGGGCGTCTTTACCACATTGACGCGGGGTTTGGGGACCAGGTCATGAGACGAAATCGAAGATGTAGAAGGCGATTCAGTTGTGGATGGGTCAGATGAGGGTGGGTCAGAGCCCAGGTTCGGCTTCAGCGGTGTACGAAAAGGTGATTTGAACGGCCTTTGGAGTGTCTTGGTAGCTTCATTCAGCCGCCGGCGTTTTGCTTGTGGTGTTGACATCGTTCCAGAAGATCGCACATTGGCAGTCCTACAAGTAAAGCTGCGACGGTAAAATGTCTTCTAAGGTTCAGAAGGACGAAGGTAGGCTATGATGTCCAGAGAGTGTCTTGTGCGCGTGAGGGCGCTACGGAAATGGGAAGTCGCGATGACGCGAAGGCACGTGAAGTAGCGGCGATCTTCAAGCAACACGCACCTCAGACTATAAGATACACGTCTTTTCATCCTTACCAGCCTCCCCAAGCTTTCTAGATATTTGTATGCTTTTTTTATGTCCCGTATCATCTGGTTCAGCTGCTCAGGATTCATACATAGGGTTGAGAGGCGCTAGAGCGTACAGAGTAAGATGATCTGTTGCCCAGACTTTCCGCTTCGATTAGTGATACAGGTTTCTTTCCACCCTCGGCTCGCCTCCATAAAATCAAGGTATCAATAAGTAATCATAAATCATTAAATTTAGGTATCGACATAGCCACTTCAACTTAGTAGCCTCCGACCGATATCTATTGGGGCATCCACGCCTTCTGACATGTCTATCACTGGTGACAGAAATATGCTCCCTGAATCCGATCCGCAAGTGTCCGAGGAAGTCAATACGCCATCATAGCCCATTAGCATACCATTCAGAGAGTGAATGTTAGTAACTGCTTCATCATGGCACTTGTTCGAAGAATGAGTTTAAAGGGTATAGCGAAATCCTGGTTGGTGATCCTTCTGTTTCTAGTATTAGTTTCTGTGATCGCTCATGTGGATATATACTCACATCGTTAGACTCAAGTTCAATTTCACCGCGATCGGCTCGCTTGTTTTCCCAAGACATAGCCAGAGTCAGCCCGCAAACGATGATGAGGGTCAACAAGCAGCTTGCAATGCAAGCGTAAATGCCAGGCCTGTAGTTTGGCGCGTCTTGAGACCTGAAAACAAGACCACCGGCGATGCCTCCAATACCTCCAAAGCCTACTAGTGTGGCTGAGCAAAAAGCACGCTTCCATTGACCTCTGATGTTATTCGCCTGGTACGCCATAGTTGCCGGGACATTGCTGTTGGCGCCTGCGGTAGTGAGGAAAACGCCAAAATACTGGACGGCAGGATCCTTGTGGAAGCCCATGATGGGAAGCCCAATCAAGCAGATGATCATATTGAAGATGATAATCGGGCTACGGATCTTGTATTTGTCACCGATCCATCCGGTCACATACATGACAATTGCGGCAAAAGCATAAGGTGGGGCTACCAAACATTGAGATTTGGCAATGTCAAACTTCATTTTCCTGTTCAGGATAATGGGAAGAAAGTATGCTAGAGCATAGCTGACGGTGGTAGTGTTGAAGAAGATCTATTCCACTGATTAGATTGTACGTTGACCTGCACTTCGATAGCATACTTACCATAGCATAGCCCCAAATCTTCCAATCCGTAGAGGCGCCAAAGAACTTGGGAGCGGAGAAAGGTTCCGGCTTCGCGTCTCCACGATCGCGATCGACTCGCTCAATGATGAATTTAGCTTCTCTCTCGTTGAGAAATTTCCAAGATTTGTGCGCCTTGTCCGGGAAATCAACAATAGCGAAGTAACTGACGAGTCCAATGGCGCAAGTCAACGCTCCCTCGATAATGAAGATCCATCGCCAACCTGTCAATCCCTCCTTGCCATTCAATTGCATCAAACCGTATGCGAGGATACCCGCGCACGCTGATGCTAAGCTTCCCAGGATATAGAAAACAGAGTATCTCTTGCCAACATCAAAGCGGGTGTACCAAGTGCTAAGGAGGTATACGCAGGAGGGGAAGAAGCCGGCTTCCAGTATACCCAGGATTACTCGCAATCCAGCTAGGGACTCCCAATCCTTTACGAAACCCATTCCAATCATTACCGCGCCCCATGCCGTTGTAATAGAAGAGAGATGCAAGCGTGGACCAAGCTTGCGGATGATAACTGTGGATGGGGGTTGGAAGACGATATATGTGGTAAAGAAGACAAGAGTAACGACGGAGTATCGCGAAACAGTACTATTCGAGGGCCATGGGATATCAAGATTAAGCTCCTTGTTCATGCTACGATATGTCAATTGCTGAGGCTTTGGATGGTTGGATAGAGAGGGCTCACCCAGCAATATTGGCGGCTGAAAGATTGGTTCTGTCCATCAGGCTGATGCAATACAGGACTCCAACAGTAACCACCAGACGGCGATCAATACGATGAATGATCTTTTTTTGTTCTTGGGGCGTGAATTCGCATTCATATTCGGCATTAGAGGACGTTTTTGTCGGTGTGCTTGCCTCGACGTCCTCCGTCATGGAGACGGGGATCTTCTCGCCTTCATTCGCCATATTGTCAAAGGTGCAGAGAAGGCTATAGGAATTGGGTGGGAAAAGAGGCGGGTGTGCAGATCACAGCAGACGATATCCAACAGCCAGGCACGCCCATCCTATATGTCACTTTGGGCTTGTTTGGGCAGGTGCCAGTAAGCGCACCAAAGCTGACATGGTGCCCAGCCGCGGACGCCGACCAGGGCCTTCGACGACGGGAAGATACCGAGGCAGTGGCAGCGGAATAGCAGCGCCGTATCGAGCCATGGCAGCTTCATCATCAATACGCATGAGATGGGAACCAACGAGAGCGCCGGCACTGTCCTTGACAAGAATAGGGGCGACGATAGGAAGCACACCGAGCCTAGAGACATGGCTTAGCGCGTGGAGACCCCGCATATTAGCGAAGCGCAGAGGCGACGGCAAGCGCCAGTGGCACTAGAGGGTCTAGGCGCAACCTCCCTATTCACCTGTCAGACGCCTTGTCGGCATTTCCAACATCACACCTGACCGCCATTGCAAGCGCGGACGGGCAGGGAATATGCTGCTTTTCAGCTCAAACTCGCTCAGCGAGTATGCTGTATTGCTGAGGGCTCTACTGTGTATGTGGATCGTGTCACGCGTTGGCAAAGCCTGCGGGGTTACTTCACGACAAGGCTGGGCATTGTGCCGCCTCCACACGCTGGCGTCAAGACTTGTCCAGAGTTGGGCACTTCTGCCGACGCTACACTTGGAACTTGAAGACCGGAAGTTTGACAGGCATCGGAAGTGCACCAACCAACATGTCGATTCGTTTACAATGCACTGTTGCAGAGTAGCCTTTGCAGTCTGGAACACCGTGCTCAAAGTTATTGCGCACCGTCATTCGTAGGTAATTCGATGATGAAGGAGCGACGCTGGGCAATAAATTATTTCGTACTAACGAGTCAAGGAATCCATTAAGGTAAAAGGTGCCATCAGCATACCTGAACCCCTGTTTTCAGTGAGGAAACTTTAAGTACTGCACGTCAGCTCAGCAATGTTCTTCAACCAGGACTGTGCACTATGCTGAGGTCATTAGAGCAGCGACCCAAGGAGAGCATTTAGCTTGCTTGTGTGCCATCCGGCGCACTTACCGCCGTTATCCGTAAAATCCCTACTACTTTTACGCCGTCAACATGCCCACGTGTAATAGTATGCTTTGCGGCTGACCGGCCTGCAGCATCGTTATATCACCACCGCAGTCCCGGCTCCCACCTGCATACGCACCGATGCCTCTAGCCGGTTTTCAGTCAATCTCATACCAATCATAGCGCTCAATTACACCGAGGTAACTTCCCATGTTTGATGCTTGGCTACCTTGGCCCCCAGTCGTTCGAGCTGATCTCTGGGGTTGCCTCCAGAAAGCTGTGGGGAAGGTGGGCGAGCGATCTAGACCACGATCGTCTCGGTCGCCTTCTTCTTATACCTCCAGGGATTTAGGTTGCCGATATACGCCTCGCTACCTTTCTGGTGGTATCACCGATCTATGTCATGCGCAATGTGAGATGTTTCACCTGCTGTGCTCGGGTCTGAAAAACCATGACATTTGCACTGATAATGTTACGATATTCTATGCTTGCCATTTTGCTTCGACTATTAAAGTTGGAAATTAGCGCCCTCGAGTATGGCACAGCATCGCCAGACTTCCATCATGTGCCCGATACGAAAGTCGTACTGGCAAGCCTGCTTAAGAAATGCCGGGTCACATGGCTGCAACAACGAACGTCTTGTAATTTCCCAATCGTAGTCACTACAATCCAACCCAACAAGCGCTCGTGCCTGTCGTCTTTCCACTAGGTCGTCTGTGAAAACAGTAGAGAACAAACCACCAATTAGTGCTCTTTTGAGTTCAAACATCTGCTGGAGTGTTAAGAAATCACTTGTGTAGATTACTCCTATGACACCGTCCTCGAGGAGTATGTAATGGACTTGACGGTATGCATGCGGCACCAGGTATCGAAGATTGGCGCTGTTCCTTGAGGTACGTAAAGGCCAAGCAACCTGCCGGCTAAAGATCTTCATTAGCAAAACATCTTTGTTTATACTCAGTATTGGGCAACGTTACCGGGATCCGGTAATCCAGTCGTGTATGTCTGCTATATTTAGTTGGAGCATGATTTCCCTGGCACGACGGCCTCCAACCCCACGAATCCGCCCAGCATCCGCACGCAGTTGCCGGCGACTATTTGAATCCAAACGCCCAAGCCCTACATGAATTCGCATTCGTCTCATATCCCCAGAATCACAAAAGACGCAGTCCCTGTCGATTGGTGGGAGGCTTTCCAACCGCCTGGATTCGTTGAGCAAGTCCAAAATCTGCTGGGTGATGGGATCGCCGCTTGGTGAGAGGAAAACAGTTTGTGTTGGAATCAAGTCAAAGTCTGCGGACCTGGCAGTCCATTGTCGACTGGGACGCTCGTATATTGGGCCGTTCTCATGCGGCTCCAGACTAGAGCTTCGCTGTGGAGTGCTAGGCATAGGCATCTTGTCACTGTTCTGTGGATTTTCCTGGACCGTCCTGGCAATTCTGTTCTCATCGCCGAATTAGCAATTGCTTTGGGTTGTAGAGAGTGATGTCAAGGTCATGGATCTTTTACCTTGATCTCTGGAGCGACTGGCAATATGTAATACGTCCAAAATAATAGCGCAGAACGATGGGATAAAATTCGTTGAGTGGAATTTTGTCAAGGTCAGCACGAGGAAAGACAGTTATTTAGCTTGATCCCTACTCGCTTTCCATTCAATTTAAAATATGGTTCGCTCTTACGCCAATATTGATTATGTTCTTACACATCCGGAAGTGACCATGCTTGCGCTCCTCTGCCCTCTGCCCTCTTCCCCAGCCAAATTCCAATATTTGAACTTCTTATTACTGTATCCCTCTTATCAAATTCTTGATCCCTTCCCCCTTCGCGGTCTTTTCCCAAGCTGTGGTGGCATCTTCAAAATTCGATGTCGAAGAGATCAGTGGTTTCACATCAATGAGACCTCTCGTCAACAAGCTAACTGCCAATTCCCAATCTCTAGAGGTGTAGCGAAAACAACCTTTGACCATTAACTCTTTTTCGCTCATGGCCCCAATGGGGAACTCGATCTTTGGTCGACCCATACCAGTTTGCACGTACTTTCCACCTCCTCTTAGAATATAGATACCGGTTTCTACGCTGGATGCCGCCCCTGAAGCTTCGATGACTACATCGACTTCTTCCAAGCCAATGCTCGCGAGAAGGGAAGCGGCATTTTGTTCTGCTGAGTAGGTAGTGTCTGGTTTGAAAGTCTCGCACTGTAAGTAGCTACTCGCAAACTCAAGTTTCTGGTCCAGTATATCCACCAGAATAATGCGATGCGCACCGAAATTCCTTGCCACAGCCGCGCACAGCAGCCCGATCGTACCACTGCCCATCACCACGACTGTTTCGCCTGGTCTCACATCTGCCAGCCTTGTGGCATGCACAGCCACGCTAGTAGGTTCCACAAGCACCGTATCTTCCAGGCT
>Ga0247757_10001851_pt1 | contig 12550 bp, 10 predicted proteins | sample UWRJL126311R4_FD_180929 | JGI IMG/M metagenome (GOLD analysis project Ga0247757, IMG submission 180929) | Plant litter microbial communities from Arlington Agricultural Research Station in Wisconsin, United States - UWRJ-L126-311R-4 | ecosystem: Environmental > Terrestrial > Plant litter >...
TCTACAGTACAAATCATGTTGAATAGCCAACGCACCTAAATCATGCGTGCTGCCGCCACGCGCTCTCGGTTCTCAGCCAAGTTCGAAAGTCCTTGACAAATGGATATGCTTTCCTCACCGCCCCGACGTCAGCTCCAAACCCGTCGGTCTTAAACCAATTGTACATGATCCCTAGATGTTCGTGCAAGGCCCATTTCAGACCCTTCGCTACTACGCTAAACGTTTCTGGTAATGTCTGCCCCATCTCTTCTTCGAAAATGCGTTTCATATCTTCGAGAGATATCTCGTCGCCGGCCAGTGGGATGGCTGTGTTCAGGTACTGTTCCGAGCCTGAATCGAGGAAAGCATCCGCGGCCACTCGGCCTATATCTTTGGTGCTGATGAATTTGATCTTGTTATCCAGACCATTCAATCGCCACATCGACACAAAGCCCTTGCCGAGGAAGTCGTTGCTAAGATTCTCATAGAATGCTACGGGTCGTAGGAAGGTCCAACTTCCGCCGCTCTGCTTGCTCCGTTCCTTAATGTCCTGCTCGATAGCATACTTGCTTGCGAAGTGTGGTACGACGGTAGGATCGTTGTCGCTATCATTTCCGCGATCCGTGGCTGTGAACACAATGTGCTTTACCCCTGCGTCAATGGCAGCCTTGGTCATAGCCTTGCCCTGTGCTTCCTCCTTTGCGGCATTCATCGGGTTCGTGACTGAAAAGAACCCCCATGGCTTCTCGACTTGTGCAAAGATGGACGGAGGATCAGAGAAATCGCCTTGAATGACATGAATGTTGGGATTGGATGCGAGAGACTGGGCGGACTTGGAGCTTTTGTTCCTAGTCAGAGCGTAGATTTCAACAGGTCGAGAGGACTGCGCAAGCAAAGCCGAAATCAGTGCGCCCCCTTGCTTTCCGGTTGCGCCGCTTACAACGATGCGTCGAGCTGAGTAGGCCATTGTGTTGATGCGAATGTGTCGAGAGGGCTAGTGTGGGTTTGTCTGATGTTCTGTATGTTTTACGTTGAATAGTTGGTATGGTATCTTGAAGTTGCAGACATGGCGTCTTTTAAGCTTCCCAATGTTCCTTTATTGAGAGGATTCTATTCTCGACCGAGAAATTAGTCCGGCAGTCTATCAGTTTGATTTATAATGAACGTCATACAACCCGCCTGTAACAAATTAAAGACCTGACGTTGTGAATGCGTCTTACTATTTTAGGCATGACGGTGGCATACTTGTGTATTGGCCAATCAGCGGCTTGGATTTGATGTCCAGGGCGCCTATCCTACGAGTATGGAAGGCTGTGTACTGCGGTTGCACTAGGCGATTTCTGTCGTCTGGTCGTCGATGCATCGTCAATTCTCCAACCTGTCGTGCCATCTTGCAATTCACGACAACCTTTATCTGGTTCACATGTTCAATTCTCACTGTTATCAGCGATTGGAAAGATGTAAAAATTTTTGAAATTGCGCTTGATTTAAACATTGAGTAGAATGTTTGCAATAAAAACTAAGTATACCATGTTGGCGCAGGCACCTCATCCAAAAGCGAAAATCGGCCCAACTCCCGGTTTTTGTACGCAACCGGATCGTGCAGAGTGTGTGTCCTGATATCTCTAAAAAACCTATCCAAGCCTACTTTTGAGCTTGTCGCTTTAGCACCCGTCACTTCGAACACGCCAGAAGTTACACGAAGTCCTGTATCAGTGGTGACAACCTTCGTGCTTGCAACCCATTCAGCGAGCTCACCTCTCTCCCGTGCAGTAAGCTTGGCGCGTGTGACAAGATCACCAGAATATTTCTGGTAGATGGAGGCGACTTCGCTTCCAGCACGGTCCGCAAGTGCCACAGCGGCGCGTAGATGTGCATGGAAGTTACCATATCTTTCCAGTATGTAGAACTCATCGGTGGCCTTCTCTTTGTTCTAAGAGAACGTCAGCCGGAGAAGTTCAGAAAAGAAAGTGTACTTACATCGCCTCCAAAAGGCCAGGCGCGAGTGTTTTTGACTGTATACTTGGAAGCATAGTCCTGAGCTCCGAGAGCGATACCCAAGTAAAAGTTACTAAAAACAAGCTGGATTGTAGGTAGTAACAGCGAAGCAAAGGCTATCCCGAGTACTTCCGAGTTTGGCTCTTTGGTATCAGGGTTCCAGCCCAGAGCATCAGTCCAAGGCACCTCTACGTTGTCGATTTTGACGCTTCCGGATTCAGTGAGGCGTAATCCGATATTGTTCCAGTTGTGCGAGAACACAATGCCAGGCTGTCGAGTGGGCGCGAAGGCGAAAATATGATTATCTGTTCCTTCTAAAACACCTTCTAAAACAGTGAGGTCGGAGATAACACCTCCAGTGTTGAAATGCTTGAATCCTGTGAACACGATCTTGTCCCCGGATGAGGTGATTTTGAGGTCACTATCTCGAGGGTTAACAGCACCGCCGATAAAGTAGTTGTTTTCGATGATGAGTTTTTGAGTACGATCTGCTTGTTCAGGAGTTCCAACTACATTTGCCGTTGTGGACCAAAGAAGATGATAGCCAAGCAGCATTCCCAAGGATCTAAACACCATGTTAGGAAGCCATGTTTATAGACAGACAAATCTTACCCATCTGCTTCAGCAACTTTGCGAATGGCCTTATATCCTACGCTCCACGGTTGTTCACCTCCCCCATACTTCTTTGGACCAAATAATTTCAGAAGCCCGGAGTGTTTGAACAGCTCAATCTCAGCACGTGGTGACTTGTTTTCTTGATCACGCAGCCCGGCATCTACAGCAAGAACATTCGCAACATCCTGAGCGCGCTGAAGCCAACCAGCCTCGTCTTGAGGAAGCGCTGACCACTTGCTCTTGTATTCGGAGTACACTGCGGGGTCGCGGAACGGCACCAAGATTCTGTCAGTCTCACCGTTGGTGGCCATTAGGATAGCTGGGGTCAACAGCAAGCCAAATTTGTTGCGAATGGTTCACCACAAAATGATATGCAAGTACAATATCGATTGGTAAGTAGATGCCGCGAGAGCTATATACCCGTATTTTACAATGCATGCTGGATGGCGTGCCAGAAGGCTACGATGCGACATACGCAGCTAAGGGTTGCGATTTAAGTGAACGATATGGCGCAATATAAAGGCGCAAGTGCGTGATGGGAGCATATGCAAAGGCCATGTAGATGGCCACTCATGTTTAGAGCGCGTAGGATGATGGCCCAGGTGGTTATGAAGATCTTAGATAGTATCGGAATACAGAAGTAAGCTAACTGTCTATGTTTAGCCAAGCCCGCCTAATGCAAATCTCGAGAGCCACCCATGGGACTGAACAAACAGGAACGTGCATTGACGCACTCGCCATCAGCACTCGCCATCACATCATCGGCTACGGGCCCTACTCCAGCTATTTTTCTTCGTGGCTTGCATTGAAGCACGTCTTTATTCGGTCTTGCGCGTCTTCGCAAAGTAGCGCGAAGTGTCACCAAGAGGCAGCTCAACAATGGAGTCTTTGAGTAGCAGGTGGAAAGTCAGATACCTGAAAATTGTGAGTCGTCAGCTCGGTCGACCTGGTCTCCGATAAAACTTACCATCCAATCAAACCCGCAATAAAGCAGAAGACGCCGCCGGCCTTCTTCAGAGCAATGGACGAGCTGTGATAGCCATCGGCTTCCGCAAAATAGCTTGAAGCTACCATGAGAAATCCAAGGTCAACAGTAAAGAATATAGCGATATAGACCAAATTCGTCGGTAAGGACGCGATCAGGAAGGTCAAGACGAAGACCGTCCAAACTGTATGCTGTCAGCAAAGCGTATCGATACTTGTTTGATGGAATGACTTGCGTGTCATGAAGAATCCGAGGGCGTTGTTCAGCTGCACAGTATCATTCCCATACGCTGCAATAATTCCAAAAGATGGCGTCAAGATTGCTGCATAGCCTGCGTAGAAAAGCCCTATGACGATCGAAATTTAGACACCGCCATACCAAGACCTGGCTGCACTTACCAAATGCACTGAAGACTGTATATGCAAAGCCATTGCCGACAGACAACTCCCATTGCGCGGTCACAACCAATCCAAAGGCTGCGGCGAAAAAGAAATTGGCAATGTAGACATTTGTGATGGTCACACCTCGCCATTCCATTAAACTGAGGGACAGGGTGGTCAATGTCGTCCCGAACACGCCGATTGCAAGCGCTGTCTAGAAAAACTGTCAGTAAGTCTTGAGCTGTACAGAGATTTGCTCATACTCCGGCGCCGAGGGTTTTCACTGTCGCTGGAGCTACAAGTGCGGCGATTTTTGTCGCTTGCCTCTCAAGGTCTGATCCGGTGACGTGATGTTTGACATATGCGTCTTCTGAGCCATTGCTGTTGGATGTAGTAGCCATGGTCCGAAGCTGTAGGTGTTACTTCGTCCTATGTCGGAGAGTGTTCTCAAAGATTCCTGAAATCTGCGCGCTTCGGGTATATTACATAGTCCCGATCACGACCTTCTGGGCGCTCATAACGTGCTCCTAGTCACCATAAACATTGGATAAGGAAGGACTTAAACTTCTTGTTCAGTCGCATTTCTTTGACCAATGGTAATCTGGTAAGGCTGGGATGTTCCGGTGGGGTGCAGGACATTATTTGGCGACCATATGTCGCCATTTTAATCACAGATTTGGTTTTTCGTTTATCTTGATCCGAAGAAGATCGGGCATGCAGCCATATTGACCCTGATTTTCTTAATAATCCTTATGACATCATGTTCCCTGTTCCGACATCCTAGTTAATGTCTTTGCATTCTGCTCCAGCAACCGGGATACCGAATAAAAATTATTTGCCGAGTGATCGCAGACGAATAGAGCGCGCACAATAAGTACCGACATAGTTCAGGAGCTGGCTTCCGTTTCCTTAGATACAGAAACTTGCAAATTTCGAGAGCCACCCACAGGACTGAACAAACAACGTGCATTAACGCACTCGCCATCAGCTCTATCACATCATCGGCTACAGGCCCTACTCTAAGTATTTTTCTTCATGGCCTATATTAAAGTATATCTTTATTCGGTCATGCGTGTCTTCGCAAAGTAGCGCGAAGTGTCACTAAAAGGCATTTTATTGCCAACGTTTTCCTAATCGCTAGTGGCGGCACCGACGCCATCACCCCACGAATCATCGCCTTCTTCATCATCCTGTGTGTTGCCAACATTTTTTAGAACGACGAGATCGAATTCGGGATTGATGAAATGATTAGACGGCGGCAGTATGGGAGCGACGTTGCCTGAATGTTGAAAGAATTACCTACATAGATGTTTTGAACTTATCCCATATGGAATTATCGACTATGGGGTTCTAGTTTACATATATAGTATCCATCCCGTGACTAATATCCCACTGGACATGTTTATCTCCATTCAAACATTGAAGACCTCCGGAAACTGGTTCATAGCGCTGGCCTGGCTCCATGTCACTTTGTAGTAACGGCCAGCGTTATAGCGGTTCATCTTATGTTGACGTAAAGGCGCTTGACGGTGAACTGGTCCTTTAACTTGAGTGAAAGTCGTGGAATCACCAAACACCATAAAATCTTCAGACGCTCGGGTCATAATAAAATTAGAACGGGCATTATTCCATAGATGTCCGCGCGCATTGCAGCCCGACAATATAGCCATGCGAGCTTCCTGTCCTTAGTATAAGTCAGTGGTACGGAAGTCGACTGATTCCATGTATTCACGGTCGCTTTCGCTAGATTCCTTTATTGCTTTGTCCCACAGAAGTTGAAGAACATACAACTGCGATTCGTATGGCGTGAGTACTGAAAAGTCCTTGCCTGACTTGACATATTGTACGAAAAGCTTAGCGTAATGTACAACAACGATAGCCTCTCATTAACAATAGTAGGAATAAGTATTGTCCGTGTGTGCAATAAGACCGTCGATGTGAATAAAGATTGTGTGGCCATAACATTGAAACTGTTCCCTGATAGAACTTAGAGATCGCATCAGAGAATTCGGTAGTCTTTGCATCAGAATGCATGGACAACTGCCTGTTGGTATTGGCAAGTTGGCAGAGTTTGAACATGTTAGCACCACGGAAGCGGCGGGTGCATGTCAACTGATATGCGTCGAAACCTCCAGCCTCAGCTCGTTCCACCAGCGGCATAGTAATTTGCTTAGACAGTGCGTTATAGCCTTTGGGAGCAAAAGCTTGAGGACGCAGTTGTGCTAGGTCACCAGTCTGAGGGTGATACGTGGCCAGCGGATATGCTGTCATGAGCATGACTTCTTGAATTTCGGTTATGTTGGTGCTTTCTTCTGTTAGAATGATGTGTGGACTCAGACATCCAACCACCATGTTAGTAGAAGCAATCGCAGAAGTAGCGATGCAGATGTCGCATCGACGGAGCAGCTCTTACGTGAAGCTGACGATGATGGGGGCTGCTTCCTTCGTAAGGTCTTTCTCCAACTTGGCATGCGGAGTCTGGCTAGCTATTTTCATTGCGTATGCGTCGGCTTGCGTACGCAGCTGTTGCAGTTCCTTAAGTGAAAACCTGCTCAGTAATGCTGGACCAGGCTCGAAAGTTTTACCGAAGACTTGCGAAGCATACCCGGCGACGGAGTAAGACGATGCTTCGAACCGCGAGTCTGGAATGTTGATGTAGGGACCCGGATTCTCATAGTCAAGTAGCATCTGTACGAGTTGATCGTCTTTGTTCATTGACTTCGCGTTCATGAAGCGAGAAAGCTGAGCGTCTTCGGAATCGACGACGTCTCGGACGAACATGGCAGTGGCTGCGCGAATATTGGTGCCGTCAGTGCAGAGGCGTACTAGCAATAGCTGTGGAAGTAATTTGCGCTTGATGTAACCACCAAAGATATTGCTAGTCTTGTGCGCCATTGCATTGCAAGTGACATCCATTGAAGACACGATCAAGAATTCGGTAGCGACCTTGATTTTTGGTGCATTTTTTTGCTAGAGTTCTTTCTCGTCTTCACGCGGCGCGAAAGCCTCATCGAGTTTCCCATGGGCGGCATACTTGTCGCGAATGTGAATACGGCGTGCTTGTTTTGTAGAGTTCTCTATAAAGCCGCTCAAGTATGGTGCCATCATGTGCAGCGTTAATTCAGTCTTGCCTGTGCCGGGAGGACCGCTAGTCATGACGATGCCAACCGGGGTGCCTTTTGCTATGGCGGGTTGAGCAACTTCATCCCACTGGTTTTTCTGACACCATATTTTTAGTTCATCGATAGTATCAGCTTTGATCTCTTCTGGAAGTCTGTCAAGCCAAGGAATACATTCCATAGTGTCCAGGTCCATCATCAGTAAGAACTGACGATATTCTTTGATAGCATCGAACGACATTGGGTCCTTTTGCATAGTCTTGTTCGCGGGGACCAACTTATTCAGGTACTTCTGTTCTCGTTTGGCTTGGTCCAAGTTAACTATTAAGGTTCACCTCAGGCAGCATTCTTAGCAATAAGCTTTACCTAGAATATTCAAACGCCATGCTCATACAAGCCTAGCCCCTAAGCACCCATAATATAGGTGGACCGAGCCTATATGTAGACCGTACCTCATACATTGAATCCATGTATCCATCGGTTCCTCCGCCAGATTTTCATCTGTAGAGTTGTTCATACGACTCGCACCTTACGCCTCTGCCTCACAACGTAATCACTTTGAATCAACCCAACTCCGACTCTACTAAACTCGCCACCCACACTCGTCGGCCTGACAACTAACATGTAGTAGTAGTCTTTAAGACCCTCATCATCCTCATTCTCATCCTCATCATCACTATAATCATCCTCATCATCCTCATCATCCTCATTAGAAACCTCATCCACATTCTCCCACTCATCCACCTTACCGACAACAACACATCGTTCTTTGCAAAGATCCCCACCCTCTTCAATATCATATTGTATCCATCCTCTTTTCGTTCCGTCAGAACACATGACAGCATAATGTTGCCCATCCACTCGCATGGTGCAATCCAGAAACTTCCCCACGTCGGCGATTAATGCAACTTCGCGCTCCTTGTCAAACCGGAGATTATCAATCCAATCAACCATACCAAAGGGGATTCTCATGAACTGAATGCTTCCATAATATGCCATCCACGACTAAGATGGCACGATCCCGGATTCGTACCTAATCCGCTACGTCTTCTCCCTGTTAGACCTCTGCTATAGAAGATTCCTATAAAGGAACTTCCCGAAGATGCCGTATCTACTTTAATACCTTCTAGCGCGTGTAATACGGGCCTCTAACCCGGATATTATAATATATCTATCGGTTTCGTCTATTAGATAACGCTTCGAGTAGGCCTTATAAAGAAAATAAATATAATCTATAGTCTGTTAATCGCCTGATTTAAGGAGCTGGTCTAGGAAATTTAGATCGAGAATAAAGTGTATCTGTTGGCACGGCAATAGGTGCACGGGTTGAATCGGTCTGCAGCTGCAATAACTTTGTATGAGAGAAAACGATTGATTCTATAGAGAGAGAACTATGGAGGAGTTTATATACACGAGGACGCGATTCCTGGTGCAGCGCACGGAGCGCTATAGGACCCAGCGCGCGCGCGTGATGACTCATAGCGAAGGGAAAAGGGTGCAGCTATAGAACGCAGCAGTCACGTGACTCGTCACGTGACTCGGAAAGCTGCCAGAACGCCGCGGGAAAGCTGTCGGCGAGCAATCACGTGATACTAGTCACGTGATTCGGAAAGCTGCCAGCATGCTGCCAGAAAGCTGCCAGAAAGCTGGCGGAAAGCTGCCAGCAAACCGACGGCAAGCTGAGTAGTCACATGATACTAGTTACGTAATTCCAACAGTATCTGTCAGATTAGTACTACTTTCAGGAACGCTGCCGGAAAGCCGCCAGAAAGCTGGCAGCAAGCTGGCAGCTTTCCCTAGGAATGCTGTCGGAATGCTGTCGGAATGCTGTCGGAAAGCTGCCGGAAAGCCGGCGGAAACCTGGCAGCAAGCTAGCAGCTTTCCTAGGAATGCCGGCGAAAAGCCGTTGGAAAGCGTACTAAGGAAAGGAATATAAGACGCTAGCAGAAGGAGCGACGGAAGACAGAGAACAACACCTTTTCACACTGATAGATTCAATCAATCAATTTAATCAAAATCAACCTTCTCAGAACAACGAAAATCTGACATCTGTAGCATGCTTTTAATAATATCTAACTGTAATGTAAGCGATTCAGCACTAGATATTGCCACCACTAGCAGGAAGGATGGCCGACCCGCTCCTGCCCTACCCTTGTCTGAGGGCGGTGAAGTTGTTTTGATGTGGGGATGAAGGAGGTTCAAATTGGCACCAATATCGCCACTTCTAGTGGGGGCGCAAAGAAGTCCCGAGTCAGGCACTTCCGATCGGATGAGATCGATCTAAGATCGAGTGGCTCGGAACCTAGCTCTGGAGATCAAGGCTAGGCCCATATTTAGCCGTATGCTACCTTGGCATGCTTTCTTTGTCGATATGTGCTGCGATCATTGGCACGTTGAAGGGCGGCTTACAGATCGGGCTCCTCACTTTGCAGACGTTATATTCATAGAGAAGCATGTGACTAAAAACACGTAGACCAATAATAAGGTGTAAAATATAATACCGAGCCGCAACGGAAGAGTAGTATCTTATTCTGACGTGCTCTTGAAAGATGAGCCCTTATAATTAGAGCCCTCCTGAGCCGCGCGCTTTGCGGCTCTCTGCTCCTATTCCACAAACTTCGCCTTATCGCCAGAAGTTATTTAGTCTAGAGGGGTCTTAGATCTTTTTCGCTTCTTCAGCCCTGGAGCAATCGAAGGCCTACTCAGTGACTCCAGCCGTGCTACCCGGGTCTCTGCAGTATGAAGGTATTCATAAAGCTGTCGAGTACTAATAACTAACTCTAGATCTGTATCTCCGATCTCACGAAGTGCAAGTTCTTCATATGCAAAGCCTTTCAGTTGAAGCCGCAGGCCTTTATGATCGGTAGGATCTCCCTGCTGGTTTCGGAAAGCCTACATGAACGTCAGCAAACCCGGACAGAAAAAAAGCCTGCTAAGCGATACGGCATACCTCATCCGCAACTTCTGGCGCCACTCTTATCTCATTTCCGTCTACATAAGTCCTCCACACTAATAATGTTGCCTTCCGCGACTCTTTCTTTCCGTATTCAATATCTAAACCAACAACAACTTGTATGCCCGTATCTGAATCTAGATGATAATCTTCCGCTAGCCGACTCAAGCTCTTTTTCTTTTGCGAATATGCAATCTCGATGATAACACCAGGATATCATGCATCTTTATGGCAAAAGAGGCGTCCGGCTCATGCTTCGACTTTATGTCGGGAGTTGCGTCGTCGACTGGGAGGTATATTTCGGTAGAACGTGTGGGATAGACCTTCCGCGCGAAAGCGGCTGCGCTATCCGATCCTTTGCGTATTGATTTCAGCTGGCTGAAAATAGCATCCTCCACACAAGCAACGAACAATTCGTGTACAGCCGTGGGCATCCGAACTACGAGTCGGTGGTAAATCGCGTCGTAGTCATACCTGCTCGTCACTAGTTTTAGCCACCATCTTTATCCTCTTGGACATACATACCGTATCTTGTCCTTCACGTAGCCCAACAGCTCCTCGTTTCGGCTAAGCAACCGCACTAGCTCATCGTATTCTCCTGGCGCAAGTACAAATTCTGTCCACGGATCCCGATTTGTATGCCTTCCTGCACGGATCGCTTCGAAGAGCGCGATGACTCGGTGGGCTTGTGTAAAAGGCTTCTCGTCAGTTCGCGGAGGCGTCAAAGGCTGGTCCACGAAACTCGAAGGCGGTGTGATAAGCTGATGATCATTCACAGCTGTTCGAGAAGTTGATATAGCCGAGTGTCATGCCGTACGAAGAGCAAGCATTGCGAGGTTGACTGTGAATGGATGGTGCAAAACAGCGGCTGGAGGATGGAACGTTGAGGTCGCTAATGTTTACCATTCATCGCTAAGGGCAGACAACCTCCATGAATGCAAATCCTCTGTCTTCTTTTCTGAACGCTCGGAGAATACATTTACAAGTCTGAGGGGCGTTGAATTTTGTTCTGGTGTAGATGAAGGAGGTTGAAATTGGCATCAGATATCGCCACTTGGAGTGGATGGGCGCCAAGAGATATAATCATTAGATGAGATCTTAGGGTGGTGGAAGGGATCTGAAACACCGGAAGGGGACAAGGTTCACTAGGCATCTAAAATGGAGATAGCCGTCACAAGCATGTTTCTAGCTCCTAGATTCAAGAGCGCCAGGATTTTCCAACAACTGTTACTGTTAGTCTCCGTAGTTCGGTCCTGCGTGCCCGGTTCCAGATCCATCTTATCTGATCGTAGTGACTGGGACCTCTTTGTGCCCCTTGCTAGAAGTGGCGATATCTGATGTCAAATTCAACCTCCTTCATCCATGCCAGAACGCCCCTCAAACAAAAATGAAGCCAGTGCGGGTCGACCATCCTCCCTACCAGCAGGGCAAGTTTAAAATATTTATGTTTCCTTCGTCTGCCGTATATACCACTAAATATGCATGTGGCAAAAGGAACTTAGCAGTCGGGCGAGGCCTGCTTAACGCGACAAGGAGGTGAATGATAAGCGAGCCAATGAGAATACTCCAGGTTTACTAGACACCTTGCCCTTGTGATACGTGGCCATAAATGATTCGCTTCCTTACCGAAGAAAGAGACTGAGCGTATAAGTATATCTTTTCAATAGTTTGTCTCCTACACTACTCCGCGCTCTGAGCTGATTCTCTAGGCAACTGTATTGCAAGTGCTCGTCTACAAATTAGCAGTGCTAAAACTATACAAGGTATATACGCTGCGCTTCCTCATTTGTGGAAAGAGTTGAACGCCCAAGATGGTAAGTAGGCAGTCTAGAATTGAAATGTACCTATGCGTTAAATTTTGAACTGATAACGGTTTTCCAAACTACTCTAGGAGGTAAGAAAGTTCAAAAGTATGGATGGCTAGAGTTGATAGCTGACCGTATATTTCTTTGATGGTCACAGCGTGTAAGTGAACCTTCTTAGAGAGTAATATGCTGAATTCCCGGCTAATCGCGGATCCTCCACGATTGTAGCGTGTAAGTGGACCTTGCTCGAAGTAGTGTACTAGATAGATGACTGACCACGTATTCTCGACGGTTACAGCGTGTAAGTGGACCTTGCTCGAAGTAGTGTGCTGGATGGATGGCTGACCGCGTGTTCTCGACGGTTGTAGTATGTAAGTAGACCTTGCTCGAAGTAGTGTGCTGGATGGATGGCTGACCGCGTGTTCTCGATGGTTGTAGCATGTAAGTGGACCTTGCTCGAAGTAGTGTGCTGGATGGATGGCTGACCGCGTGTTCTCGATGGTTGTAGCTGGTAAGTGGACCTTGCTCGAAGTAGTGTGCTGGATGGATGGCTGACCGCGTATTCTCGATGGTTGTAGCCGGTAAGTGGACCTTGCTCGAAGTAGTGTGCTGGATAGATGGCTAACTGCGTGTTCTCGATGGTTGTAGTATGTAAGTAGACCTTGCTCGAAGTAGTGTGCTGGATGGATGGCTAACCGCGTGTTCTCGACGGTCGT
>Ga0247757_10001852_pt1 | contig 12547 bp, 10 predicted proteins | sample UWRJL126311R4_FD_180929 | JGI IMG/M metagenome (GOLD analysis project Ga0247757, IMG submission 180929) | Plant litter microbial communities from Arlington Agricultural Research Station in Wisconsin, United States - UWRJ-L126-311R-4 | ecosystem: Environmental > Terrestrial > Plant litter >...
GATGATGGACGTTTTAACAAAGTAGCGAATATCATCGGGCAAAGCATGCAGTACCATCCGCATGGTGATGCCAGTATCGGCGATGCCCTGGTTAATATGGGGCAAAAGAACCTGCTGGTGGAAACACAGGGAAACTGGGGTGATGTGCGTACCGGTGACGAAGCCGCCGCTTCCCGTTACATCGAAGCGCGTTTATCGAAGTTTGCACTGGAAATTGCATTCAATAACAAAACAACAGAATGGCAGCTTAGTTACGATGGTCGAAAGAACGAACCGGTGACGCTGCCCATGAAATTTCCTTTACTGCTCGCACAGGGTGCCGATGGTATTGCGGTAGGGTTATCAACCAAGATATTGCCGCATAATTTCTGCGAATTGATCGAAGCCTCCATCAAATCGCTGCGCGGAAGAAAATTTGAATTGTATCCCGACTTTCAGACGGGCGGGATGATCGATGTATCAAACTACAACGATGGAAAACGCGGTGGTAAGGTAAGGGTAAGGGCGCATGTAGAGGAACTGGATAAAAAAACACTGGTGATCCGCGATGTGCCCTATGGTGTAACCACCACGCAATTGATGGAAAGCATCACCAAAGCCAATGACCAGGGCAAGATCAAGATCAAAAAAGTAATAGATGTGACCGCAGCGGAAGTAGAAATACAGATCGACCTCGCGCCGGGTATTTCACCGGATATTACGATTGATGCCTTGTATGCGTTTACCGATTGTGAGATCAGTATTTCTCCCAATGCCTGCGTGATCGTTGACAAAAAACCACAGTTTCTCGGTGCCCATGAGTTATTGCAGGTATCTGTTGAGAATACCAAGGCCTTGCTCAAAAAAGAGCTGGAGATCAGACTGGAAGAGCTGGAAGATAAATGGCATTTTACTTCGCTGGAGAAAATATTCTTCGAGGAGAAAATATACAAAGAGCTGGAACAAAAGCATCCAACCTGGGAAGCAGTGATCGATGCGATCGATAAAGCCTTTGTTCCATTCAAGAAAAAACTCAAACGCGCCATCCAGCGTGAAGACATCCTCAAACTGACGGAGAAACCGGTAAGAAGGATCTATCGTCTCGATATCAATGAACTGATCGAACAGATCCGCGGTATCGAAGCCGATATCAAACAGGTGAACTATGACCTGGAAAACCTGACCGATTTCGCTGTAGCTTATTTTGAGAATTTGCTGAAGAAATACGGTAAGGGAAGGGAACGCAAAACAGAGATCAAAGAATTTGATACCATCCAGGTAAAACACGTGGCCATCGCCAACACCAAACTTTACCTGAACAGGGCAGAAGGTTTTATCGGTACAGGGTTGAAGAAAGATGAGTTCCTCTGTGAGTGCTCAGACTACGACGATATCATCGCATTTACCAAATCGGGTACGATGAAAGTTGTGAAAGTTTCGGAGAAAGTCTTTATCGGGAAAGACATCCTTCATGCAGCGGTATTCCAGAAAAATGATGACCGGACCACGTACAATATGATCTATGTGGATGGCAAATCGGGTGTAAGCTATGGTAAACGTTTTAACGTGACCGGTGTAACGCGCGATAAAGAATATGACCTCACCAAGGGATCGGATAAAACCAAAGTACATTATTTCACCGCGAATCCAAACGGTGAAGCAGAAGTGGTAAAAGTGATCCTGAGTCCCAATAGCACGGCGCGCATCAAAGAGTTTGATTATTATTTTGAAGAGATCGAGATCAAAGGCCGCAGCAGTATGGGTAACCAGGTGACCAAATACCCCATTAAAACAGTTAAGTTCAAGGAAGCCGGTAAAAGCACGCTGGCAGGAAGGAAGTTATGGTTTGATGATAAGTTCGGTCGTTTGAATACAGAGGAGAAAGGACAATATCTTGGCAGTTTCGAAGACGAGAAGATCATTGTGTTTTATAATGATGGCAGCTACGAATTGACCGATACCGAATCCACCCAACGCTTCGATCCGGAGAAAGTAGTATTGATCGAAATGTTCGATCCTGAAAAGATCATCAGTGCGGTATATCTTGATGCAGATAAAAGTCAATACAATCTCAAGCGTTTCCGTATCGAAACAACCACCCTCAAAACCCAGTTCACTTTTATCAAGGAAGGGGATGGCAATAAGCTCGAAGCAGTAACCACCGATCCGGAACCGATACTGGTAGTGCAAACAGGCCGTGGACAACAGGTACGCAAAGCCAAATTCAAAGTGGCTAAAATTGTGGATGTGATGGGATGGAAAGCCGTCGGCGCAAAACTCACCGACTACAGCAAGACGATAGAAATGGAATGGGAGCAAAAACCCAAAGAAGAAAATCCGCAGGCGGAGCTTTTCGAATAAATATTACTCTTTTTGATATTTGCTATTGTGCCCTTGGTTTTCCCTATGTTCCTATGTGTTAAAACTTCAACACATAGGGACATAGGGAAAATCAAGGGCACATAGGTTTTTAAAAAAGTCGGATCATTTTTTTTGCCTGAGACGTATTGTGGCACTCTTATTCAAATCACTTGATAATTGCACTTCGTACCTGTTGGTGCCATCTGTAATGATCAGCGCTGCGGTATTTGGAGGGATCATACCAAGGTTTTCGGCAAACATGCTTAATTCATTGTCTTCAAGTGCGGGATCAAGGGTTACCGTAAGCCTGATCGCCCGGTGATCAAGTTTGCTTTTGGGAAGCACGAGCTTATTGTTGAAGAAAAGCGATACGGAATCGTAGTCTACCTGCCCATTGTCGTATATCTCGAGTTTGAGCGTAGGCCCAACTACTTCGAATTCTTTTGTATATACTTTTTCTCTTCCGGCAAATATTGCTGCAGCACTGATACCTGCAACCACAGCAGGCGTATTAATTGTGGCAGCTGCAGTAGCCGCAGTGTCATGTTGTATTTCCGGCTCCTCATTCCTTACAAGGGGCAGGGTATCATCCGATCTTGTAACCCGAAGCGTGATATCGGGTACTGTGTATTTGTGGTCGGCATCTGGTTTTAGTTTTCCGGAAAGAACCGCATCCGTCTTGGACACCATTAAAGTAAAATCCCCCGTAAGATGGCAATCGATGCTGTTCCTGGCAGTGGGCGACAGGTAATACATAACAGGAAAGCGGTTGATCTTCAACCTGCGTGTCTGGGGATCAAAGCTGCCACTCAATGCAACCGTTACCAGGCTGTCTTTAAAAAAATATTGCAGGCTGCCCCAAACTGTTTTGCCTTTCTGGCGTAATACCAGCTCCGATAAATATTGCTGGTGTTCCTGTACGGTCTGCAAATGACCAATGCCATACCAATGCCCTTTCACATCCTGTGAAAAACCTGTTCTGAACACGCCTAATAACACACACAGCAACAAAGGCCGGAGCACCTTACACATGGCTGCAAAGTATCAAAAACCGTGTGGGCCGGAGGGTGAAAGTTGCTAACATTTTAACATGGGAGGCTGGCTTTTGGCTGTCAGCTGGCTTTTGCGAATCAAGGCTGGTACGTTGTCAAGATCCTGATCTAACCCTGGCAATCAACAGCCAAAAGCTAACAGCTAATAGCCAAAAGCCAATACCCTCCCGCGAAAACGCTTACCTTTGCCGCCAGCTATGAACCCGATACAAGTAGGACGATACAATCATTTAAAAGTTAGCCGCAGAGTAGATTTTGGATTTTACCTCGATGATGGACGGGATGGCATCCTGTTGCCTAAACGGTTTGCGCCCCCAAATCTGCGTATCGGGGATGAAATTGAAGTATTTGTTTACCACGACTCTGATAACCGCCTGGTAGCCACCACGCAGAAACCAAATGCACAGGTTGGCGATATCGCGAAAATGAAAGTGGTAGCCGTGACCAAAATGGGCGCTTTTCTCGATTGGGGGCTGATGAAAGACCTTTTTGTGGCCAAATCCCAGCAATTGGGCGGCATGCGTGAAGGCGGAGAGTACCTGGTACAACTGTATCTTGATGAGATGACGGGCCGCGTGGCTGCTACCGAAAAGATCGAGAACAAATTGAGCAATGATGAACTGACGGTGAAAGAAAAAGACCTGGTTGACCTGGTCGCCTATCGCCAGAGCGAATTAGGGTATGTGATGATCATCAATGGCAAACACACCGGCCTGTTGCACAACAGCGAGATCTTTACCACATTGCATCCCGGCGACAAACACCAGGGTTTTGTAAAAGCGATCCTGCCTGGTAATAAAATAGACCTGGTGCTGGGTAAACCTGGTTTCCAGAAAGTAGAAGATGAAGCGGGTAAAGTACTGCGCCTGCTGGAAGAAAACAACGGCTACCTGCCATACCATGATAAATCAGACCCACAGGAAATCTATGATTTCTTCGGTATGAGTAAGAAGACCTTCAAAATGACCACCGGTAATCTTTACAAACAACAAAAGATCCGTTTTACCCAAACCGGTATTCAACTCGTTAACGAGGATTAAGGCCTTCCAGGTTGATTGACCTATGTGTGCTGATTTCTTTCCTATGTTCCTATGTGTTTTTTTTTCAACACATAGGAATATAGGAAGAAAAATAGGGCACAGTAGTGTTTCCGGTTGGGTGGAGATTTCGCTACACCATTTTCTTAATCAATTTCCCCAGCATCATTATCCCATACTCCATATCACTGTTAAATGGTTTGCCAAAACTCAGGCGGATACAGTTGCTGTAATTGGGGCTCACCGAAAATATCCTTCCCGGCATGATGGAGATATGGTGTTTCATCGCTTCTGTCCGGAGACGGAATGTGTCTACCTTCCTGTTCAATTCTATCCATAACACAAAACCACCCTGCGGCCTGGATACTTTACTGTCTGGTGGAAAATGATCGATAACAGCCTGTATATAACGCAGGCTTTGCGTATGCAGCGCTTTGCGCAGATTTTTTAAATGATACTCGTAACGACCGTGCTGCAGAAAATGCGCCATCGTAGCCTGGGTAAGACTGGCTGATGAAATATTATGGATGCGTTTTACCTGCTTTACTTCATCGATAAATTTTCCGGGTATGGCCCAGCCAACACGGTAACCCGGTGTAAGCGATTTGGATAGGGAAGAGCAATGCATCACAAGCCCTTTTGTATCATAATATTTGCAGGTGCGTGGTCTGTTTTTGCCAAAATAGAGCTCACCATAAATATCATCCTCGATCAATGGAATATTGTGCTTTGTGATCAGCGCTACCAGTTGCTTCTTGTTCTCATCGGGGATACAACTGCCAACAGGGTTGTTGAAATTGGGAATACATACGCATGCTTTGATAGGGAACCGGGCAATGGTCTTTTCAAGACAGGCAAGATCCGCGCCGGTTACAGGATCAGAACTGATCTCCACCACTTTCAATCCCAGGTTCTCGATGGCCTGGTAGATACCGAAATAACAGGGGGATTCTACCGCCACTGTATCACCATGTTGTGTTACTGCCTGCAGGCAAAGCGTGATCGCTTCGAGGCAGCCGTTGGTGATCACTACTTCATCCGGTTTTGTTTTACCGCCCCAGTTAAAACAAAGCCTCGCGATCTGTTTGCGTAATTCGGGATTACCTTGTGTGTGTTCATAACCGATGCAATGATCTTTGGTATGTTTTAATGCATGGACAGCTGATTTCTGGATCTTACCAACCGGCAGCAAAGAAAGATCGGGCACCGCCAGTGCAAAATTGATCACTTTAGCCGAAGCAATATCCGAATAGAGAGAAGCAATCATCTCCTTTACACTCACCTCATGCGACAACGCATCAGCCGGTACCATCTTTGGCAATGCCGGATATTTCCGGTGATTAAAACGTACATAGTATCCCGATTTAGGTCTTGATTCTATCAATCCCTTTGCTTCAAGATGATAGTAGGCCTGAAATGCCGTACCCATGCTGATCCCGTTCTCTTCACTCAATACCCGTACTGAAGGGAGTTTATCGCCGATAAGCAATACCTCATCGGAAATCATCTTTTCAAGGCCCTGTGCGACCTGCATGTAGAGGTGATCGGTGCCGGAGAATTTTTCGTGCTGCAAGGAGGGTAATTGATAATTAATAATTAGTAATTAATAATTGTAATTTATAATGGTTAATTAAATCGCTATGCTGAATGTGATGAGGTCTGATTATTCAACTATCAATTCAAATTATTTAATTACTAATTATTAACTGCCTATCTGATCTAGTCGAAAATACAAAAACTGAATCTGTTTTTTTGTATTTTTTATGGGCAAATTTGTAAAAGATTTAAGCAAGCAATGGAAAAACGCATCAAACAAGGCTATATCGCACTGGCTTTGGTAAGTTTCTTTTGGGGTACCACGTATATCGCTTCGAAGATCGGCACCAAACATATGCCTGGGATTTTTCTGGCGGGCGTAAGACAGTTTACATCAGGAGCACTGATGGTGGGTTTCTTTTTACTAAGAGGCTACAAACTGCCTGCATGGGCCGATCTTAAAAAGATCGCGGTACAGGGTTTCTTTCTGCTATGTCTCGCAAATGGATTACTCACCTGGGCGCTGGAGTATTTAAGCAGCGGACTGGCCGCCATCATCGCAGCCCTGGTTCCATTGTTTGTAGCCCTGTTCAGTATCTGGTTCGGGCGCGCGGCACGTATCACCCGCTGGATGTTTATCGGCCTGTTGACCGGGTTTGCCGGAGTAGTAACGATCTTCTATGATTATCTCGGCCAGATGGGCAATCGCTCATTTGTATTTGGTGTGATACTGGCATTGTTATCCGTCGTATCATGGTCATATGGAACGGTGTATACCGCCACGCGAAAAGTGCATGCAGACCTCCTGATGGTAACAGGCTTACAAATGCTTGCAGCAGGATTGATACTGCTGCCCGTTTGTTTAGTCACCGGAAAATATGTGAACCTTGTTGATACAGGTACTGAAGCGTGGTATGCCATTGCCTACCTGGTGTTCTTTGGTTCTTTCGTAGGTTATTCTTCTTATGTCGTGGCGCTTAATAAACTGCCGGCAACACTTGTATCCATCTATGCCTATGTCAATCCCATCGTTGCTGTGCTTTTCGGATGGATACTATTGAACGAGAAAATGAATGCGCATATGATACTTGGAACACTCATCACGATCGGCGGCGTATGGCTGGTCAACCGAGAATTCAAAAAGCAACAGGTATGAACATGATCACCATCATTGACTACAAAAATGAACACCAGCCCTGGTTTGAAAAATTTAACCGCGATTGGATAGAAGCCGATTTTGAGATGGAGCCATTGGATGAATACGTATTGCGAAATCCCGAAGAAGCCATTCTCCAAAAAGGCGGTGCGATATTAATGGCCTTGTATGATGGACAACCTGCCGGCACGGTCGGGTTGCGGAAGGTAACCGACACAGTATTTGAATTTACCAAAATGGCCGTAGACAAAAATTTTCGCCGAAAGGGTATCGCCGAGGCGATCAGCCTCGCCAGTTTGGAAAAAGCAAAACAATTGGGCGCTACAGATGTTATTCTCTATACCAATACCAAAAGCGTCGCCGCGATCAGGCTATATGAGAAACTGGGTTTTACACACCTCCCGCTTGAGCCAGGTGTATATAAACGGGCCGATGTAAAAATGATGATCAATGTGTAGTATAGCCCCATCGAACATTGAGCATTGAACATTGAATATTGAACATTATAACTCAAATGCTCAATATTCAATATTCAATGTTCAATGCTCAAGTTGTAGTCTAACATCAAAACAGTATATATGGAACTACAGACCGCTATCAACGTCCGCCACACCCATCATTCAAGACTGGCCGAAGTGGATATGGACAATCTTGAATTTGGAAAGCACATCTCTGACCACATGCTGGTATGTGACTATGCCAATGGCGAGTGGCATGCACCGCATATCGTGCCTTTTGGGAACCTGGCTACCAGCCCATCTGCTTTGTCGTTGCATTATGGCCAAACGGTTTTTGAAGGGATGAAGGCGTTCCGTATGCAGAACGGATCAGTCAGTATTTTCCGGATGGAAAAGCATTATGACCGGTTCCTGCGTTCGCTGGAGCGGATGTGTATGGCTGCGGTTCCGAAAGAAGTATTTATTGATGGATTGGCTGCATTGGTGCAAACCGATAATGCGTGGATACCAGGCAAACCCGGAACTGCTTTGTATCTGCGGCCGTTTATGTTTGCTACCGAAGCAAGGTTCGGGGTAAAAGTGGCGGAGGAATACCGGTTTGTGATCTTTACAGGACCCGTGCCGGCGCTGTTTGCCAAGCCGATCAAAGTAAAAGTAGAAACCAGCTATGTGCGGGCCGCCAGGGGAGGAACCGGTTTTGCAAAATGTGGCGGGAACTATGGCGCCGCATTTTTTCCAATGACCAGGGCAAGACAGGAGGGATATGACCAGGTATTATGGACAGACGCCAAAGAAAACAAATACATAGAAGAGTCTGGCAGTATGAATGTGTTCTTTGTAATTGACGGGAAACTGGTCACGCCACCGCTATCGGATTCGATCCTTGACGGCGTTACCCGCGATTCGTTACTGCGGCTGGCGGGGGAGATGGGATATACCGCCATCGAACGCCCGGTTTCAGTAGATGATCTGCGGAAGGCCTTCCACGAGAAAACCATTACCGAAGCTTTTGGTGCTGGAACGGCCGCTGTGGTGGCGCCCATGCATACCATCGGTATCGGGGGAACAGATTATGTACTGCCCCCATTATCCGCAACAGGTATCGCCGCATCGCTGAAACAGCGGATGGAAGATATCCGTACAGGTAACTCGCCCGATCTGTTTAATTGGAACTGGCTGATAGGAAAATAGTAGGCTCCTGCGACCGGAAAGGTTGCAGGGTGCGCAATGGCTCGCCAACTGTGCTGTTAAATGGCGATTTGATCAATCTCCTGGCTGGATCTGATGTGTCTTTACCGGATGTTGCCATCGAGAAATAGATCATGATTATCAGGAAAAAAACAAGGAAAACGCACCTGAAGAGCAGACTGAGCTTCTCTGGCGTTCGGATTGCTGCGGTGATATTACTGAAGAACATTGCTGGTTTTTTGCAGGGATAACAAATTTCAAGACAAAGTTAAAACAATGCAAAAGCCGTGCCCACGGGAAATTCCCCATATTTTAGCCGGAATTCCCCAACTAACAAGTGTTAGCTGCATCGCTTATCTTTGTACAAATGGAAAAAAATGGACAAGAGAATGGTTTATATCGTGTCGGCCGTGCGAACGCCGATGGGAAGTTTTGGTGGTAGCCTGAAAGACTTCAGTGCACCGCAGCTTGGCGCCATCGCCATAAAAGCGGCAGTGGAAAGAGCAGGATTACAGCCTTCTGATATTGAAGAGGTATTGATGGGTTGTGTGATCCAGGCCAATATCGGTCAGGCCCCGGCAAGACAGGCCGCTAAATTCGCCGGGCTGCCCGACAATGTGGTAGCCACTACCGTAAATAAGGTTTGTGCCAGCGGGATGAAGGCCATCAGCCAGGGAGCGCAAAGTATTTTGCTGGGCGACGCAGATATCGTGGTAGCAGGCGGTATGGAAAGTATGAGTAATGTGCCTTATTATAGTCCCAATACCCGTTGGGGAAATAAATATGGAAATATAAACCTGGTGGATGGCCTGGCAAAGGATGGCCTCACAGATGTTTATCACCAGTACGCCATGGGCAATGCCGCAGAACTTTGCGCGAAGGAATGCAATATCTCAAGAGAAGCACAGGATGCATTTGCCATCGAAAGCTATAAAAGAAGCCAGGATGCGTGGAATAATGGGCGGTTCGATGCCGAGATAGTACCTGTGCCTATTCCCCAAAGAAAAGGAGACCCTGTTCTTTTTGCCAGAGACGAAGATGCGTTCAATGTTAAGTTTGACAAGATCCCTGAATTGAAACCTGCGTTTATCAAAGATGGAACAGTTACTGCAGCCAATGCATCAACCATGAATGATGGTGCTGCGGCGCTGGTATTGATGAGCAGCGAAAAAGCGGATGCAATGGGTATCAAACCACTCGCCATCATCCGCAGCTATGCCGATGCAGAACAGGCGCCCGAATGGTTTACCACTACTCCTTCACTTGCTTTACCCAAGGCTGTAGCCAAAGCCAGTCTGCAGATGAGCGATATCGACTATACCGAACTCAATGAAGCGTTCTCCGTTGTGGGAATTGCCAATATTCAAAAGATGCAACTCGATCCGGCCAAAGTAAATGTGCATGGCGGAGCGGTATCGCTCGGTCACCCGCTCGGGTGCAGCGGCGCACGTATTATCGTTACATTACTCAACGTACTCAAACAGCATGGAGGCAGGATAGGTGCGGCTGGTATTTGTAATGGTGGTGGTGGCGCCAGCGCCATGGTAATCGAACTTGCTTGATGCTACATGATGTGGAAATGTGCTGATTTGAAAATTTGAAAATGTGGTAATTTGAAAATGAGAGGCATGCATATAGCTACATGGTTATATGGCTACATTGTTGGGTGGCCTTTTTTTGAGCCCGCCCAACAATATAACACCATAACAATTTAGCCATGCAACAATGCAGCAGTTCAGCATTTTCAGCCTCCGCATTTTCAAATTACCACATTTTCAAATTTTAAAATCAGCACATTTGCACATCACCGTCACCATGGCCCATATTTATGCTGGCTTTCCGAAAGTCCATCCGCATACGGGCCAAATGGATGATCAAAAGGTTTCTTACTGATATCCGGCCAGTCTTTTGTTTTATCCTTTGATGGTCTTGGCTGCGAATTGATGAATGCTGCCACATCCCATGCGTTCTCATCAGACAATTGAGTTTGATGGTAATTGAGCGGGCTGGGCATATTGTTTTTTACATAGCCGGCAAGCAAAGAAATACGGTATAAACCGGCGCCATCATTATAACTATGCGCTCCCCATAGTGGGGGATAGGCATAACCGGAAGTGTTGGGATCGGCTTGTCCTTCACCATTACTGCCATGACATCGTTCGCAATACATAGTATATACCATTTTCCCTTTGGCTGGATTGGCAGCACGCGACAACCTGGTCAATTGCGCGATCCCTGAACCCTTGGGTTTGGTTCCTTTGGGTACCTCGTTGCCAAGCCATTGCATATAGGCCATGATGGCTTTCATTTCCCTGCTATCGCTGGGAAGCGCCGCTCCATTCAGGCTTCTTTCAAAGCAGTCGTTAATGCGTTTTTCGATGGTTTCGATCGTACCCGATCTGGCGCGGAATTTTGGATAAGTGCTGGCAACTCCGCCATAGTTATTGCCCCAGGGTTTTGTTCCCGCTTCGAGATGACAGTTCTGGCAATTCATACCGTTACTGATATGTGCAACGGTTCCTTTGGGGCCGAGGTAAAAAGCGGTATTGCTGATAAGCGAATGACCATAGCGGATAAGCATCCCCGCACTATCTACGGGTGCCTGGTTAATTCCGGCGCCCGTCCAGCAATCTGCTTCTTCGCTTGTATAATCATGCTTGCCCGGCTGTTTTGTATAGATCATTAAACCTATAAACAACAGCGCCAGCGAAACAGGAAAAAGCCAGGATATCTTAAAGCGTATCAATGCGGTAATTTGTTTTGTAATAAACCATACACCCAGGTACCAGCTATCGCACTAAGTAATGTGATGGAGATAACAGTAACGCCATCACCGATCAATGCATACAATGGGCCGGGACAGGCGCCGGTGATAGCCCATCCAAAACCAAACAATAATCCACCGATCACATATCCCTTGTTGAATTTCCTTTCCCTGAATACGATGGGTTCTCCATCGATACTTTTGATCCCGAATTTTTTGATCAGGAAAACAGCAATAGCGCCAACTACCACCGCCGAGCCGATCACACCATACATATGAAAGCTTTGTAACCGGAACATTTCCTGTATCCGGAACCAGGATATCACTTCCGTTTTGGTGATAATGATCCCGAATAAAATCCCCATCAGCAGGAACCGGAAATAATGCGCGCGTTTATTATTATTAACGGAAGCCATACTCATAGTTTTAAAATTAATGGCAGGATGAGGTTTGACATAATAAAACCTCCGGCCATAAAACAAATGGTGGCCACCAACGAAGGCCACTGCAGGTTGCTCAAGCCCATGATCGAATGCCCGGATGTACAGCCATCGGCATAACGTGTACCAAATCCTACGAGAAATCCTCCGCCGATCATCAACAGGCATCCTTTCAGGGAAAGCAATGCCGGCCAGTTGAAAATATCCGTTGGCGCAAGCTTATCATGGTTGATGATGCCGTATTGCTGCAGTTCATTCAATAACCTTGCATCCACCTTTACCGGCTCATTTGCGGAAAGAAAACCGGTGGCCATATAAGCGCCGATAACAATACCACCCACAAATAAAAGGCTCCAGGATTCTTTGCGCCATTCGTATTGAAAGAACGGAATTTTCGCAGGCATACAGGCTGCACAGATATGCCGCAGGGAAGAAGAAACCCCCAGGTTCCTGTTACCCAGCAACAATAAAACCGGCACCATTAAACCGATCAAAGGCCCGCCAATATACCAGGGCCAGGGATGAAGGATCCATTCCATGATTTAATTTGAAAATTTGAAAATTGGTTAATTTGAA
>Ga0247757_10001853_pt1 | contig 12540 bp, 12 predicted proteins | sample UWRJL126311R4_FD_180929 | JGI IMG/M metagenome (GOLD analysis project Ga0247757, IMG submission 180929) | Plant litter microbial communities from Arlington Agricultural Research Station in Wisconsin, United States - UWRJ-L126-311R-4 | ecosystem: Environmental > Terrestrial > Plant litter >...
ATTTAATTTTCCCCCTGCCACCCCCTTTTTTTTTTTTTTTCCTTCGGACACAGCATTGATGCCAGTAGCATCTGATCATAGCTCTATAGCAGAGCATTGTTGTTATATACGACTGAACTGTCCTTATATGATATAAACTGTACGATACCCACCATAGGCACTCATTCGAGCTATTTCCTCGGCTTCAGCATAGCGTATATGAATTTCTGGGCGGCCCACGTGGATTTAAAAGAAATTTGTAAGGGGGGCGTCCTGTAAGAAATTGTACGATAGTATGTAGGGAGACTAGGTGATTAGGATTAGACACAATTAACCGCCGGTTGCTCACAACTCCACCATGGCATGCAGGGGCTGTGATTGCTGCGCGGGCAAGCTTTGCACCGAGATATTCCATCCAAGGCGCTTATCGTGAGACGGTGGAATAACCTTGGAGAGGTTCCGCCTCCAGAATCTGTGAGCGTATTGCAAGCGTAGTGTAATGGAGTGCACGTATCAGAGGAGCTGGGGCACCGTGCCCTGATTTGTTGGGGCAGAATTCCATGCCACTTGCAGCCGGAGCTTCAGCCGCCTGCTGCTACTACTATCGTCGGCTCGGCTTTTGAGTCAAGTGCAGACGGCGGCTCACGGGTTTCAGGCGTCAGATCAATGGCATTTTTCCAAGGGGGGAAACCAAGCAAGATTGCAATATGTTTTTGGAAAGAGAGACGACGGTTACGAAGAAGCTACCAAAGCACGGAGAAGCTCTGTAAGCCATTACTGAGCTTATTCATGGCAGCGTAACCGCGACAACGACGGCTGCTAGAGAGAGACGCATGGCCCATGGCCAGTGGCGACAAGGGATGCTCTGCGTGGGACGCTCCGAGTGCGCGGCCGGCGGTGCCCCACTATACTGATTTCATAACCCAGACGCAAAACCAACAGCCCCGCCTACATAGCCCTCGCGCTCCCGACAATTCTTCACACTCCCCTCTTCCTCCCTTCTGCCCATCATGCCGTACGATAAGGTTGACCAGCTTGCTATCAACACCATCCGAACCCTCGCGGTGAGTCCTGCTGCCTCATCTCCCTGCCCGCGCCCCCGCCATTGCCAACAGTTGCCCCGCTATCGCTGTGCTTCTCCAACAGAGCGATCTGCGGCGCCCTGTCTGCACAGCTGGCCGTCTTCTCAGATCCAATTGCTGACCAGAGACCCTTCCGCAGGTCGATGCCACCATCAAAGCCAACTCTGGCCATCCAGGTGCCCCTATGGGCATGGCCCCGGTGGCCCACGTTCTTTTTAACAAGTTCATGACCTTCAACCCCAAGAACCCCGAATGGGTTAACCGCGATCGTTTCGTTCTCTCGTACGTCTTCCTGCTTTCTACCTATCCGTCTGCTGCAACATTGAGATGCTGCCGGCCACCTCTGTCCCGTGCTGCGTGTGTGGTCGTGGGATGGAGCCATATCAGAAGGCTATCTCCGCGGGCGGCGCCATACCGGGTGATATGCTTTTTCCTCTGTCACTACGCGGCTGCATAGCTACGATGCTCGCAGGCTAAGTAGAGAGTAATCGAGCATTTCCGCGCAGGCCCGCTCTGTTGCAGCATTCGTCTCAAAACTCTTCGACCGATGATGTAATGATATCACTAACGCCTCACCTAGGAATGGCCACGGCTGCATGCTCCAATATGCTCTGCTCCACCTCTTTGGCTATGGCGTGAGCATGGACGATTTGAAGTCCTTCCGTGTAAGTTTTCCTCGCATGAATTGTTTCTTTACTGAGCGCGGGGTTAATCTGTAAATACAGCAAGTCGATAGCATCACTCCCGGCCACCCCGAGTCTCATGACACTCCCGGTATTGAAGTCACCACTGGCCCTCTTGGTCAGGGTTTCGCCAACGCTGTTGGCCTTGCAATTGCGCAGGCGCATACTGCAGCCGTCTTCAACAAGCCCGGCTTCGAGCTGATCAACAACCACACTTACATGTTTTTTGGTGATGGCTGCGCTATGGAGGGCATTGCCAGCGAGGCTGCCTCTACCGCCGGTCACTTGCAGTTGGGTAACTTGATTGCCATTTACGATGACAACCACATTTCCATTGGTATGATCTACAGCCAACTCAATACCTAGCGCATGCTGACGCGAGCTTACAGATGGTGACACTGCGTGCGCATTCACTGAGGATGTCGCGAAGCGATTTGAGGCCTACGGCTGGCATGTCCAGCACGTCGCGGACGGTGACCACGACCTCGAGGGTATCGAAGCCGCCATTGCTAAGGCAAAGGAGGTCAAGGACAAGCCCTCGATGATCAAGCTCACCACCACGATTGGATTCGGCTCTAAGCTCCAGGGTACTGGTGGTGTTCATGGTAACCCCCTAAAGGTCGATGATGCCAAGCAGGTCAAGGAGAAGTTTGGTTTCGACCCTGAGAAGACGTTCCAAGTACCGCAAGAGGTTTACGACCTGTACCACAAGCATGCTGCTGATGGTGCTGCTGCTGAGCAAGAGTGGAATAAGCTTTTCGAGAAGTACGGCCAGGAACACAAGGATCTTCACACTGACCTTGCCCGACGACTGACCCGCGACCTGCCAGAGGGCTGGCAAAACAAGCTCCCCACATACAAGCCTTCAGACCCCGCAATTGCCTCTCGCAAACTGTCCGAGACTGTTTTGGAGTCTATCTACGAAGTTATACCTGAGTTGCTCTCTGGTTCCGCAGATTTGACTGGCTCAAATAACACCCGCTGGAAGAAGGCCATTGACTTCCAGCCCCCTAACCTAGGTATTGGAGAGTGGACAGGTCGCTACCTCAGGTACGGTGTGCGTGAGCACGCCATGGCTGCCATCATGAACGGTATGTCTGCATATGGTACCATCATCCCTGCAGGTGGTACCTTCCTGAACTTCGTCTCCTACGCTGCTGGTGCCGTACGTCTATCCTCCCTTTCTCACCAGCGCGTCATCTACGTCGCTACCCACGACTCCATTGGTCTTGGTGAGGATGGTCCGACACATCAACCTATCGAGACCCTCGCCCACTTCCGTGCTTTGCCCAATATGATGGTGTGGCGTCCTGCCGACGGTAACGAGACCTCAGCCGCTTACTACATGGCTCTGACCTCGAAACAAACTCCCTCTATTCTTGCCCTCACTCGCCAGAACCTGCCTCAGCTTGAGGGATCAACGCTCGAGAGGGCTATCAAAGGTGGTTATGTCGTCCTTGAGAACAAGGATGCCAACATCACTCTTGTCTCCACCGGTTCCGAGGTCTCGCTCTGCTTGGAATCCGTCAAGACCCTGAAGGAACAGGGTATCATCGCCCGTGTTGTCTCTTTGCCTTGCGTTGAGGTCTTCGATGCTCAGGATAAGGAGTACCGACTTTCTGTCATTCCTGATGGCATCCCGTCTATGAGCGTTGAGGTCATGTCCACTCTCGGCTGGGAGAAGTACTCACACGAGCAATTTGGTCTCAACAGGTTTGGTGCCTCGGGACCATACAAGGAGGTTTACAAGGTATGTTACAACCCTTTTCAATTTTTGTTGTCTTCTCAAACTAACGTGATTTAAGAAATTCGAGTTCACTTCCGAGGGTATTGCCAAGCGTGCTAAGGCTACCATCGACTTCTACAAGGACGTCAAGCCCCTGCGCTCGCCCATCAACCGTGCCTTCACCCAGCTCATCTAAACAAATGAGAACTTGCTGGTTAGTACGTGGATTGTGCGAGGTGGTGCTGCGCTTATAAATAGTAAATGCTTCACGACGGGAAAATGATGAGGCTTTGGGCGCTAGTTAAGTCACGGGCAGTTCATGAGCACATGTTTCAAGGAGGAAAAACTGCGAACGGTGCATAGAATTTGGTATCTTGCTCGACTGAATGCAAATGTTGTTATGAACAATTGATGTCTTGTGTATGCTTTCATTTGGTGCTTATTAGAAGTCGGTGCTCGTACGGCACCACGTCGCTAAAAAGCCCCTGGATAGGGGTAGATTCTTCTCGATCCTTGGCGTGATCTAGCCCCTGCTTGTACTCTTTTATTTTTTTATATTTTATTTTTATTTTTTTCACAAAATTATAATAAACCGGCTGCTTGACGGGGGTGGGATGGGGTGGGGGTTCTTTTTTTTCCTTTTTGCCAACGTGGTACGGAATACCTATTCATTCCTGGTGGGTAACACATTCTCCTCCCACCAAAAGGGTTTCCCTCACTACATGTTCCATGGGATTACAAAGTTCCAAACAAGTAAACGATGGATGCTGTGATGGGCAGAGCTCGTAATGGGATTATGAAGGGTGAGAGGGCGGCGTGTCTGAGGAGTATTCACGTCGATTTAAAGCAAGAGCTCTTTTCCAACCGAACGACACCTATCTTCACTGTTACTATCATTTTCCTTCGACTCGGCTAAATCTACGCAAAGCATCACCATGAGCAAGATTCTCGCCGTCTCTGGCGCCACGGGCCAGCAGGGCAGCTCTGTCGTCAACTACATCCTCAGCGACAAGGAGCATTCACGGCAGAATATACGTGGGGGAGATATTGCGGCTGCTTTGGGAAAGAGTGCGGGAGAAAAGATGGTGTACAAGCAGATCGGTTTCGAGGAGTGGAGGGACAACTGGCCGTTTGCAAAGGACTTATTCGAGCATGCTTACAGGTTCGACGAGGAGCACAAGGGATACTATGGGCTAGATAGTGCGGATCTGATTCAGTGGGCTGCAACAAATGCTCGAGAGAGACCTGACTAGTTTCGAAGCGTTCCTGGAGATGCATCCATTTCGTCTGGGATAAGGTGGTAGAATCTATATAGACGCCTTGTAGATGTGTGATAGGGGCAACATCGATCAGATTGAGCGATATCGAAGTTGGGTTACAAAGTCTCGGGGTTACCCGAATCTGGTAATGTATGAACCAAGCAACTGCTTGCACATTCTGTCTTAGTACCATACTGTGGCGCAAACGCCCAGTATCAGCAGACTAGACGGCTAGACGGATGCCTTTTGAGAAGTCTCTATCGTACGGGAACACCGGCAAGACGGGTAGCGGCATATCCGATACCCGTACTTGGTGTAGAAAATGATCCATGGCATGACGTTGCGTAATCGCGGCATGTACTAGCGAAGACGATGATTGGGTTGGGAGATCCGCTTGTGGCGGTACATGTGGCGCTTTTGTAGGTGACATGCAGGGAGGGTCATGTCGGTGACGCCCTCACATCCAAGGCAGAATTGTAGGGTTGCTGTGATGCTGTTCCAATCTGGGCGGCGGAGGTGCATCTAGCAGGGAGGTAGAATCCACCATCGACTCGGTGGCGCAAGGCTGAGCATCAAAAGAACATTACTATGCACGCCGGGCAGCGTAAGCCTATGTAAGGGATGACGTTTTAGCCCTAGGCTGCGCGGTTTGACGACACGAACCCCCCTAAACACCTGGTACGGGGCAATGTACCATCTGGTGAGGTTCGGGGAGGCTGCTCGTGGAGGAGTTGGGCCGCCATGGCTCGCTTCTGTCGAGATTAATCCCGAGAGCTGGATCCCATCGACCGAGCCGCGGTTGGCAGTGAAAGAGAAAAGCGAGATTGTTGAACGAGGAGACGTGCGGGCAGGAAGCGGGTCTTGAACTGTAAGTGAATTGAGCCTGGGGGCAGGGGCGCGTCCTGTGGCCAGCGCTGAGGGGGCGCGAATGTAAATGGCTCGTTTCAGCCAAATGTGAGAAGGCGTCGCAGGGCGCCTCCCTCGTAGGACGCTCAGCTCTGCTAAATATAACGCCTAAAAAGGAGGCCGTCGTGATGGCGGGGGCATCGAAGCACAGTGCCGGTCGATTTCGAGGTGGAGACTAAGACGCAGCTGCTGCTGCCATAAAGCCTCCCGTACCTTCCGGCTCCAGGGGCCCAGCGTCACTCTGGCATACATACATACACATACTGTAGCATACCGTGCCGTACTCACTTCACTCTCGAATCCCATTGCAGGCCGCCCGCATCGCTCAGCCCGCGCGTTCCGTCGTTCCAGACTGTGCGTGCCTGGTTATCGCGCGTGCGACTCGGGCTAGCTCACCCCACGCCCCCGATTCACTGACAGCCAGCTATCCCCATCGTCCCTCGGCTTGCCCCCAGAGAATCGCCCCCCAGAGAATCGCCCACGTTTCTGTGCAGAACCGCATGAACGGTCGATAGGACGCGTCTGCCATTTCCAGGGACTCGGCGCAGATCAAGCGTTCCTTGGCCACCACAGCCCAGAAAGCAAAGCCCCGATTTATGCGGCCAGGTTACGTCGACCCAGCATGCCGCGCCCGACCATCACGTCCAAGCTGTCGCTTCCGGGCCGCCTCAAAAACAGCTCCGCCAGCACAAACTCTGGTTCTAACAGCGTCCCAAACAGCCGCAGCGGCAGTCCACGACGCACTATGAGTGATCACTCGAAACCTGGCCTGATCTTGCGTGCAACTGTCCTCAGGGTGGGTGGTTCAGTACCCCGCGGTCTCTTGAATGTAGCTAACCACAAGACTAGGGCAGGAATCTCGCTGCGAAAGATAGGAGTGGAACTTCTGATCCTGTACGTCTACCCAATCCTTGGTCAATGTGCTTTTTACGTTGCGCATTGCGTTGCAAACTTTGACTAACACTTGCCCTACCAGTACCTTGTCCTGAACGTCGGCGACGCGCGAGAAGCCACACCCACCATCAACAAGACTCTGAACCCGGAATGGAATACAACCCTCGAATTCCCATTGACAGGCCCCCAGAGCCTGCTCGTCGAAGCCTGCTGCTGGGACAAGGACCGTTTCGGCAAGGACTACATGGGGGAGTTTGACGTCATCGTCGAAGATGTCTTCCAGAATGGGCAGGCTGCCCAAGATCCAAAATGGTTCCCGCTCGAGTCGAAACGCACTGGTAAGAAGAAGTCGGTGGTCACGGGAGAAATCCAGATTCAATTCTCTCTGGTTGATACGAGTAAATCGAATGCTACCAACGAGGAGATAATGCAAAGGTTCATGTCTCTCACCACATCAACGCCGAGTCCAGATGAATACGACGATGAGATGTTGCTCCGTACTGAGAGTGCAGACAATGAGGAGCAGGATGACGAGGACGAGGAGAGTTCTGACGAGGCACAGGATGAATCCAAGAAGGCCGAGAAGAGAGAGAAGCGGCGCAAGAAGCTTCGTCTGGCGAAACTGAAGCGAAAGGCGAACAAACTGCGCACTTATGAATTCTCCGACAAGACCGAGGTCGCAGGCGTATTATTCTTGGAAATCACCAAGATCACAGATTTGCCTCCTGAGCGCAATGGTAAGTGCGCGGCCTTGATGAAATAGCCAAGCTGACGAGACAAGTCACCCGTACCTCTTTCGACATGGACCCCTTTGTTGTCACGTCCCTTGGAAAGAAGACGTATCGTACAAAGGTCATCAGCCATAACCTGAATCCCGTGTATGACGAGAAGCTCGTGTTCCACGTGTTACGACACGAGACGAATTATTCCGTCTGCTTCACGGTCATTGACAAGGACAAGTTTTCTGGAAACGACTATGTAGGAACTGTCAATTTCCCCGTGGAAAAGGCAGTTTCTGTGGCACCTGAGGCCGACCCAGTCACTGGCCTGTATAAACTACCAGAGCCCTCGGACTCTCCAGGAATCCCGGAAACCAGAAGATCTCGCTTCCGGCTACCAATGTCCAGATCTTCGTCTGCTCATAGCCTCTCCAAGTTAGCTCGGCCTAGCTTACGCAAAGAAAATTCTGCAGGCTCTTTATCTGGCAAAGATTCAAACGGTAGTCTCGTTCCACCATCCACCAGCGTCCCACAGATGGCCGGTGCAGAGTCTCATCCCCAAGCGGCTCCTGGAATTCCCGCAGTAAATATTGATCCTTCGGCTGTGGACGATCAGGACCTCAAAATGTACACGCTACCCTTAGAGCTGAAAAATAAAGACAGATGGGAGGCGAAGCACAGCCCTAATCTATACATTAAAGCAAAATACCTTCCCTACAAGGCTCTGCGTCAGCAGTTTTGGCGGGCTATGCTTAAGCAATATGATGCCGATGATAGCGGCTTGATCGACAAGGTGGAGTTGACCACCATGCTCGATACCTTGGGTTCCACGTTGCATGAGTCCACTATTGATGGCTTCTTCCGGAAATTTTTGTCGGAGAATAATAGCGAAGAACTGCTAACTTTCGATCAAGCTGTGATGTGTCTGGAAGAACAGCTGCAGCGCGTCGAGGACCAAGAGGCGAAAAGGAGTGGGTGGGGACATCTCACGGCTTCTAGCAGTGACCTTCTCACACCCGGTACGTTAACACCTGCACTTACCTCGGGAACTGCAACTCCACTTAATCTCCACCCCTCACACACATCGATCCCTGCATTGGAAACAGAACATCTTGGAAAAGAGGGTGAAGAGGGCGAACTTTTGCACTCGGACGACTTAGCGGACGAGAAAGGCGAGGAGCATGTCATTGAAATTCGAGAATGTCCTATATGTCATCAACCCCGATTGAATAAGAAGTCGGACGCCGACATCATCACGCATGTTGCTACGTGCGCCAGCCAAGATTGGCGTCAGGTGAACAATATTGTCATGGCCGGGTTTGTGACTTCAAGCCAGGCACAACGCAAATGGTACTCCAAGGTTATCACAAAGATTTCCTATGGAGGATATAAGCTTGGCGCCAATTCGGCCAACATACTCGTTCAAGATCGATTGACTGGTCAGATCAATGAAGAAAGGATGAGCGTATACGTTCGACTTGGCATTCGTCTGTTGTACAAAGGTCTGAAAGCGAACAATATGGAGAAGAAGCGGAGTATGTATTTGCTTTCTTTTTTTGTTCGACATACGCTAACTATCTCTAGTCCGCAAGTTGCTCCGTTCTCTTAGCTTCAAACAGGGCAAAAAGTATGACGACCCTGCGTCAGCCAGAGAAATTGATGGTTTCATCGCTTTCCATCAGCTTGACATGTCCGAAGTCCTACTGCCGACATCCGAATTCAAAAACTTCAATGAATTTTTCTATCGAGCTTTGAAACCCGAAGCACGGCCTTGCTCGGCCCCTGATGACCCACGGGTTATCGTCTCCCCTGCAGATTGTCGATCCGTGGTCTTTAACACTATCGACGCAGCACAAGCAGTGTGGGTCAAAGGTCGCGAATTTACGGTCCAGCGACTTCTTGGCAACGCCTATCCCGAGGACGCGCAGCGTTATGTGGGAGGGTCTTTGGGCATATTCCGTCTTGCTCCTCAAGATTACCACCGATTTCACATACCTGTAGATGGTGTAATGGGCGAGCCCAAGGCAATAGAAGGTGAGTATTACACCGTCAACCCGATGGCGATTCGATCTGCACTTGATGTGTATGGTGAGAATGTCCGGGTTTGCGTACCGATTGATTCGGTTACTCATGGCCGAGTGATGGTTATCTGCATCGGCGCCATGATGGTCGGCAGCACCGTCATCACACGCAATCCAGGCGATCATGTCAAGCGTGCAGAAGAGCTGGGTTACTTCAAATTTGGTGGAAGTACTCTCTTGCTGCTCTTCGAGCCTGGCCAGATGCGGTACGACGAAGATCTAGTGGATAATTCTAGATCTGCTTTAGAGACTCTTGTAAGATGAAACGCATCCATGCTACTATCAGTTGACTAACAGCACACAGGTCCGCGTCGGTATGTCTATTGGTCATAGCCCAACCAGACCTCCTCACGTCCCGGACATGCGCAAGGATAATCCGACAATGGAAGAGAAACAAGACGCGAAACGTCGCATTGAAGGCAGCCTTGCCCCAGAAGGTGTCATGGGCCCCATGCCGGGCGCTGGATTGTAGAACTAGAAAGCTGGGAGCCCTCGCCTTTCGAATTTAGAGGTACTGAGAAGGTTTCTGGGTACTTCGGGCGTAATGATTGATGAAGGCACGATAGCATACAGGAGGGAATGCGGCTTTGGATTGCTGCTCTTTCCTAGGTGTTGGATTGTTCTGAATAGTATTACACTTTTGAATAGCTGCATATATACGCGCGACCGAGACCAATTCAAACAGCGGCCGAATTGCAAGTCGTGAGATTCCGTCTGGTAGGACGATTGTAATGTGTGAGCTTGGTTAGTCAGCAACCGTTGGTTTTGGGCCAAGAGCAACCACGGCCCAAATGTAAACATTGACGCACGCCCGCTTTCCCTTGCCCGTGTGCGACTGCGAACACCACCACCACGAACCCGGCGCAGTATTCGCATTATCGTCAATCCTTACGACCGAACTCCGCGAGTCTACCAGACAGAACCGCTGCGCTCCGGCCGGCTCCGGCTCGATTACATTCGCCCGTGTTGTTGCGCGCCGCCCATGCACGCGCTTCACCCACCGCACCCGCCAGCAACCACGTAGCAACCGAATCCATGACCGCCGTGCTCGCCAGATCCCCTCTTCAATCGCTTCCCATGGCCGCCAACCGCGCAACAACGCGCCGGAGGAGCGCCAGAATCGCCTTTGACGACGACGATGCGCCAGTCGTAAAACGGGCAAGGACGGAGACAAATAGCATAGCAAAGAAGGTCAACGGCACGACCAAAAAAACTGATAAGAAAGGTGAGTCAGGCGGACATGCCGCAGGCAGAGGACATGCAGCAGGCGGGACGCGTCTCTGCACAAATCACGCACCGGAGATGCAAGACCATAGGAAAATAAGCTAATCGTACTATAGCGTACGACGAAGATGACGATGGTTTTCAGTTCGCGCGTCGCACGTCAAGACGTACAACCAAGGCGCAAAACGTCCCCGAAGCAATACCCGAAGATGCGCCCGCACCACCACCAGCAGCGCGCAGGAAGAAGACTTCAGCTAGCGTGCCGGAGCCGGAGCCAGAACAGGCCGAACCGAAAAGAAGAAGGCGGTCAGCGCGTTTATCTGGTGAGAAAGAACGGCTAAGGCAGGTGGACGGAAGCGCAGATGTGTCAAAGGCGGTAGCACCACGGACGAAAAAAGTTGCGCCGGTGGAAAAGGTCGACAAGGTCGAGAAGGTACGGAAAAAACAGGTCGATCCAGCTCCCGAGAAGCAATTGGAAACGAAGAAGATACCTACGGGCCTACAAACTCCAAAGCAAAATAATGAACTCCATGTGCCTAAGACGCGAGATGGAGGCGCGACAAAGATCATGCTACCTTTCGCGGATACGCCTGTAATAGCTCGAAATAAGGAGATGCGGAAAGCAAGCAAAGATGGGCACAGGAGGAGTAGCACGGGCTTGAGAGGGAGAAGAGCGAGTTCATTGATTGATAGTGGGATGTCGAATGGTGAGCACGAAGCAATGCGGCCCTCTGTTTTTGAGAGTCAGCTTTTGGAGCATGAACGGCATGCTGATTTTTGGACAGCCTTACCCCACGCCCAAGTTGAGGTGCGGGATTTCTACAAGGCTATTGAGCAGAGTCTGCCAGAACCGCGGCGGATGAAACAGCTTATGATCTGGTGTGGATCACGAGCACTTCTAGAAAAACCGATAGGTGACGTCAAGAATGGGAATGCAATCATGGCTGGTGAGTTCGATTCGATAAACTGAAGACCGGAAGCTAAGAACTACCAGCGCGAGCTATACAACAAGAGCTCATAGATGATTTCGCAAACAAGCCAGAGCTGTCTGACTGGTTCAGTAGAGTATGTCATTTCTATTGCCCCAGGATGAAATAAGCAATGCTAAGCAACGTAACAGGAAGATGTAGCACCGTCAACGGTGGTCAAAAAGCCCAATCCCCAGAATGAAAGGATAAAAACTATGCTAGAGGAGATGGACGAAGAAGTCAAACGGTACGGCCAGAGATCGAGAAACCCCACCATATGACGCAATCTCACTGACATTCTTTAGTCTCGAAGAAGAAAAAGCAGCCTGGGAAGCCCTTGCTTCATCCTCAACATCCATGCCACCCCCTGCACCACCCACGATACAATCGACGACCCCCACCTTTGCCGACATCGACGCCTCTCTCCTCGACCCATCCCAAGCCTCCATACTCGCCTCGCTCCACCCGCCTCAACCATCGCAGTCCTCCGAGGAACCTCCCTTGCAGCCACAATCATCCGCATTCACATTCCGCTTCACGACACCCGCCGCCCTCGAAGCCCACCTCACTAGGCTCTCCGATTCGCTCGAGCCCTCCATCGACCTCTTCGCCGACGGCGTCCATAAGATCGAGCAGTACCGCAACACGGCCGAGCGGGTGGCCGACCGCGTGCTGGGCACCGCGTCGAAGCGACTGGAAGAGCGCGACAGGGAGGGCCGCAAACAGGTGGGCGGCGAGGGAATCGGCGTGGGCGATGTGCTGAGGGGGCTGGCGGGCGTGCTAAACGAGTCGTAGCAGCTAGCTGTCAATGTTTGCATTGCGATTCATTTGCCCCCTTCCCTTTTTCTTTTCTCTTCGCGACCCTCTCCTTTTTTTCGGTTCGGCAGAGAACACCACTTCCTCGGGACATGGGGTGTTCATGATGACTGACATGGATTGTATGAGAATGATACATGGGATGCGGAGTTCTTTTTTTTTTTTTTTTTTTTTTTTGTGTTTTTTTATTTTTTTTTTTGTTT
>Ga0247757_10001854_pt1 | contig 12529 bp, 15 predicted proteins | sample UWRJL126311R4_FD_180929 | JGI IMG/M metagenome (GOLD analysis project Ga0247757, IMG submission 180929) | Plant litter microbial communities from Arlington Agricultural Research Station in Wisconsin, United States - UWRJ-L126-311R-4 | ecosystem: Environmental > Terrestrial > Plant litter >...
AGCTCATATCTGTCAATTTCTCTATACTTGGCTGATTTTTATGATACAGAATCTAGAAGGTGATTTCAAGCTTGATTCTGAGGATATGCAGAGAATCGAAGTCCTCGATAAAAAGTTGCGGTTTAACGACCCAAGCGCGAGCTTTGGCTACAACTTCTATATCGATCTTGATGGCAAGAGGTAGTAAAACTTCTCTTCACAGACTATAAATGCATGTTGTAAAAATAAACTTTACCACTCCCCCAAATACCCCTCTACAATACAACACACAAGCCAAGTAGCCTGTCCTGTAAAGTGAATCTTCGTGGATGTGAAAGAATTATGTACTACTGACAATAAAGATAACATTTTTAAATATTTATCTGGGCTTGCTGCTCTGATCAGACATCGTCTAAGGTCCTGGAAGGCGCTCTGGACATTTACCTTCGTATTCCTGCTTGGTAACGGCAACCTTGGCCTCGTTTCAGGCCGATGGGCGGAGGATCCGACATAATGCATATGCATGCTTCAGAAAGGCTTGGGATGCCTAACTTACTTGAACCTTCCCGGACCCCAGATGATCTAAGTTTTTCAAGACTGAGCTAATGAGCTTTATTTTCCGGGCTGATGTTGGATGTCAAAGTGGTGATAAGTCAGACCCGCCCCACCCCACCCTGCCACCTCACGACAACCTACCCTCATTTCTCGGAGCTTATCAACACCGCATAACTGCCAATTCCACATTTAAAAATGGATTCGAATGTCAAATATCTACTTTCTCTTAGGGCAGTAAGAGACCGCGCAAAGATAGTCGGGGAGGCGGCGAAAGCGGGGAAGCTCAGTCACTTTGAGGTACATGAGGGCCGCATGGACGCGGTTGCTGACTATGTGATATCCGTTATTAAAGTCAGCCCTCCCCATCCCTCCAACTCATCACTCGGATTGGGACACTGATTTCCATGCGCAGCGTGACTATGGCCCTGACCGCTTCGATCGAATCCCACCCCATGGACGATGGCAGCATTTCGAAGTTGGTAATGTCCCGCGCATTGCGAACATGCTCCAGGAATGGAAAGACAGTGGATGTGACGAGACTGAGCTCACACGCTGTCTTATCGATCTGTTTTTCGTCTCTGTACTCCTCGACGCCGGTGCCGGTGATCACTGGCGCTATGTAGAGCCGCAGTCAAACAAGAAATATGAGAGGAGCGAGGGTATTGCGGTGGCCAGCCTGTATATGTTCAAAGCTCTTGCTTTTTCAGCAGGCAAAAGTACTAAGGTACCCGTTGTGGACGGTGAGAGATTTTGCGTTCGGGCCAAACATCGATCATGGTTGCTGACTTTATTTTTAGGAGCCGGGTTGGAGAAATTGTCCACAAAGACACTCGCTGAAGGATTTCAAATCACAGAAAACAATCCCATGCTGGGAGTTGAGGCGCGTGCAAACTTGCTGAGAAGTTTGGGTAGCTCGCTGCTCGCCCATCCTGATGTCTTTGGGACGGAAGGTCGGCCTGGAAATGTCGTTGGTAGGATCACCTGTCTTGGTACTGAACCTGTCGAGTTGACTGGCAACCGTAGACTATCTGCAGAAGACAGCAGAAGATGCCTCAACACTCGATATATTAAAATTCTGGGATATCCTACAAACGCTCCTCATCCCAATCTGGCCAAAGGATCGCACAGTTGTCAGTGGCTGCGCGATCGGCGATGCATGGCCCCTCAGCACGTTGCGCACGCAAGCACCCTCGAACACCATCGATACGATTAACAATCCGGATTTCATTCAGCCCTTCCACAAGCTTACACAATGGCTAACCTACTCGCTTATGGTCCCCTTCCAGAGGATCCTTGGCCTGCAGTGGAAGAACGCCGACGCACTCACTGCGCTACCGGAGTATCGCAACGGCGGCCTCTTTGTCGACCTGGGTGTCTTGTCTTTGAAGAGCGAGACGCTAGAGCGTGGGTTGAAAGCTTCTGGCAGCCAACTTCCACAGTTTAGCGCAGGCGACGATGCTATTGTCGAGTGGCGCGCCATGACGCTCGTGTTGATTGACAAGTTGTACGCGACCGTATTGAAGAAAATGGATGGCGTGCATTTGAGCATGGCGCAGCTGCTGGAGGCTGGGACTTGGAAGTCTGGGCGCGAGGTTGCTCAACAGCAACGGCCCCAGACAAAGTCCAGTCCCATTATCATTGAGAGTGATGGGACGGTTTTCTGAGTATTGCATCTGGATGAAGGTTCTACGAGCGCGCTGGCACTCCCAGGGCCTGAGTTGTTTTCACAAGAGGCGCGAGTTGTTTTCGCAAGAGGCGCATCCCATGTTACCTACATGTTGTGAGCACACGTCGCGTTCTACTGCTTATGGCGGTGTTCCTGTAGCAAGCAAGCACGCCAAATGAAATCAAAATGTGTGCAGTGAAGTGACACCATCGCATGGTTCGGATGAAAAACTGCACAACTCACCAGCTCATTTCGTCTCAGGCACAGCCGAGCTGGTTGGCGTTTGGTGTCTTCGAATGGTGGGCTTCGTACCGAGCTGAAGCCACGCTCGACTTATTTTTAACGAGGCTAAAGATGAAGGAGGCTTAGGGCGGGCGAGTTCCAACTTAGACCCCTGGTAGTAGCTCGATCCTTCCAATCAACGTCCCAGGCCGACGGCGAGCGGTTAGACCTATCAAGCTTCTTCTGACGCTCATCTCGTGAATGCAAGCTAGACTAGACCGCTGGGGGCTGAGGCCTCCTTGGCCAGCTGCACGCCTTATGTCTCCGGCGCCTTCGCTGGGAGACAAAACCTGGAGCGCATCCTGTCGACGTCCTAGTTGTCGGCAGATACATCGACTCGGCATTGAAGCATGAAGCTCTCTACAGGATGGGCCCTCTTGGGCGCGTGCGCGGCCGTGTTTGTGAATGCAAGCCCGGCTCCTGTTGCTGCTCCTGCGGTTACCCCCCGTGCGCTGTTAAGGAGATCGGATATGCGGACGTTTGCGTGGACATCGGAGACCATGATAGGCACCCAGATCAGCTATGTACGTTCCTGAGGACTTGGACCCGCCATGGCAATTTGCTGATAGGAACTCCAGGGACCGTGGATATACGATGCCGATACACGAACGTGGACTACGAGCGGCACCTACTTTAGACGATGTTCAGTGAGCGAGACATGCAACATGTATACCGCTTGCTCGAGTGGTTACATGGTGGCATCTGGTACTTCTTCATACTGCGGATCGGGAGGCACTACCGACTTCTGCTCAAACAACATCTTGTTTAAATCTATGGGTGCAACACAAACTTACAGTTGGTTCTGGTGTGATTCGGCGGGTGTTACTGGATTTACGTTCTATGAAGAAGAGCCTAGTCAGCCCAGTAAGTCGACTACCGGATAGATGTGGGGTATTCGCTGACTTTATATTGCAGCCGGGCTTAGCAGTAGGCGACCTGCATCTACCGATGCATCAACGACATCTGACCGGTCGTCTGCCTCGTCAACTGCCGGCTCATCCCGCTCTAGCTCCGGCTCTGCGTCCAGCTCGTCAGGCGGACCTACGTTGCCTACTACCAGTGATAGCGGATCGTCTACAAATGTCGGCGCAATTGCAGGTGGAGTCGTTGGTGGAATCGCAGTCCTCGCAGCTATTGCTGCTGGTGTCTTCTTTCTCCTTCGCCGCAAAAAGAACAAGACAGGAACACCGCCACCCGCTGGATATGCGCCGCCTGCCGACCAAGGCCCTTTCCGACCACCTGCGTACCAAACGCCCAACCTGGCATATGCTACTCCATATGGAGTTGCTGAAGCAAAACCAGTTGGTGTGGCTGAAGGAAACTACTACGCTCCAAATACCTACCCCCAAGGTCCTTACGATCCGCACATGGCTTACATGGGCCAAAGTCCCTCTAGTCCCCCTCCAGCAGAGATGGCGGGACAATCACCCCCTGGCATCGTGCCTGGCCATGCGACAAGCAACGTTCCGCTGCAATCGATGAGTCCGCCGCCGCAAGAATTGGGTTCTGGTCCAACTCCTGGAAGCCCGACCGGTCATGCCTCGCCTCCGAAATAGGCCGTAGGTGAAGCACGGACAGAGAGCAGCCAAAGAACTAGAGTAATGTATAAACAGCATACCCACTTTGCATAAGAGAGAGCTTAAATACTTTCCATTTGTTAACATTTCTTCGCGAATATCTTGCATTGATTAGAGATACTTTTGATAACACATCAATTCAATTCTGTTCTGAGCACAACGCTCCGAAAAGCTTCATGTTGGTCCACATGCAAAAACTGCTCTGCTTTATGCAACCATGAACACAAAGTGATATACATGTAATAAGATACGCCTGTTTTTGACTAAAGCGCATTGAGTTTGGTGTCAATACTACATGTAGCATGTAGCACTAACGATGTCAAGGAATGGTGGGGCAGGGTAGTATTGGTAACAAGATGTTTAGTCTTTGTGTGTCGTATGCCAAAATGATAGCCAGGGACATCGTCTTGGTCTAAAGAATGCAGGGTCTCCAGCATGAGATGTAGACGGGAGAACGTTGCGCACTCGACGAAGATGCGAACTAGTGTTCACGCCAAGAAAGCTGATCGTAACTATCCATCCCGACAGCGGCAAGCCTAGTATCACCACAACACCATGCTTCAACCTCGGATAGCAGCGCGTCTAGGACGTAAGGCCCTCGATTTGAAACCGACACAGTTATACTGCGAACATCGCGCCCTCGACCGCTCTAAACGCCTCGCCGTCCAACATTTTTCCTCTCCATCCGTCCTCCGTCTTCCTGCGAGAAACCCCAACGAACAACAACCGCCTCCCAAAGAGCCCAAGGATACACCCGAGCCTCCAACGCCCCAGGACACAAAGACCGCCAAAGATGAAGAAGCATTTGTGCCCAAACCTCTCGGCCGCCCGATCGGTTTCTCGCAGCCTCCACAGTCAGGCGAGAACACTGGCACCACAACAGCAAAAAAAGACTACTCCGGCATGTCACTCAAAGAGCGACACCTCGCCAAGCGTCGCGATCTCGTCGAGAAGTGGAGCTCTAATTACTTCCGCGACTTCAAGAACATCCGTAAATACAGGTCTGGCAAGACTTTCTTAGCCAATCCGCGCATCTTCAAGAAGGCAGCAGCCATGTACTTTCCCAATTTCCGGGGCAATACCCTGGAGAAGAGTAACGCCGATACGACGGATGTGATCCAGGGGAAGGTGAGCGTCGTGAACATTTACAGCAGCGCGTGGGGCGAGGCGCAGGTCAAGACGTTCACTGGGAGGCAAGAGAATCCGGAGTTGTCGAAGGTTATAGAGGAGAACGCTGGCCTTGCGCAGCAGGTCGACATCAACATTGAAGAGAATAGCGTCAAGGCGTGGATTGTGGGGATGTTCGCATGGAGGATGAGACTGATGCGGAAGAAGGAGGACTGGGGAAAGTACTTTGTGGTGCGAAGAGGGGTCAGTGGTTTGATTCGAGAAAGCATTGGGCTGCTGAACGGTAGGGTTGGGTACGTGTATTTGGTGGATGCGGACTGTAAGATCAGGTGGGCAGGCAGCGCAAATGCTGAAGATACGGAGAAAGATGATCTAGTGAGGGGGCTCAAGAGGGTTATAGAAGAGGAGAAGACCCGAACTACAGCATAGATTTGAGGCCACCGGAAAAACGCGGAGCTACAGAAGGCCCAAAGGATGAACAGGGATTGCAGTTGAACAAGGGACCCCATATTTTGAATGCACGTCAAATGCGGCGGTAAGTAGACAAGGGATTTTGTAAATGGTTGTATAAAAGGGTATATCTGATACCAGTATGGCCTCCCTTAGGGAGATGTAGCAATAATTGTACAACATTAAGAAGGAACTCCAATATGTTCCAAATGTAAAACCATTGTCGTACCGTACAGCTCATGTGGATATACGCATCACTCCAAACGCCGAACCCAAATGAGGTAAGCTGATCAAATGAAGATGCCACATCCGAAGGTCATCTAAACCATAGCAACATTAGAAAGCAGAAAGCAATGAAACTCCCCAAAATGATGCCGTCCCTTCTCTTCTTCGCTCCGATCCTACCGATCAGACCATTGATCCCAGGTACCTGGCTCGCCGCACCTACTATTCTCCGATTGATGCTTGCGAGTGTTTCCCTCTGTATGCGAAAGTTATCGTTTACGGCATATGCCTGGCTTAGCACGTTGTCTACCATGGTGTGCGAGTTATCGATGTGCTGGCGCTCATCCAACATGTACTCTGCTTGAGCATCTTCTGGATTCGCAGATCTGTATGCGTTGATATCTGATCGGACGTTCGAAAGGAGGTTGGCTTTATTGCGAGCATCGGTGATAGTGGACTTTAGGCGGGAGAGTTCGCGGCGATGGTCTGATAGGACTTCGCGGTGTCGTGAGAGGTTATTTTGCTTTACTGCGGAGGAAGAATGCGAAGATTCACTGTCGAGGAGCCGTGATAGTTGGCCAACAAGTGTATTCCTCTATAAGGCGTCAGCCAAGTGATGTTACAGGTGCAAGTATAAGCACCTTTTCTAGCAAATCTTGAAGTTGTGATTCCGTCCGTAATTCCTCGTCAGATGGTTTAGGAGGAATGTTCGCTGCCGAGGCAACCTGCGAAAAGGTGTGGAATAGCGCTTCTGTCTGCATCCCTGGTTAACACAGCGATGCACTGGTATCTCCAAGAGAGACCGCTGCGGGGACGTACCTGGATTTCCAAGGCTCGTGTTTGCTGGCGCAGTTGCGCCCATCCTCCACCGGTTGAAGACATGGCAAAGGGCAACAAGTGTAGAGGTGGGTACAGGAAGCCAGCTTGGAGGTGCAGTGGCGGTACGCGAAGCCAATCGATCTGGGACTAGGACCCGCACGGACATGTGACCGGGGGCTGGTGCCAAGTCCAAATTTAGCGAGTTGCGCACATTGAAAACTACAACACTACACGACGACACGCGATAGCCAAATCCCACACCACCCGGTCTTACTAACCTCGCAGTCAAAATGGTACGTCACAAATTCTGTATTCTCTTGCGGAGGCTTTGCGCTTCGAAAAGTGCTTCTGCGCTTGCAGGCGAGGAAGCATATCGCCATTGTCCCTCCGCGAAATTGCTCCATTCTACTGAAAATGTCAAATGCTAACCGAATGTCCATAGTCGTCCAAAGTCGTACGTTATACCTCGCGCAAAGCATTCGTTCCGCCCGATTGCCTACTCACACCTGCTACAGAAGACCGCTCAGCTGTGGAGCAAGTCGAAGGAGGACCTCAACACCCAGCTCCAGGAGCTTAAGTCGTGCGTCTGCCAGCGGATACGATCCTAAATACAGGCCAGAATGCTGACGGACAAAAGCGAGTTGATCACGCTCAGGACTAGCAAGGTCACCGGAGGCTCTACCAAGCTCACTCGCATCCATGACGTTCGCAAGGGCATCGCTCGTGTCCTCACAGTCATCAATGCCAACCAGAGGGCACAGCTCCGTCTCTTCTACAAGGGAAAGAAGTTCGTACCCTGATTGAGCCCCACTTCGGCACACCGGGAACTGACAATTTTAGGTACACTCCCCTCGACCTCCGACCCAAGAAGACGCGCGCCATCCGCCGACGACTCACCAAGCACGAGGCTTCGCTCGTTACCGAGAAGCAGAAAAAGAAGCAGACCCACTTCCCTCAGCGAAAGTACGCCGTCAAGGCATAGAGGGCTCTAGTGGGGTGTTTCATTTCTTATCTACACGAAGCATAGCATAGCCGGGGCTTTTCCAGCTAGCGCTCACCAATGTACCCTTATACCAACCTAAGGAGGGAGGGTAGGCGATGTGGTGGGTTATTCACGGTGCCATCTTCTAAGGGAATCGGTTGGCGTCCATGTCAAGATCAATGAATCAAAAAGTTCATACCTGGACATTGAAGTTATGCTGTTAAAGTTGTGTGGAGTGCAATCATGCTAACAAAGTCTCCCCGCCGATATACGACCGAAGATTCGAACCGCATCTGGAACATTGCAACAAACAGCAAGCCCGTCACAGTTCGGGTACTATGGTTGACCCAATCGTCGTTCCACTGTGTGGTGATGCCTCAGCAAACATTATTTGATGGGTAGGGCCAGCCACTGCGGCTCTTGAGGTACATGTGTTTTGATGGTGGAGTTCACTGCATGAAACTGCTTGTTCACGATTATGTGCCATTGTATCTTGAAATTTCTATCTGCTGGCCTGTGATAATGCGACCAATCCAATCTAAGCGTCAGGACCGACTCTCAGCTTATCTAGGAAGTTATCCAGTCCTTGTAGATGTTTACATTCTCCTCTCTCACTCCCACCATATCTTCTCTGACACCCAGAATGCCCACCCTTCCTATCTTCACGCCATCCCCAGTTTGGTCGTCTGCCTGCCACCCCTTGAGCAGATTCTTGAGCTCTTCAACGACCGAGTCTTTATCCTCCAATAGCAGCACAATGGCATCGTATCCACCAGCCCCTGGCACCACGCCGCCCACTACGCCCGGTAGGTTTGAGCATGCGTCGAGAAGAGCAGTCTGCTGCGGCGGCTCGATGGGCACGCCCGACGCTCGACTCATCTCGCGGATCAACTTCCTGTTCCCAGCGATGATGCTCTTCAGCTCGGCGTACCTTCCGTCTCCAGGGGCCTCCGAAGCAGGCAACGCAGCCAAGCGGGTCAGCTCAGCTGCAAGCGCCTCGTTGCCCTTCTGCAGAGCCTCCCAGATCGCCTCTGCTTCGTCCTTGTTCTCCTCGCGCCACTTCAGCACCTTCTTCACCATGCCGGGCGTCTCACTGCCGCAGTCCACGTCGCACATGACCAGCCGCAGGCCCCGGGGCATCTTGACGGCCGCTTTGGCGATCTCGACGTCCCATCCGTCGCCTTCGACCAGCGCCCTCAGCTTCTTGGCGAACGAGGGCGTCGAGGGCGCGGGCAGGGAGGCCAGCAGCGACGGGGAGAAACGGCGGTAGAAGCACGAGCCGTAGACGGCGGAGGCGATGTCGAACCCCGAGCCCACCTTCCCCTGGGCGGCGCAGTGCGCGACTTGAGAGAGATTGTGCAGGATGCGCTGCGAGGCGGGGTCGTCGATGTCGAATTTGCTCTTGGGTAGGTAGTAGTTCAGGAGGGCGGCGGTGAAGGAAGTAACCAGTGCCGCCGAGGACCCGAGGCCCGTTTTGTGGGCATCTTGGAGGGCGACGTCGAAGCTGAGGAAGCGGGCGTTGGGGGAGAGGGATGTGCCCGGGTTAGAGTAGTACGCCTGGTCGGCGAGGATGGATATGGTGCTTGGTGCGATCGCCGTGGGGGGTTGGTGGGCGGAGATGTAGGTTAAGGCGTATGTGAGTGCCGTTTCGATGAAAGGATTCTTGTTCAGGACGTCACTGTGGGATCTGATGGTTCTGGGGTAAGTCGAAGTTCTCAACGAGGTGGTTGGAGTCACAGATTGCTCATGGTTCAAAATTGGCGCTCCTGGCTTGTAAGGTGTTTGGTCTTGAACATGACTAGTGATTTGACAGTGATGCAACGAACGCCAAGATACAAAGAGGGGTAGGAATAGATGAAAAGAAAAGAAAACCAGAAAGATTGAGGTCAGAGGGAAATGAACAACTTAGAGGATTTTGAGATTTTTGAGTACGACGACTTTGGGAGCACGATGAGTGTGTTCAAGCGTGTCATGATGGCCATCCAAGCGCGGGGAGAGAAACCATGCAAGACGAAAACAACAGCAACCAACGCGTACAATGAGACATATCAATAGAAAGTCGATGAACTCGTACAGGGTCCGACAAGGTGCACCAGGGTCCACAACAGCAATACGAAAGACCTGGACAAGGAAACAACAAAAAGCACTTACGCTCTCAGCTGGGTAACAGCGATACCGCCATCAGCCTCGGTCAGCCTGTATCCATACTCCCAAGCAGCAGCTCGGAACTGGGGGCTCCTAACGATGATCTCGCTCAGGGTCACGCCGCTCCTGGTCTGAATGGGCTCAATCTCCACATGGATCCGTGCATCGAGGCCAAACACCAGGGCAGTGTATTTGCGGTCCAACACGAGATAGCCGCCGGCCACGAAGACCTTTCCTGGTGCGGACACTGCCTTGGGCTCTGAGGCAACGCTGGCCGTCATCAGAAGCAGGTGCAATTCGACAAGGTGAGGGACGTCGAGAGGGGTAAGGGCTGGCAATTCTTCGCGGAGATCGTCTTGTGTGGCGGCGGGTCGGAGGGGATGGCGGACCAGCAGCGGGCGCCGTGCAAGGCTGAAGCAGCCAGCGGGTGGCAGCGGACGAATGGCGATGCTTCCTGGAACTTCCGAGGGAGCGTTGGTGGCTCCCAGCTGGAGCCTGTCGAGCTGTTGACGGTCGCGTGGGAGGGGCTGCTGGCTTCCGCGACCACCCCCCAACGGGCACGGCAATATCGAATGCCGTGCGCACTGCTGGGTATCTACACACATGCATATGCCGTATACATACACACACACACATACATACGCCTCATGCGACGCCAAAAGAACGCAAGGGTGCGGTGTTGCTTTTGTCGCATCGCGCAGGACAGTAGTCAGGGACCACCAGAGGGATATCCCGGTCCAGTGTGTATCAAGCTCTGGGATGTCATCTGCGCGCGACGCGTCCAGAAGACGCCAAAAAAACTCGTCGAGTCATTGCCTCCCATGCTGGTGGTGACGGTCGGGACCGTCTTTCGCTCCGTCGCCGACTCCCCCCCATGTCGCCGGTACAGCCGAGCCTACAGATGCGAGTTGGTGCCAACCGACGCCCCCCTGCTAGCCCCAACTGAGCTACCTTGTGTCAGCGCAAGAAAAAGTACCGGGATGCCCAGTCTGCTAATCTCAGTGGTGACGACTCCATCCACGGGGAGCTCGAGAAGATTCCGTTTTCTGACTGTGCGCACGACCAGGCACCCATTTGACTGTCTTGCTGGCCTCTCGTTCGCCTTTGCTTTTCTCTCTCCCTCCCGCACCACATCCGTTCTCCCACCCTCTCCGCGCATTCGTGCCTCACATTTGACGGGTCAGCACACCACTGCTCTTCACCTGTCCCACCCCACAACCCACCCATCCACCCCCTTCATAGCGCGTTCTTTGGCGGCATTGGTCGTCAAATGAACCTGCAACATCTTCGCGCTCTGAGAATCATAGTGAGTCACTCCCAGCTGCGCCCCTCGGCGCCACCATCCCAAAACACAAGAATCTCGCATTGTTGACCATTGCAGTCTCACCCTTCCATTCTGAAGGGCTCATCCATTTCCTAATGGTCTTTAAGAGCTTTACCCTCGCGCGTCAGAGTCTTGCCAAGGGCTTCACACACGGATACGCACAGAGCGTTGTCGCCTCCGTTACCCAACAGAACCCACTTGCCTCCTTCAACCATGATCGCCTCCGCAAGGCGGGCGCAAAGCAAAACCAACATGCTTTCGCGTCTACTTCAACTGCCAGCGCGTTAAAGGCCTTGGGAGTTGCCGATTCGCAAGACTCTGGTCTCGCTGCCTACTATGCTGCATGGCAGAAGCACCGAAATGTCGACGACAAGGAATGGTCACAGTTTCAGTTCCGCAAGCTTATCGAGTGGAAGCCTCAATCAGCGAGCTCCAAGACTCTGGCCGAACACGAAGACAGTGCCATAATTGAAGATGTAGATGAGGATCTGGAGACTCTTCCGGCGCATTCCGGCGTGAACCGTGCCTACAGCACCAGCCAAGTCGATGACTTCCGAAAAGTTGTGGGCGATGAAAAAGTGGAGGAGATTGCGCTGGCGCAGGTAGACGAAGCAATAGCACAAGAGGCAGCTAAGATCCAGGCCTTGCATGAAGCATCCAGAAGCGGCACGCCTCGCAGTGCTACACCTATTGAGAAAGAGACGGCATCAGTCGAGAATATTAGGTCCCGATCAGTATCTCCCGCCACCGTTTCTGACACTCTGGTGAATTCGACAACGCTAAGCCGTACCGACTCCACTACGCTGTACAGTCCCATTGAAACCCTTGAACCGTAACTGGTACAATTGCAAAGGCTTGCAGATGAGAAGACATATGCCGAGATTCCAGCAGTATTCGAGTCTATGCTTCGATCAGGCATCAAGCCACCCTCGTCTGCATACAATGCCCTCCTCTCAGCCGCCATCAATCTTCCCAAGAGCAGGCACCAGGTCGTCCCCAAGGCCTTGGATGTCTACTCTGACATGCTTCGTCGACGTGTCACTCCTGATACTGAGACCTATACCACCCTCATTGAGCTGCTCTCCAAGCGGTCACTGGAAGTGGTTTCTCTAAAACAGGGACTTGAGGAGAAGCGTCTTCGATATGGTGGTATGGAAGAGGAGGGTCGATTCATGCTCCATTCGAATGAAACTGAGCATGCTATCTTATCTGAGGACGGCTCCCTAGCCATTGCCGTTCGCCTCTTCGATGCTGCAATCAATGTTGAATCTGGTCGCACCTTTTCTGAGCGTACATATCGTATGCTCGTCACCGCTTGTGCTGAAGGCGAGCGTGTTGAAGATATGGTACGCATTTTCGCCCATATGGAGTCGCGAAGCGTTACTCCTGCTGCCGAG